>Ga0163227_100009_pt1:0-27500 | contig 157038 bp, 126 predicted proteins | sample MSEWel2016_09_14_2_FD_113148 | JGI IMG/M metagenome (GOLD analysis project Ga0163227, IMG submission 113148) | Subsurface microbial communities from deep shales in West Virginia, USA - MSEEL Well Study Marcellus 5H_2016_09_14 ...
GACATAGTTGAGGAAGCCACCGCCGGACGAAGCCACGCGGTGCAACTCCTGGATCACCATGACGCCATTGAGGTCTTTCGTATCCTTGGCGTCCTTGCCTTCCTTCGCCGCCGGATCCGGCGGGTGCGCGACATTCGTCGTCTGGCGGTAGGCAAAGACATAGCCACTGTTGTCTTCCTCGAAGCGGATGGGGTGCAGGGCCTCGCGGATGATCGTATCGCGCTCGCTCGCTACGGAAACCGTCTCCAGCTCGCGCCCCAAGTCGATCGCAAGGGCATCGATCAGCAACTTGAGCCGCTCCTTTTCCCCTCGAATGATCAATTTGCCGATCTGCCCATCGGCCTCCTCTGTCGCTCGCTGCAGTCCGTGGAAGCCCGAGAAAGCGAGGAAAAGTGCGGTCACCGTGGCAATGGCAACAAGGAGCTGAATCTTGAGCGCCGCAGAAAATCGTGAGAACATGGGAGAAGGGGGGGGGTATAAATGAAGGTCTTCCTTTATAAACGGATGCCGATACGGGAACTTGCACAAAAAGACGCATTAATTTTCGTAAAAAGCTCCGCTACTGGATCTCCACACCCGGTATCACCCTCCTCTTCTAACTCCGTGCCCGAGGCAAGCGCTCAACGCCGCGACAAAAACTCCAGCTTCGCATCCTCTTTTGCCTCTGCAGGAGCTTCAGCCGTAGTAGCCGCCGCCTGTGCTTTGGGCTGAGGCGCCACCACCTTGCGTGTGACCGGCTGGCCGTTGATGTGGCCTTTTTTCTTTTCCGTCGAAGCCGCTCGAGCAGAAACGGGTGCGTCTTTTACCTCCTCCGCCGAGCCGCCTTTCACCAACTGGTCCAGTCGCGCCACGGACCCTAGCAGATCTCCCGCGAGCGCGCTCAGCTCCTGGGCCGAAGAGGAAGACTCCTGCGCGCTGGCCGCGTTGCGCTGCACCACCGCATCCATCTCGAGCACCGCACGACTCACTTGATCCACCCCCGAAGACTGCTGCGTGGAGGCATCGGCCACGCCCGTCAGCAACTCCGCGACCCGGGACGACTTCTGGCTCAGCTGCTCAAACACCTGGTTGCAGTCCTGAACGAGCCGCGTGCCCTGGTCGATACGCCCCACCCCGCTCTCAATCATGGCAGTAGTCGAGCGGGCGGCTTCGGCCGAGCGGTTGGCCAGGCTGCGGACTTCGTCGGCCACCACCGCAAAGCCAGCTCCCGACTCGCCCGCGCGGGCGGCCTCCACCGCCGCGTTCAGCGCCAACAGATTGGTCTGAAACGCAATCTCGTCGATCGTGCGGATGATCTTTTGCGTCTGGTCGTTGGCTTCGGCGATGGCCTGCATGCTCCGGGTCAGCTCGCCCAAGCGCTCGCTCGCCTCATGGATGGCCGTCACCGTCTCCTGCATCATGCGGTGAGACTCCTGGGTATGGGCCGCATTGTTTTTGGCCATCGAGGCGATTTCTTCCAACGAAGCGGAGGTCTCCTCGATCGCTGCGGCCTGCTCGCACGAGCCGGAGGCGAGATCGTTACTGGAGGTGGTGATGAACTTGGCCGCGGTCGAGACCTGGCGCGAGCTGCTCAGGAGCAAGCCGCTCGTCTCGATGAGCTGACGCCGCACCGTGCGGCTGATGAGCAGCCCCAACGGGATCAACAACCCCACGATCATCACGAGCGAAACCCCGCCACCGGCCATCTGCAGCGAACGCGCTTCGTGGCGCAGCCCAGCCGTCATGGCGGCCTGCTCGGCCTCCAGATTGTCGAGGTAGACGCCACTGGCCAGCCAGACGTCCGTGCCCGGGATCAGCTTGGCGTAAGAGATCTTTGGGGTCGGCCCCACGCCGGGCTTGTCGTACATATAGTGGACGAAGCCGCCGCCCTCGGCCGCACGCTTGCTCATCTCTTCCACAAAGGGCACATCGTTGAGATCGACGGCCCCCTTGGCATCACTGCCCACCTGGCTTGGATCAACCGGCAGGGCGACGTTGATCGTCCCGCGGGAAGCAAAAAAATAGCCGCTCGCGTCATCTTCATAACGCAGCGGCTGCAACATGTCGCGGATGATCTGATCGCTCGCGGCAGGATCAGAAATGCCCTCGATCCGGTTCCCGATTTCGGCGGCCATCAACTCCACCGCCAGGCGCACCTTGGCCTGCTCGGCGCGTTGAACCACTTGCTCGACGTTTTGGCTGGCCACGTCCGTCGCCCGGGTGAGCGCCAAATGACCGGCCAGACCGAGCACGATAGCAATACAGATCGCAAGGCCCAGCAGTAGCTGGATCTTGATGGACACAGAGAGACGCGAAAACTTCATTGCAGCAATTATCCGAGATTCGAAGAGCTGCCTCTGAAGTTCGGCCAGACGGCTTATAAGATTAGGTTCAGCAGGCCAGTATTAAAATATATCATACAGCCTCCTGAACCCATGCATCTAAATCACGTTATGAAGCGACTGCGATCAGTGGTGGCGCTTGAGAAAGCTCAGCTCTTCCTTCGAGCCCGTCTGCCCCCGTCGGCCATTTTCGCTACCATTGGCGTGGATCGCCTTTTCTCCATGCGCATGGCCGTTCTTGGCCGCCGGCCTGGCTGTTTCAGAGGAAGTGTCTTTTTCTGGCGTATCCTTGTCCTTCGCCTGGGTCGGCTTGGCTTTCTTCTTACCCTTGCCCCGGATGATCTCGTCCAGGCGCTCGACCGAGCCCAGTAGTTCACTGGAAAGGCTGCTGAGCTCTTCGGCCGAAGAGGCCGACTCTTCCGCGCCAGCCGCGTTTTTCTGTACCACGGCGTCCATTTCCTGGACGGCCTTGCTCACCTGGCCGACCCCCGAGGACTGCTGCAGCGAGGCGTCCGCCACTCCCGTCAGCAAGCCGGCGACGCGGGAAGACTTTTCGTTGAGGGCGACGAAGACGTCGTTGCAGTCCTTGACCAGCTGGTTGCCTTGATCGATCCGGCTCACGCCGTTCTCGATCAGGGAAGACGTGCTGCGCGCGGCCTCGGCGGAACGATTGGCCAGGCTGCGCACCTCATTGGCGACCACGGCAAAGCCCGCGCCCGCTTCTCCGGCGCGTGCCGCCTCCACGGCCGCGTTGAGCGCCAGCAGATTGGTCTGAAACGCGATTTCGTCGATCGTGCGGATGATCTTCTGCGTCTCGTGGTTGGCCTCGGCAATCGCGGTCATGCTCTGCGTCAGCTTCGTCAGCCGGTCGCTGGCGTCGTCCAGCGCCGCCATCGTCTCCTGCATCAGGTGGTTGCACTGCTGGGAGTGCTCAGCATTGCCCTTGGCCATGGACGAAATTTCTTCGAGCGAGGCCGAAGTCTCCTCGATCGCCGCGGCCTGCTGACAGGAGCCTGCGGACAGCTCGTTGCTCGACTGGGCGATGAAGTGCGACGCGGTGGTCACTTGCCCGGCGCTCTGCGACAGGAATGTGCTCGTTTTGGAAAGTTGCTTCGTGATGTTGCGGCTAATGAAGATACCCAAAGGCACCAGCCCGCCAAAAATCAGGATGGCCGCTGCGCCCATGGCGATCCATTGGACTTTGTAGGCCTCTTGCTCGAGGGCCGCCGTGGTCTCTGCCTGCACTGCCGCCACGTTGTCGAGATAGACGCCCGTGCCGATCCAGACATCACTGCCTGGAATCATGCGCGCATAGGAGATCTTGGGCTTCGGGCCCTCTCCCGGCTTTTCGGTCACGTATTGCAGAAAGCCGCCGCCTTCGCCGGCGATACGGCTCATCTCCTTCACGAACGGCAGCCCGTTGACGTCGACCTGCTTGCCAAAGTCGCCGCCCGGTTCCTTGGTCGGGTGCGCCACGTTGATCGTGCCGCGATAGGCAAAAACGTAGCCGCTCTTGTCCTCCTCGAAACGCACCGGCTTGAGCATCTTGCGGATCAGCGCATCCCGCGCCGCGGAATCTTCCACCGTCGCGATCTGCTCGCCTACGGCGGTTGCCAGCCCGTCGAGCAGCAGTTGCAGCTTGGTTTGCTGGGCGAGATACACTCGCTTGGCGAGTTGCTCATTGGCCACCGTGGAAGCTCGTGAAAGGCCCAGATAGCCGGCCCCCGCCAGCATGGCTGCCATGAGGACGGCCAAGACTACAAGCAATTGAATTTTAAGGGAGACCGATAGACGTGAGAACATGACAGAATACAGGAAGTGATGAACGATATTACGACCATTCACCTCCTGCATTTTGCCCCGAGGCGTTTTTTTACAAAAATACGCCTCTTTTTCATGCCGCCCGTCGGCTCTAGTTGTGTCGCTTCAGAAAGCTCAGCTCGGTTTCTCCAAAACCACGCCCGTTGCGGCTGGCCGTGCCCACTTTGCCGTTCCCGTTCTGTCTCGCGGCAGCCGGCGCCGATGCGTCCTCGTCGTCATGGGCGTCTTCCTCCGCCGCATCGGCCTGCTTGCTCGCGCCGCGCCGCTGGTGAGAACTGCGCTTGCCGGCCCCGCGAATGATCTCGTCGAGCCGCTCGACCGAACCCAGCAGCTCACTGGCGAGGGAGCTGAGTTCTTCGGCCGACGAAGACGACTCCTCCGCGCTGGCGGCGTTTTTCTGTACCACGGAATCCATCTCCTGCACGGCGGTGCTGACCTGGCTGACCCCAGAGGATTGCTGCAGTGAGGCATCGGCGACGCCGGTCAGCAACTGTGCAACCTTCGACGACTTATCGTTCAGCGAGACGAACACCTCGTTGCAGTCCTTGACCAGCTGATTGCCTTGCTCGATCCGGCTCACACCGTTCTCGATGAGGTCGGAAGTCGAGCGCGCCGCCTCGGCCGAGCGGTTGGCCAGGCTGCGGACCTCTTCGGCCACCACCGCAAATCCCGCGCCCGCTTCTCCGGCGCGTGCGGCTTCGACGGCGGCATTGAGCGCCAGCAGATTGGTCTGAAACGCGATTTCGTCGATCGTGCGGATGATCTTCTGCGTCTCGTGGTTAGCCTCCGAGATCGCCTGCATGCTGCGCGTCAGCTGGTTGAGCCGATCGCTGGCATCGTCCAGAGAGGCCATCGTCTCCTGCATCAGGCGATTGCATTGTTGAGAATGCTCGGCATTGCCCTTGGCCATGGACGAGATTTCCTCGAGCGAAGCCGAAGTCTCCTCGATCGCCGCGGCCTGCTCGCAAGAGCCCGAAGACAACTCGTTGCTGGAATTGGCGATAAACTGCGAGGCCGTGGCCACTTGCTCCGAGCTCTCGTAAAGAAAGTCGCTGGTCTGTGAAAGCTGTCGCGTAATGCTGCGGCTGATGAAAATCCCCATCGGCACGAGGCCGCCCAGAATGGCCACCACCGCAATCCCCGTCGCAACCCACTGGATCTTGAAGGCCTTGGCCTCTAGCGCCGCGCTGGTTTCCGCCTGGATCGCCGCCACATTATCGAGATAAACCCCAGCCGAAATCCATACGTCGGTGCCCGGGATGAGGCAGGCGTAAGACACCTTGGGCGTCGGCCCCTGGCCGGGCTTTTCGGTCACGTAGTTGACGAAACCGCCGCCAGCATTGGCCACGTCGCTGAGTTGATTGATGTAGTCCTGGCCATTGATGTCCAGATGCTCGGAATAGTCCGAGCCGGGCTCGCGAGTCGGGTGCAGCACCGTAATCGCCCCCCGGTAGGCAAAGATGTAGCCGCTCTGGTCTTCCTCGAAGCGATAGTCCTTCAGCATCCGCCGGATGATCTCGTCCGGATCGTCCTGTGCGTGCAAGTATCCCAGCTCGTCCCCCACCGTTTCGGCGAGGCCGTCCAGCAGCAGTTTCAGCTTTTCCTTCTGACCGAAATTCACTCGCTGCTCCATCTGGGAGGTAGCGACATGGGCCGCAGTAGAGAGGCCGAAGTACCCCGACAGCCCAAGGACGACAGCGGTGACAACCGCCAGTGCGACGAGCAGCTGGATCTTAAGTGAGACTGATAGACGTTTAAGCATATTGCGTATGGGTTGTCCTGAGTAGAACGGCCCAATAAGCCGCCGTTACAGTCTCTATACGAGCTCTTAATTTGTAAAAAGGCGGGAGGCTGCTCCCCCATCCTGAGCGGCCTCAGCCCATCTTGCGTCTGATCACGGTCGGTACTGCCACCGGGGCCTTGCGCGGATAATCCAGCGTGTAATGCAGACCGCGGCTTTCCTGGCGCTGCATCGCACAGCTGATGATCATGTCAGCCACCTCGATCAGATTGCGCAGTTCCAGCAGGGCGGGCTCGACCTTGAAGTTCCAGTAATACTCGTGGATCTCCGTCTTGAGCTGCTTCACGCGGCGTTGGGCGCGGCGCAGGCGTTTGCTGGTGCGCACGATGCCCACATAGTCCCACATAGTGTGCTTCAACTCGCTCCAGTTGTGGGTCAGCACCACGCGTTCGTCGCTGTTGGTGATGTCACCTTCCACCCACGGCGGCAAATCCTGCATCGCCTCCGGGGCCGTCTGGAGGTAGGCGTCGACCGCTTCGGCGCCTCGGTGCGCCATGACTACGGCCTCGAGCAGGCTGTTACTGGCCAGGCGATTCGCGCCGTGCAGGCCGGTGCAGGAGACTTCGCCGCAGGCATAGAGCCCGGGGATATCCGTCTCGGCGTTCATGTTGGTCGCGACGCCGCCGCAGAGGTAGTGCATGGCGGGCACGACCGGGATGTAGTCGTGGGCGATGTTGATGCCGTTTGTCTCGCAGGCGGCAAAGATGCTGGGGAACTTTTCGCGCAGTTCCGCCTCGGGCTTGTTCGTGATGTCGAGCCACACGTGCGGCGCACCGCTCTTCTTCATCTCGCTGTCGATCGCCCGGGCCACGATGTCGCGGGGTGCCAGGTCCTTGCGCTCGTCGTAGCGCTCCATAAACGCCTCGCCGTCCAGGTTGCGCAAGATCGCCCCCTCGCCCCGCACCGCCTCGCTGATGAGGAACCGATCCTCGCCGTGAGTAAAGAGCGCCGTGGGGTGAAACTGGATGAACTCCATGTTGCGGATCTCGGCTCCGGCGCGGTAGGCCATCGCCAGCCCGTCCCCCGTCGCGATGGAGGGATTGGTCGAATACAGGTAGACCTGCCCCACGCCGCCGGTGCTCAGCATCACGACCGGCGCCACAAAGGTATCCATGCGGTGCTGCTGCACGTCGTAGGCGTAGAGCCCGACCACGCGGTTGACCGTATCCGCCACCCGGTAGCCACTCAACGCCAGCTTGCGGCTGGTAATGAGGTCCACCGCCAGCATGTGCTCCTGCAGCGTGATGTTGGGCTGGATCTCCACCGCGTGCAGCAGGGCCTGCTCGATCGCCTTGCCCGTAATGTCTTGCACGTGCAGGATGCGGCGCTTGGAGTGCCCGCCCTCGCGGTGCAGGCTCACGCGGCCATCGTCGAGCTGGGAAAACGCCACCCCGGCCTGGATCAATTCCTGAATGCGTTCGGGCGCATCGCTCACGATCCTGCGTACGACATCCTCGTCGCACATGCCGTCCCCGGCATTCAACGTGTCGCGCACATGCAGCTCAAAATCGTCGGTCTGCGAGGTGACGGCGGCGATCCCGCCCTGGGCGTAATTGGTGTTGCTCTCGGCGCGGTTTTTCTTCGTCAGGATGCAGACTTTTCGGCCGGTGGCCGCCATCTTGAGCGCGAAAGAGAGACCGGCTATGCCACTGCCGATCACCAGGACATCATACTGTGCTTGCGACATGTATTAAATCTATACGATTGCCGACACTTAAGGCAGGAGCACACGCCAAGGCAAGGAAACGCCTGTTTTTCTAATAGCAGACGCTCCTAGGGAAAGCCTACAAAGCCGACCGCTCCGGCGGTGCGGCCTTCGTGGAAGATCCGTTGCGCATTCCCTCATCCCCTCGTGCGCAATGCGAGCTGCCGACCGGGCCGCAGCCCGGGTCTCATGGCTTTACACCGCCTGGTACCGTATCTGCGTAAGAGTTGGTCAAACCCCAGCTCTTTCAGCTATGAAGTACGGAAAAGCCTTTTTCGCAGGCGTCGTGGGCGCGGTCATCTTTTCGATCCTCCTCGCCATCCTGCGCCTGTTCGGCCTGCCGATGAACCTCGGCGTCACGCTCGGCACCCTACTGGGCTTCGCCCCGAGCAACGCGTTCTGGCCTGGCTTTGTCTTTCACGTAGCAGGAGGCGGTTTCATCGGGCTGCTCTACGCCGCCGTCTTCGAGTTTGCCTCGCACAAGGCTGGCCCTGGCACAGGCGCAGTCGTCGGCACGATCCACTGCGTGATCAGCGGCCTGGCGATGATGGCGCTGCCGATGCTGCACCCCATGATGCCCAATCCGATGACGCCCCCGGGGCCGTTCGCCATTCATTACGGCATCGGGGCTACCCTCACCTTCATCGCCCTGCACCTCATCTTTGGGGCCATTGTCGGCACGCTGTATCGACCGGTCGTCCACCGGTCCGAAGCGGTCGGCCCTGAACACCTGCGCCCCACTCAGAGTCACTAAAGTCTTCCACCTCAGTGGGATCGGCGCTATCACCCTAGAACGACCGGCTCTTTTGACGTCGCCAAGGTCTCGATGCAGAATGCGTGAAGGGAGGATTGATTTCTTTTGCAACGGCTTGACACGCGCGGCTTATTGCCCATTCCTAACTATAAGACGGAGAAGCGCTTTTCTGATATCATCCGGCAAAACCGCGAGCGGATCGTCCAAGAATGGTGCGACTTCGCCAGCGAAGAAATTGAAGCCGCCAGGCGGTTGAACGGCACTGATGTCGAGGATCACCTGCAGGAAATGCTGGTCGCCATCGCGGCCGACATGGAGACGCCACAAAGTGAGATCGAACAAAGCGCCAAAGCCCGCGGCCAGAAAACAGCCGAGACCGACGAGCTCCAACCGGCCAAACAGCACGGCATCCAGCGTGTGTTATCCGGCTTCAGCATCTCCGAGAGCAGCTCGGAGTTTCGCGCACTCCGAGCCTCCGTCTTGCGCGCATGGGAAGAAGACCGCACCCTGCCCATCAGTGAAGTCAATCTCCAGGAATTGATTCGCTTCAACGAAGCGGTCGATGAGGCCTGGATGGAATCGGTAAAGCACTTTCATCGCAGCGTCCAGGAATCCAAGGACTGGCTTATCGGTGTGCTCGGGCACGACCTGCGCACCCCTCTGGCGGCCCTCGCGGCCGGGATGAACGCATTGGCGCGTTCCAATAACCTGAGCGAAGAGGAACGCGAAATCATCCGCATCGGCGATTCGAGCATCCAGCGCATGCACGAACTGATCAACAATTCGCTCGAAATGACGCGCGTGCGCCTCGGTAACGGCCTGCACCTCAACAAGCGCCCCATCAACCTCGGCGATCTCTGCCATGCCCTCATTCAAGAGCTGCAGCTCGCCCATCCCGGCTCAAACATCCGGGTGATTTGTGAAAGCAATGTCGAGGGCATGTTCGATGTAGACCGGCTTCACCAGGTCGTCAGCAATCTCGTCAACAATGCCTTACGGCATGGAGCCTCCGATCACCCCGTCACCGTCCGCATCGCCAACAACGAAGACGCCGCCGTCCTGAGCGTGCATAACGAAGGCTCTCCCATCGATCAGGACACGAAAGACGTGATGTTTCGTGGGATGCTGCTCAACGGCAACGGTTCAAATACCCATAGCTACAGCGTCGGTCTGGGCCTCTATATCGTGCGCCAGATCGTCACCGCCCACGGGGGCCGCGTAGAGGTGGAGTCCACGCGGGAAGCCGGCACGACCTTCACCGTCCGCCTACCCCTTTCGTAAGCTTCGCCGGTGGCAAACGCTCCCGGCTTGCCACCGGCGCGCACGTCTGCTCTTGCACCGCCGCGGCGCATACGCTTCTCTGACGCGATGGACGACTGGGACTTCTCGCCCATCGATTATCGCGCGGAGCTGAACGACGAGCAATACGCGGCCGTAACGGCTCCCGGCGGGCCCGCGCTCGTATTGGCCGGTGCCGGTTCGGGCAAGACGCGCACCCTCACCTATCGGGTTGCCTACCTCCTGCTGGAAAAGGGCATCCATCCGGGCAGCCTCATGCTGCTCACCTTTACCAACAAGGCCGCGCGTGAGATGATCGACCGGGTGACCGAGCTGACCGGCGAGCACAAGCGCCCCTACTGGACCGGTACCTTTCACAGCATCGGGGGACGCTTGCTGCGTCAGCACGCCGAAGCCGTAGGCCTGCAGACAAATTTCTCCATCCTCGATGCCGACGATGCGGACAACCTCCTGAAGTCCATCATCAAGGGCATCGACAGCCGCTGGCTGCGCAACAAGGACAACCCCAAGCCGCGCGTGATCGGCGACATGATCAGCTATGCGCGCAACACCAGCATGGACTTGCGTGCGCTGGTGGAAGAGCGCCTGCCGTGGGAGGACGAACCCCAGATCGCCAAGATCCTCGAATTTGCCGCCGCCTACGAGCAGGCCAAGCTGAAGCAAAACGTGGTGGACTACGACGACTTGCTCGTCTTTACCCGCAACCTGCTGCGCGATAACGACGAACTGCGCACGCGCCTGCAGCAGCGCTTCACCCACCTGTTGGTCGACGAGTACCAGGACACCAACATCATCCAGAGCGAGATCGTGGACTTGCTGGCGGGCGACCGCCACAACATCATGGCCGTAGGCGACGATGCCCAGTGCATCTACACCTGGCGCGGGGCCAACTTCGAGAACATCCGCGACTTCCCCGAGCGCCACCCCAACACCGAGATCTACAAGATCGTGCGCAACTACCGCAGCACGCCCGAGATCCTCGAGCTGGCCAACAGCGTGTTGCGCGCCCAGCCCGCCGCCGCCGGCTACGAAAAGGAGCTCGTCTCCGCCCGCGAGCCCGGCCTGCTGCCCTTTCTCGTGCCCGCGATCGACACCAAGATGCAGGCCCAGTTTATCATCAAGCGCATCGAGGGGCTCTACGACGAGGGCTTGAAGCTGGGCGACATCGCGATCCTCTACCGCTCGCACTTTCAGGCGCTCGACCTGCAACTGGAGTTTTCCCGGCGCGGCATCCCCTTCGTCATCACCAGCGGCGTGCGCTTCTTTGAGCAGGCCCACATCCGGGACTTCGTCACCCAGCTGCGCGTGGTCAGCAACCCCACCGACGAGCAAGCCTGGGAGCGCCTGCTGGGCCTGCTGGAAAAAGTCGGGCCCGCCACGGTGCGCAAGATTCTCGTCGCCGCGCAAAAGGTGGTCGACGCCGCGGCCAAGGAAAATCTGGCCCAGGAAGGCTCCCTCTTCGAGAAGACGTCAGCGCGCCAGAGCGAAAGCCTGATCCAGGCCCTGGGCGACGAAACCGTGCTGGCCAAGGTGCCCGCACCGGCCCGCGAAGCCTTCGAGTCGATGGTCACGACCTTGCGCGAGTTGGAGGCCGCCATGCACCGGCCCACCCAGGCCACCAAGCCGGCCGAGATCATCGAGCTGGCCATCCAGGGCTGGTACGTGGACTACATGCGCAACCTCTACACCAACTATCGCGAGCGGGAGGACGACTTGCAGGGGCTGGTGGAGTTTGCCGCCCGCTTCGACACGATGGAAGACCTGCTCTCCCAGCTCGTGCTGCTCAACTCCGAAACAAGCAACCGCGGGGTGGAACTAAGCGACGACACCGTGCGCATGACCACCGTGCACCAGGCCAAAGGCCTCGAATTCCCCGCGGTGTTCGTGATCGGCCTTGCGGAGGAGCAATTCCCCAGCCGCCGCACGATCGAGACGGGCGACATGGAGGAGGAGCGCCGCCTGTTTTACGTGGCCGTCACCCGCGCCAAGGACGAGCTTTACCTCTGCTACCCCATGATCAATGCCGGTCGGGGCGGCGGCGCCATGCGGCTCGAGCCCAGCCGCTTCCTGCGCGAGCTGCCCGAAAACCTCTACGAGAAGCTTAACGCCCGCAACGTGGCGCCCCGGTACTGAGGCGGCTTCCGGCCTTGACTCCGGGCGCAGAAATGCAATGCTACCCTGTTTCAACCACTGAACTTTCGAAGACTATTATGGGACAACAACTCCGTGCTCGTGTGAAGCGTCAACGCCGCAAGGCCTACCTCGCCCGTCGTAAGGAACGGGAAAAGGAAGTGATCGAGGCCAAGCGCGCCGCCCGTGCCAAGAAGGCCTAAGGCCGCACCTAAACCACGGAGCATGAACCGTATGCGCCGCATCGCCCGACAATGGCAGCGTCCCTGCCTGGCGGGCTTTTTCTTTGCCCTCCTGGTGAACGCCCTCCCGGCGCTCGAGATCGAGGAGGTGGCGGTACGGCGGCTCGAAGCTCCCCATTTCAAGCGGTTGAGTGAATACTTCACCGGTCGTGAAGCGCCCGGCAACCGCATCATCCTGCGCAGCACCGAAGGCCAGCGCGCCGGGCTCTACTTTATCCTCGAGCTCTCCGACGACGCCGCAGACGCCCCCGCCGGGGCCCATTTTCACGTGCAATACATCGAGCCGCAAAAGCCCGATGTGCAGGAATACGACTTTGACCTGCCCGCCGAAGGGTGCGATCACGACACCGTCTACCTCGGCCTGACGGGCGACGAATGGCCGCAGGAAGACGCATTGCCGCTGGCCTTCCGCATCAGCCTTGTCGACGCACAGGGTCAGGAACTCGACGCCTACCAGAGCTTTCTCTGGGAAATGCCGTAATGGCCGACTGGCAGCCCCTGCCGAACGCCCCCCGTCTCAGCCCCGCCGTATGGGCTGAAACGCTCGATGGCGGTCAGGCTTTCCGCTGGAACTGGCAGGCAGACGCCCAGGCCTATCTCGGGATCTGGAGGCAGCATGTGGTGCAACTGCGTCTTGCCCCGGATGAAGCGCTGCACTGGCGCGCGTTGACGCCCCACACCACAGCGGCGGATGTCGCGGATTACCTCGCGCTGGATGTGGATTTCGCCGCCCTGACGGATGCCCTGCCCTGGCGTAGCGATCCCGTGCTCGCGGCGGCCATTACCCGCTGGCCCGGCCTGCGCCTGCTGCGCCAACCGCTGGAAGAGGCCCTGCTCGGCTTTCTCTGCAGCGCGACCAAGCGCATCCCGCAGATCAAGCTGGGCCTCGAAGCGCTGGCCGAAGGCTTTGGGCAGGCACTCGCAGGCGGCTATCACGCGCTACCGACCTGGGAGGAACTGGCGCGGGCCACGGAAGCCGAGTTGCGCGCAACCGGCATCGGCTATCGCGCAAAAAACCTGCACCAGACCGCCCACTTTTTGCGCGCCCATCCGGGCTATCTCGAGGCACTGGCGGACCTCGCCTACCCCGCCGCCCATCAGCATTTGCTGGCGCTGCCGGGCGTGGGCCCCAAGGTAGCCGACTGCGTCCTGCTCTTTGGCGCACAACGCTACGAGGCATTCCCGGTCGACACCTGGATCCTGCAGACGATGGGGCGTCACTACGCATTGGAAGGTTGGAAACCGGAACAGATCGCCCACTTCGGGCGCGTCCACTACGGCTCCGCCGCCGGACTCGCCCAGCAATACCTCTTCGCCGGCGCCCGCCGCGGCAAAAACGCAGAATAGGCCTCCCCATCCGGGTGGTTGAGGAAGCGTAGCGGACGACACCACCGGTCTTCCGCGCCCAGATCCAGCACCTTGAAGCGGTGCCATAGCTCCCCCTCGTGCGGTGCAAAAAAAAGGCACCCCGCGAACAGGGTGCCGAAATGGGATACCGACCGGAGCCGGCGCGACGTGCCTCGTGAATCAGTTGCCGTAGGCCGCGCCGAAATCGGCGAAGTACCAATAGATCGCGATGATGATTACGAACAGGAACAGACCCGCGAAGGGGGCGAGCTTCCACGGCGTCATGTCGACCGCTTCCGGCGTGCTTTCGCCGTCGAACGGCTGCGCTTGCGGCTTCACCAGCGTGATGATGCCCATGATCGCGAGGATGCAGAGGAAGATAATGCCCAGGAAGTGGTATTCCTTGAGGCTCGCCACCATGCCGGTAAACGGCGGCACAAAGTAGCCGATCGCAATCGCGACAAAGCCGAAGATGAGGCCCACCTTGGCGGCCAGCGCCGGCACGCGCTTGTTGAGCATGCCGAAGAGCACCACCGCAAAGATCGGGATAAAATACATGCCGTTCATCTTCTGCAGGTAAGAGAAGATACTCTCGGTCTGGGCCAGCAGCGGCGCGACGAGAATGCCCACCACCGCCACGATGGCGCCGAAGACCCGACCGGCATGCACCACTTCGCGGTCCGAAGCGTCGGGGCGGATCTTCTTTTGGTAGAGGCCGAGCGAGAACAGCGTCGTGGAGCTGTTGAGGGCCGCGTTGAAGCTACTCATGATCGCACCGAACATGGCAGCGGCGAAGAAGCCGGAGAGGTAGGGCGGCAGCACCAGGTTGACCAGCGAGCCGTAGGCGTGGTCGGCCTTGATGTCCTGCCCCTGGAACAGGTAGAAGGCCACGATACCGGGCAGCACGAGGTAGAGCGGCCCGATCAGCTTCAGGAAGCCCGTCAGCAGCACGCCCTTCTGGCCTTCCGCCAGGCTGCTGGCGCCAAAGGTACGCTGGATGATCTGCTGATTGGTGCACCAGTAAAAGAGGTTGAGCAGCAAGATACCGGTAAACACGGTCGAGAACGGCACCGAAGTCTCCGGTCCGCCGATCGAGTTGAACTTTTCCGGCACTTCCGCCCGCAGCACGTTCCAGCCGTCGATAATGCCGCCGGAATCACCGGAAACGGCGTTGAGGCCGAAGCCGATGATCATCAGACCGCCCGTAAGCAGCAGGATGCCGTTCATGAAGTCGGCCACCGCCATCACACGCGTGCCGCCGAGCAGGGCGTAGATCGAGCCGACGACGCCCACCGCGACCACGATGATCCAGAGCGCAGCCTGGAAGGACTCGGCGCCCATCACCTGGTCGAGGTTCAGGATACCGATCAGCCCCGTCGCCCCGGTGTAGAGGATGATGGGGATGAGGATCAGCGCGTAGGCGATCAGAAAAATCAGGTTGGTGATGAGCTCCGTCTGCCGGTCGTAACGCTGGTGCAGGTATTGCGGCACGGTGGCCACGCCCAGGCGCAGGAACTTCGGCAGAAAGAAGAGCGCCATCGCGATCAGCGCGACTACGGCCAGGACTTCCCAGACCATCACCGCCAGACCATCGGTAAATGCGGAGCCGTTGAGGCCGACCATCTGCTCGGTCGAGAGATTGGTCAGGAGCATGGAGGCCGCAATGAGGGGGAAGGTCAGCGACCGGCCGGCCAGAAAGTAGCCGACACTGGTGTTCTTTTCGTCGCGTCGCGTGATGTACCACGTCAACAGCCCCACCAGGCCGGTGAAAAAGAAGAAGGATAAAACAGATAACATTTCTGCGCTGTCAGGTTGGGGTTTGGAGGAGAATAGGAGCTCACAGAGGTGCCTCTAGTGGAGACACATCTTACCTGGATCACAATCCTTGTTGACGAAGAGAGTTGAGATACGCAAGCGCTAGTCTGCCCCGAAGGCTTTTCCTGTCTTGCCCCAGCTCCTCCAGCAGGCGCCACATCTGCACGTCCTTGGACGCCCGGCGCGCCGCTTCGGCACACGCGGCGTCGGCCTGAATCGCGCCCTTGCGACCCTTGAAGTCCCCCTCCTGCAACAGCTGCTTCAGCTGTGGATCCGACAACTGGGCGTAAGCTTCCAACGCGGCCTTGCGCTGGCATTTGAACTGCCGGGCGAGCAGGTTCACCCCCACGTAGACCGCAACCAGCAGCACCGCTACAACGCCAATGACCGTCCAGGTAAACATAGAGGGGTTACGCACATCGCCCAACGTTCCGCAGCCGTGCAAATCGCGCTGCAGGTTGGCAGAATGCCACGGCGCTACCTAAGCGCAACGCGCCCACGCTGCAAGCGGGGGAGGCAGATTGTAAAGCCGTCTTGCCCTGCCTGCGGCTCAATCCGCCACGAGCGAGACGGCCGCGACCCGGGTGCCATCGGCCCGCGCTTTCGCTTGGGCATAGAGATCCAGCAGGTGATCGTAGCGCTGGTCAGCCTCGGCAATATAGCGCTCCGGATCCTCCTCCCAGCGAGCCTTCATCGCGGCGTCTTCCAGCAGGTAGAGGCGCCCGTTGCGGATCAGAAACACCGTGGGATCGCCCGGACGGTGCTGCTCCTGATCACTGAGCATGCAGAGGGCGCAGTAGCCGCCATAGGCTGGCGCAAAACGCGTCGGCTCCTGCTCGAACATGCGTCGGTGCTCCTGCGTGCGGAAATACCAGGTAGCGCCCATCCACTCATAGGTCAGCAGGGGGCTGCCCTTGACGGGGATTCGCTCGGTGAAATAAGCCACGGGGTCGTAACCGCCGATGGCGACTTGCCGTTCATTCAGCTCGAGGGCGTTGACCGGCTTGAAGGCAAACGCAGGGATCGCCGGCAGCGTCAGCAGCAGGCCAGAGACGAAGATGCGGGCCAGAAAGCGCAGTGCATTCATGGTTTTTCCATTAATAGCACGCATCGTACCTGTAGGCAAACTACTGACCTCCGCCGGTTCAGCCCGCCCCATGACGGCATTTTTTTATAGACACCGCGCCTGTACATGGCAGAACGGTAACACTATGTTGTCGATGGAGCACCATTTCTACGAGTATGTTGGCAAGAAGACCGTGGGCGTATGCGTCCTGCTTTCCATGGTGTTCTTCGTGTGCTTCACCTTCGTCATGGCGCCGCACGTGCCGGACGCCGACATCAAGTGGCGCATGATCTGGGGCGCCTACACCTCTCTCTCGCTGACGGGGGTGTTCTTCTTCGCCTCGATCATGCTCTCCGTCATGATGGCCGAACGCCGCCACGCAAAGAAGCGCGCCAACAAGGCCTAGAGCCTGCACCAAAAACTTTCGACTCCAGGGCGACCCTCACCACGGGCCGCCTTTTTTGTGTCCCGATCCGGCACTTCTGCCCCCCGCCTCCCGCTTTCCGCACGAAACCGGGACACGCCTGCGACAAAAAAGCCCGACCGCGACACGGCCGGGCACCAGCAGGAAGCGGCGGCAGCCTCCCCCTACTCCGCGTCGATGTCGATGTCGGCTTCCGCTTCGGCCTTTGCCTCCGCGCGCATGCGTTCCACCGTATACCCGAGGAAGATCGCCAGCTCATAGAGCAGGTACATCGGGATCGTCAGGATGATGAACGAAAAGGGATCCATGCCCGGCGTGATGGCCGCCGCGACGATGAGGAAGCCCACAAAGCTGTAGCGGCGCCACTCCTTCAGCCGTTCCACACTCAGCACGCCCAGGTAGACCAGCAACAGCAGCACCAGCGGGAACTCGAAGCCCGCCCCGATGCCCAGCACACTCCACGTCAGCAGCGAATAATAGCTGTTGGCAGTGATAAAGAGCGTGAAGCCCATCATCTCGTTGAAGAACACCGACGCCTTCAGCATCGCCGGCACCACAAGGAAGAAGCTGAAGCTGGCCCCAAAGAGGAAGAGGATGAGCCCCAGCAGGCAGCCCGGGATCAGCAGCTTTTTCTCGTGCTGCGTCAGCCCCGGCGCCACGAACTCGCCCAGGAAATAGAGCGCGAAGGGGGCCGTGATCGCGATCCCGCCCATCAGCAGCAGCTGAAACACGACGGAAAACACGCCCAGGAAGGACGTCATGATCAGCCCGCCCATTGTCGCCGTCGCCTCGCGCCCGTGGATCGCAAAGTGGTAGGGCCACATCAGCAGGTCGGCAAAGCGCGTGAGAAACAGCGTGATGCCGCCCGTGGCCAGGACGAAGATGGCCAAGGTCTTGATGAGGGCCCAGCGCAGGTCCTCCAGGTGATCGAGAAAACCCATATCACCTGCCGCACTGGCGGCAGGCTCGGCCCAGACTTCGTTGCTTTCGTCCGAAGTCTCGGCGGGTTCGTTGTGGTCGGAATGAGGCGGACGCGCGTCCATATTCGGAAATTACCCGTAAAACGGTGATGCCTGCCATTGACAGGGGTGTGACAACCTTTAAGGCTGCGACGTTCTGGCTTATCGCTCTTTAAGCTATTTATCTGTTCTCCAAACCTCAACCGTAGCTAGCATGCCTGCTAACTCCAGCCAAAATCAGTCGGCGTCTAATGACGCGAACAAGTACGTCTATGCCTTTGGTAAGGTGACGGACGGTAATGCCAAAATGCGCGAGCTCCTCGGGGGCAAGGGCGCGAACCTGGCCGAGATGGCCAGCATCGGCCTTCCCGTGCCTCCCGGCTTCACCATCACGACCGACGTCTGCACCTACTATTACGATCACGGGAAGACCTACCCGGCTGAGCTTGAAGCTCAAGTGCAGGCCGCGGTTGCTCAGGTCGAGTCTGAAACCGAAAAGAAGTTCGGCGCCCAGGAAAACCCGCTGCTCTTCTCCGTGCGCTCCGGCGCCCGCGAGTCGATGCCGGGCATGATGGACACCATCCTCAACCTCGGCCTCAACGACCAGACCGTGCTCGCTCTCGCCAAGAAGAGCGGCAACGAGCGCTTTGCCTATGATTGCTACCGTCGCTTCATCGCGATGTATGGTGACGTGGTGATGGGCGTGCAACCCCGTGACGACAACGATCCGGAACCTTTCGACCACGCTCTGGAAGGCTTGAAGGAAGAAGTGGGTGTCCACTTCGACCACGAGCTCACCGTCGAGCAGCTCAAGGACTTGATCGGCCGCTACCAGGCCCTGATCAAGGAGCGCACCGGCAAGGCCTTCCCGCAAGACGCGTGGGAACAACTCTGGGGCGCCGTGGGTGCGGTGTTCAGCTCCTGGCAAAACGACCGCGCGACGGTCTACCGCCAGAAGTACAACATCCCCGCCGCCTGGGGCACCGCCGTCAACGTGCAAGCCATGGTGTTCGGCAACATGGGCGAAGATTGCGCCACCGGCGTGGCCTTCACCCGCGACCCCGCCAATGGTGAGAAGGTCTTCTACGGCGAATACCTCATCAACGCTCAGGGCGAAGACGTCGTGGCCGGTGTCCGCACCCCGCAACCGATCGCCAAGCTCAAGGAAGAAATGCCGAAGAGCTACGACGAGCTGATGGAAGTGCGCGCCAAGCTGGAAGACCACTTCCGCGACATGCAGGACGTCGAGTTCACCGTCGAAAGCGGCAAGCTCTACATGCTGCAGACCCGTAACGGCAAGCGCACCGGCCTCGCCGCCGTCCGCATCGCCGTCGAGATGTTCAACGAAGGCCTGATGGACAAGAAGACCGCGATCAAGAAGATCCCGGCCGAATCCATCGACACCCTGCTCGTCCCCGTTTTCGACCCGAAGAAGCAGAAGGAAGCCAAGGTTATCGGTTCCGGCCTGCCCGCCGGCCCGGGTGCCGCCTCCGGCCACATCGCCTTCTCCTCCACCGCCGCCGCCCGCGAATCCGCGGCTGGCCGCAAGGTGGTCCTCTGCCGTAACGAGACCAGCCCGGAAGATTTGAAGGGCATGCTCGCCTCGCAAGGTATCCTCACCTCCCGCGGCGGCGTCTCCTCCCACGCGGCACTCGTGGCGCGCCAGCTCGGCAAGGTGTGCGTGTGCGGTGCTTCCGACGTGAAGATCGACTACGCCAACAAGACCCTGAGCGCCGGCGGCGTGACGCTGAAGGAAGGTGATTACATCTCCATCGACGGCACCACCGGTGAAATCTACCAGGGCCTGATCGAGACCGTGCCGTCCGAAGTGCGTCGCGTGCTCTCCGGCGAGATGAAGGCCGACGACAGCCACGCCTACACGCTGTTCAACACCGTGATGGGCTGGGCCGACGAAACCCGCCAGCTCGGCATCCGCACCAACGCCGACACCCCGGCGATGGCTCGCGAAGCCGTCCAGTTTGGCGCCGAAGGCATCGGCCTCTGCCGCACGGAGCACATGTTCTTCGAAGGCGACCGCATCACCTTCATGCGTCAGATGATCCTCGCGGGTGACGAAGAAGAGCGCCGTGCCGCCCTGGCCAAGCTCCTGCCCTACCAGCGTGACGACTTCTCCGGTCTCTTCCAGGCCATGGAAGGCCGCCCGGTTACCGTGCGCCTGCTCGACCCGCCTCTCCACGAATTCCTCCCGCACGACGATGCCACCCGCCAGGACCTGGCGGACAAGCTCGGCATGTCCCCGGAAGTGATCGCCCAGCGCGTCGCGGCCCTGCACGAAGAAAACCCGATGCTCGGCCACCGCGGTTGCCGCCTCGGCATCACCTATCCGGAAATCACCGAGATGCAGGCCCGTGCCATCTTCGAAGCCGCGGCTGACGTCGTCGCTTCCGGCACCAAGGTGCACCCCGAAGTGATGGTCCCGCTCGTCGGCTTCAAGGACGAGCTCGCCAACCAGGCCAAGATCATCCGTAGCGTCGCCGATGCGGTGATGCAGGAAAAGGGTGTGAAGATCGAGTACAAGCTCGGCACCATGATCGAAGTCCCGCGCGGCGCCGTGACGGCCGACGAGATCGCCAAGGAAGCGGAATTCTTCAGCTTCGGCACGAACGACCTGACCCAGACCACGCTCGGCCTCAGCCGTGACGACATGGGCTCGTTCTTCGACGACTACCGCAACCTCGAGATCTTCGACCGCAACCCGTTCGCCAGCCTCGACCAGACCGGCGTCGGCAGCCTCGTGAAGATCGCCGTGGACAAGGGCCGTCAGACCCGCCCCGACATCAAGCTCGGCATCTGCGGTGAACACGGTGGCGACCCCGCCTCCATCGGCTTCTTCCACCAGGTCGGCCTCGCCTACGTGTCCTGCTCGCCGCCCCGCGTCCCGGTTGCCCGCCTCGCCGCGGCCCAGGCCGCCCTCTAAGCGAGCCCGTTCACACCGGCTTCATGCTTTCAGCCCTCGCCTTCACCGGCGGGGGCTTTTTTTGCGAAACAACCGCATTCATGCGGCGAGAAAGGCCATTTATCCATCCGCCGATTGCGCTGATTTCCGCCGATGAAGCGATATTTATGATCCACCGATTAAATGGATTGAATGGATTTGGAAGGCGCTGAAGTCGACTCTGCAAAGGAGATTTAACGCTCCCAAAGCCAAAATCCTTACAATCCCTCTAATCTGTGGATGACAAAAGGCCTTTTCATCGGCGGACAATCCCTGTTCCTCTTGGCATGCGATAAGCAAAATAAGCTGCCATGAGCGTGAACATCCGACAACAAGGCGACTACGAACTGTTTGAGACCCCCCACGACCACCAGATCCTCGTGCTCGACCACAAGCAGTACTTTGCCTGGGTGCGCGGCCAGCAGGGCGAGATCCTGGTCGGCTCGGACAGCGATCACAACAAGGACGCGGCCTGCCAGAAGGGCCGATACTACTTCGCGGACTTCGAAGACGAAGCGGATTTCCAGGACATGCCCCACCTCTTTTTGCAGGATGGCCGCAGCTACGATTCTCTCGTATTGCCCAAGGGGCTGCCCTCCAGCAAGGGCGATCGCCAACGCGTGATCCGCAACGAGAAGGACGTGGGCAAGAAATCGCTCGAACGCGCCCTGCAGGAGGCCAACAAAGGCGATGCGCGCAGCACCGCAACCTCCAAGCAGAAAAGCACCCGGCACGGTGAGCGCAGCCAGGATGCCGAGCCCTTCTCGAACTACGACGAGATGAACGCCGACGAAGTCGCCGAGCGCGCCCAACAGCTCGACAAGCGCAAGCAGGACCACGTGCGCCGCTATGAAAAGGCGCACAAAAACCGCAAGACGGTCCTGCAGGCCCTTTAAAAACGCAGTTTTACGGGAATAAGCGCGGAGCGGACGGTCTCTAATGCATGATCGTCCGCGTCCCCGCCTGTTTTCATGAAAAAAGCGCTCTCACCCATCCTCATTCTCGCCTTCTGGCTCGCCTCCTGGCTTCAGGCCGCTCCAGCCCAGCAGCCGGAGCTCTACGCGGTCAAGATCCACGCCGACTGGTGCGTGGTCTGCAAACGCATCGAACCCGCCTTTCAGGAGGCGCAGGCAGAGTTGCAAGGCCAGCCCGTCCAATTCCTGCGATTCGACCTCACCAACGACGAAACCAAGACCGCCAGCGCAACCAAAGCGCGCGAACTGGGTTTAACCGAGGTATTCGAAGGCCAGCACAAGACCGGCATCATCGTGCTCTACGACCCGGCGCAGAAAAAGATCGTCGAGATTCTGAAGGTCAACCGCTCCGGGCACCAAATGGCCGAAGCCATCCGGCAGAAACTTTCGTAAACTGACAGGCTAACAGGAACGGAGCCTCTTCCCCCGCGGGAGGAGGCTCTTTCTATTCCAAGGCCTGCCCCACCGTCACTCCTACGGGCACGTCCAGGCGAAACGTAGTGCCCTGCGGCCCCGTGTATTCGAGCATCAACTCCGCCTCGATCTGGCGCGCCAACAGGTGCGAGATCGCCAGCCCCAGACCGGACCCGCCCTCCTTCGAGCTTGTGACCGGCGTAAACAGGTGCTCGCTCACCGCCTCCGGCAAGCCCGGCCCGTCGTCCATCACCAGGCACACCAGTCGGTCCCGCCGCACCTCGAAATGCAGCTTTACCTCCGCTCCGCGCGGCGTGGCCTCGATCGCATTCGTCAGCAGGTTTTGCAGGATCAGGGCCACGAGATTCAGCTCCTTCAACGGTAGCTCCACCTCCGGCGCCTGCCCGACCTCGAGCAAAACTCCCGCTTCCTGCGCGCGCTCCTGCACGGCTTCTTCCAAGATCGAGCCCAGGTCACTCGCACCGTAGCGCCGGCTGGAAGTGCGCCGGTGCTGGCGCAGCATTCGCGTCGTCTCATACAGCATCTGCTGCATGCGCTCGGCCACGCGGCTCGCCTCCTCCAACTCCGGCTGGCGCGACAGGTGCCGCTGCAAACCGGCTAGTGGATTCTTCAACCCGTGCAGCAGGTGCGCGGAAATCGTGCCTAAAGCCGAGGTCTTGGCCGCCAGCAGCAGCTCCTCGTTTGCGCGCTCAAGCTCCCGCGTCCGCGCCACCAGAGCCACATTCAGCCGCCGCACCCGCGAAAAACCGTTCCAGACCAAAAAGAGGATCACAAAGCCCCCTAGGCCGAAAGCGAGCCCATACTGGGACAGCAAACGGTGGTCGAGCGCGGCAAAATCGGCCTGTAGCGAACTCCCGTCGAGCCAGTATTGCAACAGCCGCAGCGGATCGCCGGTCTGCGGATCGCGCAGCAGCACCCACACCTCCACCAGCACATCCTCCTCCGCATTCAGGATCGAGGCATCGCGAAACAGGGAATCGAGCCGTAAGGCGGGGTGAAAGCGACTGAAGCCCTGCCCCGCCTCGAGCGCCAGGCGCACTGGTTCTTCCAGCGGCGAGGCGTAAAGGCTACGCGGCACCAGTTGCTCGATTTCACCCTCCGGCGAATAGAGGGCCACGCCCACCACACCACGTAACTCGCTCACTTCCAGCGCCAGGCTCAGAAAGTCGTAGCCGAGGCCCGGGATCGGTTTCTGTTGCTCCAGCTCGCGCGCCGCCACCGCCTGCAGCAGTTCGGCGTCGCGCGCCATCAAGCTCTCCCGCAAATCCCTGCGCATCTGCCAGCCAATCGCAAACAACACCCCACCGTAGACCGCCAGCAGTGCCACGACGACCAGGAACACCGTCCGCCAAAACGACGGCGGCGAAGACTGGGGCTCCGGGTCAGTCATCGTGCTCCCGCTGCCCACGATGTTCGCGTTCTTCGTCGAACATCATCTGGAAATGCGCCCGCTGCTCCTCGCGGAACGCCTGGATGAGCGCCGCCCGCTCGTCTTCGCTTTGGGCGGCCTCAAGATCGCGGCGCAGCTGCTCGCGCTCCTCGCGCCAGCGTTGTGCCTCCTCGGCAAAAACTTCGCGTCGCTCGGCCAGCCCCCGCGGCCCGCGCCACGCGCTGCCCTCCGTCTGCCACCAGCGCTTGAGGTCGGCCATCCGTTCGCGAATTTCCTCGATCTGCTGCTGATGCTCCGAACGAAAACGCTCCAGTGCCTGCTCACGCTCCCGGATCGACGGCATGCTGCCCAGCTGGCGCAACACCTCCTGGCGCGCCACGAGCAGCTCACGCCCCACCTTGCGCAGCTCCTCCACCTTATGCTGGATCTCCGGCGGCATCACCCGGTCTTCCGGCGTATTCGCCGCCATATAGAGCGCCTGCATCTCCCGCAGCTCCCACTCGCGCTGCTCCTGGCGCGCCAAATCCTCCGCATGCTGGCGATACCATTTGGCTAGCGCGGCACGGCGTTCGCCCCGCGATGCATCGGCCGGAAGATCTTCCACGGCTTCGCGACGGCTTTCCTGCAAGGTCTCACGCCCCTTTTGCACCTCGTCGAACAATTCCTTCAACTCCGGCGGCATATCCGGGTGCGGCAGCGGGGGCCTTCCGGGCGGCAGCATGCCGGGTGGAGGCAGACCGGGTGGCGGTGGAGGTGGCGATTGGGCCGCGGCCCCGACCGCGAGGAGGCTGCAGGCGCAGCCAAGTAGTAACATCCGTTTCATGCTTTCAACTAGGCAGGTTTGTTGCCAAGCATCTATGAGCAGTGTAAGCCGCTGCCGGTGAAGGGCCAAGGCATTTCCACGCACCCTCGCATCTGGCGCACGACAGGGAAGTTTTCCCCGTTTACCCGCCGGCGCCCGGTGCTAATGGGGAATATTACGACGACTCCTGCCCGGCCACCTTCAGGCGATAACGCACGTAGTCACGCGGCACCCCCAGCAGACGCGCCGCCGCCGAGACGTTTTGATCGCACCGCTCCAGCGCACGTTCGATCAGCGTCATACCGAGCTCCTGCATGGCCGCCTCAAGGTTAAACTCACCCTCCTCCGGGAACTGCCACTCGGGATTCAGCAACGCCGGCCCCGTTTGGGCGTTGGCGCCCGCTTCGGTATCTCGCGAACTCAGCCCGAGGTGCGGGAAGCCCAGCGCATCGCCCTCTAAAAAGATCAACGCACGCTCCAGCTCGTGGCTCAACTCCCGCAAGTTTCCCGGCCAGGGCTGTGTCTGCAGCTGCCGATAACCCGCTGGACCGATGTGTACATCCGGCAGCCGGTAACGCCGCTTGAGCCCATCGAGCAAGTGGTCGGCCAGCGCGGGAATGTCTTCCCTACGCTCCCGCAGGGGCGGCAACTTGAGTCGCAACAAGTTGAGGCGATGAAACAGGTCTTCGCGGAACCTACCCTCATGCACCAGTGCCTCGAGGTCGTGCAAACTGGCCGCGATCAGGCGCACATCCACCGCGATACTGCGATTGCCCCCCACCCGGCGGATGCAGCGATCCTCGATCGCCGTCAGCACCTTGGCCTGGACGGCCGGAGACAGGCTGGAGATTTCATCGAGGAAAAGCGTGCCTCCATGTGCCGCCTCAAACAGGCCGATACGGTTGGCGCGCGCGTCGGTAAAAGCCCCTTTCTCGTGCCCAAACAGCTCCGACTCGGCCAGGTTGTCCGGCAGCGTCGCACAGTTGACCTGCACCATCGGCTGCTCCGCCCGCGGCCCCTGCTCATGCACCCAACGCGCCAGCGTGCTCTTGCCCGTGCCCGTTTCTCCCTCGATCAGCACCGGGGGCAAGTGCTGGCGCAGCCGCTGGTCCGCCGCCAGGATGCGCTCGAGCTCGTGCTGCAAGGTCTCGAGCGCCCGACCAAAGTAAATGCCGCCCAACGTCGTCGCCTGTTCCTGCCGCTGGTGTTGCTCCAGTCGATCACGTTGCCGGCTTTGGCGCGCACGACGCAGTACCAGTGGCAAGGCTTCCGGCTCAAAGGGCTTGCTGAGAAAGTCCAGCGCTCCGAGCTTCATCGCCTCCACCGCCAACTGTACCCCGCCTTCCGCCGTCATCACCACCACCGACGTGGTCTTGCCGAACACACCGCCTCTCAACAACTCCAGCCCGGAGCCGTCCGGCAGGTGCACATCGAGCAGCGCAAAATCGGGCTCCCAGTCGGCTGCCGCGCCACGCGCCTCGCCCAAATTGCCGACCCCCAACACATCGGCCCCCTGCTCCTCCAGATAGTCGCAGAGCTCATCGCGCCAGAAACGCTCGTCCTCCACCACCAAAACGCGCTGATCTGCCAGCAACTTTGCCATGTATGCAACAACCCCTACAGGCAGCCCGAGGTTTCGCCCATCATGCAAAAAGCCCCGCTGCACACGGCAACGGGGCTTCGAAAAATCAATCGAACGAGGCTCGACCTACTGCTGGTCGCCCACCGAAGGCACTTCGGAGGCGCGCGCAGCCTGGGCTTCCTTCAGCGCTTCACGCTTCGCAAACAGGGCGCTGCTGCGATACTTGCGCTTGCGGGAAGCGAGCACACGTTGACGGTGGGCATTCGGCTTCTTGCCGGCTGCCTTCTTCTGGGGGCGACGTTTGCCCGAAAGTGTTTGGATGCGTCCGCTCATGATAAAAGGAGAACTATAGACGCGTTTCTTGCCGCGAATCAAGCTAATCCGTGTCGATACGCGCAATCAGCGCCGCTGGACGTTGACAGCGTTGCTCAAATCCGCGAAAGTAAGGCGTGTTTAGTCCCTTATGGATGATCGATTCAGCCAGCGAGACCGGTAAGCATGTTTGAGGTCCGCGAAAAACCCAAGATGGTCGAGCGTGCCTACCTCGTCGGTGTGCGCACCTCGGAAGAATCGGAAGAGCATGCAAACCTGCTGCTCGACGAGCTGGAAGAACTGGTGGAGACGTTGGCCATTGGCATCGTAGGGCGCGAAATCGTGCGCATCCGTGAGCCTCAGGCCCGCTTCCTCATGGGCTCCGGCAAAGCCGAAGAAGTTTTGGCGGCCGCCCGTGAGATCGAAGCGGACTGTCTCGTTTTCGATGCCGAGCTCAGCCCCGCCCAGCAGCGCAATTGGGAAGCCCTGACCAAGCTGTGCGTGATCGATCGCCAGGAGGTGATTCTCGATATTTTCGCCGAGCGCGCGCAGACCAAGGAAGCCGTTTTGCAGGTCGATCTGGCCCGAGCGGAACACTCCCTGCCCCGCCTGAAAAATGCCTGGACGCACTTGAGTCGACAGCGCGGCGGCGGCACCACCCAGCGTGGTGAGGGTGAGGCGCAGATCGAGCTGGACGCTCGGATGGTGCGACAACAAATCGCCCGCCTGAAGCGTGAGCTGGAGGTCGTCGTCAAGCAACGCCACGTGCAGCGCAAGCAGCGTCAGCGCGTACCGCTTCCGACCGCCGCCATCGTCGGCTATACCAATGCCGGCAAAAGTACCCTGCTCAATCAAATCACGGGCGCGAGTGTGCTCTCGGAAGACAAACTTTTTGCGACGCTCGACCCGACCACGCGGCAACTTCAATTGCCCACCGGCCAGAAAATCCTGGTAACGGATACGGTTGGGTTTGTGCGCAAGCTCCCCCACCGCTTGGTGGAGGCCTTCAAGGCGACGCTCGAAGAGGCGATCGTCAGCGATTTTCTGATCCACGTGCTGGATGTCACCAGCCCGGAAGTCGATGCCCACCGCGAGACGACGCTGGAAGTGCTCAAGGAATTGGGCGCGGACGACAAGCGTATCATCACGGTTTACAATAAGGTGGATCGCTTGCCGCCGGATGCAATTCGCCAGCCGGGCACCAATGGCTCTATTGAAGGCGGCCAACTGAACGGCCTCGGTGACGCCGGCGCCCTCAAGCGCGAGAAAAATGCGGTCTATGTCAGCGCCTTTACCGGTCAGGGCATGGAAAGGCTTTACGCCGAAATGGAGCGCATGCTCGAAAAAGACACGCGGGTGATGCAA
>Ga0163227_100009_pt1:32500-157038 | contig 157038 bp, 126 predicted proteins | sample MSEWel2016_09_14_2_FD_113148 | JGI IMG/M metagenome (GOLD analysis project Ga0163227, IMG submission 113148) | Subsurface microbial communities from deep shales in West Virginia, USA - MSEEL Well Study Marcellus 5H_2016_09_14 ...
CGGACCCTTTACGCCCAGTAAATCCGAGTAACGCTCGAGGTCTCCGTATTACCGCGGCTGCTGGCACGGAGTTAGCCACCTCTTCCTCTCCGAGTAACTTCAGGCACGGGTATGAACCGTGCGTTTAATCCTCGGTGACAGGGGTTTACAACCCGAAGGCCGTCATCCCCCACGCGGCGTTGCACCATCAGGGTTTCCCCCATTGTGAATGATTCGAAACTGCTGCCACCCGTAGGTGTCTGGACCGTATCTCAGTTCCAGTGTGGCTGATCATCCTCTCAGACCAGCTACCCGTCTTAGCCTTGGTGAGCCGTTACCTCACCAACAAGCTGATAGGCCGCGAGCCCCTCTTTAAGCGCCATTACAAGCTTTAGCTTGCCAACTATGCAGTTGGAAGCCACATGCGGTATTAATCCAGGTTTCCCTGGGCTATCCCCCACTTAAAGGCAGGTTGCTCACGTGTTACGCACCCGTTCGCCGCTAGGAGCAAGCTCCTCGCTCGACTTGCATGTCTGAACCACGCCGCCAGCGTTCACTCTGAGCCAGGATCAAACTCTCCGAAAATACATTAAAGTATTTTGCGGAGTCCTGATTCAATAATGAATCGTGGACTACTTTGTGTTATTGCAAAGGATTGAGCAGGTCTTTATTCCCGCCAATCGCACTAAGTAACTTTCAAAGAACTTCCGTTTGTCGGAAACCGCTTTCGCGGCTGAGGAAAGCTGCATATTAATGAGGCTTTTCTCAAACGCGTCAAGCGCATTTTTGAATTTTTCTTTTGAAAATCGTGACGATTTAGAAAAGAAGCAGTGACAAACTTGAAAAGAACGAATTGGGAAAGCTGATCATTAAGCTTGTTTTGTTTTCTTACGTCAAGCGTTTTTCAAAAGAATTTTTGCTTTTCACAAGAAGTGAAACAAACTAACGAACCAGACTTTCAAAGAAGTAAAGCTCAAGACTAGATCAGAAATCTAAAACTCAGTCAAGCGAATTTCGCTTAATTTATTTTGATTTTTGAACTACTCAAAGAACGCTTTTCGAAGCAACTTTCGCTACTTGCGAAAGGTGATCATCAAGAATCAAACCGGAGATCAAGTCAACAATCTTTTTGAACTTTTTCTCAACCCGCTTCACCAGAGGCGGAGGGGCGGTTCAACCTCGAGAGCCTTCAAAGAACGGAAAGACGATCATTACTGATGTTTTCCCGATTCCCGTCAAGCGTTTTTCTCGGAGCTTTCAGGATTTTTTCTTTTGGAAAGAACGTGGAGCGCACTGGGCGTTCCAAAGTGGAAGGCAGAAGACACCGTACTAACGTCCGTGGTGCAAGTACTTTTGCCTCACTTTTATTCACAAACCCGCAAGCGCTTTACTAAGAATCACTTGCGATTGCATTTTTTGCCTGCAGCCGCCCAATGATCTCCAGGATCTCGGCTTTGTTGTAGGGCTTGCAGAGGGCGGCGTTGAAGCCAAAGCGCTCGGGCTCCCGCATCACGGGGTCGTCCCAGAGGCCACTGGTGACGATTGCCGGCAGTTTTGCACGGCGCTGGCGCAGGTATTGGATGACTTCCAGGCCGCCCATTCCTTCCACCACGGCCATGTCGAGGATCACGAGATCGATGGAGGTGCCCTGGCGTTCCGCCTCTTCGTAGGCCTTGATCGCTTCTTCCCCGCTGGCGGTCGGGATCACCTTATAGCCCGCAGGCGCGAGCAAGCGGGCCAGACCGCGCCGGATAATGGGCTGATCTTCCATCAGCAGCACACAGGGTGCATCCGCCCGCACCAAATTCGCTTCGGAGTTCCCCGCTGCGGCCGGTGGTTCGGCGGGCCGTGATTCCGGCGGCACCTCCTGGACCTTCTGGGCTGCAGGCACGTAACAGACAAAGGTGGCCCCCTCCCCTACGGCGGAGCGCACACTGATGAGGCCGCCGTGGCGCTTCATGATGGCATAGGTCGTGGCGAGGCCGAGGCCGCTGCCTTCGCGCTTGGTGGTAAAGTAGGGATCGAAGACGCGGTCGACGATCTCCTGCGGCACTCCGGGACCATTGTCCGCAATCTCCATCTTGACATAGCGTCCGGACGGCAGCGTCAGGCTGTTTTGCGCGTCCAGAGCGACATTGCCAAGGCGAGTCTCGATCTTGCCGCCGGAGGCCATGGCCTGCTCCGCATTGATCAGGAGATTGCTGATAACCTGGACGAGCTGGCCGCTGTCTGCCTCGACCGGCCAGAGTTCTTCGTCGCAAAAGTGCTGCACCTTCACCGCGCGGTTGCGCACAGTAAACTGGCAAGTCTCCTTGAGCAGGCGTTGCAGGTCGACGGCATCGGTCACCGGCTCTTCGCCTCCCTGGGAAAAAGTCATGAGCTGGCGCGAGAGGTAGCGCGCCTGGTCGAGGGCGGCCCGGCAGTCGTCGAGATAGGCGGATGCGGGCTGGTCTTTGATGCTCTCGCGAATCAGGGCCAGACTGCTGATGAGCGCACCGATGATGTTGTTGAAATCGTGGGCCACTCCGCCGGCGAGCACGCCCAGAGTGTCGAGACGGTCCGTCTGGATCCGGATCCGCTCCACCTGCTTCTGCGCGGAGACGTCACGGACGAAGGCGATGACCGTGCTGACTTCTCCGTCTTCATGCCGCTCGGGGGCGAACAGGGCCTGGAAAGTCTGCACCCGGTCTTCCTCTCCCAGGGCGACTTCCTTGATCTGGCGGCTGCCATGCTCGCGGACGAGGCGACAAGCATCTTCCCACAAGGCGTCCCACGGGGCATCGAGCTGAAGTTCGCGGCCGGTACGGCCTTCGAATTCTGCGATCTGGCGGCGGAAGAAGTCGGCGAGCACGCGATTGACGAGCAGGAAGCGCCCCCGGCAATCCAGACGCGCAACCATCTCCGGCGCGTGCTCAGTCACGGCCTGCAGCTCCGCCGTCCGTTCGGCGATCGCCCGTTCGCGCTCCAGCCGTTGCGTGATGTCTTCTATAATGCGCAGCCAGCCAATCACACCGCCGGTCTCGTCGGTGACCAAAATGACGGTGGTCTCTCCGATGAAGACCGAGCCGTCCGCGCGGCGGTAGTTTACTTGATAAGTGGCGGTGCGCCCGGGCTCGATCTCCTGCTGCCAGGCCACCTCGTGCTCCCGAAAGACGCGGTCGTCATCGTAGAGCATGCCGGCCTTGCGGTTGTTCACCTCGGCGTCGCGGTAGCCGAAGTGCCGGGAAAAAGCGGGATTCACCAACAGGATGCTCTGGTCGAGCCGACAGAAAATGATGGCGGAGGGGATGGACTTGAAAATCGCGTCGAACTGGAGGCGCTTGTTGCGCAGGCGCTCTTCCAGCAGGCTGGCTTCGATCAGGCCGCGCAGGCGCTCCCGCAGGATGCCCAGCCGGAGCGGCTTGGGGATAAAGTCCGTCGCGCCGGCATCGTAGGCCTGCTTGACTGCCGCCGAGTCGTCCAGACCGGTGATGATCAGGATGGGAATCCCTTGCCCGCGGTCGTGACGCCGCAGGCGTCGACAAACTTCGAACCCGTCGACGCGGGGCATGATGGCGTCCAGCAGCACGGCATCGAACTCTTCCGAGCTGAAACGATCGAGCGCATCGTCGCCCGTTTCGGCCTGTGCGACAGCAAACCCGCGCCCTTTCAAGCCCAAGGCGATGGTCTTTCGCAGGACTGCGTCGTCCTCTGCCACCAAGACTCGAAAGTCGGTGCCCTGCCTGCCGTTAACCTCAGCCAAAGTATATAAAACCTACCATGAAACGGCCTTACGGGAAAGTCGAAAAGCGTCATGAACCTCAGGGACTTTTGCTACGGTTGCGGCGTTGCTTCACCCCACAAAATGCGCCAGCGTAGGGCCATGCGTGCCATCTCCAAGCCGGCCTGGGCCTGGGCTCTCTACGACTGGGCCAACTCCGCCTTCGCGCTTTCCGTGCTCGTTGTGTTTTACGGCCCGTTCTTCACCCGCTATTGGTTCGATGGGCCGGCGGAGCAAGGGCTTTCGTGGGTCGCGGTCAGCGTCACCGTTTCCAGCCTGGCAGTGGCCGCTCTCGCCCCGATCCTCGGGGCGATCGTCGAAGCGGGGCGCCTGAAAAAGAAGTGCCTGCTAGGCCTTGCGGGCGTCGGCATGCTCAGCACTGCTGCGCTCGCGGCCGTTCCGCAGGGTGCCTGGGAGCTCGCACTGCTGCTGCGCCTGGTGGCCTCGCTCGGCTTTTTTGGCAGCCTCGTCTGCTACGACGCCCTGTTGACCGGTGTCACGACGCGCCAAAACCGTCACCTGGTTTCCGGCCTCGGCTTCTCACTCGGCTTTCTCGGCAGCATGCTGCTGCTCATCGGGCAGTTCATCGTCGTGCAAAAGCCGGAGCTACTGGGGCTCGACGGCACCCATGCGGTCAAGCTCGCCTTTGTCACCGTTGCGCTATGGTGGCTGCTCTTCACCCTGCCCCTCTGGCGTTGGGTCGAAGAAGGCCAGGCGGAAAGCCCCGCCAGCCTGCGCCAAGCCGTCGGCCATACCTGGCGCGAACTCGCCCAGACGCTGCGCTTTCTCAGGCACACGCCCGCCGCCGGCCTCTTTCTACTGGCCTACTTTATCTATATAGACGGCGCGAACACGCTGACCAACATGACGACGACCTACGCCGAAGCGGTGGGCATCCCCTCGCAGGACCTGCTGCTGGCAATCATCCTGGTGCAAATCGTCGGCGTGCCCTGCGCGCTGCTGCTCGGCTTCCTCGGTCAGAAAATCTCCCCGCGCAAGCTGATCACGTTTTGCATTCTCGTCTACCTCGGGGTGGCCATCTGCAGCTTTCGCCTTTCCGCCGCTCCCATGCAGGCCTTCGGCCTGCCGGTCAGCCAGATCTACCTACTGGCCGGCCTCATCGGCATGGTGCAGGGCGGGCTGCAAGCCCTCAGCCGCTCGCACCTTGCCAACGTCGTGCCGGAGCAGCACATCAGCGGCTGCTTCGGCTTCTATAATATGCTGGGCAAAGGGGGTGCAATCTTCGGGCCGCTCATGATGGGCGGCATCGGCCTCGTTTCCGGAGACACCCGCTGGGGGACGCTGGCCATGGCCGCCTTGTTTATCGCCGGCCTCGCCCTGCTCTGGCGCACGCCCCAACCCGCGATTACCCGCGCCTAGCGCTGCAGCAAGACCCGCCCGAGGACTCGCTTCAGGGACTCCTCGGAAATCGGTTTCGGCAGGTAATCGTCCATACCCGCCTCCAACGCCTTCTCGCGATCGTCGCTCATCGCCCCGGCGGTCACCGCCACGATAGGCACCCCCGCCAGCTGCGGATCCTCCAGTTGCCGGATCGCCCGCGCGGCCTCGTAGCCATCCATCACGGGCATGCGCACATCGAGCAGCACCACGTCGAACGCTGCTCGCTGCAAAGCATCGAGCACCTCCTGCCCATTGGAGACCGTAGTAGGCTGGTGCCCCTGACGGCTGAGCATAAGCGTCAGTACCTTCTGGTTCACCTGATTGTCGTCGGCCACCAGCACCCGCAACGTTTCAGGTGCTTCCGCGGCCGGGAGGCTGCGCTGTTCCCGATAGCCCAGACGATCGGAGAGCTGGAAGGCGCCCGCCTCATCACTTTGAAAGCGCGTCAGCGTCGCCACCACGGCCCCTGCCTTATAGGGTTTTTGCACCATAGCATGTGCTATCGTCTTGTCTTCGCCAACTTGAAGAGGCGTTGACAAGAGAATTTTATAGCCCTGCCCCTTCATCTTTATCAAGCGCTCACGATCAGCCGTGCTTTTAACCGCCGAGGATGCCACCAGCCACACCCGCTCTCCGTCGTCCTTTGCCTCGGCCAATCTCGGGAAATAGGCTGCCTGCACTTTCTGGGGTTCGAAAATCGATCGAAGCGCCTCCCGCTGCACTGCGCTTGGCTCCACCACCACACACTTCAACTGCGGCAGCTTCGGTGCCGGTTTGGAGGCTCGCTGGCCACTGTCGCCGGCAACCTCCGCCTGAATGTAGAAGCTGAACGTCGCCCCTTGGCCCAACTCACTTTCGAGGCTGATTTCGCCGCCCATCATGTGGACGAGGCGGTCGCAAATCGCGAGGCCCAGCCCAGTGCCGCCATATTCGCGCGTCGTCGCGACGTCTCCCTGACTGAAGGCTTTGAAAAGGTGGTCGCGCCGCTCCTGCGCGATGCCGATACCGGTGTCCTGCACAGAGAAGCATAGACGCGCCTTTGCCTTTTGATCGGCGTCCTCCTCCGGCATTTCCGACCAGACGCGCAGCACCACTTCGCCCTGGGCCGTAAACTTGATCGCGTTGCCCAGGAGGTTGAACAACACCTGGCGCAGCCGCGTTGCGTCCGCCACCACGGTAGCTGGCACCTGCGGGTCGAAGATCAGGGCCAGTTCCAACCCCTTTTCCGCCGCCGAATGGCTCACGAGGTCCAGCGACTCTTCCACGCACTGCCGCACATCGAAGGTCAGGTGCTCGAGCTCCAACCGCCCTGCCTCGATCTTGGAAAAGTCCAGAATGTCGTTGATCAACGCCAGCAGCGTGCTGTTGCAGACTTCGATGGTGCGCACAAACTCCCGCTGATCGGGCGTCAGGGAAGTGCGCGCAAGCAATTGCGTCATGCCGACCACCCCATTCATGGGGGTCCGGATCTCGTGACTCATGGTCGCGAGAAAGGCACTCTTCGCCCGGTCCGCCTCTTCGGCGGCCTCCTTCGCGCGCCGCATCGCCGCCTCCGCTTCCTTGCGCGTCGTGATGTCGGAGCGGATCGCCACGTAACGCTCGATCGTTCCATCCGCCGCCTTGAACGGCACGATGGTCGATTCGACCCAGTACAGCCGGCCATCTTTGGCCCGGTTGCAAAGCTCTCCCCGCCACACGCGGCCACTCGAGATTACATCCCACATCTCACGGTAATACTGCTGAGAGTGGATGCCGCTCTTGAGGAGGGCGTGTGTGCTGCCCAGGAGCTCGTCGAGGGCGTATCCGCTGATCTGACAGAACCGGTCGTTGGCGTAGGTGATCACGCCCTGATCGTCCGTTACGGCCACGATCGCGTGCTGGTCGAGCGCGTATTTGTGGCTCGACAGCTCGCGCAGCGCCCGCTCGACCACTTCCTTGCTCCGCCGCAAATCCGCCTGGACCTGCTTGTAATCCGTGATGTCGCTAAACGTGAGCAAAAAGCCCTGCCGCTCATCCACCTCGACCGGCGTCAGCGCCAGATCGACCGAAAAAACGGTGCCGTCGCGCCGCATGAGCACACACTCCGAGCGGCAGTAGCCCTGGCGCATCGACAGCTCCGAAATCTCGCGGCACTTGTCTTCCGAACTGCGGCCGTCGGGCTGGCAAGCCGGAGCGAAATCTACCATCTGCAGCCCCAGCAGCTGACTCTTACGGTCGCACCGCAGCAATTGCAGCGCGGCGCGGTTGCCGTCGAACACACCCTTTTTGTCAAAGAGGATGATCGCACTGGTCGAATGGTCGAAAATAGTCTGAAAGCGGGCCGCGCTCCGCTGCGCCACCTCCGTCTGCTCGTGCACAGTCAGCAACATGCCGTTGAGGCTGCGGGCCAACTGCCCCACTTCGTCCTCACGCTCCACCTCAACCAACGCGCTGGGATCACCGGCGGCCCGCAGGCGCATGACGCCCGCCATATTGGCCAAAGGCTGCAATACACGTCGCTCCAGCACCCCCATCATCCAGAGTAAAAAGAGCAGCAAGGTGCCGGTGAGAAACGTGCCGGCCACGACAAAGGTATGCGCCAGCCCCTCATCGATCATGCGCGTATCGAGCTGCATCACGACCGCCCCGCGCTCAAAAGCCAGGCGGTCGTCGCTATGCGCATACAGGATCGGCTCAACGTATTCCACCCGTTCGCCCTCCAGGAAGTAGTGCTGGTGCATGTCGCTCTCCAGGGCGTCCATGGAGCCGCGGAAGCCCACCTCGTCCGGCAGATCTTCCAGCTTCAGCCCGATCCATTCCTGACGGGTACTGGCGACCACCGTGCCGTCCTTCCCGCTGAGCACCACGATCAGCAAGACGTCGCGCTCCGCGCCCGCCGCGGCTACGAAGCGTTCAAAGCTGACCGGGTCCGTCTGGGTTTCCGCGGCCTGACTCAGCGCGTGCGCCAAAAGCTCGCCCCGGTGCGCCAGCTCATGCCGCAACTGCCAGCGCAGCGCCAGCGCCATCAGGACCAGGCCGCCGATCGACAGGAGCGAACCCGCGACAAACAACGGGCCCAACAGGTTCCAGCGCAAGCTCTGCCGCTTCAGCCAGCGCCCGGGAGTCATGGACGCGACGCCTCCTCCACGAGCGAGGGATCCACCGCCGGGCGGCCTACCGCATTGTCCGGATAAAAGGAAAGTGCCCGCAGCGCTTCTAAAGTCTGCTCAGAGCTACGCTCGACCACCCCGCCGGCCTGAAGTAACTCCGCCTGCTGTCCGAACTCCAGCAGTTCAATGCCCTCCAGGGCTCGCTCAAATTGCTTTGGCGTGACGTTTTGGCGACGAGCCATGCGCTCAACCGTCACCGTCGGATTCTCGCGGTGCAAGCGCAAAGCTCCGTCATACGCACGAAGAAAATGCACCAGTTGATCGCGCCGACTGCGCAGCATTTCCTCCTTTACCGAAAAAACGTCCACGATCGATCCCGGTGCCGCCGTCGAGTCCCACAAGCGGTGCAGCTCCGGTCGCGCCAACAGCACGTGCGACACCACCGGGTAGGTCGCTGCCGCATCGATACGCCCCTGCCTGAAGCCCTCCACCAACTCCCCTTGGCTCAAAGGCACCACGGTCACATCGTCCAGCGACAGACCGGCCTGCCCCAATGCGATCATCACCACCAAAAGATCCAACGCGGCCGGTTCCACCCCGATGCGCTTGCCCTTCAGCCCCGCCACTCCCTCGACATCCTGCCGCGCGACGATCATGTCCGACCCCGCCGAATAGTCAGCAGCGTAGATAATGCTCACCTGATCACGTGTCAGCTCCTGCGCCAGGACGGACTCGATCAGGGTGCTGGCCATGACGTCAACCTGCCCCCGCTCGAACGCCCGGCGCACATCCCCCAGCGAGCCCAGCTCCACCAGTTGGACGACGACGCCCTCTTGTTCATACAAGCCAAACTCCTCCGCCAGTGACAGGAACTCGTAACCCGCCCAGTGATTATAACCCACTCGCAAAGCCGGTTCTTCCGTCGGCGCACGCCAAACCCAGAAAACGCCAAGGATTATCCCTCCCACCAGAAGCAGGAGCAAGACAAGCAGCAGAGTCGGTAGACGCTTGAGGAGCAGGGACATGGATCCGCTAGACAGCGGCGCTATAACAGCACTTATAAGGCACTGCGTCTAGAACTTATCGTTGGCGCAACGCGTTTTTCAGCACCTCGATGATGCGCTCCGCCGGCTCCGTCCCCACCGACAGGCGCAGCAGATCGGGCGACAGACCGGCCAAAGCCAACTCGTGGCGGCCCTGAGGCGTTTTTACCAGATCGTAATGAGCCAGGTAAATGAAGGGGCAGATCATCGTAAAGCTGCCACCGAAACTCGGCGTCTTGGGCAGCGCCACGTTGTCGTAAAACGACTCCATCGACGTGTGCAGCACAAACGAAATGACCGCGCCCGGCCCCGCCTGTTCATGCCGGTAGACCTGGCGGTAGGCGTCGCAACTGGACTCCTGCTCGGCCCAATACACCGCCTTTACCTCCGGCTGATGCTCGAGCCATTCCACCACCCGGCGAGCGTTGGCGTTGACCTGCTCCACCGTCTCCTCGTAGCGGTCGATCTGGAAAGCCAGGCGCTGCAGATCGCCCCAGAAGGGCGGAGCGATGAAGTTGCGCACGCGGTCGCTCACCTCGTCGTAGAAGCGGGACGCCGGATTGAGCGCCAACACCCCGATCATCACATCCGCATCGGGCGCGGCGTATTTCGTCAAGCTGTTGAGGTGCAGGTCGGCGTACGGATACAGGTGCACATTGTGCGGGCTGGCCAGCGAAGGATCGAGAATCAGCGCCGCGCCGTATTGATCCGCCAGCGCCCGCAACCACGGCAAATCGGGCGTTTGCACCAGCGGATTCGTCGGCGCTTCGGTCACGATGCCCGCCACCCGGCGGCCCCGCTCGCGCATCACCTTTTCCAGTTCCTTGAGGTCGCTCACGCGCAGGATCTTCTCAGGCTGCTGGTAGCGCGGCGAATACTCCTCCAGCAGGCGCGTCGTATCGACATACAACCAGCCCAGCTGGATCCACAGATCGCGCCCCTCCTTCGCCGCTACCGAGCGCAGCGCGCGAAAACCCGCATAAAAAGCGTTCATGCCGCTGCGGCAGAGGTAGAGATCCTCCGCCTCGGCCCCGTAAAGCACGCTCAGATAGCCGCGCACCTTGGCATCGGCCACCATCGCCGGGGCCTCCAGCCGCGATTCCGGATAGGGTTCGGCCAGGCCACGCTGCACGAGAGCCGCCTCCGCCTGGCGTGAACTGACGCCACAGCCGGTATGGACCAAAAAGCAACGGCCCCGCTTTATCACGTCGTCGCTGGCGCCCTTGGGCAGGCACACCCACCAGGCACCGTCGACTTCGGCCACTTCGGCGCCCTTGGCCACCTCGCCCACAAATTCCTTCCAGTCGCGCACGGCTTCCTCGTTGGTCAGGCCAAAACCGATGCGATCGCCCCAACCCAGCTCCTGCCAGACTTCGCTGCGCCATTGGCGGATCAACGGGTGGATGATGAAGCGCGGGTAGCCGCTTTGCATCGCCGCCATCACGCGCGAATCCTTCTCTTCGTAGCCGACGACGTCCTTGAGCGTCGGCAGGCTGACGGCCACGCTATGCGGGCTGCCGGTGATCGAGTGCCCCAGCGGGAAGTGTTTCCCGAGGGTATCGTCGTTGAAGGTTCGGGAGGACAAGGTAATGGCTCTTGGTTACGCCAGCGAAAGTTCGTTGGCAAGGATCTGGTCCAGAGTCTGGCGGCGGCGAATCAGCGCAAAACTGCCATCCGTGCGGAGCAAGACCTCCGGAGCTTCGGGGAAACTATTATAATTCTTCGAGGGCATCGACGCGCAGTAGGCGCCGGTGTCGCGGATCAGGATCAGATCGCCGACCTCCGCCTCGGGCAGATCGCGCGGGGCCAACGCCTCGGCATCACCCGCCGCCGGCGTCAGGATATCCCCCGACTCGCAGCAGTGGCCGACGAGAATATAAGCGGCATCGACCGCCCGTTCTTCCGCCGCCAGCAACTCAAAGCGGTGCTGCGCGCCATACATGGAGGGGCGCAGAATCTCGGTCATGCCGGTATCGAGCTTGAGGAAGCGGTAGCCCTCCTCGCCCGTATCCACGATATCCTGCACGCGCGCGAGCAGCGCACCGGTCGTGGCCACGATATAGGTGCCGGGCTCGATCTCCAGGTTCAACTCACGACCGGTCTCCTGAGCAAAGGCTTCGAAACGGCTCTGGGCTCGACCGCCCACCACCTGCAGGTCGGTCGTCTGCTCGCTCGGCACGCGCGCCACCTTGAAGCCGCCACCCATATTGACCGTCTCGACGTCCGGCAACTGGCGCACCGTCTCCAGGTTGAGGTCCACCACACGCTCCCACACCTCGGGGTCCGCGCCGGAGCCAATGTGTGTATGCAGGCGCTCGATCACGAGGTCGTAACGCGCCGCGATCTCCTTGGCCTGCGGCAAATGCGCGTGCCAGACGCCGAAGCTGGAAGCCGGCCCGCCCACGTTGGTGCGGTTGACGTGCCCCGAGCCGAGACCGGGGTTGACGCGCAAGCCGACACGCCCGCCGGGGAAGGCCTTGCCAAAGCGCTCGAGCTGTTGCAGCGAGCAGGCGTTGACCTTCAGGCCTTGCGGCACGAACGCCACGAAATTGTCCGGCAGCTCCTGGGTGGAGAGCGAAATGTGATCGGCCGGGATGCCCGCCTTCAACAAGCGCTGGACCTCGTAACCGCTGCTCGCATCGAAATGCAGCCCCAGGCCGTGCAGGATCTGGATCACCGCCAGCGTCGGGCAGGCCTTGACCGCATAGCGCGCCGTGAAACCGAACGCGTGCGGGAAGTTCAGCACTTTTTCCGCCTGGGCCCGCAGACGTCGCTCGTCATAGACGTAGACGGGCGTGCCGTGCTCTGTGGCCAGACGCTGGGCCTCGGAATAACCGAGAAAGGGCTGCCAATCGCTCATGCCCCAAATCTGCCTTCCGGAACCGCAGGGTCAAGTTGCTTATGTAACCCCGCCAGCCAAGAAAAGTCGGACCGTCATCCCCCGCACGTTGACCTTTGCCCCCGCTGCCGCTACCTAAGGCATATGGCCAAGGACCTGCATGAGATGCGCCAGGAATACGGTGCCTACAGCCTCCACCGCGAAGACCTGACCGAGGAACCGGCAGCTTTCTTCCGCCGCTGGCTGGAGCAAGCCGAAGAAGCCGGGCTGCTCGAGCCCAACGCCATGACCGTCGCCACGGTCGATGCGGAGGGCCAGCCCTATACGCGCACCGTGCTGCTGAAGGAGCTGGATGAACGCGGCCTCGTCTTTTACACCAACCTCGGCAGCCGCAAGGCCGACCAGCTGAAGCACAACCCACGCATCTCCCTGCTCTTTACCTGGCTGCCTCTGCAGCGGCAGGTGAGCATCAACGGCCACGCCGAACTGCTCAGCCGCGGCGAAGTGATGAAGTATTTCATCAAGCGCCCGATCGGCAGTCGCCTGGGCGCCTGGGCCAGCCCGCAGAGCAAGGTCATCAGCTCCCGCAGCCTGCTCGAAAACAAGCTGGCCGAGCTGAAAGCCAAATTCGCCCAGGGCGAAGTGCCCTTGCCCGACTTCTGGGGCGGCTATCGCGTGGTGCCGGATTCCTACGAGTTCTGGCAAGGCGGCGCCAACCGCCTGCACGACCGCTTCATCTACCGCAAATCCGGGGGGAACACCTGGGACATCGAGCGTCTCGCGCCTTAAGCGAAGTGTAAAATCTACGGTCTAACCCAAATCGCGGTTTACACGCCCGTAGCCTTACATTGGACTGCGAGCAGATGCGCTTCGATTGCCATATGCACACCCCGCTCTGCGGACACGCGAGGGGGACCCCTCAGGAGTTCATCGACCAGGCCGTCCAAAAGCAGTTGAATTTGCTGACGTTTACCTGCCACATCCCCATGGAAAACCGCAAATTCGGCGGTTCCAACATCCGGATGGGGCGCGACCAACTGGGCGAGTACATCGCTTGGGTCGATCAGGCACGCGAACTCGGAGCGGCGCATGGCATCAAAGTGCTGACCGGGATCGAGGCGGAAGTCTTTCCCGATGCGAAGGAGATGAAGCTGATGGACGAAACGCTTCACGCCTACCCCTTCGACTTCGTGCTCGGCTCGCTGCACCACCACCTGCACGCCTACCGCGAATGGTTGTCGGACCGCGGCAAGAAGCATGACGAGGAGATTATTCCCACCTATTTTGCCCACCTCTCCATCGGGGCCCTCAGCGGACGCTACCACAGCCTCTCCCACCCCGACGTCATCCGCCTTTACGGCACCCTCAAGGACGCCTTCCTGCCGCAAATCTACGAGAAAGATATCCGCCAGTTTCTCGAGACGGTAAAGCGCGCCGGCGTCTGCCTCGAAGTCAACACCAGCGGCCTGATCAAGGGCGACTATGTGGTCCATCCCGACCCCGTCATCCTCTCCTGGGCGGCGGAAATGGACATCCCCTTTACCCTCGGTTCCGATTCGCACGCGCCGGAGCAGTTGACCCAGCACTTCGACGAGATCGTGGAATTGCTGCAGGCCAAGGGCATCCACCACCTCAACTACTTTGAAAAGGGCGAGCGCGTCAGCGTGCCGCTCGAATCCTGGACGCCCCTCAGCCCCGCCGGTTAAGATGAAGCTCTACCTCCTGCGCCACGCCGAAGCCGCGGATGCCCATCCCGACTCCAGCCGCCCCCTCACCGCCAAAGGGCGCGCAGATGCGCAGGCGCTGGGCACCTACCTCAACACCCAGTTGCAGCTCCAGGTCGACGCCATCTGGCATAGCCCCTACCTGCGCGCCAAGGAGACCGTCGATTCTCTCTGCCAGGGCTATGGCCATGCGTTCGCCCCTTTTGAAGAAGTCCCCTGCATCACGCCGGAGGACGACCCGCGCCAGCTCGACGCGCCGCTGCAGGAGCTCGAAGGCCCGGTGCTCATCGTGAGCCACAACCCCTACCTCAGCTACTTTGCCTCGTGGCTGCTCACCGACAGCTTCGACCGCCTGGGCGTGCGCTTCAAGAAGGCCGGCCTGCTTTGCATCGAGTATTTTCCGCGGCGCGGCCGTAGTGTCGGCGGCGCCGCCTTGCTGCGGTGGATGGTCACCCCAGCGCAATATCGGCCCGCCCAGTAGAGCAACGCATAAACCCATCAAGGTGTTTTAATGCGAAATGCACCCCAAGGAGACCGCTACGACGAAAAGGCATTGACAAGCGCACGCCGCTAAGGACTTTGTAAGGACGAATTTACGAATTCCTTTACCAAAATCCTATAGATGCAACAGCGCGATACGAGACAACGAGCGGCCATCAAGCGAGCCTTTGCTCAGGCTCAACGTCCTCTGGGGCCCAAGGAAGTCCTCGACCTCGCCGGAGCCGAAGTGCCCAAGCTCGGCATCGCTACCGTCTACCGCAACATCAAGAGCCTGCTGGAGCAGGACGAACTCCAGGCGGTAGAAGTCCCCGGCGGCCAGACCCGCTATCAGATACCGCGGGCCGAGCGCACCCACCTCTTCATCTGCCAAAAGACGGACCGCGTCTACGTCATCCAGCCCAAGCTGGACGAGCTCCAGCTGAATTTGCCCGACGGCTATCAACTGCAAGAGGCGCAACTCATCTGCTACGGCCTCGGTCCCGAAGCCTGAGGCCACCAGTCGATCGACTGCATGAGCAGCAACATGGCCTGGTAGGCCAGCGCATGGCGGATCTTGCCCTGCTGGAACCACTGCCACAATTCATCCAGCGGCAGCGCCACCACGGCCAGCTCCTCGTATTGCTCCCAGGCGGCGGGCCCCGTTTTTTCCGCCTGTTCCACCAGCACAAAGTGGCACCGATTGTTCTGCAGGGCCGGGTTGGGCCACCCCTCGCCAATCTGGCGCGCCCCCGGGCCCTCGTAGCCCGTCTCCTCCTTCAACTCCCGCACCGCGGCTTCGACCGGCTGTTCGCCCGGATCGATCAAGCCCGCCGGAAATTCCCAGGTCAGCGCGTTCATGCCAAAGCGGAACTGCTGCACCAGCAACACCTTGCGGTCCTTCGTCACCGGCAGCGCCACCACCCAGTCCGGCATGTCGAAGACGAAGAAGTCGCCTTGCGCCTCACTGATGGGATGCCGAAACCCCCGCCGATAGACCCGGCACACCCGGCACTCGGCATGGAGGACGTCGTGCGTCTGTTGCCAGGAAGACGGCTCGTCGGGAAGCGGCGTGGAGGAACTCATAACCGCAACCTAGCGCCTCATCCGTCGATGTCCACGGCGATCCAGGCTCTCTTTGCTACTCCACCGGCAGATTCAGCTCCTGGCCCACGTGCAGGCGATTGGGATTCACCCCCGGGTTCGCCGCCGTAATGCCGTCGACAGTCGTGCCCGTCTTGCGCGCAATGCGGTAGTAGTTGTCGCCCGACTCCACCGTATAGGTGCGCACACCGCCCTCGCTGGAGCTGGTGCTTGCAGTAGAGGCATCCGATGACGGAGGCGAGGTGCGCTCGGTCGACGAACTGGAGGACGTCGATGCGCTCGAGCTGGAAGAACGGCTGCTGCCGCCGCCTTGGCGCATCTCCGAAACGCCCGAGTTGAGCTTATCCATATTACCGGCCAGCTCAGACAGGGTGCCGCGCTGCTGCTGCACCTCGCGCGAAATGCTGTCGATCGCCGCCTGCACATTGTCCCGCAACTGGCGGTCCGTGCGGCCCAGCTTCACGATCTCGCTGCCCAACGTCACAATACGATCGTCCATATCCTGGACGCGCTGCTGCAGATCGGCCGTGGGATCGCCCGCGTTCGCCAGCTGCTCGCGCAACGCCTCCACCTTCTGGGCGCTCTGGTTGGCCATGACGATACCAGCCACACCGGTTGCCAAACCGCCCAGAGCCAACAGCAGGGCCACGACTAACAATTTCGAGCCGCCCTCGGCAGCGCGCTCCTCCGGTTCTTCATCCGGAGTCAGCGGATTTAATGGCTTATCGTCAAAATCCTCCATGCGTGGCGAGCCTAATACCACATTTGCCCCACGCAAGCGAGAAGCATCACCTAAATACCATCTGGCGTTGACTTTGCGCCCACATCCCGGAGACTGGCGGTTTGATCGGGGCGTAGCGCAGTCTGGTAGCGCATCTGCTTTGGGAGCAGAGGGTCGCAGGTTCGAATCCTGTCGCCCCGACCATTTTTCTTCTTTTCCGCGACACCATCGCGCCTGCCGTTTGGGCTGGTGATGCCGGCTCCGGTAAGGAGACCAGCCATCCGGGCTCCCGAGTTCCTCCGCCAAACGAGCGCCGGAGTTGTTTTGTGTCCGTCCCTGCCCTCTTCCCTTCTCATGGGCAACGCTTTCCAAATCGATGAACAACCTGAATTCAAACGGCAGCTTGGTCTTCTTTTGCGGCAAAATGGGCGCTGGTAAATCAACGCTGGCCCGCAAATTGTCTCAGGAACTCAATGCGATCCTCTTGTCTGAAGACGCCTGGCTGTCGGCTCTGTATCCTGGAGAGATACGGGCCTTTGAAGACTACCTGCAGTATTCGAGTCGCCTGAAGCCCTTACTGAAAACACATGTCCGGGCCATCCTTCGCTCGGGTACCTCCGTAGTCATGGATTTTCCGGCCAACACCCGGAAGCAAAGAGCATGGTTCAAAGAGATATGCCTGAACGAAGAAATCCCTCATCGAATGATCTATCTGAACATCGCCGATGAAACCTGCCTGCAGCAAATTGCAAAACGGCGAGAGACCCATCCTGAGCGGACACGCTTCGATACAGAAGACGTTTTTCGGCAGGTCACGAAGTTCTTCGAGCCGCCTTCAGCAGAGGAAGGCTTCACCGTCGAAATCGTCCACTGAAGCCCGACGCAGCGTCCACCTTACCCTTGCTCTGACTCGAAGCGGCCGTCGCGCATGGTCAGGAGACGGTCACAGGCCTGGGCGAGCTCCGGGTTGTGCGTAACGATCAGGATCGAGGGGCCGTAGGCATGCGCAGCTTCCTGTAGCAGCTCCATCACGTTGTTGGAGTTGCGGGTGTCGAGGTTGCCCGTCGGCTCGTCGGCCAGGATCAGGGTCGGCTCGTTGGCCAAGGCGCGTGCGACCGCCACCCGCTGCTGTTCCCCGCCCGAGAGCTGGTTGGTGTAGCGGTTCACCTTGTCGCCGAGGCCGAAGCGCGTCAGCAGCTCCGTCGCACGCTCGCGCATCTCCTCATCCCCCCAACGCCCCAGCTTGCGCATGGGCAGGAGCAGGTTTTCCAGCGCCGTGAACTCCGGCAGCAGAAAGTGAAACTGGAAGACAAAGCCGATGTGCTCGTTGCGGAAGGCCGTGCGCGCAGTGTCGTCAGCCGCCGCCATCTCGCGATTCTGCACGTGGATGGTCCCCTCGTTGGGGCGATCGAGCAGCCCCAGCAGATAGAGCAGCGTGCTTTTGCCGCAGCCGCTCGGTCCCACCACGGCGCAGGTCTGCCCCGCGTGCAGGTCCAGGTCGAGCGCATCGAGCACCAGTTGGCGGTTGGCGCCGTCGCCCAGGTAACGCGTCAGCTGGCGCGTCTGCAGGACGACGGATTTTTGGGTGCTGGTTTCGCTCATGCGCTCGTCCCCCGGATGATGTCGCCCGGCTCGATGCGGGCCGCCTTGCGCGCCGGAATGTAGCTGGCACCCAGCACGATAATGACGGTCACGACCCCAGCCAGGACGTAGTGCATCGGGTCCCACTTCACCACAAAGTGATCGGTGGCAAAGATGCCGCGGATCCGGATCGGCAGGTTTTCAACGCCATAGGTCAACACCGCGGCAAAGATCCAGCCCAGCACCGTGCCGACCGCGCACACCAAGGCCCCCTGCAGCAGGAAAATTTGCGCCACATCGCTGCGGCGGTAGCCCATCGAGCGCAAGATCGCGATATCGCGCTGCCGCTCCATCACGATGATGGCCAGCGTGTTGAACATGCCGAGCCCGGCGATCAGGATGATGATGCTCATCGTGATGCCCGAAGACACCCGCAGGGCGCGGAACACCTCCAGCCAGACGCGCTCGCTCTCCTGCCAGCTGTCGACATCGTGCCACAGGGCGTGCTTCATCTGCTCGGCGATCTGGGGAGCCTTGTCGTTGTCCCGCAGATTTACCTGCAGGTACGTCAGCCCGTCCATCTTGTTGAGCAACTGACGCGCCTCCCGTTGCTGAATGTAAACCCAGCTCTTGTCGTAGTCGCGCACGCCGGTCTCAAAAATCGCCACTACCTCATAGCGTCGGGACTGTCCCGCGTTTTTCAGCAACAGCTCGCTGCCGATGTCGAGGTTCAGGCGCTCGGCCAGGATGCTGCCGATCACCGCCGACTGGGGATCTTCGTCGAAGGTCGTAATATCGCCGTAGCGGATCTGGTCGGCTACGCCGCTGACGGTCACGTGATCCGACATCTTCACGCCCATCACCTCCGCCGTTTCACTGCGAAAGCCACTGGTGGCCGTGACGTTGCCCGAGAGCACCCCGGAGACGCCCGTCACCGCATCGAAATTCCAGACGGCCTCAATGACGCGCTCCGGCTCATGCACGCCGGGCACGTATTGGCGCCCCTCGCGCAGCGGGATCGCAAACGAACCCTTGCCGTCGGAGCTGCGGGCCACCATCTCCGTCACCGAAGCCTGATATTTGTCCTGCACGCGCAACGGCCCGCGCGTCTGCCAGATCGTGCGGATAAAGAAATCCTCGAAGCCGCTGGTTTGTGCCTGGGTGAGCACAAAGAACGCAACCCCGCAGACGATGCCCGCGAGGCTCATACCCATGGCGCGCTTCTTGGCCCAGAGCAGGCGCCAGGCGATGAACAGATTCAGCTTCATCAGCGCAATTCGTCGGCGGTCGTATGTTCGGTGTGCACGGCATCACCGGTCTTGAGGTCGGCCTGCCCCTCGGCGATGACCAGTTCGCCCGGTTCGATGCCTTCGAGGATCTCGGCCTTGTTGAGGCTGAGGAAGCCAGGGCGCACCTGCCGGATCTCCACCTTACCGTTGTTGACGACGTAAACTTCGCTGCCGATCAGTGCCCGGCGCGGAATGATGACGGTATCCGAGCGCTCGGCCTTCACGAGGTAACCCTCGCCGGTCAGCCCCGGCGCCAGCACGTCGATCGGCGCATCCACGTCCACCCAGATCATGCGGGTCTTGTCCGCGGTATTGGCGACCGGCGAGATCCAGCTGACCTTGCCCGAAAACTCTTCGTTGGGCCGGCTCGCCAGGTGCACCCGCACCAACTGGCCCAGTTCGACGCCCACAAAATCCTCCTCGCTGATGATCATCTCCACCCGGCGGTTGTTCGAGACGAGGCGCATCAAGTCAGTCGCCTGGTGCACAAGGTCACCGGGATAGCGGTAGATGGCAACGATCTGGCCGTCGAATGGCGCGGTGACGGTCAACTGCTCCAGGTCCAGCTCGAGCAAGGAAATCTGTGCCTTGAGGTAATCCACGTTCTTCTCCAGCTCGATCCGGGTGCGCTCGGCCAAGTTTTCGGTTTTCTCCACCTCACGATTGAGGCGCTCGAGTTCAACCGTCGAGCGCTGCCCCACATTAACGGCCACTTCGGCGGCCTCTTGCTGCTCGTGCAGGTTTTCCAGGTCGTAGCGTTCCGTCTGCGGCAGCTTCTCCAGCGCCTCCGCCGCTTTCAACTGCACGCGGTAGGCATCGAGTTTACGCTCGGTCTGGGTCGCATCCTGACGCGTCAGCACATCGCCTTGCTTCACGAAATCTCCGGCAGAAACGGGCTTTTCGATGATCTTGCCGTAACCCTCCGAGCGCACGTTGATATCCGTCTGCGCTGCAACATTGATGTTGCCGGTGATCGCATTCACGGCCGTGCCCTTTTGCGCCTCGACAACCAAGACGGTGGGCCGCAACAGGTACCCGACTAAGAACCAGGCCGCTACGACAATCAGCAACGGCACACCCAGGCGTAAAAACCACTTCATGATTCAGGCAAAATAGGATCGTTGAAGGCCAGCAGGCCCAGCTTGGCGAGGTTGAGCAGATAGTTGATGCGCAAATCGCGCACATCCTGCAGCTGCCGCTCGTAATTCAGCTGGGTACGCAGCCGGTCCAGCGACGTCATCTCCGAGCGATCGCCCAGCTCATCTGCAAGTTGGAGCTGACGCTGGAGCAAGTCTGCCCGGCGCTGACGCGAATCGATCTGCATACGGTTAAAATTCAATTCTTCGACCAGGGAGTCGATCTGGTTTGCGTTCTGGCGGCGCTTCAGGCGCTCTTCCATCTCCAGGCGGCGCAGCTTGGCGCGAGCGATGCGTTCATCGGCCTTGGCGCGCCAGCCATCCCAGATCGTCCAGTCGATGGAGACACCACCGTAGGCATAGGTACGCATCACATTGTCATCACTATTGATGTCCTCCAGACGGTCGTTGTTCAAACCTACCTCCAGATTCACGTCGGGCAGGTAGGTGCGCTTGGCGATGTAAATGTTCTTTTCCTCCGTCTCGCGCATGGCATCGTAACGCTGCTCCGTCAAATCGCCCAGCAGCTCGCCAGAACGGATCCGCTCGCCCCACTCCTCGATCGTCTCCTGGCTCCACAGCTCGATTTCCGGAAAGTCGGTCGCCTGCACTTGGGCCTCCACATCCTCACGCCCCACCAATTGCTTCAACTGGTTCATCCGGTAGGCGTATTCACGGCGGGCCGACACCTGCAGCTCTTCCGCTTCCTGATACTGAATTTGCAACTCCAGGAACTGCGCCTCAGAGACCTGCCCCGCATCATAGAGTCGCTCGTAGCCATCCAGCGCCTTGCGCGCGATTTCCAACGAATTGTCTGCCAACTGCACACGCTCCTTGGCCGCCAGCGCCCGCAAGTAGACCTCGCGCACCTGCAGTAGATGGTCTTGCAACGCGAGGCCCACGTCGGCCGAGGCTAGGGCACGCTGAGCTTCGGCCTGATCCTTGCGTGCGTCCAGCTTGCCCCAATGGTAGAGGGGACGCCGGCCAATAACATTGGTGTAAACAAGTTGGCGGACCCCGTTGTCGATATCTTCACGCATCTCATAGCCGCCCACATAGCGGCCATAGGCGTTTACCTGCCAGTGGTATTGGGTCTCCGCCCGCTCGATCTGGCCCTCGGTCTCTTCCATGCGCGCCTGCTGAAAGACCGCATTGGGCGACTGCGTGACGCTCTCGCGCAGCAGCGGCTCGAGACCCGGGAAGTAATGCTCGGGGAAAAACGCCCGCGGGTCCGAAGCGGAGACAAGTTGACGGTCGGGGCTCCCGTCCTGCGCTGAAAGTGCGGAGGTGCTGGCAAGGCCCAGCAGGAGTACGGCAAGGGTTGAGCGGGAAGCAAGCATGCGACGAAAATGAATGGAAAACACGAACCAGAACGGAAAGGTCAAGGCAAGTCCGGCTGAGCCAAAGGGGGGCGCCAGTCTTTGCCTTGAGAAAGGGCGACACGATTTTCCAGAAAATGCAACACAGCATCCGCCTGCGGTACCGGGGCAAACCGCTCGCGCGCATGCTCCGCCCCCGCCTGGCCCATCTGGCGACGCAGCGCAGCATTTCCCATCAGCCGCACCACCGCATTCACCATGGCCGTCGTGTCCCCCTGCTCGATCAACACACCCGAACGGTCCGGCAAAAACGTTTCCGCCACCCCCCGGTAATCCATCGCCACCACCGGCAGCGCCGACGACTGCGCTTCGACCAGGAAATTGGGCAGCGAATCCTCCTTGGAAGCCGAGACCGCGGCATCGGCGGCCGCGTAAAACGCCTGGGGCCGCGCCTGATACCCAAAAAAGCGCACGCGCGCGCCAATCTTCTGCTCCCGCGCCAACTCCTGACAGGCCCGCGCCTCCGGGCCCTCGCCCACCAGCCACAACTGCCAATCCAGCTCCGGGTGGTCCAACGAAAGCTTCCGAAACGCCTCGATCAAGACACGGTGCCGCTTGCCCCGACGAAAACCCGCAACCTTCAAAAATACGCAAGTATCCGGGCCCAAACCATGCGCCGCCCGCATTTTCTGGCGCTCCGCCTCCCAGGCCGCCTCATCCTGCGATTCCGCCCAAAGCAGGGAATTGTAGACCGTGGTCACCTTGGCCGGGTCGAACCCGCGTCGCAACAGCCGTTGGCGCCACCACTCGCTGTTGACGATCACCCCGCGCGTGCGCTTGAGCGACCAGAAGGAAAGGGCCGACAACGGCTTGCCCGTGCGCACCGTGCCGACCACAACCGCCTGCGGGCAGCGCAACTGCACCCAGCCCGCATAAAGATTGGCCACTCGCCCCATGCACAGCACCACGCAGGGCCCGCACTCACGGATGATGCGCGTCAATCCCGGAGCCCACATGTCTCGCGAGGTAGAGGTCGGCTGCAGGACGCGTGCGCGCAGCCCGTGCTCCGTCACCTGCTCGAAAAGCCGTCCGCCGTCGCGGTGCAACAGCACCTCCACCTCATGCCCACGCGCCCCAAAATGGCGGGCCAGCCAAAGGGCCTGCCGCTCGGTGCCGCCATTGCGCAAGTGGTCTTGCCAGACGAGGATCTTCACGCGCGCATCTCTCCCACCCCGTAATACGCAAGGTGCGCGCGACGACGCAAGCGCGCGGGCAACAGGCCGGCCCCCCAGGGAGCCAACCGGGTTTGAAAAGTCGAGCCCGCCCGCAAGCGCCCGCGGTGGCCCCGCTGGATCGCGGCAAGCAAGGTGCGCGCGATCGCTTCCGCCGGCGGGCCGGATTGCAGGTGACGGTCGAGATACTGCCACACCCGTTCGAGCCGGGCGCCGCTCCCGCGCGTGCGCTGGAGGTTGCGGTTGAAGTCCGTCCGGAAGTCGCCGGGCTGGAAGTCGATGACGCGCACCCCCGCCGGCGCCTCCAACAGCAGCGTCTGGCTCAACTGGCTCAAACCCGCCTTCGCGGCATTGTAGGCCGGCATGTAGGGCAGCGGAAATTCCACCGAAAGCGAGCTGACGTTGACGAGGCAGCCGTGGCCGCGTGCCACCATCGCCTTGAACACCGGCTGGCACAGATGCATCGGCCCGGTCAGCAGCAGCTCCAGCTGCGCCCGGATGTCCTCCGCACGCCATTCGGAAAACGGCCCAAAGCAGCCCGCTCCGGCGTTGTTGATCCAGACCTCAGCCTCGGCCAACAGATCCGCATGCTCGCGGGCAAAGCGTTCCACGTCGGCCGGGTCCGCCAGATCCAACGCCCGCCATTCGCCCTCCGGCGCGGTCGACGGCTGCCGTGTGGTGCCCACGACCCGATAGCCCGCGCGGCGCAGGCCAGCTGCAACGGCAGCCCCCAAGCCGGAACGTGCTCCAGTCACGACAGCAAGGGCCTGTGAGCGAGCTTCCTCCATAGCTGAAACATCTAACTTGCTTCGCGCGCGCAACTGCGACAAGTCATTTCCTATGTCAGCCCCGCGTAGTGTGCACCTGCTCACGCATGAGTTTTACCCACGACGGGGTGGAATTGCGACCTATACGCTCGGTCTCGCACTCGCCGCCGCCGAAGCCGGCTACGAGACCCACGTCTGGGCGCCCCAGGCCCACGAGCTCTCCGCTCAAGACTGGCCGTTCACCATCCACGAGCTGCCCTTCCCGGGCCGGGAAGACTGGAGCGATCGCTGGGCCCTGCGTCGGACACTGCGTTCCGCCGCCGTGGACTGGCGTCAGGCCCAGATCTGTCTCGTCGATCCCGGGCCGCTGCGCCTTTGGCTCTATCAGCCGTGGCTCGACCTGCCCCAGCCCGCCGCGCTCAGCCTGGTGCTGCATGGCTCTGAGCTCAATCGCTGCATTCGCTGGCCCCACCGGCACCTGCTGCTCAAGGCCCTGCTGCGGCGAGCGCGCCGCGTCGGCGTCGTCTCCAACTACGTAGGGCACACCTACCTGCGCCACTATGCCGCGCGCCCCGGCCAACTCGTGCGCGTGCCGGGCGCGCCGCTGCCCGGCTTCCAGCAAGTGCAGGCCGAGCGCGAAGAACACCCCCGCCTGCGCCTGCTCACGGTCGCCCGCATCCACCGGCGCAAAGGCCAGCACCGCGTGATGCAGGCCCTCGGCCTGCTCCCGCCCGACCTGCGCCGCCGGTGGGACTACCTGATCGTCGGCCCTTCGCGCGATACCGCCTACCGGAGTGAGCTCGAGCGGCTGGCTCGCCAGCATGGCCTGCGCGTCAATTTTGCCGGGGCCGTGCCCGACGCCGCCCTGCCCCAGTTTTACGCCGCGGCCGACGTCTTCGTGCTGGCCAGCGAGCCCCACGGGGCCAGCGTCGAGGGGCTGGGGCTCGTCTTGCTCGAAGCAGCGGCCGCCGGCCTGCCCGTGCTCGGCACCCGCACCGGCGGCATCCCGGAAGCCGTCGCCCACAACGTCAACGGCCTGCTGGTCTCTCCCGGAAACGTCACCGCTCTGGCGGCCGCACTAGAACGCTTGACGACCGATACCGCATTGAGGCATCGTTTGGGCCAGGCCGGTCCCGAGTGGGTGCGCACGCATTTCAGTTGGCAACGCAACGTCCAGGCGCTGTTTTCAGATGATGTGCCGCCTCCGTGCAACTTTCCACCGGCCACGGGGTCTAATTAAGCCTACGTCATGACGAACCGATCCATCACGCGCAACCTGATGGTGGCCGCCCTGCTGGGTGGCAGCTGCAGCCTGTCCGCCGCGAGCAACCTGGTCAGCAATTCTCCATTCCTGCCCCAGGGTTTCAATCCGGACAGCGCGCCAGCCCCAACCGTCGAACGCCCTCAGGTCAGCTCCTCGCAACTGGAGTTTCAGGGCGTCTATCAGCTCAATGGGGAATACCACTTTCTCATCTTCAACAAGATGGACCGTTCCTCCAATTGGGTGACGCTGAACGATGTAGAAGCCCCCTTTCAGGTGTCTCACTACAACGACCGCCAAAATGAGATCGAGGTGAACGGCCAACGGCTGAGCCTGATCAAGCTGCCCAACGCCACCGGCAGTCCTGTCGATCCCCTCGCCGCCGCGCGTGAGCAACGGCGTAGCGACGCCGCCCTCGCCCGCGCCCAGGCGGAAGCCAGCACCACCAAGACGGTGGGCCGCTCCAACATCCGCCGCCGCGTGATTCCGCCGGCCCCGCCCAGCAAGCCGCCGAGCACGCCTCCGCCCAATTTCACGCCACCGCCGCCGCCCAGCTACAACCCGGGTTCGCCGCCCGATGAGGCCCTGGCGGACAACGGCAACAACAGTGGTGAAAACTCCGGCATGCCGGATGCGCCGGGCGAAGCCCCCTCCGACAGCCCGACCTCCGGACCGCCCAGCGACTCCGGGAGCAACGGCAACACCAGCGGCGGCAACGGTCGCGATGACGGACCCCCCTGGGGCCTTACGCCGCCTACCGGCGCACCGCCTTCGCCGCCACCGACCTACACGCCGCCTGGCCGTCAGTAACGGCCAAAGCGCAGGACGCTTTCAACCAAGCCGGGTTCACGCCCGGCTTTTTTAATGCGCCCAGACCAAAAGCGGGCGAGCCAAGAGCACACCCACCCTCATGGGGATATGCCGGGAGCCTCTGGCGCTACCCTTTAACCCGGCCCCAGAGGCGCTGGCGGTAACGCTGTTGATACAGCTTTTGCGGCCACCAGCGCGCCACTGGCTTGCACGACAGCCGTGCCTTGCGCTGCTCGAGGATCGTCTGCAACGTCGCCGGCCACTGTTGCGCGGCCCTCAGGTGCGTTTGCACGATGCCCTGACCCGCGGCCACCAGTCCTTGCCAGGCAAAGCCGGAACGCCGCTCCAGATCGCGCCAGGTGTCCACCGCCGCGTCGATATCGTGATAGGTATAACGGCAGTCCTTCAGCGCGTCGCTCGCGTCCAAGTGATCTTCCTGCGGATAAATGGGCACCACGCCAGCCGACCAGGCTTCGAGCCGAGCCAGAGACGTGGATTCAAAACTGCTCACGCTCCAGGCATACCGCCAGTGCGCAATGGCCGCGGGATCGAAATCCTGCGCTGGAGGCGGCACGATCTGCAAATCGATCCCCTGCTTGCGCGCCTCTTTCTCCAGCCAGTCTACATCCGGCCCACGCCCCAGCACCTCGAAACGCCCGCGCCAACCGGAGTCGCGTAGCCGTTCGATCAGGGGGAACAGGCGCTCCACACGCTGTTGGGGACGCCGGACCCAGCCGTTGAACCCCATCACCTCCTGGGCCGAGGTCGGGACGTGCTCCGCCCCTTGCGCCTCGTCGCGCCACGGCAACGGCAGCGGCTGCACGTGCATGATCCGCGTCGGCAACCAGCTGATTTCCTGCTTCAGCTTTGCTTTGGTCGCCTCATCCGGCAGGACGAACGCGTGCACGTAGCGGGCAAGGTAATCTCCCACAAAACGCATGTGCGGGTAGGGCGCGTGCAACAGCGCGACCCGCCACTCATCCTCACCGGCCGGTGGCAGCAAATCCGCCCCCCAGCCATCGTGAAACACCCAGACGCGCGGCCCCTTGCGGTCGGCGGCCAACTCCTGCAAGCGCCGGCTCCAATAACCGACGCCCCGCCAATTGCCGCGCTCGTCCGGCAGCCATTCGTGCCAGATCTCACCCCGCTGCTCGGCCAACGTCCGCCAGGCCTCCAGCTCACGCGTCATCTCCGCAGGCGGGCATACGTGCACGACCGTGGCCTCGGATGCGGAACGGTGGGTCGACTGCGGGTGACTGAGGGCTTGCGTTGACACGCTTATATAGGGAGACTACGGCCTTTCCTTTTATCTCTCAAGCCCTAGATTCCGTGGAACAGCAAGACGAGCGCCTCGAACGCAATTTTTTCCCCTCTCCCGTCGCTACCGATCAAACCCCGGCGCCGGATAGCACGAAGAAAACCATGCCCGGTATCCTGCTCGATGCCGCTCACGGCCTGATTCAACCCACCGAACGGGTTTTCATCTGGGGCATGATGCAGGCGCTCAATCATGATTACGTGCGTGCGGTGGAGATAGGGACCTGGCGGGGCACGACCATGCACGTGATGCGCCGTGCTTGCGACGAACTCTATTGCATCGATCCGGAGCCGCTCTGGTATCCGCAAGACGGCGATGTTTGCCGCTCCGGCCAGCCTGTGCAGCTCATCAAGGGCGGCAGCCCGCACGACCTCGACAAGATCCCCGGCCCGATCCACTTTGCCTTTGTCGACGGCGACCACAGCGAGGACGGCGTCTACCGCGACGGCATGGCGCTCGAACCTCTCATGGCGCCGGGTGGCGTCATCTGCTTCCACGACGCCTACCACCCGCCCGTCGCAGCGGCCATCCAGCGCCTCGCTCAGGACTGGTCCCGCCAGATCGACCACTACACCCACGCCTGCGACACGATTTCCCGTACGCCGGAAGGCGTCTACGGCGGTCTGGCCGTCTTCATTGTCGACGCCGAAAACTACGCCGACGAACGCGAGCCGGCGGTCAACTGGCAACGCTCCTGATTCCCATGGCGCAGGACGCCCCCATCCTTGCGGAACACGATCAGGACGCATGGCGGATTCGCCTACGCGGTGTCACCAAGCGTTACCCGATCCCCGAGAGCACCCAGGCCTCGCAGCGGCAACCGATCAAGCGCGCCTTTGAGTGGGCTTGCCGGCGCGCACAGGGCCCGATCGAAGCCCCGGAATTTACTGCCCTGCGCGACATCGATCTGGAAGTGCGTCCGAGTGAATGCGTCGGCATCCTCGGCCTCAACGGCTCCGGCAAGAGCACTCTGCTGCAGATCATCTGCGGCATCCTCGACCACTCGGAAGGCACCGTCGAAGTGCGCGGGCGCATTGCCGCCCTGCTCGAGCTGGGCTCAGGCTTCGATCCCGACTTCACGGGCCGCGAAAACGTCTTCCTCAACGCCTCGATCCTCGGTCTGGGCAAGAAGCAGGTGCAGGAGCGCTTCCACGAGGTGGAGGCCTTCGCCGATATCGGCACTTTCATCGATCAGCCCGTGCGCACCTACTCCTCCGGTATGCTCATGCGGCTGGCCTTTGCCGTGCAGATCCTGGTGGAGCCCGAAATCCTGATCGTCGACGAAGCGCTCGCCGTCGGGGACGCCGCCTTTCAGCGCAAGTGCTTCAGCCGGATCGAGCAGCTGCGGGCCAAGGGCATGACGATCCTCTTCGTCTCCCACGATCAGTCGGCCGTGCTCAACCTGTGCGACCGCGCGATGCTGCTCTACCAAGGCGATTCCATTTGCAGCGGCAACGCCAAGTTCGTCACCGCCCAATACGAAAAGTTGCTGCACGCCCCCCATGCACAGCGCTCTCGCCTGGTGGAAGAGATCCGCGTGCTGACCGATTACGAGGATGAGCCCGAGGCCGAAGACGATGGCTCCAACGAGGCGGTTTCCGAAGTCGATCCCGACCTGAACTCGCGCAGCCGGCTCGAATACCCGAGCCACGGGGCCTACATCCGCAATCCTAGACTGTTGGACGAGTCCGGCGAGGAAGTCAACCGGCTGCACCGGCGCGGCTTCTATACCCTGGCCTACGAGGTGGAATTTCATCGCGACTGCGAGCACGTCGCGTTTGCCATGCTGATCAAGACCAAGGAAGGGCGCGAGCTGGGCGGTTGCCGCTCACACCCCAACCACCAGCGGATTCAGCACGTGAGCAAGGGCGAGATCAAGCGCGTGCGCTTCCGTTTCCAGGCCCTGCTCAACCACGGCGTCTATTTCATGAATACGGGCGTCGAAGGCTATGTGGACGACAGCCCGTCCTACCTGCACCGCATCGTCGACGTGCTCGCCTTCCAGATCATCGCGGAAAAAGGCGCCCTGCCCACCAGCGTGGTCGACTTCGCCTTCGACCCGTCGGTGGAGGACGCAGCTCTCCCCATCGAGGTCGAAGTGCGCGCGGAGGCCTGAGGCAAAGCTCAAGGGCGCTCCCGCCGCCCGTCGTGCAGGACGTCTTCCAGGTGGTCGACGAACACCTTGCGGTGCGCCAGCCGCACCGAGCGTGCGGAATCCTCGCGCGAGGCAAAGCCAAACCGCCCCGGCACCGGTTGGTCGAGCACGCCTCCGGCATTCTCGATCAGCGGTAATGGGATCTGCGCCCCCTGCCAGCCCGCCTCCAGCAAACTCAGGCACGCGTCGCGCAAGCGGTCGTCGAGGTAATGCCCCGCCTGTGGAGACGAGGCTAGCCCCTTCCACGCGCAACGGCGAATAAAGGCATACTCTGGATATGCAGCCGGGTGCACCAGGCTCGCAGCCTCCACCCGGTGCGCCACGTTCAGACCGCCATCTTTCGTGCGCCGCCAGACAGTGGCAAAGCCCACCTCGGGGCGCGCGGCAAAAAACCGCCCGATACGCAGCAGCGCCTCCTCCGTCAACACCACGCCCTCCGGCAACCAGCCCACCACGTCCGCCGCCTGCGCCAGCTCCAGATCGGCCGAGCGCCGCACCTCCACTTCGAGGGCAGCGGCAGCGGGCGTCTGCTGAGCCCGCTCCCACAGGGTAGCGTAAAAATCTTCGTGCGCCCGCACCACAGCGGCGTCGTCGCAATAGTCTTCGATTCGGCGCTTGCCGGCCGCTCCCATCGCAGCTGCCACCTCCAGCGGCGTCTGCAGGATCTCGCGCAGGCGCGCCTCCAGGCTGTCCACCAGCTGCGCCCGACCATCGGCCCCCGGTCCCCCGACCGCAATCCAGGCCGTCACCCCCGGCAATGACATCTCCGCCTGACCGCCCTGGTCCGAAGCCAACACCGGCCGGCCGGCTTCCATCGCTTCGACGCAGGTATTAGGGAAGTTGTCCCAACGCGAGGGCACCGCGCAGACATGGGCCGAAGCGTATTCGCGCCCCAACTGCTCCCGCGGGATCTTGCCCACCCATTCAAAACGGTCTTGCAGGTCGTCCGGGATCAGGCGGCGCAACAGCTCCGCCGTCTCCCCATCCGCTTCGCGCCCCAACCGCACGTGCGGGCCGCCGACAAAGCGAAAGCGCGCCCACGGGAAGTCCCGCGCCACCCGACAGGCCGCCTCGACAAACTCGAACACACCCTTGCGAGGCTCCACGCGTCCCACGTGCAGAAAGCGTCCAGGCACGATTTCGGCCTCCGTCGGCACCTCGAGCCGCGGCCCGACCGGGTAAGGGATCACGGTCAGCCGCTCCCGCGCCAAGCGCGTCCAGCCGGCCACTTGCTCGGCCAGAAAGCGGCTGGGCGAGAGCACCGCATCAGCCAGCGCGATCGCTTCGTGTTCATGCGTGCGGCGCGCTTCCACCCAATGGTTGTCCAGCGTGTCGTCGTTGTGGGTAAAGATCAGGTGACTCGGCGAATGCAGGTGCGTGATCACCGGGATGCGGCGCGCGGGATGGTCCTCCGGATACGTCAGGCGCCGCAATTGCCAGATCAGCCCCGGGGCCTCGTATTCGGGCGCCTCGATCACCTGAATGGGGTCTTGCGCCACGAGCTGGTCCAACGCCTCTGCCACCACCCAGGCAAACGTTGCAATCAAATCGCGCGCGGCCAGCGCCTCGGTCTCCGGACCCGCCACCTCCGGGTACATCGCCCAGTTGGCGTCCACCAGCGGCAGGTAGTAGACGCGCAGGCGGTTGTCGTGAGATAGCGCGGGTTGTTCCAGCCCCTTCGTCGGCGCCGCTTCGCACCATTGGGTCAGCACCGTTACGGTATGTCCGGCCTCCGCCAGCAGGTGGGTCATGTTCATCACATAGGTCCCGATGCCGCCCATCGCATTGGGCGGATATTCGCGGCTGACGAAGCAAACGTGCATGGCGCGATCTTGTGGCCTCACCGCCACGCAGCGCAAGTCTGGCCTTTTCGCAAAAAGGGCGTTGTCTTTTTTGCCCCCCTCTGGCTAGGTGCCTGTGTCTTAAGTGCCTCTGGATGAAAGCTCGTGTCGCCATCGTCACCCGCACCCGAGACCGCCTGCCCTTGCTCCGGCGGTGCCTCGCCTCCGTGCTAGGCCAGACCTTTACGGACTGGCGACACGTCATCGTCAACGACGGAGGAGATCCCGCCGCGCTGGAGGCATTCCTCCAACCATGGCGCGAACGCTACGCCGACCGCCTGCAAGTGCTCCACCACGAGCACAGTCAAGGCATGCAGCAGGCCGCCAATGCCGCCCTCGAGGCGAGCGAAAGCGCATTCGTTGCCATCCACGACGACGACGACGCCTGGCACCCGGATTTCCTGCGCGACACGGTGGCCTACCTCGAGGCCAAGGGCGCCGACAGCCCTTACCAGGGGGTGGTCGTCCAGACCGAGCGCGTCTGGGAAGACCTCGACGAGGACGGCCAGGCGACCGAGATCAGCCGCGAGCCCTACCAACCGCTGAAGGAGGTTAACCTCTTCCGCGTCGGCTACGAGAACCCCTTCCCTCCTATCGCCTTCCTGTATCGCCGGGCGGTGCTGAGCGAGACGGGGCCCTACCGGCCAGAATTCGACGTGGCAGGCGACCTCGACTTCAACCTGCGCTTCCTGTTGCACTACGAGATCGGCGTGCTGCCCGATGTGCGTGCCTATTACCACTGGCGTCGGACCGCCCCGGACGGCCTCTCCAACAGCGTCACCGCCGGTCAGGCCCACCACGCACAGAAGCTCAACGAGCTGAAGAACCACTACCTGCGCTCCGGCCGCACTCCCGCTGAAGCCGCGCTGGGCCTCGCGCTCGAGATCGCGCAATACACCTTGGTCCAGCAATGGGAGACCCGCCAGATCCTTCAGCAGGTCGAGCAGCTGCCCGAGCGCGCCGATTTTCACGCCAAGATCGAAGACCTGCGCCACGCCATCCGGGAGGAAGACCACCAGAGCACCGCCCGCACCCGCGATTTCCTCGCCAAGGAGATCGCCGACAAGGCTGAAAGCCAAGGCTATGCCGTCTCCCAGCAGCTGGGCGAAAAGCTCGAAGGTCTGCGTCAGGAAGTCCTGACTGAATTTTCCCGCAAAGCCGAAGACCTGCGCCACCACATCCAGCACGAAGACCAGGATGCCGTATCGCGGATGCGCGACTTTCTGGCCAAGGAGATTGCCGACAAGGCCGAGGCCAACGCCTACCATCAACGGGTCGAAATAGAAAAGCTCGAAGCAACTCAACGTGCCATCGTCGAGGAGATGCGCCAAGAACTGAATGCACGCAAGGTCCTGCTCAAGCTGGGACCATTGGAAATCGCCTGGCAAAAGAGGCAACCGCGCCCGTGAACGCTGCCCAACCGACACAACGAGCCGCCCGCCCCCTGCCTCGAAGCGCCGCGATCGAAGAACGCATGTTTCGCAGCCTCGGCTGGGAACGCCAGGAAGACGGCTGGACCCACCTCGAGCATACGGTCGCCCCGGTGGACGCCAAGGTCTGGCACGAGATGAGCGCCGCCCTGCAGGGCCTCCATCGCGCACTAAAGGAGGGCGAAGCCTTGGGCCCCTTCGCCCGACTCGCCCGTCCGCAGGGCCGGATCAACCGCCACCTCGCCACTGCGCTGCTGATGCAGATCCATGCCCTGCGGCAGATGGAAGCCTCCCTGCCCCCCTTCGCACGCCGGCGGCTCGGCTGGACGCACGACCTCGATGCCTGGGAGGAGCAAACACGCAAAGTGCTCGAAATCAACGCGGTGGGTGCAGGCCAGCACTGGATGCGGCGCCGACTGCAGCGCGATCAGCAAACCATCAACCACCACCTGGCGCGCCTCGTAAAGTGCATCCGCGAGCGCGCGCTACGCGTGGCCGAGCTCCGTGTAGACCGGACCGGCACCGAGTCCTTCCAGGGCTTTACCCCGCGGGATCTGCCCGAAATCGTGCGCCAGCAGGCAGCCGCCCCCACCCCGACTGTACGCTGGTTCCGCCCCCAGAAACAGATCAACCGTGCGCTGCGGGCCGCGATCACCGAAGGGCACGACTTTCTGCGTTGGATCGACGAACTGAACTGACTTTTCCATGCGTATCGCCATTGCCACGACTCAAGTGCCCTTCGTTCAGGGCGGAGCCGAAATCCACGCCCAATCGTTACAGCATGCGCTGGAGCAGGCCGGTCACGAAGCGGAGATCGTCGCCATCCCCTTCAAGTGGTATCCGCCGGAGCAGATCATGGATCACCTGCTCGCCTGCCGCCTGCTCGACCTCAGCGAAAGCTGCGGTGACCGCATCGACCGGGTGATCGGGCTCAAATTCCCCGCTTACCATGTGCAACACCCGCACAAGACGCTGTGGGTCTTGCATCAGTACCGGAGCGCCTTCGACCTCTGGGGCCTCGACGACTGCGACCTCGCCCACTTTCCCCAGGGCCGCGAAATCGCCGAAGCCATCCGCACGACGGAAGACCACCTGCTGCAGGAGGCCCAAGGCCTCTACGCCAACAGCCAGAATGTCGCCCACCGCCTGGAGCGCTTCTGCCACCGCCACGCCGAGCCGCTCTACCACCCACCGCGTCACGCCGACCGCATCTACACCCGGGAGGCGGAGGACTACCTCTTTTTTCCCAGCCGCCTGAACGCACTCAAGCGGCAAAGCCTGGTGGTGAAGGCGCTCGCTCATACCAAAGAGCCCGTGCAGGTGCGCTTCGCCGGCGCGCCGGAAGGCCCGGAGATCATGCAGCAACTGCTCGATCTGGCCGAACGCTACCGCGTAAGTGACCGCATTACCTGGATGGGCCGCGTGAGCGACGCGGAAATGCTGGAAGGCTACGCGCGCAGTCGGGGGGTGATCTTTACCCCCGTCGACGAGGATTACGGCTACATCACGCTCGAGGCCTTTCTCGCCCACAAGCCAGTCATCACGTGCACGGACAGCGGCGGCCCGCTGGAATTCGTCCGCCACCGCGAAAACGGCTGGGTGGCCGACCCCACCGCAGAGAGCCTCGCGCTGGGTCTGGATGAGCTCTGGCGCGAAAAGGCCTGGACACGCGAAGCGGGCGAACGCGCCCACCAGACCTACCACGAGCTGAACATCAACTGGCCCCACGTCATCTCGAAGCTGCTGGCATGAGGACTCCGCTCAACTGGTTTTCGCCGCTGCCCGCCCACCGCACGGACATCGCCAACTACACCGCGCGCGTGCTGCCGGCCTTGATCGAAGAAGGCCCCGTGACCCTGTGGTCGGACCTCAACGCCGATCACACCGCGCTGCGCGGCGCCGAGGTGCGGCAATTTCATGGGTTGGATCTGCCTTGGCCTCCGCTCAACTACCAGAGCCCCTCCATTTACCAGGTGGGCAACGACGGGCGCTTCCACCGCCAGATCGTGGAAGTGGCGCTGCGCCAACCCGGCGTGCTGGTATTGCACGACCTGGGGGTGCACGACCTGCTACGCTTCTATTGCCTGGAAGGAGACGGCCCCGGCAAGGAAGCCTACATCCAGCTCGTTCGGCGCTATGCCGGGAATCTGGCCGCCCAGGAGGCGCGCGAAACGCTGAAGGGTGAGCGCCCGGTTGAAGACGTGGTGCCGCGTTACCCGATGTTCGAATGGCTGACCACCGGCGCCTGGGGCGTGATCGTGCACAACCCGGAGAACCTCGACCGCGTCGCAGCCTCCACCCGCGCCCCCGTCTGGGCCGCCCCGCTGCCTTATTGGCCGCAAGATCGCCTGCACCCGGTCCAGCCACCGCGCGCCGCTCCGCAGGGCCGCCGGCGACTGCTGCTCTTCGGCTTCCTGCACTCGGCCAACCGCCGCCTGCAGCCCATACTCGAAGCCCTCGCCACCTTCCCTCGCCGGGACGAGCTGGAGCTGACCCTCGCGGGCGAATACCCCGATGCGGAGGCCATGCCGCGGCACCTGCAGGAAATGGGGCTCAGCGAAATCGTGCATGTGCGCGGCTTCCTCAGCGAAGGCGACCTGCGCGCCGAACTGGATGCAGCCGACCTCGTGCTCAACCTGCGCTGGCCCTCTCTGGGCGAGGCATCCGGCACGCTGTTACGCGTGTGGGACCACGCCCGCCCGGCGCTCGTCACCCGCACCGCCTTTTACGCCACCTTGCCGGAAGAGGTCGTAGCCTTTGTCGACCCCAAGGACGAACAGGCCGAGCTGCACCGCCACTTTTCCCGCCTGCTCGACGAGCCCGCGTACTACGCCCGCATGGGCGAAGCCGGGCGCGCCTACCTCGAGCGACACCATACGGCCGAAGCCTTCGCGCGCGGCCTGCGTGCCTTCCGGGAAGAGGCGGCCGCGTTTGGCCGCATCGCCTACCCGGAGAAGTGGGGCGAGAGTATAGCCCGCCGCCACCTCGCCCGGCTGCCGGCCACCACCCATCCGGCCATGATCCGGCGCTTGAGCGAAGTGATCGAAGGCTGTTACCCCTTGCAGTGATGCTGGCGATCGATCTGACCCACTCTGCCCACTCGCGCGCCCAAACCGGCATCCAACAGGTCTCGCGCGGGTTACTCGACGCCATGACGGACCTGACCGACGCCGAGGCGATCGTCTACGACCGCTTTGCCCGCGCCTGGCGACGCCTCGACGGTCGGGAGCGCCGCCACCTAAAGCACGTCGACAGCCGCAAGGGCGTGCGCCGCAAGCGCGCCCACTGGAGCACCTGGCAACGCCTGCGCGGTCGCTGGTTGGCCAATCTACGTGGCAAGCGCCTCGTCCTGCCGCCCGAGGGCCGCTACCGGGGGTTGCTCGTGCCGGAGTTCTTCGGCAGCGATGTCGGCCCGTGGCTGCCGGCCCTGCGGGAGCGCATCGGCGGCCCCGCAGTCGCCATCTTTCACGATGCCATTGCCTTTCGCCACCCGGAGCTGGGCATGCCGGAGACGACGAAGCGCTTTCCCCAATACCTGCGCGAGCTGGCCCAGTTCGACGCCGTGGCCGCCGTCTCCGAAGCCTCCGCCGACGAACTGCGCGAATGTTGGGCGCGCCTCGACCTCCACGACCCCCCCCCGGTGCATGCCGTGCAACTGGGCCTGCGCCGCCCACCCCAGCAGCGCCCGCTCATGCCCGCAGGGCCACGCCCGGACTGCCCGGAGCTGCTGATGGTCGCCACCCTCGAGACGCGCAAGAACCACGAAGCACTGCTCAAGGCAGCCGAAACACTCTGGCAAGAGGGCCTCTCCTTTGCCGTCCACCTGGTCGGGATGCCGCACGCGGTGACCGGCAAGCCCGTGGTCGCCCAGGTCAAGGCGCTGCAAGAGGCCGGTTACCCGCTGATCTGGGAAGGCGGGCTCAACGCGGCGGCGCTCGAGGAACGCTATCGCCAGTGCTGGGCCACCGTCTTCCCCTCTCACCTCGAGGGCTTCGGCTTGCCGGTATTGGAGAGCCTGGACTACGGCAAGCCCGCCATTACGACCGACCGGGGCGGCTTGAATGACTTCGTGCACCACGGCGGCTGCCTCGTGGTGGAGCCCAACGCCCACAGCGTCGAGACCGCCCTGCGCCGCCTGTTAACGGAGCCCGAGCTGCACCCATGCTTGTGCGACGAAGCGGCCAACCGCCCCATCCGCACCATGCACGACTTCGCAGCCGACCTGCGCGACCTGCTCGATCAGCTGGCGACCGCGAAATCCGCGGGGCGCCCGTAGGTGGCGCGAAAGTAGGCATCGTCCCCGGCCATCAGCTCCTTGGTGCCGCGCCCGGCGTAGTGGATCGCCCAGGCGCGGCGTCGCAGCGCCGCATCCGCAAACGCTTCGCCCGCCACCGGCATCAGGTTGCAGTGCGCCGGCAACACCCGGATCGGGTAGCGCCCTTTCGCGGCGTAATAGTTGAGCGTGTTCTGGTCGGGCCAGCGCCCGGAGGCGAATTTGCGGCCCCGGATGGCAAACAGTTCGCGGTGCACGCCGCCCATCACCATCACGCCGGCATTGAAGTAGCCCGCCGGCGGCTGCGGCAGCGGCCCGAGACGCTTTTGGGCGCGCTGCCACTCCTCGATCCGCTTCGGCTCCTCGTGCGCAATGTCTTCGTAGACAACCCCCAGCTCACGCTCCGGCACCAGCTCGAGAAAATTGGGTGCCTGCGGGTGCAGCAGCACATCCGCGTCGGCGTAGAAGATGCGGTCGAACTGCGGGAACAAGTCGAAGAGCTGAAACTTCTCCAGATACAGGTTCACGCGCGGCTTGAACCAGCGCACACATTTGCGCACCCGCGCCTGCGTCAACCGCACATAGGCCAGCCCATGACGCGCCGCATAGGCTTCGCGCCAGGGCTCGGTGTGCGCCAGCCAGGGCATGTCGTCCCCGATGGCGAGCGTGACCAGAGCCGCACGTGCCGGCGAGGTGCTCATCAGCGGGACTTCTTGAACGCCTTGCCGATCGCCTCCAGCACGCGGTCGAGCTCCTGACGCGTCAGGCGCGCCGAAATCGCCGTGCGCAGCAAGTCCTTGCCCGGAGGCACGGCGGGCGCAATCGCCATGACGGTAAAGACGCCCTCCTTCAGCAGCTGCTTCCAGATGCGATAGGTGCGCTCGCGATCGCCCACCACCAGCGGCACCGCCGGGGTCTCACTGCCCCAGGTGTCGATGCCCAGCTGCTTGAGCCCGTCGAGGTAGTAGCGCGTGTTTTCCCAGAGACGCGCCCGATGCTCCGGCTCGTCGATCAACACGTCGAGCGCCGCACTCGCCGCCGCCGTCTGGCTGGGGCTCAGCGCCGCGCTGAAAATCGTCTGCTTGGAGTGCGTGCGCAGGTATTCGATCAACGCCCGGTCGCCCGCGACGTAGCCGCCGGTGCTCGCCAGGGACTTGGAGAGGCTGCCGACAATCAGGTCGACCTCCCCTTCACAACCGCAATGGCTGACGGTCCCCTGCCCGCGTTCGCCCAACACCCCGAAGCCGTGGGCGTCGTCGAGCACGACAAAGCAGTTGTGTTCCGCACAGGTATCGAGCAGCTCGCGCAAGGGCGAAACGTGGCCCTCCATCGAGTAGACCCCCTCGATCACGAGCAGCTTGGGCGTCTTGGCCTCCTCGACCCGCAGGGCTTCTTCGAGGTCGCGCGGGTTGTTGTGCGCAAAACGCTCCACCCGGGCCTGGGTCTGATTGATGCCCGCCCAGAGAGAGGAGTGCACATTGCGGTCGACCAGGATCAGGTCGCCCTTTTGCGCAAAGGTCGCGATGGCCGTCTGGCACGCCAGGTAGCCCGCACTGAGGATCTGGCACGCCTCCGTGCCCAGAAACGTCGCCAGCTTGGCCTCCAGGTCGCGATGAAAAGAGCGGGAGCCGTTGGCCATGCGGGCGCCCGTGGTACTGGTGCCCCATTCACGAATCGCCTCCTGCGCGGCGGTCACCACCTTGGGGTGGTCCGTCAGGCCCAGATAGTCGTTGCTGCTGAGCATGATCATCTCATGCCCATCACGCCAGACTTTGGCCCCCTTCTGCCGCTCCATGTGGTGATACCAGGGCTCGAAACGCAGACGGGCCTGGGTAGCAGCATCCTGCTGGCAGCGGGAGGCAATGCTGTTCGCTCGGGAGCGGCGCCCGGGGCGTCGCATTGGAAAGCTCAAGGAATCAAACAAGGCTGATAAAAGTTACCGGTTACCCCCAGAAGAGCAAGGATTGCCAAACAACCTACTGTATCGCTATACCTAAGCGCTAAACGGTGTCAACGTCCCGCCTGCTTCCCTTAGTCGATATGCCTTCCGTAGCCTCAACATTTCCAGGAGTTTCCATCATTCGTTACCGCGAGCTGTTTCTGCAGCTCAGCCAGCGCAAGATCGACGAATTGACCAAAGGCAGCTGGCTCGGTTGGGGCTGGTCCATCCTCCACCCCCTGCTGCAGCTGGGGGTTTACACGGTTGTTTTCGGCCTGATCCTCGGCGGTTCGTTCGGCGACGTGAAGACCAGCGGCCCCTTCGACTTCTCCCTCGGTATCTTCATGGGCCTGCTGTTGGTCAATCTGATCAACGACACCCTCATGATCGCCCCCAACACCGTGGTCGGGCACGCAAATTTCGTCAAAAAGGTCGTCTTCCCGGTCGAGCTGCTGCCCGCCGCCGCCATCACCAGCGTGCTGCACAAGTTCGTCATCTCGACCGGCCTCTTCCTCATCGCGCTGCTGGTGCTCGGGCCGGGCTGGTCGTGGCGCCTGCTCTGGCTGCCGCTCTTCCTCTGCCCCGTCGTGCTCATGACCTACGGGATCGGCTGGGCGCTCAGTGCGGTGGGCGTCTACCTGCGCGACAGCGCCCAGATCGTGCAATTCCTCACCCAGGTCATCTTTTACGCCAGTGCCGTCTTTTATTCGCCCGACGAGATCCCGCAGGACATCGCGGTGTGGCTCAACTTCAACCCGCTGATGCACGCGATCGAGCTGAGCCGCGACGTCACCCTCTGGGACCGCCCGATCGATTTCCGCTCCGTCATCTACCTGTGGGTCTTCAGCCTGGCGATCTTCTACGCCGGCTACCGGGTCTTCGCCCGCCTGCGGCCCGGCTTCGCCAACCACATCTAGCTAGCGGCGCGGGGGGCGCCCCTGCTTGCGCGCGGTCTTGGCGGCCCGCTTGGCCTTGCGCGCCACCTCCTGCGGGTCTTCCCAGGGCTGCACCTGTTTGGCCAAGGTCGCGGTGTCGAGGTGCACGAGGTATTTCTCCTGAAAGTAATCGCGGGGGAAGAGCGTGTGCAGGTCGTACACCGCATAGGGCTCGACGCCCAACGCCTCCAGCTCGTCCTTGTAGAGCGAACCCTTGAGATAAAGCACGCCGTTCGGGAAGCCCTCGACGCCGCCCGGGCGGATGTTGTCGACCACCCAGGGCAGGAAGTTCGGCAACGCCGTCACCGCCCGGCCTGTCACAAACTCCCACTTGCTCTCAAGCTGCTCTGCGCGCTTGTTGACCGCCTGCACATTCTTCAGCTTCAGGCGCTCGGCCATGTCGGCCACGGCCTGGATCTTCTTCGCCACCGAGTCGCAGAGAAAAAACTGCACCTCGGGAAACAGGATCGCCAGCGGCAGACCCGGCAGACCGCCGCCCGTACCCACATCGAGCACGCGCGCGCGTTCCGGCCACTGCGCCACCTTGGCCAAGGCCAGCGAGTGCAACAGGTGATGCTCCTCCCACTGGTCGATGTCCTTGCGCGAGACAAGGTTGATCTTGTCGTTCCACTCCCGGAACAGCAGCGCCAAATGCTCCAACTGCGCCTGCTGCCGTGGGGTGATGTCGGGGAAAAACTGTTGCACCAGCTCTAAAGGCATCCCGTAGACCTAGAACAAAAGCCGGGCTGTTGGCAACTGCGCCATTTTGCGGTCACGCATCAGCTCCACTGCATCCCCCTCTTTCAGATTCAGATGCTCCATCAGCTTCTTCGGGAAGGTCACTTGGCGTCGATTGCGAATGCGAACCTGCGGCGGGACATCCCATCACCTCTTCGCCGGGCCGGCTCAAGGCTAGTTCTCTTCCGGCTTCAAACGGCCACAGACTTCGCCGAGCTGGGCGAGCAAGCCGTTGAGCTGCTGGGTGCCGAGCATCGCTTCGGCCTTTTGCTGCGCCGTTTCCCAGCGGGAGTAGCCCTCCATCAACGCATCGACACCGTCCTGGGTCAGCGTGATGCGACGCGTACGGCGGTCCTTGCCCGGCTCGATCTGCAACAGCCCGCGCGACTCGAGCGGGCGCAAGTTGCGGCTCAGGGCCGAACGATCGAGCCACGTCAAGTCGGCCAGCTCCTGGATCGTCGGACGATTCAGCAGGCGAATGCCGATCAACAGCGCAAATTGGCCGCTGCGCAAATTGAGGGGACGCAAGACATCGTCATAGATTTGCGTCATCGCCCGGCTGGCCTTACGGAGATTGAAGCACGCGCAGCCCATAAAAGCTTGTTGGGCTTGTTCATCCGACAACCCTAACGCATCGGCAGTGAGAATAGGCTCTTGCACAGGCATAGCGACCGATCAGGATGAAGAGGCCTTTCCCGCACCGGTTCAAGCAAATTTCGCCACTGTAAGCCCCGGATTAGCAGGCGTTCAGCGCCACATCGCCCCTAAAAATGTCCGATAATCGCCGATTATGCGCTTGAAGCGTAAAGTCCATCTTAATATACAAGAACATAAATTAAGTTTAGCTAATACTGTTATCTCCATGAATTCTGCTACGCCCTACACCGAGATGACCCCGGAGGAAGCCGCCTCTCTGATCCAGAACGGACAGACGATCGGCTTCAGTGGGTTCACGCCAGCAGGCGCCGCCAAAGCCGTTTCCCGCGCTTTGGCCGAACGCGCCAAGGCTGAACACGAGGCCGGCCGCCCCTTCCAGGTGGGTGTGGTCACCGGTGCGTCGACGGGCCAATCGCTCGATGGCGTGCTGGCCGAGGCCGACGCTATCGCGTGGCGCACGCCGTACCAAAGCAACGGCTCACTGCGCAAAGCGATCAACGAAGGGCGCACGCGCTTCTTCGACATGCACCTTTCGCTGCTCCAGCAGTGGGTGCGCTACGGCTTCCTGGGCAAGTTCCACTGGGCCATCGTCGAAGCCGCCGAGGTCACGCCGGACGGCGAGATCACCCTCACGTCCAGCGTCGGCGCCGCCAACACCTTCCTCAATCAGGCGGAAAAGGTCATCATCGAGATCAACCGCTTCCACCCGACGAAGCTCTACGGACTGCACGACATCTACGAGCCGGAAGATCCGCCCCGTCGCCGCGAGATTCCCGTCTTCAGCGTACGCCAGCGCTGCGGCGCCCCCGTCGTCAAGATCGACCCGAGCAAGATCGTCGGCGTCGTCTACAACGACCAGCCCGACGAAGTGGGCGGCTTCAAGGCGCCGGACGCGATTCCCCAGAAGATCGGTCAGAACGTGGCCGACTTCCTTGCCGCCGAAATGCGCGCGGGCCGCATCCCGCTCGACTTCCTGCCGATCCAGAGCGGCGTGGGCAATATCGCCAATGCCGTGCTCGGCGCCATGGGTGAACACCCGGACATCCCCGCCTTCGAGATGTATAGCGAGGTGATCCAGGACAGCGTGATCTCCCTGATGGAGGCCGACCGCATCAAGTTTGCCAGCGGCACCTCCCTCACCATCGGCGAAGACCTCATGCGCAAGGTCTACGACAATTTCGACTTCTTCCGCCGCCGCATGATCCTGCGCCCGCAGGAAATTTCCAACAACCCGGAAGTCGTCCGCCGTCTCGGCGTCGTCACGATCAACACCGCGATCGAGGTCGACATCTTCGGCAACGTCAACTCCACCCACATCATGGGCAACGACATGATGAACGGGATCGGCGGCAGCGGCGACTTTACCCGCAACGCCTACATCTCGATCTTCACCTGCCCCAGCCTCGCCAAGAAGGGTGCGATCAGCCCGATCGTCCCCCTCTGCAGCCACCTCGACCACAGCGAGCACTCCGTGCAAGTCGTCGTGACCGAGCAAGGTATCGCCGACCTGCGCGGCAAGGACCCGCACGAACGCGCCCTCGAGATCATCAACAAGTGCGCCCACCCCGACTACCGCGACACGCTGCGCGGCTACTCGAAGGACGTGAAGGGTGGCCATACGCCGCAGACCCTCGACCGCGCCTTCGCCATGCACCAGCGCTTCCTCGAGACGGGCTCCATGCAGGGCACCGAGTGGGGCTCGGCCAAGTAGCAGCCTTTACCCCGCACCTCCCCCGTCGGGAATTCAGAGAATCCTGACTGATAGGATAGATTGCCACACATCGACTGCCGGACCCCATACGTCCGGCAGTTTCTTTATCTACCGGTTGCTTGTTGCCCGCAGCGCCGCCATCGTAGGGGCATGAAATGGGCGACCCGAGCCATAGTGCTGGTAGCTGCCGCCATTGCGGGCGTCGGCGGCTTTTTCTGGTGGGCCGGCACCCATACCTTGCAGTCGCTCGTGCACGAAAATCAGGCACTGCAACAGGCCATTTCCAACCTCCAGCAGGAAGAAGTCGTCGCCTACCTGCGCGTCGTGCCCGACGCCCCCGGCCAAACGATCACGGAGCCGCACCTGCGCGTCGAAGTCCAGGAGCCTTCCGGCCCTGAAAAGCTGCCCCAGCCGCAGACCTACGTCGTCTTCGGCGAAGAAGTCTTCCTCGAGGGCGCGGTAGTCAAGTTCGACAACCAACTCGTCTCCGACGGCAAGGCCCGGGCCCTCCTGCTCTGGCGCCGCATCTACGGCGATGAAGAACGCCCCGCCGAAGGCGCCCAGCTCTGGCCCGACCAGCCCAAAGTCCCCGCCCGCTACGAGTCGGCCTTCTCCGAAGTGCCCGCGCGCGTGAGCCAGCAGTTCTGGGCAAAGGTCTGGCAGCTCGCCCACGACCCCGAGCAGCAGCAACAGCAAGGCATCGTCGCCGTCTACGGCAGCAGCGTCAGCATCCGCCCCCGGGCCAATACGCTCTACATGGTGCTCTTCACCGCCCAAGGTCAGCTCTACCTGCGCCCCGCTGCCCATGCACCGGTGGCGGACAGTGCCCGATAAGCCCCGGCGACCGCCTAATCGCCTGCACCTTACTGGCATACGCTTGTCACCTACCCCGCTTGACAACGTATCATCGAATTTTGATGATATGATTTATGAGTAATCAATCCAATGCCCAGCGCGTGAAAGAACGCGAAGCCGCCCTGCGCCAGCTTCTGAGTGAGCGCATCGCCTTTCTGGACGGTGGTATGGGTACCGAAATCCAGCAGTACAAGCTGTCGGAGGAAGATTTTCGCGGAGACCGCTTCAAGGATCACCAGGGTGACCTGAAGGGGAACAACGACCTGCTCGTGATCACCCGCCCCGATGTGATCGCCAACGTCCACCGCAGCTTCCTCGAGGCCGGTAGCGATATCATCGAAACCAACACTTTCAACGCCACGAAGATCTCCCAGGCCGACTACCACATGGAGTCGCTCGTGCCGGAGCTCAACGTGAAGGCGGCGCAGCTGTGCCGCAAGGTGGCCGACGAGTTCATGGCCGAAAACCCGGACCGTCAGGTGTTCGTTGCCGGCGGCCTCGGGCCGACCAACCGCACGGCCTCGCTCTCGCCCGACGTGAACAACCCGGGCTACCGCGCCATCAACTTCAATCAGCTGAAGGAAGCCTACTACGAGCAGGCCAAGAACCTCGTGGAAGGCGGCGTCGACACGTTGTTGATCGAGACGATCTTCGACACGCTCAACGCCAAGGCCGCCATCTTTGCCTGCTACGACTTGTTCGACGAGCTGGGCTACAAGCTGCCGATCCAGATTTCCGTCACGATTACGGACCGCTCGGGCCGCACCCTCAGCGGGCAGACGGTCGAAGGCTTCTGGGCCTCCGTCGCGCACGCCCGACCGCTCAGCGTGGGCCTCAACTGCGCCCTCGGCGCCAAGGACATGCGCCCGCACGTGGAAGACTTCAACCGCCTGGCAGACTGCTACGTCAGCTGCTACCCCAACGCCGGCCTGCCGAATGCCTTCGGCGAATACGACGATACGCCGGAAAACATGGCCAATGTGCTGGCCGAGTTTGGCGACCAAGGCTGGCTGAACCTCGTCGGTGGCTGCTGCGGCACCCGCCCCGCCCACATCAAGGCCATCGCTGAACGCCTCAAGCAATGCCCGCCGCGCAAGATCCCGAACTTCGAGCCGGTCATGCGTCTCAGCGGCCTCGAAAGCCTCGTCATCCAGTAACATCCGCCAAGCCAGATAAACCAACAGAAGAACGCGAAGAACACAAAGATGCAGGCCGAGAAGCGATACGCTCGATGACGCCTTAGCGTTCTTTGTGTCCTTCTGTTCAGCTTTATTATTATGTCCGGAAATCTATTTGCCAATTTCATCATGGTGGGCGAGCGAACCAACGTCACTGGTTCCCCCCGCTTCAAGAAACTCATCAAGAACGACGACTTCGACACCGCGTTGGAGGTCGCTCGCCAGCAGGTCGAGAACGGCGCCAACGTGATCGACGTCAACTTCGACGAAGGCCTGCTCGACAGCGAGGAATGCATGACCCGCTTCCTCAACCTGATTGCCAGCGAGCCCGACATCGCGCGCGTGCCGATCATGATCGACAGCTCCAAGTGGTCGGTCATCGAAGCCGGTCTGCAGTGCGTGCAGGGCAAGGCCATCGTCAACTCCATCAGCCTCAAGGAAGGCGAGGAGAAGTTCCTCGACCAGGCCCGCAAGATCCAGCGCTACGGCGCCGCGACCGTCGTCATGGCCTTCGACGAGCAAGGCCAGGCCGCCGAAAAGGACGACAAGGTCCGCATCTGCAAGCGCGCTTACGACCTCTTGATCGAGAAGCTGGACTTCAATCCGGCCGACATCATTTTCGACCCCAATATCCTGACTGTCGCCACGGGTATGGAGGAGCACAACAACTACGCCGTGGACTTCATCGAAGCCACGCGCGAGCTGAAGAAAGTGTGCCCCCACGCCAAGATCAGCGGCGGCGTCAGTAACATCTCGTTCTCGTTCCGCGGCAACAATGTGGTGCGCGAGGCCATGCACAGCGCGTTCCTCTACCACGCCATCCACGCGGGTCTCGACATGGGCATCGTCAACGCCGGCATGCTCGCCGTCTACGAAGACGTCGACAAGGAGCTGCTGGAATACATCGAAGACGTACTGCTCAACCGTCGCGACGACGCCACTGACCGCCTCATCGACTACGCCGAACAGTTCAAGGGCCAGAAGACCGAGGAAAAGGCGAGCAACAAGCTCGAATGGCGCGACAACCCCGTCGAAGAGCGCCTCGCCCACGCCATCCGCCACGGCATCACCGACTGGGTCGACCAGGATACCGAGGAAGCGCGCCAGAAGCTCGACCGTCCGCTGGACGTGATCGAAGGCCCGCTGATGAACGGTATGAAGATCGTCGGCGAGCTCTTTGGTGACGGCAAGATGTTCCTGCCTCAGGTCGTGAAGAGCGCCCGCGTGATGAAGAAGGCCGTCGCCTACCTCACCCCTTACATGGAGAAGGAGAAGGAAGAGGCGCAAAAGGCCGCCGCCGAAAAGGCCAAGCGCGAAGGCGTCCCGCTCGAAAAGGTGAAGCAGAACAATGGCGACATCCTGCTCGCCACCGTGAAGGGCGACGTGCACGACATCGGCAAGAACATCGTCGGCGTGGTGCTCGCCTGTAACAACTACACCGTGCACGACATCGGCGTCATGTGCCCGTGGGAGACCATCGCGGACAAGGCCAAGGAAGTCGACGCCGACGCCATCGGCCTCAGCGGTCTGATCACGCCCTCACTCGACGAAATGGTGCACAACGCCAAGGAGATGCAGCGCGGCGGCTTCGACGTGCCCCTGCTCATCGGCGGCGCCACCACCTCCAAGGCCCACACCGCCGTCAAGATCGAGCCCGAATACGACAAAGCCCCCGTCGTCCACGTGACCGACGCCTCCCTCGTCGTCGGCGTGGTCAACGACCTGCTGCAAAAGGACACCGCCAAGCGCGAAGCGGCCTACCAGAAATACCGCGAGGAAAACGTCCGCCACCGCGAGTCTCACCAGCGCCGTCAGGCCGGCAAGAGCCAGGAAATCCTCGCCTACGCCGAGGCCGAAGAGCGCAAGCCCGAGTTTGACTGGAAGCAGATCGACATCCCCACCCCCAAGGTCACCGGCCTGCAGGAGGTCAAGGACGTCTCCCTCGAGCGCCTCGCTTCCTACATCGACTGGTCGCCCTTCTTCTGGACGTGGGAGCTCAAGGGCATCTTCCCCAAGATCCTCAAGCACAAGAAATACGGCGAAGAGGCCGCCCGCCTCTATCAGGACGCCCGCCGCATGCTCGACGACATCGTGGCGAACAACCGCTTCCAGCCGCGCGGCGTGTGGGGCCTCTGGCCCGCCAACAGCGTGGGCAACGACGTGGAACTCTACCGCGACGCCCAGACCCGGGAGCTGCTGACCAAGTTCCACTTCCTGCGCCAGCAGAAGAAAAAGGTCGATGACGACGGCTCGAAGAACTACTTCAGCTGCGCCGACTTCGTCGCGCCCAAGGAAACCGGCCGGATCGACTACTGCGGCGGCTTTGCCGTGACCAGCGGCCCTCAGGTCGAGGAATTCGCCAAGACCTTCGAAGACAAGCACGACGACTACAACTCCATCCTCGTCAAGGCCGTGGGCGACCGCCTGGCCGAAGCCTTCGCCGAAATGCTGCACAAGGATGTGCGCGACGCCTGGGGCTACGGCTCCGAAGAAGGCTTTGACGCCAAGACCGACCTGCGCTCGCCCCACGAAGAAGTGCACCCGCACGTGCAGTGGATGATCGACGAAAAGTATCGCGGCATCCGCCCGGCCGCCGGTTACCCGGCGACGCCCGACCACACGGAAAAGGCCATCCTCTGGGACCTGCTCGAGGTGGAACAGCGTGCCGGCATCAAGCTGACGGAAAACTACGCTATGTATCCCGGCGGTTCGGTCTCCGGTCTCTACTTCGCCCACCCCGAGGTCAAGTACTTCAACATCGGCCTGATCGGCGAAGATCAACTCAAGCAATACGCCGAGCGCAAGCAGGTTTCCTACGAGGAAATGGCGAAGTGGCTTGCGCCAAATCTACAGTCGTAAACCGGTAAAAACTGGACACTTGATAAGAGGCATCTACCGTCAGGTAGATGCCTCATTCGTCGGTAAAGCTCTCTGCCGCGCTGCGCAAACTGACTGCGGAGTCCCACCGCTCAGCCGAACGCGCGCCTTTCGTCAGGCGCTTGATACGCGGGCCCCTTACGATGCCGGCGTATATCTATTATCTGCAGGAACTACGGGAACTCTACATGGCGTTGGAGCAACACCTGCGGGAGCACGCCGCCCATCCGGCCCTCAGTCTGCTGGTCCGCCCCGAGATCTTCCGCTCTCAGGCCCTCGGGCAAGACCTGGAGCAGCTCACTGATCTTTGCAGCGATACCTATCATGCGGAGCCGCACGCCGGGCGCCGCTATGCCAGCCACCTGAAAGACCTGGCGGAAGAAATGCCCGCCGCCCTGCTCTCTCACGCCTACGTGCGTTATCTAGGAGATATGTCCGGCGGACAGATGATCGGCCAGGCCATCGAGCGCCAGTTCGACTTGCCCAACGAGCTCGGCACGAATTTTTACAGTTTCCCCCAGATTGCGGACCTCGACCGCTTCAAGGAAGACTTCCGCAACTGGATCGACGACGCCCCCTTGAGCGACATTGAGCGCTGCCACGTGATGGAAGAAGCCGTGCGCGGCTTCGACCTCAGCAGCACGATCTTTGAGGAAGTCGAGCAAGTCATCGTCCGACAGCCTCAATAAGGAGACTGCGGCTTACGAAGAGTGCGAGACTGAGCCGTTTTGCGGCTCCTCCAACCGTTCCGGCTCGAAGACGGCCCGCAGTTGCCGCGCCAGCTCTCGCGGCTGGAAGGGCTTGTAAACGATGCTGTGGATCCCTGCCGCCTTCACCACCTCCGGCTTCGCCTTGTCGCTATAGCCCGTAGTGAGCAGCACCGGAATGTCCGGCCAGCGCTGGAGGACGCGACGGGCCACCTGTAGACCGGTCATCCGCGGCATCGTCTGATCAGTGATGATCAGATCTACCGGGCGCTCCGACTGGGCCTCGAGCCATTCGCACGCTGCGATGCTGTCCTGATGCGCCACCACATCGTAGCCCAGGCGGTTGAGCAATAGCTGCACCGCCTCGAGCAAGCGCGGCTCATCGTCGATCAACATTACACGCTCCTGCCCACCGGGCACAGAAGCCGTCGTTTCGTTCGGCAACGCGTCCTCGTCGTCGATCAACGGCAGGTAGACGCAGAACGTCGAGCCTCTGCCTACCTCCGTATCGACGGTGATGAAACCTCCGTGGCGCTTGACCACGCCCTGGGAGACCGTCAGGCCCAGCCCGGTGCCCTCCCCGGCTTCCTTGGTGGTAAAGAATGGATCGAAAATCCGCTCTACGACATCTGCAGGGATACCCTTGCCGTTGTCCTGCACCTTGATGCGGGCGTAGGCGCCGCCCCGACCGTCGGCCCGGAAATCGCGCACCTCCTGCTCGCCCAGCAGACAATCGGACACCTCTATCGCCAGTACGCCGCCGTCGTCGCTCATAGCTTGGGCGGCATTGATGCACAAGTTGATGACCACCTGCTGGATCGCAGTGCGGTCGACGCGTACGATGCCCGCTTCGGTCGGGATATCCTGCTGAATGCTGACCGTGCTCGGGATCGTCTTGCGCACCAACTTCATCGCCTGCGCCACCGCATAGTGGATCGGCACCGGCTCGGGATCCTCGTCGCGCGCCCGACGGCTGTAAACGAGGATCTGCTGCACCAGGTCGGACGCGTGCAGCACGCTGTCGCGGATCTCGTCAAAAATCTCGTTAAAGTCGGCATTGTCCGCCATGCGCCCCACTTCGGCCAAGGCCAGGACAGGCGTGAGCATGTTGTTGATGTCGTGAGCGATGCCCCCCGCAAGCGTGCCGATAGCATCCAGCTTTTGCGTCTGCTGGATCTGACGCTCCATCATCTCCTGCTCTACCTGCATATTCTTGCGCTCGATGGCATAACGAATCGAGCGCACCAGCAGGCTGGCCTCCGTCTCCCCCTTGATGAGGTAATCCTGGGCACCCATGGCGACGGCCCGCAGCGCCTCTTCCTCATCGGCCAGGCCGGTCAGGACGATGAGCGGCATCATGCGGTCTGCCTCGACCAGTCGCTTGATACCCTCCTGCCCGTCAGCATCTGGCAGCCCCAGATCGAGCAGTACGGCGTCGTAACTATTGCTCGCCATTTTTTCCAACCCACCCCGCAAGGTGTCCGCCGTATCGAACGAGAATTGGATACTGGGCACCTCCTTGAGCTGCTCACGAAGCAGCACAACGTCGGTCGGGTTATCCTCGATTACGAGGACGTTGATCAGTTGGGACATAGGATTGACTACAAATGAGGAGGGAAGGTGACCACACTCAACCAGAAACTCTCGATCGAGCGCACAACTACACTAAATTGCTCATAGTCAACAGGCTTTGTCACATAGCAATTCGCATGATAAGCATAGGAACGCGCAATGTCTTCTTCGGCTTTCGAGGTGGTCAGGATGACGACCGGCAGCGTCTTGAGCTTCGGATCGCTCTTGATTTCCTTTAGGACCTCGCGGCCGTCTTTCTTCGGCATGTTCAAGTCGAGCAACACGAGGTCTGGCCGCATCTTGGACTTGTAGGGGTCTTGCCGCCGGAGAAACTTCAAGGCTTCCTCGCCGTCGTGGACCACGTCCATATGGTTGCGGATCTTCGCGTCCGCCAGCGCCTCACGCGTCAGCAGGACGTCGGTCTCGCTATCGTCTACCAGCAGGATATTGATCGGGCGGATGTCCATATGGGTGTTCATTCTTCAACAGAGGGAGAGAGGCTGAGGTCAGCCCGTGGGAGCGTGAAATGAAAGCGGCAGCCCTTCGGCTCGACTGGCTCACATTCGATGATCCCGCCGTGCCGTTGGACGATTTTCTTGCAGATCGCGAGGCCAATACCGGTGCCCTGGTATTCCTGTCGCGAGTGCAAGCGCTTGAACATGTCAAAGATACGTTCGGCGTATTCCGGCTCTACCCCGATGCCGTTGTCCGCAATATAAAAGTGATGGAAGTCGCCATTCTGGCGAGCGGAAACATGAATTTTGGGTGCATCTTCCGAGCGGAATTTGAGGGCATTCCCCATGATGTTCTGGAAAAGCTGGACCAACTGCAGGCGATCACCGCTCACCGCCGGCAAACGGTCGCATGTCACCTCCGCCTGGTTCTCCTCGATCGAGACCATCAGGTTATGGCGCGCCTCTTCCAGCACGCCCTCCATCTCCACCTCGGCAAACGGTCGCCCGCGGCTGTTGATGCGCGAGTAGGCCAACAGCCCCTCGATCAGCCGCTGCATACGGATCGAACCGTCGACCGCGTGCTGCAACAACTCGGCGGCCGGGCCGTCCAGCTTATCGTTGAAGCGGCGCTCCAGCAGGCGCAGGCACCCGGCCACTGCACGCAGCGGCTCCTGCAAGTCGTGCGAGGCCACATAGGCGAACTGCTGCAGGTCGTGGTTGGAGCGCTTGAGCTGGTCCACGGCGCGGCGGTAACGATCCTCCGCCTTGCGCCGACGCTCGTTTTCCACCCGCAGGGCGAGCTGCGTGAGGGTAAACTGCTCCGCGTTGTCCAGCTCGTGCGGCTGCCACGCGCTGGAGCGGTGCCGCACCGTCTCGCGCCAGACCGCGAAGGAACGCCGCGGGCTCAAGCGGGCGCGCCCATCCCCCAGCTCCTTGATCTCCTTCTCGTCCGGTTTGCCGGCCCAGTTGACCGTGCGCGCCTCTTCACCGCGAAACCAGATGATGTAAGACTGCCAATTATCCTGCAGCGGCACGGCGAGCAGACCGGAGGCGTGATCCTCCATGTCCGCGTAATCCGGGTAAGACTCCCGGATACTGGCGGTGTGCCACATGCCGCGCACCTTTTGCTGCCGCAGCCAGGCCACGAAGCGCTTGACCGCCGCCCCCGCCGGCGTCTCACCCCGGCAGATGAGGTGGTTGCCCACCTTGAAAGCGACGCCCTGCGCGTTGACCATCGACAGCAGTTGCTCGCTCTCGGCCTGCAACGTGCGGTGCACCGGCTGGTCCGCCTGCAAGGCCAGCGTCATATCATGCGCAATGCGCTTGGCCCGGCGCACTTGGTCCAGCGTCGCGCGGTCGAGCTTGTTGCGAAACTGCAGGGCAAACGCGTGCGCGAAATATTCACAGGCCGTGCGCACGTTAAAGGGCAAAAAGCGCGGGGAATAGTGGTGGCACGCGATCAGACCGATCAATTTATCGCCATCGAGCAGCGAGACCGACATCGAAGCCCCGACCCCCATGTTCTGGAGATATTCGATGTGGATGGGCGAGACCGCACGCAGGGTCGAGAAGCTCATATCGAGCGGCGCACGCGTGATCGGATTCACGTTCGGCGTCAATGGCACGGTCGGGTCGTTGACGTCCGCAATAATGCGCACGGGGTTGAGCGCATAGAGGCGACGCGCTTGCGCCGGGATATCCGTCGCCGGGTAATGGAGGCCCAGGAAGCTCTCAAGGTCATCCCGCTTGCTCTCACCGACCACTTCGCCCGAGCTATCCTCCTGAAACCGGTAGATCATCACCCGGTCATAGCCGGTGAAACGGCGAAAATAACGCGCACTGATCTCACAAAACTCGCCGATATCGTGCGCCCGTCGCGCCTCCGCAATCGCGGCACGCAACAACGAAAGCTGGTTGATGGCCTCGTTGGGGTTACCCGCAGGCTCGACCTCGATAATGAACAGGTCGTTTTGTTTGTGCGCCAGGCAATCGTAAGCCGCTCCACTGACGGGATGCTTGAAGGAAAAGACACTGAGCGGCACCTGCTCGGGGAAAGGCTCACGCAAAAACTGCTCCAGCTTTGCGTGGGTCGCTTGAGGCACCAAGGTAATCAAATTGCTCTCCAGCACCGCGTCCGGCTCCAGGCCGAGCACCTCCTTTACGTTTTGACTGACTTGGACAATTTGTAGCGTGTGCCGATCAGCCACGAGCAGCACGCCGTGCGACTGAACCCTTCCCGGTATGTGGATAGGTTCGCGGTCGCAATTCTCCAGAGTCACTTCAGCCATTTTGTTTCAGACTACGTGATGTAAACAAGCTCGCAAGGGATTGTACTTCTACCAGAAGTTTTCAAAAATCGGGTATAAAACCTTATTTGCGATCAACTTAACATCGTTCATGTTCTAGGGAATGTCACCTCAGCCGTGCACCCTCTGTGGTCGCCTGACGCCCCCCGAGCACCAGGAGGAGCACCACCTCGTGCCGCGCGCCAAGGGAGGAACCGAGACCATCACCGTCTGCCGCAACTGTGGCGATCAGGTGCATCGCCTCTTCTCGCTGGAAGAGCTGGCGCGGGAATACCACACCGTGGAACGGCTACGGACCCACCCCGACATGCAACGATGGATCCTCTGGGTCCGGCGGCAACGCGGGTTTGAGTTTGCCATGAAGACCAAAAAGAAGCGGCGGAGACAGTCTGGGCGCTAACGCTGCCTCACGATCCGATAAATTCCGTAGGGCGCCGGCGGCCGCGGCGTTTGATGGATGCGCGAGGTCGTAAAATATATGCTACCATCGGGTCCTTGCGCCAAGGTATCCGGCCATTGGATGGAGGCGTCATCCTGCACCACTGCCTCCAGCTGATGATCTGGCGTCAGGCGATGGATCGCATTCGTCTCCAGCGCCGTTAAGTACAGGTTACCCTCCGAATCGAGCAAAATACCGTCAGCTCCTCCGGTGCGTCCGACCACCCGCACCTGCTTTTGCCGCTGCTGCGCGGAGATTTTACGATTCCTTAAAACCTGAGTCGGGACGGAGTAGAGCGTGCGCCCGTTCAGCGCCTGGTAGTAAAGCGTCTCACCGTCGCCTGTCAGCGCGATGCCGTCGCTGTTGATTTTCGGGATCTGACCGTTGCGCAGGTAGGGCTGCCCATTGAGCACGAGGGCCGTCATCTCGTGCTGCGTCGAAAGGTGGTCGCTCAGGGTGCGGTAGGCCTCCCCCGTATTCAGGTCTACCACGACGATGCCGCCCACCCCGCTGTCGGTGATGTAGGCAAAGCCGCGCCGGGTATCGATCCGCACATCATTGAGGTAGCTCTTGGGCAGAACCACTTCGGCGTTGAAAACGTGCTTCCAGATGACCTCACCCGTCTCCGGGTCCAGCTTTACGAGTTTGGCGCCGCCCTCCTGCACGCCCTGCATCCGAGGCGAAGCCGGGTCGAGCACCCACAGGCTGCCCTCGGCGTCGACGTAGACGCTTTGCACGCACACCCATTGGGTGGCGAGGTCACCCTCGGGATGGTAATCGTTCCAGGCAGCGTCCGGGAAGGGCTAGGGCTGTCCGTCTACCAGCTTCGCGACCGAGATCGGGACATCCTGCGACCAGCGGGGATAGTTGACGAATAGCGTCCCGTCCTGGGCCACCGTCAGCCCCGTCCATTGCCGCTGACTCGTCGCCACTTCCTCCAGGCGATAATCGCCCGCCGAAGGCAAGACGTTGGCCGAAGGCGAAGCCCAGGCCTCCATCCCGGCTGCAGCCAGGGCCAAGAGCGCAATCAGGCATTTCATACCAGCTACGATAGCACAGGATCGAGGTTCTTCTAATGCAACTGCCCCCTAAACGAAGCCCAGCAGCCGCTGCGGATTAACCGCCGTGTAGGCCGAGAGGCTTTCGCGCCACGATTCCGCCAGCTGATGCCCCGAACGGTGCCACAGCTCGTGGTGCAGACGCCGGATCGTCGGCGGATGGATCAACACCGCCACGCGCTCCTTCTTGTCGAGCTTGTCCCAGCCCTCGATCAAGACCCGCTCCACCAGCTTTTCCGGCGGCTGCTCGATGGAGGCACCCGCCGGGTTCTGCTCCAGCAGCGTATAGTGCAGCGTGTTGATGTAGGGGTCCGCCAAGGCCAGCGCCGAGCCCCGCATCGGGCCGTTTTCGAGCGCGTTGCGCAGCTTTTCCTCTTCCTCCTTGCAGGTGCTCCAGATCACGGGCTCCTGCGATTCCTCCGGAGTCTGCAGCAATCGGTGGCGGCGCAACCACTGGCCCAGCTGCGGCGAACTCGTGATCTTGCTGATGACCGGTGCGAGGATGAGGGAGAAAGTGACCGGGCTGAGCCACCAGAAAAACGTCTCGCTGTAATACAGGGCAATGCCGCTCCAGAGAATGCCCAGCACCACCTGCCCCATGTGCGCGCGAATGGCATCCACCCACGGCGTGCCTTGGCCCGCGTCGCGATTCTGGGCATTCCAGCCGGACTTGCGCCCCAACAGCACCTCGATCAGGAAGCGGCTGTGGAACGCCATCAGCAGCGGGGCGATGAAGGCACTGGTCAACGTCTCGATGAAGACACTGCCGCTGAGCCGCAGCACCCCGCCAAAGCGCTTGCGGCGGGCGGGATCGAAGACCGCGTCCAGCCAGGCGAGCAGCTTGGGCGTAAAGAGGATGATCGCCGTGAAGCCCAGCAGCAGCGCGCCGTGTTGCTCCATGCTCAGGTTGAGGTTGCGCGTAAAGCCCTGCGACACGATCAGCGACAGCCCCGAGCGCTCGAAGCGCACCACCGAAAGCGTCGACGCGATCAGGAACAGCAGCCAGAAAAGCGAACCGGCATAGCCCATGATGCCGTTGAAGAAGTGCATGCGGTTGATCGCGTGCAGCTGGCCGGAGAAGAGCAGCCAGGTGTGCTGCAGATTACCCTGACACCAGCGGCGGTCGCGCGTGGCGCTGTCGATCAGGTTGGGTGGCCCTTCTTCGTAGGAATCCTCGAGGTCGTCCACCAGCCAGACGGCAAAGCCCGCGCGCCGCATGAGGGCGGCCTCTACAAAGTCGTGACTGAGGATCTTGCCGCCGATCGGCTCCTTGTAGGGCAGCTCGGGCAGCTCACAGTGCTCGATAAAGGGTTCGATGCGGATGATCGCGTTGTGGCCCCAGTAATTGCCCTCGCTCTGCTGCCAATAGTTCAAGCCACTGGTGAAGACGCGCCCGTAGAAGCGACTGGCAAACTGCTGCAGGCGGCCGAAATACGTATCCGCCCCGATCAGCCCCGGGGCCGTCTGGATCAGCCCCACACCCGGATTGGCCTGCATCAGGCGCACCAGACGCACCAGCGTCGGCCCCGTCATCAAGCTGTCCGCATCGAAGACGATCATATAGCGATAGCGGGCGCCCCAGGTTTCGAGGAAGTCCCGCACGTTGCCGCTCTTCTTGTCCACATTGTCCGTGCGGCGACGGTAGTGGATGCGGTCCAGCGCGTTGAGGTCCTTGCAGAGGCGCAACCAGGCCACCTCTTCCTCGATCCAGCGGTCGGGGTTGGTCGAGTCCGAGAGGATGAAGATGTCAAAATGCTGGTGCTCGCCCGTCTTGACCAACGCCTCGTAGGTCGCCTTGACCCCCGCCATCACGCGCGAAACGTCCTCGTTATACACCGGGAAGAGGATCGCGGTCGCGGCCAGCGGCGTGTCGCTGTCTTCGGGAATGCTGGCGTTGATGCGCCCCACCGAGCGATTACCCCGCAGCGAGATGAAGCCGAACAGCGCGTTGCAGAAGCCGAGGCTGATGTGCGTGAAAAGAATCGCATACAGCACCAGCACCACCCATTTGATGTCGTAGATGCCCGTGCGCCACATGAAGTCGGCAAACAACAGGATGCCCGCCACCGAGATGATCGTAAACGTGGCGAGAAAAAGAAAGCGGCGCAGGCTGGCGCGCTTGGCGGAGAGAGCCGGCGAGCCGGACAAGATCTCCTGATTCTCGTCCGTGATTTCCGTCGCGGTTACCATGAGATCAGCGGGTCAGGTAGAAGAGAATGAAGCCCCCGACGATGACGAAGAGGAACAACAGGATGTTGCGCAGGTGCGGCTTGCGGTCCAGATCTCGCAGCGTCTCGCCCGCGAGGTTCGGGATCGGCCCCAACTCGAGCGGACGCGCGCGCATCTGCGAGAGGTGAAAGTCGGGGCCCGCGCGCAGGAAGCTCTTGCGCATGGCCTCCACAAACGGCTCCGGCCACGGCGGATCGGTCAGAAACTCGTGCTGCCATTGGCGCGGCATGTCAGCCAGCAACAGCGACAGGCGCCCCCGCAAGACAGGGTCTTCCCCCGCCTCTTCATCCAGATCCAGGATCTGGATGAACCACTGGTGGACTTCGCGGTCCGCCTCGTCCATCGCGATCTCGGTCGGAGCCCCGACCTCGCCCGCGTTCTGGCGCTCGGCCGCCTTCTGCAAGACCCGGTGCACCAAGGTGCTCAGGAGCAGCTTGTTGCGAATGCGCAGGGCGGCAAAATAGGCCTCCACGCGCCGATAGGCTTCATCCCAGGCCGAAAAATCCGCCTGGCCGTCCACCTTGCCACCCCCCACCGCGGGGGTTACCAAATCCACTGGTAGCTCCATGTCTCGGTCAGGGCCTCCTCACCCTGCTTGAGGTAAGCGCGCATCTCCGATACGCCCTCCGGCTGGCTCTTTTTCACGTGCAGGATCAGGCGCCAGCCCTTGGTGTAGGGGTTGCGCTGCACGATCTGTTCGAGCAGCTCCGCATCCTTCTCCACCGAGACGACGGCACTCAACTCGGTGACCGGCGGCAGCTCCTCGAGCGCCTTGCCCTGAAAGTCGATCACAAACTCCACCACGCCCGGCTTGAAGGCACTGTCCCCCACCCGGGTGGCGCTCACGTAGGCGTCCTGGTTACGCTGGTTCATCATCCAGTAGAGCCGGTAGGCCACCTCGTAGGGCTCGCCCACCTTGGGAGCCTGTTGCGGCGTCCAGAAGGCCGCGACGTTGTCGTCGGTCTCCTTGTCGGTGCGAAATTCCCAGACGCGCACGCTGCCCGGCCCCCAGTCCGACTTGGGCTGCACCCACACGCTCGGCCGCTGGTGGTAGTGCGCCTCGATGTCCTGATAGTTGGCAAACTCGCGGTCGCGCTGCATCACGCCAAAGCCCTTCGGCGTGGCCTTTTCCTGAAAGATGCTCGTGCGGTTGCGGACTTCGTTCACAAAAGGCCGCCAGATGCGCTCATCGTTGCTCGACTCGATAAAGATGCCGTCGGAGTCGTGCACCTCGGGGCGAAAATCCGTCGGCGGGTCGAAGCTGTTTTCACCAAAGTAGAACATGCTCGAGAAAGGCGCGATGCCCACCTGCTGCACTTCATTGCGGAAAAACAGGCGGCTGCGCACATCCACCGTCGTCATGTCCCCCGGCGTCAGCACAAACTTGTAGGCCCCGGCGACGCTCGGGCTGTCGAGCAGCGCATAAATCGTCAGCGCCGTATCGCCGGCCTTCGGCTTCCCGAGCCAGAACTCGCGGAAGACGGGAAACTCCTCGCCCACATCCAGGCCGGTGTTCAGCGCCAGACCGCGAGCCGAAAGGCCCCAATGCTGGTTGCGCCCCAAAATGCGGAAGTAGCTCGCGCCGACCCACACGCCCACTTCGTCGTAGACGTCGGGATTGTTGATCGGATACAGCACGCGGATGCCAGCGTAGCCCTGCGGGCGCGGGATGCGATCGGCCAGACGCTCGTTTTTGCCATAGTCGAAAAATTCCGGCACAAAACGGATCTCCTGCACGTGCGAATCCGTAAATTCATGGATCTTGACGATGTCCTTGAAGTAAAGCCCCGGGTGGAAAAACTCCACGCGGAAGGGCAGCCCTTCCTCGCGCCACAGCGCCTTGCGCGAGTTGAACCGGATATCCCGGTAGGCATCGTAATCCAGCTCCATCAGGTAATCCGGAGCGACCGGGTATTCCTGGAAGGGCTCGGCGGCCTTTTGCTCGGCAATCCGCGACACGTAGTCGAGATTGATCTGGGCCGGTTCCATCGCGCGCAGCGAAGCGGAACTCAGCACCAGGAGCGCGAGAATGGGTGTGGCAAGCCTGATGAAGCGAGCGGCGAAGCAATCGAAGATACGGGACGTCATCGTGTGACAGGTAGTTATAGATTCGACTTCTGCAACAAGACCCGGGCCAAGTCATTACCCTAAATGCAGTAAACCCATCATCTCCAGCAGGATCAGCGGTAATAGAGTTAGGACTACACCGCGCCCGAGATGCGACATGCACTTCTTCTACCCGCGCAACTTGCAAAGCGCAACCGCCATTGCGCCCGGCAAAACGGGCTTTCGTCTTACCGGGCTCCTGCCGCTCCGCAAAAAAGAGCCACATGTCGCTCTCTTATCGGCCCGAAGTGGATGGCCTCCGAACCATCGCCGTCGTCTCAGTAATTCTCTTCCACCTGGGCGCGACCTCTGCCTACTTTCCGGGCGGATTCGTAGGGGTAGACGTCTTTTTTGTCATCTCCGGTTTTCTCATCACCAGCATTCTCCAGCGGGACCTCGAGCGGGGAACGCTGTCGCTACGGAAATTCTGGTGGCGCCGCATTCGACGCCTCTATCCGGCCTTGCTGACCGTGGTCATTGCCGTGCTCGTCGCGGGTTCGTTCCTGTTCATGAACAGCTTGAGAGACAACCTGGTCTGGCAATCTCTCGCGGCTCTTTTCTCCTTTCAGAATATCCATCTCTGGCAAGCGACCGACAGCTACTGGAACAACAACTCCGAGCTGGTTTCCCTCCTTCACACTTGGTCGCTGTCTTTGGAAGAACAGTTTTACATCCTGTTCCCGTTCTTCCTAATCATCATCCACAAGTTTTTCCGCAAACACGTCCTGCTCATCCTATCCGCCACCGCGGTAGCGAGCTTCGCGGTCTGTCTATGGGGAACGGCACATCACCAGGAAGCGGCGTTTTACCTGCTTCCAGCCCGAATGTGGGAGTTGATGATCGGCGGCATCCTGGGGGTCTACCGCTTACACCGCCCGGAGAAGAACTACAGTGGTCCCCTGGCTTCAAGCCTTTCCGTGGTCGGCCTTGGCTTGATCGTCTTGACGGTCCTGACCATGAGCGGCGAAACCGGTTTTCCGGGTTACAAGGCGCTCTTGCCCTGCGTGGGCGCGGCACTGGTGCTGCACTTTGGCCAGAGCAAAGGTCCCGGCTACCGCTTTTTAACGCTGCCGCCCATCGTCTACACCGGCAAAATATCCTACTCGCTCTACCTTTGGCACTGGCCGATCATCTTCTTTGCCAACGGCTTCTTCTTCAACGTCGGCCCCGTTGAGCAACTGATCCTGACCGTAATCCTTTCAATCCTGAGCTATCACGTCATTGAACAGCCCTTCCGGCGCGGATTCCCCCGATTCCGCCTCTGCATGGCCGGAATCGGCACCACGGTGGCAGCTGCCTTCGCCTTGCTGTTCTTCACGCCGGGGCCAGCCGCCTATATCCCCGCCGACAAGGAACTGTATTTTGACGACAGCAAGTACGATGTGGGGGGACGAGAGTTCAACGCACTGTGGAAAATGAGGGTCAACCGCACTCCGCCCCATTTCGGTCGCAAGGAAGGTCCCGTGGACATCTGTTTGCTGGGCTCGTCCCACGGCCTTTTTGTCGGCCATTCGTTCGCGGACTATGCCGAGGATCACCACCTCTCGATGGTCAACATGTCCGCCCGCGCGCTAGGATTCGGCGATCCGGTATATACGCTCGATTACGAGGCCGATGTCTCAAACCTCCGTCTAGAGCTCATCGAAAAACTGCGACCGCGTGTCACCGTAATGCTCGGTCGATGGGATGACGAATTCTACGGATATCGGCAAGGGGGTGAAACATCCCGCCAACAGGCCTTTCTGCAAAGGCTGCGTAGAGTGGCGGCCTCCTCCGATCAAGTTATTATTGTGCTCCAGGTTCCGATACTAAAGACGCCGCCCATGTGGGAAAGCGACATCCGACACTATTTCGTTGGTACGCTAGTTTCCGGGGAGCCTTTTCAGTTTACCAGTGATCCTCACGTTAACGAATCAAACCAAAAACTCGTTAAGGCTCTCGACAGCGCTCACATTCCAAACGTAGCAACCATTGATCCAACCGAAGTTTTTGTTGATCGAGAAACAGGCGAACTTGATTTGGTGCAGGGAGGAAGCCTGCTGTATTTTGACGATGACCACCTGAACGTCACCGGCGGCGGCATCCTCTTCGACTCGACCATCGAACCGGCCCTCGACCAAGTCTTCGAAGCGCGGCAACATGTTGCCGCGCGCGAAGAGGGCAAACGCGCCGCAGAAAACGCCGTCAACTAGACCAGTAGACCATCCACACCTTCTTAGTTTCGGGAGGGCGTTTCTCGGCATAGCCTCTCCTCCATGCCCACCACTCGCCGCCTCTACCTCGTGCTGGGAGACCAGCTCGATCACCGCAGTGCGCTGTGGGAAGACTTCGACCCGCGGCAGGACGCCGTATGGATGGCCGAAAACGAGACGGAGGCGACACACGTTTGGTGTCACCAGTTGCGGCTCGCGTTTTTCTTCAGCGCCATGCGGCACTTCCGCGACGAACTGCGCGCGAAGGGGCACCCCGTGCATTACCATGCGCTCACGGCACGGCGCAGCGACGACCGCGGCCAGGACGTTGCCGAAATCCTGCGCCAGGACGTGCACCGCCTGCAGCCCGAACGGCTGGTCGTGGTCGAACCGGGGGATGAGCGTGTGCGGCGGATGTTACAGGGCGCGGCGGTAGAACTGGGCCTCGCGTTGGAGATCCGCCCGGATACGCATTTTTACGCCAGCGTGGACGACTTCAAGGACTGGGCGCAGGGCCGCAACAGCCTGTTGCTGGAGACGTGGTATCGCCACCTGCGCCGTCGCGAGGGGATCTTGATGCAGGGCAAGCAGCCCGAAGGCGGCGACTGGAATTACGATGCCGACAACCGCGCGACCTTCGGCCGCGAAGGGCCGGAATACATCAAGCCGCCCCGCCAGTTCACCCCCGACGCCACCACCCGCGAGGTGCTCGAGATGGTGGCCCAGCGCTTCGGCGATCACCCGGGGCGACTCGATCACTTTCACCTGCCGGTCAACCGCGAACAGGCGCTGCAGGCATTGCGCGAGTTCGTGGACCGCCGGTTGGAGCTGTTCGGGCGCTTTCAGGATGCGATGTGGCAGGGTGAGGATTTTCTTTATCACTCCCGCCTCTCGGCCGCGCTCAACATCAAGCTCCTGCACCCGCGCGAAGTGATCGAAAAGGTGCTAACCGCCTATGCCGGCGGGGATGCCCCGCTGAACAGCGTCGAGGGTTTCGTGCGCCAGATCCTCGGCTGGCGGGAGTTCGTACGCGGCATCTACTGGACCCACATGCCGGAATACGCAGAGATGAACGCGCTGGGTGCCCAGGAGGCGGTGCCGCCCTTTTTCTGGGATGGCGAGACCCAGATGGCCTGCGTGCGCGACGCCATGCGCAACGTGCTCGACAACGCCTACGCCCACCACATCCAGCGGCTGATGGTGCTGGGGCTCTTCGCCCTGCTCTACGGCGTGCACCCCCGCAAATTCCATGAGTGGCACATGGCCATGTATGCCGACGCCATCGACTGGGTGTCCCTGCCCAACGCGCTCGGCATGAGCCAGCACGGCGCCGGCGGCATCGTCGGCACCAAGCCCTACTGCGCCACGGGCAACTACATCCACAAGATGTCGAACCACTGCGACCGCTGCCGCTACCAATACAAGCAGGCAACCGGCGAACAGGCCTGCCCGATGACCACGCTCTACTACGACTTTCTCGACCGCCACCGCGACACCTTCAAGGACAATCAGCGCATGGCCTTCCAGCTCAAGAACCTGCAGCGTAAATCCGCCGACGAGCTCAAGCAGATCCGCGCCCGCGCGCACGCCATCCGCCAGCACCCGGAGCGGTATTGATCCACGAGTGCATTCGGAGGCCAACAATGGCGCGAGAAAACTGGCGGCGTGCCTAGAGACGGCCCTACCCTCGCGAACGCTCAGCGCTACGAGGCTACGGCCTGAACGGTCTGCTCAATCATGCCGTCAAAGCTGCCGTTGGAGAAAAACACCACTACCTGGCGCGGCTCGTCACGCAGACTCTGTTGCAGCGCCTCGCCCATCGCTTCGTTGCTGCCGTGGGCGACCGCTTGCGGCCCCAGTTGCGTCGCGATGGCCGGCAAATCGATCCGGTCCTCGTCGCGGTAACGCTCCGCGCGAAAGACGGCCCCGAAGTGCACCCGGTCGGCCGGCACAAACGCGCCCGCGAAATCCGTCTCGAGCACCTTGCGGCAGGCGGTATTGCTGCGGGCCTCGAAACACGCCACCACAGGGCGCCCCTTGTAGCGCTGCTTGAGCGATTCCAGCGTTTGGCGGATTGCCGTGGGGTGGTGCCCGAAGTCGCTCAACAGCGTGGTCGTGCCGTTGTCGAAAAGCACTTCCTGGCGCCGCTTCACCCCCTGATAACCCTGCAGCTTTTCGGGCTCGATCGCGCAAAACGGATCGTCCGGCTTCAGCGCCAGCCCCGCCGAGAGGCAGGCCATCGCCGCATTGCGGGCATTGTAGAGCCCCCACTGCTTCCACTGCACGCGCCCCCACACCGTGCCGCGCCATACCAGTTGAAAACGTGAGCCGCGTTCGTCTTCGCTGAAGCCGCGGATCTGCAGGTCGTTCGCGGCCTCGGTGCCGACCTTCAGCACGCGGCACCAGCTGACCGCATCGACCAGCGCGGCCTGGTTGGGGTCGTCGCCATTGGCGAGAATGAAGCCGTTTTGCGGCACGATGCGCAGCAGGTGACTGAACGTGCGCTGCACGTCGGCCAGGTCGCGGAAGATGTCCGCATGATCAAACTCGAGGTGGTTGAGCACCACGATGTTGGGCGCGTAGTGGATGAACTTGCTGCGTTTATCGAAAAACGCGCTGTCATACTCGTCGCCCTCGATCACAAACGGCGCGTCTGCCCGGCCCAACTCGGAGCCACCCGGCAAGTCACGCGGCACGCCGCCCAGTAGCCAACCCGGTTCCTGCCCGTGCTGACGCAGCAGATGGGCGGTCATGCAGGTGGTCGTGGTCTTGCCATGGGTACCCGTTACCACGATGTTACGGCGGCGATTGAGCAAGTGGCTGTGCAGCAGGCCCGGCAGCGAGGTGTAGGGGATGGCGCGCGTCTCCAGCAACCACTCGATCTCGGGGTTGCCGCGGGTGTTGACGTTACCGACCACCACCAGGTCGGGCTGCAGGCGTTGCAGGCGCTCGACATCGAAGTCGGGCAGGATCTCGATCCCGGCGGCCTGCAGCGCATCGCTCATCGGCGGGTAGATATTCCGATCGCAACCGAGCACCTCGTGCCCCAGCTGCCGCATCAGCAAGGCGGCATTGCCCATCCCCGTTCCGCACACGCTCATGAAATAAAGCCGCATATCTCACCAGCATTGGCCAGCCTGCGCCCGAAAGGCAAATGCGGATCCACGGTAATTATGCGCGGGATCCCCAATACAGCGGCCGCCTCCTCAAGTCAGCAACCGCCTTGATGTATATAATGTCCGGATTGACTGTATAGATTACGGCGAAATTCCCGAATCGCGGCAGCATCACGCGTCGATTTTCGCCATAGACTTTCCGGTAAACCTCCGGCCCAGCCTCGATGCGCCTGAGCGCCTTGCGAAAGGCTCGCAAGAAATCGCCACCCAGGCCGACCTGCTCCGATTCATAGTAATTCACGACCTCTTCAAGGTCGTTGGCTACGCGGGGATGGATCTTTAGATGCCGCAAGGATGAAGTCATGCTGAGAGTTTAACCAGGCAAATAGATTGCCAGCATAAAAACCTCCGTTTCACGGGCTCCATCCAATGATCGCCTGAAGCAATGCAACGGCTCGTCTGCGAACGCCCCCTAATGTGATTCGTTCAAGAGGTGCTGGATTCGGGCTTCCAGTTCTTCCTCGCTCAGCAACGTCACTTTGCCCTCCTGAAAATCGCGCGCGCGCCGATCCAATTCCGTTTTCCAGTCGGGGTGAATTTCAGCTTCCGCTTCAACTGCAAGGGCGTGGATCACCGAAGCTGCAACCGCCTGTTTTTTGGGCGGAAGATTGCGCAGCTCCTCGATCAGCTGATCCATGGCAGCATCCATACTCTCTAAATGGCCTTTTTAAGGAGGTGCGTCAAGCCGCCCTACATCGACATCACCTCGAGGAAGGCCCAGGGGCGCGCGAGAAATTCCCGCACCTCGCTGAAGACGCGGGCGCGCATCGGCGCGTCCGGGGCGACATAGGCGACCGCATCGACGTGTTTGGCGTCGGCCAGATAGAGCGCCCGGTAGTCGTGGAAGGCCTGCGACACAATGACCACCGGCGTCCCGGTTCGCACAAAGGGCTGCACGTTGCGAATGCTCGCCCGCGTGCGAAAGCCCTCATCGTCGGGCTGCACGGCCTCCGCCGGCACACCGTGCTCAACCAGCCAGTCCTGCATGTACGCGACCTCGTCGTAGTCGGGGCCGTAATCCGCCCCGCTCACAATCAACCGTTCGACCTTGCCCGCCTGGTAGAGCTCGAGCCCGGCCTGCAGGCGCTCGTCGAGAAAATCGCCCTGAGGATCCGCCCCCAACACCAGCGCAAACTCCGTCCGGGGCACCTCGGCCACGTCGTTATACACGCGGCTCTCAGTCTGCGAAAAGACCCAGAGATTGATCGCCGCCAACACCAACAGCCCGCCGCACGCCATGGCCAACAACGCGCGCAGCAGCCGCCAGATAATCCGTCCGGAGCGGGATGAATGGGAAGAATGCATACCCTATAAACAACCCGCACCCCCAAAACCTCTCAAGCGCACCGCCTGAATTTGCGAGGCGTTGATGTTTGCCGCCGCATCTGCCGGAACGGCACCTGCTAAAGTCCGCAACCATGTTCGATGTTTCTGCCGAATGGCCGTTGGCCTGGGCCATCCCCATTTTCATTGCCTGCGGTGCGCTGATCTTTGCCGTCGGGACGCGCCTCAGTGCGCTGGCCGACGAGTTGGCCGACCGCACCGGCATGGGCGAAGCGCTCATGGGGGCCGTGTTTCTGGGCGCCGTCACCTCCCTCCCCGGTATCACGACCTCCGTCGTCGCGGCCTCACAGGGGCTGGCGCAGCTCTCCCTGGCCAATGCCTACGGCGGCATCGCGGCCCAAACCGCCTTTCTCGCCATCGCAGACATCTCGTATCGCGGGGTCAACCTCGAGCATGCCGCCGCTTCGGTCGAAAACCTGATCTTCGGCGCCGTGCTGGTGGTGCTGCTCGGCATCCTGCTCTGGGCCACCAGTGCGCCCGAAATCACCGTCTGGGCCGTGCATCCCGCCTCATTCCTGTTGCTGCTGGCCTACGGCGCCCTGCTGAAATTCGTGCAGGCCGCCCGCGACAACCCCATGTGGACGCCCGTGCGCACGCGCCAGACTCGCGAAGACACGCCCGAAGATCACCCCGAGTCCGCCTCCCTCACGGTGCAGATCCTCAAACTCGCGGGCGCGGGCGTGCTGGTCATGGGCGCCGGCTGGGCACTCACGCAGTCCGGCAACTCCATCGCCAACAAGACCGGCATCAACGCCACCGCCGTCGGCGCACTCGGCACTGCAGTCGTCACCTCCCTGCCGGAGCTCGTGACCTCCATCGCGGCCGTCCGGCGCGGCGCCCTCACCCTCGCAGTGGGCGGCATCCTGGGCGGCAACGCCTTCGACACGCTCTTTGCCGCCGTGGCCGACTTCTTCTACCGCGACGGCTCGATCTATCACGCCGCCTCGGACAAGGCCGCCAGCCTCGTCGCCCTCAGCATCGTCATGACGGGCATGCTCCTGCTCGGCCTGCTCCACCGCGAGCGCAAGGGCCCGGGCAAAATCGGCTTCGAGAGCCTCAGCGTGCTCATCATCTACGTCGTCGGCAGCCTCGTGGCGGCTCTGGCGTAATCACAATCTCGGCTCTGTTAACCATAAGCCGCCGCTTTTCCCTTTCCATCGGGCGGACTTTTCTCCTTTGCTGGGGAGATGGAAGCATCGCAGTGGAAAGTCCTCGTCATCGGCAGCGGCGGCCGTGAACACGCCCTCGTCAAAGCCTGCCTCGCCAGCCCCCGCGTCGAAAAGGTCGTGGCGGCCCCTGGCAACGCCGGCATGGCCCTCGAGGTCGAATGCCGCCCCGTGGATATGGAGGACGCGCTGTCGGTCGTCGCACTCGCGATGAAGACCTCGGCCGACCTCGTGATCGTCGGCCCCGAAGCCCCGCTCGCCGCCGGCGTGGCGGACACCCTCCGCGAAACCGGTTTTGCCGTCTACGGGCCCAACAAGAACGGCGCACTGCTCGAGGCCAGCAAGGCCTATTGCAAGGAGGTGCTCGCCCGCTACGACATCCCGACTGCCGCCTACGCGCGCTTCGACGATGCCGATGCGGCCCGCGACTACCTCGCCACCGCCTCCTTCCCGCTCGTGGTCAAGGCCAGCGGTCTCGCCGCCGGCAAAGGCGTGATCATCTGCGAGGACAAGGCCCAGGCCGAAGCCGCGATCCAGGAGATGATGGTCGACGCCGTCTTTGGCGACAGTGGCCGTGAGATCGTGATCGAAGAGTTCCTGCGCGGCGAAGAGGCCTCCATGATGGTGATGGTCAGTGGCGAAAAGTATGTCTGCCTGCCCGTGAGCCAGGACCACAAGCGCCTGGGCGAAGGCGACACCGGGCCCAACACCGGCGGCATGGGCGCGTATGCCCCGGCAGCCGTCGTCACCCCCGAGCTGCAAAAGCAGATCGAGGAAACCATCATCCGCCCCACCCTCGCCGGCCTCGTGCAGGAGGGCATCGACTACCGCGGCACGCTCTACATCGGCCTGATGCTGACCGAGCAGGGCCCGAAGGTGCTCGAGTTCAACGTGCGCTTCGGCGACCCCGAGTGCCAGGTATTGCTGCCGCTTTGCGAAACCGACCCGGTCGAGCTCATGATGGCCTGCGCCAACGGCACGCTCGAGCCCGAGCAGGTGAAGATCAAGGACGCCTACGCCATGATCGTGGTCCACGCCGCCGAAGGCTACCCCGCGAGCTACCCCAAGGGTGACGCGATCGAACTGCCCGCCTCGGACGCCCTGCCGCCGGAGGCCCACATCATCCACGCAGGCGTGAAGCTCAACGCCGAAGGCCAGATCGTCACCAACGGCGGGCGCGTGTTGGGCGTCGTAGCCCAGGGCAAGTCCTTGCAGGCTGCCGCCGAACTCGCTTACGAAGTCAGCGCCAAGGTCCGCTGGGATCACCAGTTTTACCGCAAGGACATCGCCTGGCGCCAGCTCGAGCGCGAGGGCTAAGGTCCAGTTGCATAGGCTTTACAGCCCAGGCGCGGTTACCTGCCGCGCCTTTTTTTGCGCTCTATTCGGCGATACTGAGGTCGGGCAGCCAGTCCAGCGCCAGCCATTCGTCCATCGTCGGCGAGTAGACCACCCGCTCGGCCGGCGTCTCGGCGGAGGTATCCAGATAAACCCAGCCCGCCAGATCGTGATAGATCCAGGGGTAGCTGCCCGCGCTCGTGTAGAACCACCCGTCGGCGGCCTGGTCGTACCACCAGAACGCATCGTTGTTGAATTCGCTGATGTGGACCCAGCCGTTCGTCTCCCAGTGATACCAGGGAGGCGTGTAGATCATAAACCGGCCGAACGGCGGCGCCAGGTATTCGTAGCTGCCATCGTGGAACGCGATCTTGAACGCACTCAGCCCTTCCGGCGAGTCCCCGCCGTCGAGGATCTGGTCCGGCGGCCCGAGCGACTCGATCCATTCGACGCTGGTGTCGGAGATCATGTTCCAATGCGCGACCCGGCGAGAGCCATCGGCCACCCCATTGCGGTAGTCCGCGCAGGGCTCACCCGTATCTTCCGCGCCGTCGCAAGTACTCTTCCGCGCGTAGATCAGCCACGTGTAATTGGGCGCATAAGTCGGGGAGCAATAATCCATGCCGTCCGAGCGGATCACCACGGTTCCTTCCGGGAAGGTCTCGCCGTCGGTCTTCCACGTCGCGATCAATTCGATCGTCGCCTGGTAGACGGTGTGCGGCCAGTCCCCCGGCGCCGATTCCGTGACGACGACGCGGGTAGGCTTGCCGAGGAAAACGGCGTCGGCTTCCTCGTAAGCCTCCGCCATGGTGGGCGGGCTGCAATCGAACCACAATGCCTGCAGCGAAGCCGCACTGGTGAGTAAAAACAGAAGCGGGAGAGGGGTACGTAAACTCAGCATAACATCGATAATAATAGATCTACCCTTGGCTTCGACATACCACTGTCAATATAATCCCAAACCCTGCCTTACGAAAAAACGCCGCCGTCGGCCGTGATGACCTGCCCGGTAATCAGCGCCCCTTCGTCGCTGGCCAGAAAGGCGGCGAGCGCCGCGATTTCCTCCGCCTTGCCGAGGCGGCCGATCAATGACTGCTTCGCATAGGCGTCCTGACGCTCCTTGCTGTGGCGGCCGAACATGCCCGGCAGCGTCGGCCCCGGCTGGATGGCATTGACCGTGATGCGACGCTCGGCAAAAGCGTGGGCAAAGGATTGGGTGAAGCTGTCGACGGCGGCCTTGGTCGCCGCATAGATGCTGCCGCGCGCGCTGGGCCGCTTCACCATGCCGCTGGATATGTTGATGATACGCCCGTGGTCGGGCATCAGCGGCACCGCCGCCTGCACGGCAAAGAAGACCGCCCGCACATTGACGTCGAAGGCCTGCTGATACTGCTCCGGCGTAAAACTGGTCACCTCCCCCGAAGCCGGGATGCCGGCGTTGTTGACGAGGATGTCCAGCCGCCCGAAGGCGGAATGTACGTTGTGCACGAGCTTGGTCACCGCGTCCACCTCTGCCAGATCGGCCTGAAAGGCTTCCGCCTTGCGGCCCTGCGAACGGATCTGCTCCACCAGTTCGCGGGCGGGCTTTTCGTTGGAGCTATAGTGGACGGCGACATGAGCCCCTTCTTCGGCAAAACGGGCCGCAATGGCGTGACCGATTCCGCCGGAGGCTCCGGTGACGAGGGCGACTTTGTCTGACAGGCGCATGGCCGAAGATAGCGCAGCTTTCCGCTTTTTCCTGCGCTGAGGGCGAACTTTGCCCCGTGTAGATGATCTTCCTGAGGCTCAAACGGTAACGCATTTCGGGCGCGCTCTTTGCCAAACGGCCATATCGCCCCCATATTATAGCTGCCATGACTTCCCTGATTGCCCTGATTTTTATGCTCCTGCCCCTGCTGGCCCGCCCCTACCTGCCGCCGGAGGCCATTGCACCCGTCTGGGCGCTGGGGCTCGTTTTCAGCCTGGTCATGCTGGTGCTCACCTGGCCCCAGCGTCGGCAGCCCTCCGTGCTCATGCTGGTCGCATTATGGGCTCTCGGCCTCTACCTGATGACCGACCCCTGGGGCACGCTCGCGCCAGACCCGAGTGCGGTGCGCGCCTTCACGGCCTTCATCGCCGGCCTGATCATCGGCAGCCGCTGGCAATGGTTGATGAGCGCCCTGTTTGCGCGCCGCGTGAAGTCATAAAGCCAGCCACCCCAACGGTCCGCATCCCCCTTTCCATTTGCCAAAGCATATAGGGTCCCCCATAGTGGCGTTTTCGTGTCATGGCAGAGCCGCAGCCTAACAAAATCATCGTCGTCTGCACCGGTAACATTTGCCGGAGCCCCATGGGCGAGCGACTGCTGGCCCACGCATTGGCCGCAGAGCCCGAGCCCCTCAACCAGTTGGAGGTCATCAGCGCCGGCATTTCCGCCTTTGCGGGAGACCCGGCCAGCGCCAACTCCGTGCGTGCGCTCAAGAAGGTCGGCATCGACCTGAGCCAGCACCGGAGTCGCCGCCTCGACCCCTACCTGCTCGACGAAGCCGCGCTGATCCTCTGCATGACAGAGGGCCACCGCCAGATGGCGCTGCAGCTCATTACCGACGACCACCGGGATCTCCCGATCCACCTTTTCCGCGAATTTATGCCCGGGGATGTGGACCACGAAGTCCCCGACCCCTATGGCGCGTCCCTGGATTACTATCTCGAAACCCGGGACGCCCTGGCCGAAGCGGTGCCAAGTGTGGTAGCATGGCTCCGCGAACGCTACATACCAGCAAAAGCATCCAAACAAGATATGCCGACTGCGACCGATCCGTCTCTTAACTTGAACGCTGCGCACCTGCGCGATCTCGACCCCGAAATCTTCGAGGCCATCGAGAACGAGAAGAACCGCCAGCAGAACCACCTGGAGCTCATCGCTTCAGAAAACTTCACCTACCCGGCCGTCATCGAGGCGACCGGTAGCGTGTTGACCAACAAGTACGCCGAGGGCTACCCCAGAAAGCGCTACTACGGTGGCTGTGAATGCGTCGACGTGGCCGAAGAGCTCGCGATCGAACGCGCCAAGCAGCTCTTTGGCGCCGAATACGCCAACGTGCAGCCCCACGCCGGCAGCCAGGCCAATTTCGGCGTCTACACCGCCGTGCTCAACGTCGGGGACAAGATCCTGACGATGAACCTGTCCGACGGGGGTCACCTGACCCACGGCAACCCGGTCAACTTCTCCGGCAAGCTCTACGAAGTCGTGCACTACGGTGTGGATCCGGAAACCGGCCGCATCGACTACGACAAGCTCGCCGAGCAGGCCGAAAAGGAAAAGCCCAAGATGATCACCGTGGGCGCCAGCGCCTACCCGCGCGAGATCGACTTCAAGCGCATGGGTGAGATCGCCCGCTCCGTCGGTGCCTACATCCTGGCCGACATCGCCCACATCGCCGGCCTCGTGGCCACGGGCGAACACCCGAGCCCCGTGCCGCACTGCGACTTTGTCACCACCACCACGCACAAGACCCTGCGCGGCCCCCGCGGCGGCCTGATCCTGGCCAAGGGCGAATACGAGAAGAAGCTCAACAGCGCGATCTTCCCGGGCGGCCAAGGTGGCCCGCTGATGCACGTGATCGCCGCCAAGGCCGTCTGCTTCCGCGAAGCCGCGAAGCCGGAGTTCAAGCAGTACCAGCAGCAGGTGAAGCGCAACATCGCCGCCCTGGCCGACTTCCTGAAGCAAAAGGGTTACAAGCTCTGCAGCGACGGCACGGACAACCACCTCATCCTCGTCGACCTGCGCCAGAGCCACCCCGACCTCTCCGGCAAGCAAGCCCAGATCGCCCTCGACAAGGCCAACATCACCACCAACCGCAACACGGTGCCCGGTGAAACCCGTAGCCCCTTCCAGACCAGCGGCATCCGCATCGGCTCCCCCGCCTGCACCAGCCGTGGCATGAAGGAAGACGACTTCCGCGAAATCGGCCGTGCGATCGACATCGTGCTCAACCACCCGGAAGACGACAACGCCATCAGCCAGGCCCGCGATATCTCCCTCGGCCTCTGCGCCAAGTATCCGCTGCCTTACTAGAGACGCATCACGTCCTGGAATTTCTCCGCCGGCCCGCCTTGTGCGCGCCGGCTTTTTTGTGGCCTGAATTTCGCGGCCCCTTCACTGCAACGGGTTTGCTATTCTTGAAACGCCCTGATAACCATCAGGTGGTTTTTTCCTGCCTAACTTCCCCCCATCGCCGTGCCATGACCTATGTCAGCCGTCCCATCAGCGCGCTTCCGTTCCGCCGCCTCGCAGGCTTTGAGCTGAAGATCTACCGTATCACACCGCAAAACCAGACGTTCGACTGGGACGCGTTTTCCGGCGGCCTGAAAGCCGCCCAACCCATGTTGCAACAGGCGGCTCAGGCTCTCGGAGAGCAGCAGCGCCTCGGCTTTGCCATCGCCCACCCCTCCTCCACCGGCCAGCCCTACCTGACCCTCGCCTGGTGGGGCAACGGCAACGAGCTGTTCATCCGCGTGCTGGTGATGAACGAGAAGGGCAAATGGGTGGAAGACCGTGATCGCCACTCCTTCTGCGTCTGGGACCTCGAGGTTATCTGGTTTGAGCGCAACGCCTTCCTCGAATGTATGCTGCAGCCGCAGCCCGAAGCAGAGCGCTATCTGCGCCTGCAACTGCATAAAAACGTCTAGAAACAGGCTAAAGGAAACGATCCAGCTTGCCCTCACGGCCCTTGCGGCGCAAAACGAAGGCATGTCTGCTCGCCCTGTCTCCGTTCGCCGCGCTGGCTTTTCGCTGATCGAACTGGTCACGGTCATTGCCGTCATCGGCATCCTGCTCGCCCTCATCGTGCCCGCCGTCGGCGGCATCCAGGATGGGGCGCGCAAGGCCCAGGCTGCGAACAAGCTGCGCCAGATCGCCCAGAGCTACCAGACCTACCTGCAACGCACAGGCGGGCAGAAGGCGCTCAACGCCAGCAACGCACACGCATGGGCGGCCGAACTGGCCGAACGTGCCGACCTCAATGTGCCGGACGTCTGGATCGTCGACGAAGACCCGCTCGTGGTCGCGACCACCGCCACCCGCCCCGGCGTGATCGCCCTGCCCCCGAGCGGCGACGCCACCAACTGGACCACCAGCACCGAATTTACCGCCTTTCCCTTGAGCTTTGCCGTGGCCAACAAGCTCAACCCCGCCGCACCAGCCGCGACCACTCCCCTCGCCTGGACACGCGGCCTCGAGACCGATGGCACCTGGCGCGCCGAAGACGCCGCCAAGCCGAGCGTCTATGGCAGCGAAGGCGGCCACATCGTCTTTCTCGACGGACACGTGCGCTTTTACAGCGACCTGGGGGAAGACGGCGGCCAATTGCAGGACTACACCTCAAAGCAGCGCACCAGCAATCTGTTAGAGGCCCTCAGCCCCGGTGCCGAAGGGCTAGACATGGACGGCAGCGCGTTCTAGATTCGCAGCATGGCTCCTGAATCACGATCCGGCTCCTCCCGCCGCTCATCGTCTTCCTCCAGTTCCTCTCGATCCTCGCGCAGCCACAGCAGCGCCTCCTCTTCTTCGAGCAGTGGCGGTTCGCGGCGCTACATCGTCAGCATTGCCAACCTGCAGCGCGCGATGGAGCTCTTGCCCGAGCCGGAGTTCACCAACGGCGATAGCTACGAAGTCAGCCTCGACGGCCGTAAGGTGCCCTTTCGCAAGGTGAAGTTCAAGGACTCCCGCGGCCGCAGCGAACAGTGGATTTTCGACGGCAAGGTCCTCGTCAGCTAGCGCTGCCGTTGCGCCCGCGATGCGTGCAGAGCGCCTCGACGTGGGCCAGCGCCGACGTCACGAGCCCCTGCTCGTCGTAACCACCCTCCAGTAAGGACACGACGCGCCCCTGCGCCCAGCGATCGGCCCAGGAAGTCACGAGCGTCGTCAGGCGCGCGTAGTCGGCACTTTCCAAAGCAATTTCGCCCAGCGGGTCCCGGCCATGCGCGTCGAAGCCCGCCGAGATGAGGATCAACTCCGGCTGGAACTGCGCCATCGCCGGCTCGAAGCGCTCCCGGAAAAAGCGCTCGTAATCCACGCCCGTGGAGCCCGCCGGAGCCGTCACGTTGACCGTCAACCCCTTGCCCTCGCCGGCACCGTCTTCGTGGGTCTCGCCGGTAAAGGGCCACCAGTCCTTTTGCTGAACGCTGCAGAGCAGGACGTGAGGGCTCGCGTAAAAGATCTCCTGCGTGCCGTTGCCGTGGTGCACGTCCCAGTCGACAATCGCCACCCGTTGCAGCCCATAATGCCCGCAGGCGTATTCCGCCGCGATCGCCACGTTGTTGAACAGGCAGAAGCCCATGCCCTGGGCGCGCAGCGCGTGGTGACCAGGGGGGCGCGCACAACTGAAGGCGGCCCGATGCCCCTCTTGCATGACCGCATCGACGGCGCGCGTGGCGGCGCCCGCGGCCAGCAGGGCCACTTCGTAAGAGCGCTCGCTCACAATCGTTTCGCCATCGCCCAACTCGCGACGGCCACTGAGGCACAACTCCTCGATATATTGCCGGTAGCCCGACTCGTGCACCCATTCGAGCCACTGCACCTCCACCGGGGCCGGTTCGACCCAACGCAATGCCCCCGCAAAGGGCGCGGCACGCAGGGCCGCACTCACCTTCTCCGTCCGCCAGACCGCTTCCGGGCTGGCCGCACCGGTATCGTGGCAGGCAAAGTCCGGATGATAAACGACGGCGACCCCGGGAGTATTAACCTCAGTCACGAAGTCTAGAATGCAGGCTTCCGTTCTACGGCGCAAGCCTAGCGGCCCAGGCGCATCATCACGCTGCTCACGCGCGTCAGCTCCAGATCATGGCGGGAAGCGTCCGCATCCAGCTGCCCGAGAAAATTCCAGTACGCCTTGCTGTGATTGAGGTGCTTGAGGTGGGCCAGCTCGTGCAGGATCACGTGATCGTGCAAGCGCGGATCCAACAGAACCAGGCGCCAATTGAGCGAGATGTTGCCCGACTCGCTGCAGGAACCCCAACGCGTGCGTTGATCGCGCACACTGATGCGCCCCACCGTCAGCCCGTGCAAGCGCGCCAATTCGCGGGTGCGCGGCGGCAAGACCAGCTTGGCGGCCGAGGTGAGCGCCTCTTTCAGACTGGCCTCGCGGGACTCGCGACGATCCAGCCACAAAGTAATGGCCTCCTTCGCCCGATCCAGCTGCACCGAAGTCCGCCCCCGATGCTCCTCAATCTGCAGCTCAAACCGCTCCCCCATGATGGCGAGCCACGGCTTGCGCCCCACGTATTCGCTGAGGCTCCAGCGTCGCGGCAAGCGCTCCAGGACGCCCAATAACCACTCACCCTGCTGGCGCAGGTATTCGATCGCGATGGACTCGGAAACGCGATAGGGGACCTTCAGGGTCACCTGATCGGCCTCGTTGACGCTCACGCGCAGATACCGCATGCCACGACGGCGATGCAGCTCATAAGGCAGCATCACCGGCCCGGTCGCGGTCGGAATTTCACACAGGCGAGGTTCGGGCAGCGGTGGCATGTTCGTGGTGGTCGATGATTTGCTGCCCGTAGCGGCGCAGGGCCGACTCTGGGTCGATTCCTTGCTCCCAACAAGCAGAGACTAGCGTGAAAAGCAACTTGCCCGCCGATTCATCCGTCAGACGGTTATTTCGTTCAGCCGGAGACGATGCTTCCACCCACGGGGAAACATCCAAGCCCCTTTTGTTCATCTGCTTGCGGATTTTCGCCGCCCACTGCAACGCCGGCAGGCGCGGGGGCAGCGACTTGAAGACCCGATGCGTCTCGGGCTGATTCTTTTTTTCCTCTGCCTTGATTTCCTCCCAATTTTTGACCACTGCGGCCGCGTCCTCGGCCTGCGCATCGCCAAATACGTGCGGGTGACGGCGAATCAACTTGTCGTTGATTTCGCGCGCGACATCTTCGAAGTCGAAATGACCGGCTTCCTCGGCCAACTGTGCGTGAAAGACGACCTGCAACAACACGTCGCCCAGCTCCTCGCGCATATGCGGCATGTCCATCTGGTCGATGGTCTCCAGCAGCTCCGCACACTCTTCGATCAGCGGAGTCGTCAACGTCTCGTGGGTCTGCTCTTGATCCCAAGGGCAGCCATTCGGTCCACGCAGCGTCGCCATCGTGGCAAGGAGTTCTTGCATCGCACTCACAGCTACTCACACTTTTTACGTACCTTGCGTCGTTTGGCGACCCTGTTTTATGTTAAAAGCGTGTAAACGCTCCTATGGACAAACTTGACGAAATCATGGCGTGGAAACGCCAGGAAGTAGCGCAGCGCTCCCGGCCCGTTACGGACAGTGAACTGGAGCGGCTTGCCCGCCTGCAACGCAGTGGCCAGCGCTTCCGCGATGCCCTGCGCCGCGACTCCGGCCTGGCCCTGATCAGCGAGATCAAGCGCCGCTCGCCTTCCGCCGGCGCGATCAAGGAGGCGGCGGACGCGGTCGAGCAAGCCCGCCAGTACTATAATGCCGGCACCGACGCCATCTCGGTGCTGACGGACGAAAAATTCTTCCAGGGCCACATCCGCGACCTCTGGGAGGTCAACGACCTGCTGGCCAACCGCCCGGACACCCCGCCCACCCTGCGCAAGGACTTCTTCGTCGACCCCATCCAGATCGTCGAAGCCGCCGAAGCCGGCGCCGGGGCCATCCTCATCATCGTCCGCGCCCTCAGCGACGACGAGATGCGCCGCCTCTACGATGCCGCCACCCTCGCCGGGCTGGACAGCCTCTTCGAAGTCCATAGCGCCCCCGAGCTGGAGCGCGCGCTGCAGATGAAGCCGAAGATCGTAGGCGTGAACAACCGCGACCTGGGCCGCTTCGTCACGGACCTCGCCTATTCCGAAGAGCTGATCCCGCAAATCCCGAGCGACATCGTGCGCATCAGCGAGAGCGGCATCTGGAATCAGGAAGACGCAGAGCGCGCGCGAGAGACCGGGGCCGACGCCGTCCTGATCGGGGAAGCCCTCATGCGCTGCGACGATGTAGAAGCGTTCATCGAAATGATCCACAGCGTTAACTAAGATTAAACTTTATTAGGTTGTATCCGACTTATAGCTAAGGACTAAACCCCTCCCTTGGCGTCGATATTAGATTTGCAATCCGCATGACGCTGGCGTTTGCTCAGCAACTGTCCACTGCGCTTAGTAACGTCTGTTGATCTGCTTGCGATTGAAGATAGGTAATTTCGGTTACCCCAACTCTGCTGTGTCATGAAATCCACTACCTCCGCTTTTGCATCCGAAGAACCCGTGGTGACGATTCTGTTTGTGACAGAAAACGCACTGCTCCACCGTGAATTGCAAAGCTGGTGCCTGGATCAAGGCTGGAACAGCCTGCACTGCACCCACCCCAGCCGGGCCCTCTCGACCGCCCAGGGCCAACGCGTCGACGTGCTCGTCGGTGAAGCCAAGGGCTCCGCGCTCGATGCCCTCAACCTGGGCCGCCGCCTGCGCGTGCGTCACCCGGGGCTCAAGCTGGTCTTGCACCCAACACGTGAGGAGTTGAAGACGATGGATGCCAAGGCCTTCTGGATGAGCGGATTCGACTTCAACGCCATCAGCGGCTCGCTCCAGCAGGTGCTGCAAGACGTGGAAGACGGTAACGAAGCCGACCCGGCCGAAGTGGCGGAATTGAAAGAGCGCCTCGGCGAGCAGGAAGAATCCATCGTTCTGCTGGAAACGCAACTGAAGAAGGCGCAGGACGAAATCCGCCGGATGCGCGGCGCCATGGGCTCCTCCGAACCGGTTGACTCGGAGGATCTCGCCGAGCGCGAAGCCTATGTCCGCCAAAGTGAGGAACACCTTTCCGAGCGCGCGCTGGACCTGACCCAGCGCGAGGAGGAGCTCGCCGTGCGCGAAGACAACGTGAAGGAACTCGAGCAGCGCCTGCGCGACCTGGCCACCCGCTACTTCAGCGAAGCTGCCTCGGTCGAATTCCAGGACCAGCTCAGCAACCTCGTGCAGTTCGAGCCCAGCGCCCGTAACGTTTCCTGAGTCGAGCAGATCGCGGAGCGAAAAAAGCTCCAGCGCTGAAGAAATGAGCTTCAGCAGATGGCGTCCTGACCGATCTCTATTAGTTAGGACGTGTTCTTCACGGCCCTACCCTCAGCAGGACCAGGCACGCCCCTCGCCTCCCCGTGCCTGCTCATGAACCTCTCCGCTGCACTCGATTCCGCCAAGGCATCCCTGGCTGCGTCAGGGCCTATGGCATTTCTCATGTGCGGCCTCGCGGGCTCCGGCAAAACGGAGTTGGCCCTGCAGCTGGAGGCGGCCGGCTGCGCGCGCCTCTCGCTCGATGAGGAAATCTGGCACCGCTTCGGTCGCTACGGGCATGACTACCCGCCCCACCAATACGATCAATACCAGATCGCGGCCGAGGCCGATCTGAGCCAGCGCCTGCTGGAACTTCTGGACCAGGGCCGCCACGTGGTGCTCGACTTCAGCTTCTGGCAGCGCTCCATGCGCTACACCTACACCAGCCTCATCCGTCAGCACGGCGGCACCCCGCAAATTATCTACCTGCGCCTTTCACCTGTCACCCTGCGCAGGCGTCTCGAAGAGCGCAGCCGGCACGGGGACGCCAACGCGGCCTTTCCCGTCTCACTCGAACTCCTGCAGAAATTCATCGACGGGTTTGAGGCTCCGGTGGGCGAAGATTGCTGGGTCGTCGACCCCGAGGCCTCCTGACCGCCCCCAGTCGGCACTTTTCGGTTGCAGCCAGCCCTGAAGCAGTAAGGCTGCGGCCTATGCCGTCCCTCGACGCCGACCTGCCGCTGACGCCCTCCCGGACCCGTGCCCTGCTCGAGCAGTTGGGCCACCACCCGCGCAAGCCGCTCGGCCAGAACTTCCTCATCGACGGCAACATCGTGCGCAAATCCCTCGCCATGGCCGAAGTCGAACCCGGTGATGCCGTGGTCGAAGTCGGCCCGGGCCTCGGCACCCTGACTCGCGCCCTGCTCGCCGCCGGCACCGAGGTCTACGCGGTGGAACTCGATACCCGCCTCGCGGGGCATCTGCGCGATACCTTGGGCGAAAATGCCGCCGAGCCCGTGCCAACCTTTCACTTACGCGAGGCGGATGCCGTGGACTTCCCCGTCGGCGATCTCCAGCCCGACCCGGCCAGGAGCTTCAAGATCGTGGCAAACCTGCCTTACGCCATCACCAGCCCGTGGCTCGACGAGGTGATGCAAGGCACCGTCCTGCCGACCAAGCTCGTCCTGATGATGCAAAAGGAGGCCGCGGACCGCCTCACCGCTCCCTGCGGGCACAAGCATTACAGCGCGATCACCATCTTTCTGCAGAGCGCCTTCCGCGAATTCGGACGCCACGGCGTCTCCCGCCAGTGCTTTTACCCTGTGCCCGGAGTGGATTCCGTGCTGCTGGGCCTGGAACGGCTGCCCGAACCCGTGCACTTTTCCTCCGGCACGCGGCAGGCCATCCGCAAGATCTTCACCCAGCGTCGCAAGCAAATCGGCGCCCTCGTGCGCGGTGAAGCCGAGCTGGAGACCTGGCTCGCCGAGGCCATCGAGCAACACGGGGTAAAACCCACCGACCGCCCCGAAGTCATCCCCCTGCCCGCCTGGCAGCTGATGGCGGAAAAAGACTAACCTACCGCCCGAGCGGCAGCCACAAACCGCGCTGCCGCCTCGCGTAGATTGTCCTCGCTCAGCGTGCCGAAGCTCAAGCGTACCGCATGGTGTGGCGCGCCCTCCGCAAAGCACAAGTCTCCCGGCACGTAGAGCACATCACGCTCGAGGCAGGCCTGGTAAAACGGCGAGTCGATGGCGGTATTGAAGCCGGTGGGGCCCTCCAGCCACATGAGCAGTCCACCCTCCGGCGCCTCCCATTGCCAGCCCAGCTCGCGCAGCCCCTCGGCCTCCAGTGCCTCGGTCAATACCCGCATCTTGTGTTGGTAGTGCGGGCGCACCCGCTCGAGCTGCGCCTGGTAATCCCCGCGCTGCCACAAGCGCTCCAGCAAGGCCTGCGCGTAGTTGGCGGTGCCGAAGTCCTGGTGCCCCTTGATGCGCGCCATGCCTTCCAGCCATTCCGCGTGGCGGCTGACGACGTAACCCGTCTTCATGCCCGAAGCGAAGGACTTCGAGAACGAGCAACTGTAAAGCAGCGGCAGGTCGCGCCACTCCGGCAGGCTCAACATGCTGCGCGCCGGGTAGGGCTCCCCGAAATACAGTTCACGGTAGGCCATGTCTTCGATCACCGGCAGCGGCTGGCCGAGGCGACCGATCAACTCGGCCAGCCCGATCTTGTCCGCCTCCTCGATGCAGCGCGCCGAGGGATTGGCGAAGACGCCCATCAGGTAGAGCAGTTTTACCCGCGGCAACTCGCGCGACTCCCGCAGCTCCTGCAACAGGCCCTCCAGCGCGCCTAGGTCGATGCGGCCGTCGGGCCAAGTCGGCACCGAAAGCGCGCGCACGCCCAGCCCGCGCAGCAATTCCAGAAACACGAAGTAGCTCGGTGCCTGCACCAGCACGATGTCGCCCGGATCGCACAAGAGCTGCACCGTCAGGTAGAGCGCCTGCTGAGAACCGTTGGTCACCAGCACCTGACTCGCCTCGAGGTCCAGCTGCGCTTCGCCGGGAAAGGTCCGCAACAAGTCCACCACCGCCTGTCGGAGCCCAAAACGCCCGCGGTTGAGGCCGTATTGCAGCGTCTCCACCTGGCCGGCCTTCGCCAGATCGTGCGCGGCCTCGGCAGTCGCCTCGACCGGCAACACCGCGTTGTCCGTAAAGCCGGCAGCGAGCGAAAGCAGGTTGGGACGCTCGAGCGCCGCCGTCATCAAACTGGTGATGACGGGCTCTGCATGACGTTGCCGCAGCCCGAGCGAGCCGTAGGGCAAAGAGGAACCGTGCTTGGCGTGCATCTGCGCCTTTTCTGCGCTCGCCATGCACAAATGGCAACCCTAGCGTAGGTTAATCCGATGGATTGGTTCCGCGTCCTAGCCCTCCTCATCGCCCTTTACGTCTGTCTCAACCTGGCTGCGATCTGGTTTGCTCCCAAGTTGATTTTTCCGGCCCCAGAGCCCTCCTATGCGCTGGCGGACGCGCCGTTCCAACGCCTTGAATACGCCGATGGGCAGCACTTTCTCCTCACGCTGCAGGCCCCGACTCAGGGCGAAGCGATCCGGCCCGTGCCGGGCGCGGAGGGCCGCGTGATCCTCTACCTGCACGGCAACGCAGCTGACTTGGGCCACGTGCAGAGCCGGATCGACGCCCTCAAGCAATACGGCTTCACCGTCTGCGCACCGGAATACCCCGGTTACGGCCTGAGCGACGGCCGCCCCACCGAAGCCGGCGTCTTTGCCGTGGCGGACCAGACCTACCGATTCCTGCGGCAGCAAGGCTACGAGCCCGAACAAATCGTCATCTGGGGGCGCTCGCTCGGGAGCGGCCCCGCCAGTTATCTGGCCAGCCGCCAAAAATGCGACCGCCTGATCCTCGAGACGCCCTTCGCGAGCACCTTCCGGGTCAAGACGCGCATTCGGCTCTTCTTCGGCGATATGTTCGACAACCTGGGCCGCGCGGCCGACATCACCTGCCCCACCCTCGTGCTGCACGGCACGGACGATGAGATCGTGCCCTATGGGCAGGCCCGCAAGCTGGCAGAGCGTCTCGGCGGCCCGGTCGAGACTTACTGGGTCGAAGGAGCCGGCCACAATGATTTGCCCGACGTGGCAGGTGCCCTATATTGGGAGACCACCCTGGGCTTTGCCGCCGGCCATCCCGATGCGCCGATCCCGGTTGCCCAGGCAGACGCACTCCCCACCATCGAAGATTAGACCATGGCCCAAGCTCTTGTCATTATCGCCCCCGGATTTGAAGAAATGGAAGCAACCGCGCCCGTCGATTTGCTGCGCCGCGCGGGCGCCGAAGTCACCGTCGCCACCGTCAACGACGAGCTGGTGACCGAAGGCCGCAACCAGTTGCGCTGGGAGGCCGACGCTCTACTGAAAGACGCCGCGACGGAAAGCTACGACGTGATCATCGTGCCCGGCGGCCCCGGTCATAAGGTTTTGCGGAATAACCAGCAGGTGCTCCACCTCTTGCGCGGTCAGGCCGAAGCCGACCGCCTGATCGGAGCCATCTGCGCCGCACCCCTAGTCTTGCACGAGGCGGGCCTGCTCGACGGCAAACGCTACACCGCCCACTTTTCCGCCGCCGAAGAACTGAAAGAGATCCGCCGAGACGACGCGGTCGTCGTCGACGGCAAGCTCATCACCAGTCAAGGCGCCGGCACCGCTACCCGCTTCGGCCTCGCCCTGATCTCCGCCCTCTACGGTGAAGAAAAGGCCAACGAAGTTGCCGCCAGCATCTGCCACCTCAGCGATCGGGCGGCGCAATAGCCGCAAGAAAAAGGCGCGGCGAACTCCCGGTTCTCCGCGCCCTGCTGCAAAGCGATTTCTGAACGGCGCTTATTTGCCGAGGTAGATCACGTCCGCCATCTCGGCATCCGTAAAGCCGCTGGGGCTCAGGGGCGTGCTGTTGCCGGTGGCCGTATCCAGCACCATCAGCCGCGCGCTCTGTTTGGTGCGCTGCGTGTAGATCAGGTGACGACCGTCGTTGAGCCAGATCGGGTGCACCGCGTCGCCGGGGCCACGCGTCACCCACGTGCTCTTGCCTTCGGAGAAACTGAACACCGCCACTTCGAATTCACCCCCGGCAGCCGCCGTAAGCGCGATCTTGTCGGCGTCGACCGGATTCCAGGTCGGCTCGGAGCAATTGCCGCTGATGTTGGTCGGCACGCGACGGGCGCCCCGGCCATTGGCATTGATCACGTAGATCTGCGGCGAGCCGGCCTCGTCGGAGGTGTAGACGATGCGATTGCCATCCGGGGACCACGAGGGGTCCGCCTCAAGGCCGCGCGTGCTGGTGATGCGTTCCAGGTTCTTGCCGTCGGCATTGGCCACATAAAGCTCGGAATTGCCGCTGCCGCTGAGCACCATCGCCACCTGGCGGCCGCTCGGGCTGTAGGCCGGGCCGGTATTGATACCGCGGAAGCTGGCAAACACCTTGCGCTCCTTGGTCTGCAGATTGATGCGGTAGATGTCCGGAAAGCCGTTGCGGTGATAGCTCGTGTAGAGCAGCGCAGAGTTGTCCGGTGCGAGGTCGGGCACCAGGCATTCGGAGCCATCACTCGTCAACTGGCGCGGCTGACGGAAGAGCAAATCGCTGGTATAGACTTCGCGGTCGCCCGTGCGCTGGGAGACGAACGCGATCTGCGAATTGAAGAAGCCCGGCAGGTCGAGCGTGCGGCGCACCGCGTAATCGGCCGCCTGGGCCAACGCGTCCGCCCAGCTGCTGCCGGTGAAGTCCTGGCGCAGCAGCTCCTTGCCGCCGCTGCCGACGATCAGGGTGATCTGGCTGCCCTGGCCGCGCTCGAAGCGAAAGTCGAACTGCGTGCGGCCGTCGCTCTTCACTTGATAGCCGCCGTGCAGCGCAAAGGCCTGGCGCACCCAGTCGAGCACCGCCCCGTCATTGGAGGCCAGCTTGACCGTCAGCACCTTGGCGTCGACCTTACCGCGCACGTCGCCGATATTCTGGCCCTGTGCGTGAAGCTGCGGAACGCTCACTAGCGCCAGCAGAATGAGGCCCATCACGCATCCAAACACATCCCGTTTCAATCGCATAGCCTGAACTATGGGTGACGATCCCGCATCGCGCAAATCAAATGCCCGTTGACACGCCGGAGGTGCGGGCATACCGGTGAATCCACTAGCCCACTGCGGCCGTTCAAAATTTTTAACAGCTCATGTTGACCGAAAACCAAGTCCGCGACGCTCTCAAGCAGGTCAAATATCCCGGTTTCAGCCGAGACATCGTCTCCTTCGGCCTCGTGCAGGGCCTCGAAGTCCACGGCGACCACGTCCACGTCAATCTGGCCGTCACCACCTCCGATCCGAAGGTGCCCAAGGCCCTGAAGGAAGACGTGGAAAAGACCCTCGGCGAACTGCCCGGTATGAAGGCCGTGCACTGTCAAGTAGCCGTCACGGCCCCCAAGGGCAGCACCGGCACGATGGGCGACCAGAAGAGCGGCACGCTCAAGGGCGTCAAGAAGGTCATCGCCGTAGCCAGCGGCAAGGGCGGCGTCGGCAAGAGCACGGTGGCGGTCAACCTCGCCTGCGCACTCGAGCAAATGCTGCAGGACACCCAGGGCAGCAGCCGCGTCGGCCTGCTCGACTGCGATATCTACGGCCCCTCCGTGCCCCTGATGATGGGCGTGGGCCAGCGACCGGAGATCAAGGATGAAAAGCTGATCCCGCCGGTCAACTTCGGCATCAGCGTCATGTCCATGGCGCTGCTCGTGGATGAAAACGCTCCCGTCGTGTGGCGTGGCCCGATGGTCAACCAGGCGATCCAGCAATTTGCACAGCACGTCGACTGGGGAGATCTCGATGTGCTCGTCGTCGACCTGCCCCCGGGGACGGGCGATGCTCAACTCTCGCTCGTCCAGATTTTCCCGGTAGACGGCGCTGTCATCGTCACGACGCCGCAGCGCGCTGCCGTCGAAGTCACCTGCCGCGGGGCTCGCATGTTTGAAAAGGTACAAGTCCCGCTGCTCGGGGTGGTCGAAAACATGTCTTTCCTCGAAACACCCGCTGGCAAGCAGGCCATCTTCGGCGAAGGCGGAGGTGCACTCGCCGCCGCCGCGCTCGAAACAGAGTTGGTCGGGCAGGTCGCCTTGGATCAGGCCATTCGCGAAGGCGGCGACCACGGAATCCCTCTGACGGTCGCCCAGCCGGAATCCTCACCCGCCAAGGTCTTCCGTTCCGTGGCCGAGAGCGTGTGGCAAAACTTGAACAAATCGTCAAAATAACCCGTCTAACCCCTCTTCGGCATAAAAAAAGGTAGAACAAATCTTAGTGCCAACGCTTTAGGCGTGCAGGACACGAATTTGGCTGTATATTGCCGTAGGTAACTTAGCAGCCCATTGATTCAGCCTACTACAGTCTTCCCAGAAGAGACCCCTATGACCCGATCACGCCAGACACCGGAGGATCGCCATGACTTCGTCAAGCGATCAAGCCTGTATAAGGAGTTCCTGGCAGAGCGGGAGGAGATTCTACGCCACAAGTGGATCGAATCGGAAAAGGCCGGCAAGGATATTGGCTTCGAGCGCGCCTTGCTCGACTGGATTCGCAACCACAAAGCAGGCTGGAAAGCTTCTCGCCGCAAGGGCGACCCGGAGGATCCCGAGACCGAGACTCCTCCTGTTGACGAATAAATCAGAAAACAAAAGAGGCGAGGACGCATGTTCCTCGCCTTTTCAATACCCGGATGCAACCGGTGCGACTGCGCCTACTTGATTTCGCGGTGCAGCGTGTAGCGCTGAAGGGCCGGGTTGTACTTCTTCTTTTCCAGGCGGCCCTGTTGCTTCTTCTTATCGCGGGAAGAGTTGTAGCGCGAGGGGCGCTTGCCTTCCTTGCGGGCTTCGGTGCATTCCAAAATGATGTGTTCGCGCGGCATATTTCCTCCGAAAGTTGAAAATCGAAGAAAATGCCTGGGTCACGCGGGCGTGGCAAGCCAAAAAGGCCGGAGCGCCGGGGCGCCCATTTTAGTTAAAGAATGCCGATCTGTTTAGCTAACAAGAGCCGGACATATCTTGTCGGCGTTTCTAGTGCCGCAGCCCTAGCAACAAACGGGTCTAGATGGCGCCGATGGGCTTGTCCAGTAACGGCAGCATCACGCCCTTGCGGAACAGCGTCACCTGGCCGGTGCTGGCGCTCACACACACGCTAAGGCAGTCCGCCGCCTGGGTGATCGCGGCCGCGGCGCTGTGGCGCGAACCGTAGCCGCTGGGCAGGTCCGCATAGTATTCACTGGGGGCGTGCACGAGGCTGCCGGCGCTTTCGATCACGCCGTCTCCGCGGATGACCCAGCCGCCGTCGACGACCGAAAACTCCTTGATCGTCTCGTCCATGAACGGGTTGAGCACGTTGCGCTCTTCCTCGCGGTAGCCGTAAAAGGGGTTGAGTACCAGTGGCTTGACCATCGTGTTGACGCGCTTGGCGTCGCCGAGCACGAAGAGCGTGCCGACCGGCTTGCCCTCGCGGCCCTCCACCGCCAGTTCCGTCGCGATCGCGATCATGCGCTCGACCACCTCGACCTTCACGTCCTTGGGCAGCAGATCGTTCTCGCGGTCGATCACGCTTTGGAACTCGCGCTCGATGTCGACCACCATAACGGTGTCCAATTGGTTGCTCGAGGGGATGCCGCCCACACAGCACAGCCGGTCGCTGTATTTGAAGAGGCCGCGTGTCAGGCCGATGAGGATGGCGCTGCGGACCTGGGAAAGCCGTTGACGCGAAAAGCTGCGCACCTCGATCGTCGCCTCTACCGCCGAATTGGCGGGCAAGCGGTCCGAAGACGCCCGACTGACAAGGATCGTGCGGTAGTTCGGCACATCGTCCGTCATTTCGATGCCGCCGGCAAACGTGTCGCTGAAGACCAGCACCGCCTGGCAGTTGGCCTCCCGCGCAATCTTCTCGGACTCGCGCAGAATGATGCGGTTGAAGCGGTTCTGCCGACGCTCCGGCTTGGCCAGCAGCCCACCGAAGGCCATGAATACCCGCTCCTGAAACGTCTGCGTGTCGGGCGCCTGCACGAGGCTCTCCACCATCGCCTGATCGCGAAACAGACGGGCGAGCGACGCCAGCACGTTGAGGTAATTCTTCTCCCCCTCCGAAGCCAGCAACAGAAAAATCAGGCGGACGTCGTTGTAGTCTTCCGCCCCCTCGAACTTCAGCCCCTCGCGCACGCGCCCGATGGCGAAGATGTAGGGGCGCTTCATCTTGACCCGCAGGTGCGGCATCGCGACACCATGCCCGAGGTAGGTCGTCATGTTGCGCTCGCGGGAGACGAGGTCGTCCGCAATGCGGTTGGCGTCCAGCTCGTCGGAGAGACGAAACGTGGACACACTCAGCAGTTCGAGCAGCGCACCACGGAGGTCCTGGCTCTCGATCTCGATAATACGGGTCTTTGCGATGTATCGATCCAGTCGCATGCTGCTGCCGCGGCCCCTCACTCCGGGCCGCTGGGAAAACTGCCGAAAGAAGCCTCTACTTTTCCCACTCCAGCGCGCCCTTGCGGAGCTCGTAACCCAGGCCGGCTACGACCAGCAGCACAAAGACCATGACGGGCCAGAAGATCGACAGGTTTTGGCTGAGGAAATCGCGGTAGACGAGCACGCCCGGGATAAGGAACACCACCTCGATATCGAAGAGGATGAACAGCATCGCCGTGACGTAAAACTTGACGCTGAAACGGGCTTCCTGGCTCCCCTCTGCGGGCAGGCCACACTCGTAGGCACTGTCCTTGATCTTGCTCGTCGCCGCGCGCTGGCCGAACAGGTGGCTAGCCACGATGATCCCGAGCGCCATCACAACCGCGAGAAGGATTTGAACCAGAACTGGGAGGTATGCTTGCAAGTCCATGGGAGGCAAAGGTCAGTCAGACTTCGCAGAACGGACACTTTCCCGGTCTTGGGCGGAAAAAGCAACCGCAAAGCGGGAGAATCTGTGCATCCGTCGGGTCAAAACCGGCTCAATGCGCCTCCACTTCGATGATCTTCGCCTGGCTGGCGAGCGGCTCCCCGAGGTTCAGCTCGTAAGCAAAATCCAGCTGCGGCAAGAGGCGGGACAGGCGGTCGAAGCCCGCTTTTTCCCGATCGTCGCTGATCTCGTCGGCCATCACCGCATCGAGCACCACCGGATCGGCGGCGCCCAGCAGGCGCGGCTGCGAGCGCACATACAGGTGGTCGAAGGTCGGCCCGCCGATGAACTGGTAATATTCCATCGAGACGAGGCTCAGCGCCCAGGTGTCCTGCAGCTCGGGGATGGCCGCGATCTCCGCCACCGCCACCGGGGCATTGGAAGAGCTGACGAAAAAGCGGCTGTTGTTGCTGATGTTCCACAGCGTGGCGTTGACCATCGCCCCGTTGAGCCCCAGCTCGGGGTGGTCCGTTACCACGGGCAGGTCGATCCAGAAGTCGACTTCCGACAACAGGGGCGCGGGCAGGTAGCTCTTGCGGTCCCCCGGCTCGTCTTCCAGCAGGTCGCCGCCGCGGAAGAGGTCGCCCAGCGGGCTGATGATGTCGCGCGGCAGCGGGCTCTCGTAATACCAGCGGTCGCTGTAATACTGGCCGGAATCCAGCGCGTAGACGGGCACCCCCTCAAAGAAGCTGCCGACGACGCTGCGCCGCGACAGTAGCGGCAGATAGCCCGCGTCGCGCATCGCCCGTTCCCGCTGGTCGAGCAGAAACATGTCGCTACGCCGGTAGCCGCGGCGCTCCAGCGCCTCGATCACGGCGAGGGTCAGGGCGTGCGGCGTGCGCAGCCCTGGGCCCGAGTTGGTGTAGATTTTGAGGCCGACGCGCCCGCGCTTGCCCGGCGTAAGGCTCTTACCTGTCCGCTCTTCAAAAGCTTGCAGGATTGCCTCGACGCCGTCGGCATAGCTGCCACGGTCGAATTGCGCCAATGGCGCCTCCCAGACCAGCCCGCGATAGGCCGCTTTCTGGTTGTCATAACCCCAAAAGACCTGACCGCATGCCACACAAGCGGTCAAGATCGTTGCCAAGATGCACCCGAGTCTTTTCACTACAATTACTACCAAATTGCCAGAGGTGGGCTAACCTATCATGACGAGAAGCCGGGAAAAGCACATTCGTCGATTCCTTTGCGGGATCGCCCTTCTGCTAGGTTCAGCCTGTGCAGAGAAACCCCCGACACCGCAAGAAGTTGTGGACGAGGCCCGCGAACTTGTGCGGGCAGGACAAATCGAGGCCGCCATCACCCGACTCGAAGCCTATCTCGACGACAATCCCGATGTCGTGCCCGTGATCGACGAGGTCGCTACCATCGCCTCCCAGAGCGGAGACGACATGCTGGCCGCGATCTACTACGAGCAACTGGCCCAACTCCAGCCGACGGACCCCATGCCGCTGCTCTTTGCGGCCGACGCCCTCAATGACGCGGGCGACCCCAAAGGCGCTGCTGATCTCTACCACCGCTACCTCGAGCAAGACCCGGACAACGCCGCCGCCTGGATCCTCCTCGCCGAACAGGAACTGGAACTCAACCACCGGCGCAACGCGATCGACGCCTACCTGCAGGCCAACCGCCGCCAGCCGCGCGACCGCACCCAGCTCGAGATCGGCCGTCTGTACCTCGAAGCCGGCAACTTCGCCCAGGCCCAGCAGTGGTACGCCCAGGCCGTCGAGTCCGCCGACCCGGAGGTGCGCGAAACCGCCCTCATCGGCCTCGTCCGCACCGCCGTGCGCGCCAACCGCATCAGCGACGCCGCCCTGCTCAGCCAGACGCTGGAAGACGAATACCCCGAGGCGCTGGAAGATCCGGAGGTCGAAAACCTCGTCGGCCAATTGCGCCAGTGGCAGCAACGTCAGGACGAAGCCGTCGCCGCCGCCCAGGAGCTTGCGAACCGCCAGGAAGCCGAGCCGGAGCCGGAAGCAGCCCCCGAGCTGCCGACAGACGCCGACACCGAGCCCGAGGAGACCGCGTCTACCGACCAAACGGCCCAGAACCCGCAACCTGAGCCCGAGCAGACGCAAACGGCCGCCAATCCCCAACCCGAGGCTCAACCTGAGCCCGAGACGGAACCCGCGGCGCAAGGCCCTGTCCAGCCCGTGGCCAATGCAGAACCGGAACCGGAGCCTGCCCCTTCCACCGGCGAGCCGGAAACGCCATCCGAGCCCGAAACCGCCCCCAACCTGCGCACCGCTGGCTATTGGGAGGCCCTCAGCTGGGCCCGCAAGGTGCGGGATGAGGGCGCGCTGGAGGAAGCCATCCGCTATTACAACCGCGCCGTGACCCGCGACGACCGCGACCCGGAGGTGTGGTACGAGCTGAGCGACGTCTATTTCATGTCCGGCCAGGCCGCCTGGGCCCGCGCCACCGCCAACGAAGCCGAGCGCCGCGCCCCGGACGAGCCCAAATACGCCCTGCAGGTCATCCGCGTGCAGCAAAACACCATGCGCCCGGAGCAGTTGATCGCCGCCATGCAGCAGGCCCAGCAGCGCTTCCCGGAAAACCCGGAGATCACGCTGAGTCTCGCCCGCGCCTACCGCCAGTTGACCAACGACACCCGCAGCGCACGGCGCATGTACGAGCGTTTTCTCGAGATCGCCCCGCCCATGCACCCTCAACGCGAACTGGCCGAGCGCGAGTTGCGCCGCCTGTAGCTTCGCTTATAGCTCTTACTGTCAGCCGGATAGACAGTCGCCACCGGCGGCAGGAGCCGTAGAATGGTGACATGGTCAACCCCACCCCGATGCGCACGCCTACTCCGCTGCGCCTCTGCGCCCTTGCGCCGCTCAGCCTGCTGGCCGCCCCGCAATCGATTCACGCCCAAGCCTCCTCCCCTGCGACGCCCCACGTCGTCCAGCTAGACGGTCATGCCGGCGGCAAACGCTTTGACGGCATCGGCATCGTCAACGGCGGAGGCGGCACCTCCGTCCTGCTCAAGGACTACCCCGAGCCGCAGCGGGGCCAGATCCTCGACCTGGTCTTCAAGCCCAAGTTCGGCGCCTCGGTCAGCACCCTGCTGGTCGAGATCCCCGGCGACGGTAACTCTACCCAAGGCTCGATGCCCAGCCACATGCGCACGCGCGACGACCTCGACTACACGCGCGGCTACACCTGGTGGGTCTTGCGCGAAGCCAAGGCACGCAATCCGCAACTCTCCCTCGACGGCGCCGCCTGGAGCGCGCCCGGCTGGATCGGCGGCGGCGACTTCTGGTCGCAGGACGCAGCCGACTACTACGTGAAGTGGCTCGAAGGCCTGCGCGACGTCTACGGCCTGGAGTTCGACGCCATCGGCTGCCGCAACGAAAAGGGCGTCAGCTTTTCGTTCGTGAAGCGTTTTCGAGAGACGCTCGACGCCAACGGCTTCGACGACGTGAAGATTCACGCCTTCGACAACTGGCCCGAGGACAAGTTCGATTTCGTCGACGACATGCTGCACGACGCGGAGCTGCAGGAGGCGATCGACGTCATCGGCGGCCACGTATTCTACGGCCAGCCCGACGGCCACGCCTCCGCCGAAGTCCAGCGCATGGCCGAGCAAATGGGCAAGCCCATCTGGAATACCGAGGACCACGTCTACCTCCCCGGCTTCGATTGCGAGATCGGCCTCGTGGAGTGCTTCAACGACAATTACATCCGCAGCGGGGCGACCAAGATCGTCAACTGGTACGACATCGGCGGCGTCTATCCGCTGGAGCCCTATGCCGAAAAGCCGCCCATGATCCTCGCCCACGCCCCCTGGAGCGGGCACTACGAAGTGCGAGAAGCCCTATGGGGCTATGCCCACTACGGGCAATTTTCCGCCGTGGGCTGGCAATACCTCGACGGCGGCTCGGGCGAACTCGAAGGCGGCGGCAGCTACGTCACCCTCAAGTCTCCCGGCGACGACTACAGCATCATCATCGAGACCAAAGACGCCGACGCGCCCCAGACCATCCGCTTCGAGCTCACCGGCGGACTCTCCACCGATGACCTTTGCGCCTGGCGCAGCAACGCCCAGGAGCAGTTTACCCGCCTGGATGACCTCCAGCCGGACGATGGCAGCGTCACCCTCACCCTCCAACCCGAGACGATCTACTCCCTCTCGACCACCCGCGGGCAGCAGAAGGGCTCCTTCGACCCCATCCCGGAAGCCGCCCCGTTTCCCTTCCCCTACTACGAGACCTTCGAGAGCTACGACGACCCGGCGCGGTGGGGCCACCTGCCCCGTTATACCGCCGATATCGCCGACGTGTTCGAGCTTACCGAGCGCCCCGACGGCAAGGGCCGCTGCCTGCAGCAGGCCATCCCCGCCCGCACCATCTCCTGGGCCCCTGCCTGGCAACCCTACACCATCATCGGCGACGCCACGTGGCATGACTACGAAGTTGCCGCCGACGTCTACCTGAATCCTGGCGACACCGCGGGCGTCATGGGCCGCATCAACCATGTCGGCACTGGCTACGGCTACATCCCCAAAGGCTATTCGCTGCAGCTGTCCGATTCCGGCGAATGCGCCCTCGTCGTCATGCGCGGCAAGCGAGACAAGAAGGAGCTGGTGGGCGATGCCGAACAACAGGCCCTGATCAAGGCGCAGAACGACGCGGCCGAGGGGGGCGAAAAGGTCCTGGCCTCCACCCGGCTGCCCGACTTCGAACCACAACAGTGGCACCGCCTGACCCTGCGCTTTGAAGGCAAAACCATAACCGGCCTCGTCGACGGCAAGAAGGTCCTGCACGCCGAAGACTACCGCTACGCCGAGGGCATGGCCGGCCTCTTAGCCGCCGCAGATGAAGACGGACGCCTCAGCACCCCCTATTACGACAACCTCGAGATCAAGCCGCTGGGCGCGCCGACGCCACCGCCGTCCGCAGCCCGCTCAGGCCAGACACCGATCTATCCTCGCTAGCGCCTCGGGTATTTCCGACCGCCGCCTCATTTCCGGGGCGGCTTTTTTTCCTTTGTAGACAATTCACAATCGCCGCCCGTTTGGGAGCTTCTCGGCGGCGGCTCTCCCTCCTGAAGCCGCTTTGCCAGCCGCACGAACGCCCATCGCCAGCACCGGCCACCGTGGTAAAGTTGAGCAAAAACGGTTACGTAACAAGATAACGTGCAGCAGCTTATAAAGGCGTCACAAGAAAGTTACATGCCAGTTGCGCTAACTTTGGGGGTGCCGCTTCCGCAACTCCGCTTATCCCCTGAAGTTATTGCACTTACTCACAATGCGATGTGAATAAGTGCGAATAAAAGCCAATAACTTCCCCTTCACTTTCTCCGATTTATGGCCCTTTATCTTGCAGATTTTTCTCTGTCACAAGAAACCAATACAGGCATTTGCACTCATTAGGGATGTCCTGTATTTAGACTAAATGCCGCTGATCAGCCGCCAGTCGATCGAAGACCTCAAGGCCCGCATCAATATCTACGATGTGGTGTCGCCCGTGGTGACGCTCAAACGCAGCGGCAAGAACTACGTCGGCCTGAGCCCCTTTTCCCACGAAAAGACCCCGTCGTTTTACGTGCTGCCCGACAAAGGCATCTACAAGTGCTTCTCCTCCGGGCTGGCGGGCGACATCTTCTCGTTTCTGGAGGAACAGGAAAAGCTGACCTTTCAGGAGGCAGTCGAGGCCCTGGCCGAGCGCTTCAATGTCGAACTGCAATACGAACAGGGCGAAGGCCCCGACCCGCAGCAGCGCTCCCTGCGACAGGAGTTGCTGGCGATCCACGAATATGCTGCCGAGTTCTTTCACCGCGCCTTCCTCGCAGACCAGGCCAACAGCGAACAGGTCCGCACCTATTGGCAGGAAAAGCGCGGCTTTACCCTCGAGCTGGCCAAGGACTTCAAGATCGGCTTCGCGCCCGTGCAGGGCAATCAGCTGAACGAATTCCTGGTCAAGAAGGGCTTCAGCGACGACGCCCTGCGCCAGTGCGGCCTCTTTTACGCCCGCGACCACGTCTCCGATCCGCGCCGCTGGCTCAACCGCTTCCGCGGTCGCCTGATGGTGCCCATCCGCAACTACCAAGGGCAGATCATCGCCTTCACCGCGCGCCAGCTCGACCTCACCCCCGAGGACGATCCGGCGCGCGAGGCCAAATACATCAACAGCCCGGAGACGCCGCTCTTCCACAAGAGCCGCCTCGTCTTCAATCTCGAGCGCGCGCGCGAAGCCGTGACCGACGAAGGCGCCTTTACCATCGTGGAAGGCCAGCTCGACGCCCTGCGCTGCTGGGCCTGCGGGATCAAGGCCGCCATCGCCCCCCAGGGCACTTCGATCACAGAAGACCAGATGCGCCTGCTGCGCCGCTACGCCGAGCGCGTGGACGTGCTGCTCGACGGCGACAACGCGGGCCGCAAGGGGGCCCTGCGCATGTTGCCGCTGGCCCTGAAGGCCGGCCTCGAAGTGCGCTTCATCCCCCTGCCGGACAAGGCCGACCCGGACGACCTGCTGCGCGAAGGCGGCAAGGAGGCCCTCGAAGCCTGCCGCGCCGATGCGGTCGAAGCCATTCCCTTTGCCGCACGTGCCCTGTTGCCGCAAGACAACCCCAGCGCGCAGGAACGCAGCAACGCGCTGCAACAGATTTTCGCCATCATCGCCGAATGCGAGCAGCAGGCCCTGCAGAACGCCTACCTCGAAGAAGCGGCCCATTGCCTGCACCTCGATCCAGCCGCCGCCAAGGTGGATTTCCAACGCTTCACGGCGGCCCGGAGCCGTGGACAAAGCGCCCAACCACAGGCCGCAGCGGGGCCTATACCAGAAAAAACTGGCAATGGCAAGTTGACATCGATCGAAAAAGATCTACTCTGGTTAATTTTGCGAGACCCCCGTCTGGCAATCGCTGTTGCACCTATCCTGGACTATGACTGGATCGATCGTTCTACCATGGAGGGCCAATTGCTGGAGAGGTTCTTGGCCGCCGCTCGCGAAGGCATTTGGGAGGATTCTCAACAAAGTGACGCATTACTCGAAACAAAAGAAGAGAGACTCTGTTTTTACAGCTGTCTGGCGGAGGAACGCGACGTTGAGGGTAACGACCTCAATGTCTGGGCGAAACACGCCTTTTTACGGGCCGTCCATCGCGGCCTGAAAGATCAATTGGAGCACCTGACACGACAAGTGCAGAACCTGCCCCCGCAAGAAATTGATCAACTGCGCAACCTGCTCGCAAAACGCAAAGAGCTACTCCAGCTCCGCTCCGACCCCACCCGCCTCCTGCCGGAGGAACTTACGGCTTAGCCATCAACTTTACCGTCCGACTTATTTTTAAGCATGCCCACTGAATCTGCCAGCGCCAAGTCCGCCGAGAACAAAGTGACCGCCCCGAAAAAGACCGCCGCCAAGAAAGCGGTCAAGAAGGCCGCAAAAAAGACGGCCGCCCCGACCCAGAGCGAAAAGGAAGCCGCTACCAAGGCTGCGGTGAAAGCCGCCAAGGCCTCCGTGAAGGGTGACCTCGCCGCACGCCAGGGCGAGATGAACGAGCGCGTGACCTCGCTGATCCGCAAGGCCAAGGCTCAGGGCTACCTCACTTACAAGGACATCAACGACGAGCTGCCCGACCAGCTCGAAAGCGCCAACGAGATCGAGAACATCATCACGATTCTCGAAAACCTCGAAATCGACATCATCGACAGCGAAGAGGTCGAGCTCTACAAGCAACGCCTGGAAGAGCACAACGAGGAGGAGATGCGCACCGCCCAGCAGGACATCCTCGACGACCCCGTCCGGATGTACCTGAAACAGATGGGTCAGGTGCCTCTGCTCACCCGCGAGCAAGAGGTGGCCATCTCCAAGCGCATCGAGGCCGCCGAGCAAAAGGCGACCGACGTGTTGTTCTCCACCGCCTTTACCAAGGACTTCCAGAAAGAGCTCGCGCAAAAGCTGCTCGACAAGGAAGAGCGTTTCGACCGCGTGGTGCTCGACAAGAAGATCGAGAGCCGCGAGGCCTACTACGAGGAGCTGCAGGAGCTCGTGAACGAGATCACGCTGCTCGAAAAGGACCTCGACTCCACTTGGGCCGCCTACTGGAAAACCGAGGACGAAGCCGCCCAGCAAAAGGCCTTCGCCAAGTACCAGAAGCAGGTCGACAAGCTGAAGCCGCTCTTCAAACGCTTCTGCTTCAAGCTCAAGGTCTTTGAAGAATACCTCGAAACCCTCGAGCCGCTGATCCGCGAGATCACCGACCTCGTGGAAAGCCTCGACCTCGCCGGGCGCGCCAATACCCGCCGCCGCCGCGCGATCGACGTCAACCGCGTCGAACGCCGCCTGAAGGAGATCCACAACCAGTTGCGCGTCGAGCCCCGCGAATTCCTCGTGATGATCCGCGAGACCCGCAAGGCCATGCGCCAGGCCCACCGCGCCAAGACCGAAATGGTCGAAGCCAACCTGCGCCTCGTCATCTCCATCGCGAAGAAATACACCAACCGCGGCCTTTCCTTCCTCGACCTGATCCAGGAGGGCAACATGGGCCTGATGAAGGCGGTCGAAAAGTTCGAATACCGCCGCGGCTACAAGTTCTCCACCTACGCCACGTGGTGGATCCGCCAGGCCATCACCCGCTCGATCGCCGACCAGGCCCGCACCATCCGCATCCCGGTCCACATGATCGAGACGCTCAACAAGGTCATGCAGGTGCAAAAGCAGCTGTTGCAGGAGCTGGGCCACGAGCCCACCGCCGAAGAAGTGGCCGAAGAGATGGACCTGCCGGTCGAACGCGTCCAGCAGATCATGAAGATGGCCCAGCAGCCGATCTCGCTGCAAAGCCCGGTGGGCGACTCCGACGACACCAACTTCGGGGACTTCATCGAGGACAAGGGCGCCGAGAATCCGTACGACATGACGGCCTACAGCCTCCTGCGCGAAAAGATCATGGACGTGCTGGACAGCCTGACCGACCGCGAACGCCGGGTGCTCTCCCTTCGCTTCGGCCTCGTCGACGGCTACAGCCGCACGCTGGAAGAAGTGGGCAAGCAATTCAACGTGACGCGCGAGCGTATCCGCCAGATCGAAGCGAAGGCGCTGCGCAAGATGCGCCACCCCACCCGCCTGCGTCAGCTGCACGGCTTCTTCGAACCGGAACACGTCAAGAACCAGCTCGAAGCCCAACCGTAGGCCCGTTGCTTGGCTGGCTTCCCCTATGAGGTCAGCCAATTGGCATTTACAGCCTACCTAAATTGTATATACCCTCTTTAGACCATGTTTTCCACCGACCTCGCCTTCATTCAGAACCTGAGTGCGACCGAAATCACGCTCATTCTGCTCATCGTGTTGCTCCTCTTTGGCGCCAAGCGCCTGCCGGAGCTCGCTCGCAGCATGGGTAAGAGCATGCAGGAGTTCAAGAAGGCGACCCGAGAAGTCCAGGAAGATTTCCAAAACGCAATGGATTCCGCCGGCGAGGACAACAGCTCTGCCCAAAAGAAGCAGCAGGCCCAAGCCCCCGCCCAGACGCAGCCGCGTGCCGAAAGTCAGGCCGAAGGCGCGAAAGAAGAGACGGAACACGCCCACACGCCCAAACAGGCGTAAGGACGGATTTTCCTTTTTTATCGAAGGCGCGGACCTCAACAGGGCCCGCGCTTTTTTGTGCCCCTACCACCCCCCTTTTGCCCTTGCCGCTTGAGCGCGGGCGGCCAAGCATGCACGATTTGATCCGTGGCCAAGTCATCGCGTGAATTTCTCTATGGGCTCAACCCGGCGTTCGAGTGCCTCCGGGCCGGACGCCGCAAGGTGTATGATGCCTACCTCAACGAGCAGACCTACCAGAGCGGTCGCCTCTCCAAGCTGCACGACCTGCTGCAGCGCCAGGGCGTGCCGGTCGAGCTGGTCGACAAGGGCCGCCTGATCCAGCTCAGCGGGACGCGTGAACATCAGGGCGTAGTGTTGCGCACCGGCACCTACCCCTACGTGCGCTTCGAGGAGGTCTTCGAGACGCAGCACCCGCGCCTGCTCCTGCTCGACAACGTGGAGGACCCGCACAACGTGGGCGCCATCCTGCGCAGTGCGGAGATCTTTGGCTTTACCAGCGTGCTACTGCCGACCAAGGGCGTACCGGAAGTCTACCCCAGCGTGGTCAAGGTCTCGGCCGGCGCGGCGGAGTTTATGCAGATCGCCAAGGATTGCACGGCCAACAAATACGTGCAACTGGCCCAGGAAGCAGGCTATCAGGTGGCCGCACTCGACGCCAAAGGCAGCATCGACCTGCGCGATCTGGCCAAGGATGTGCCGGAGAAACTGCTGCTCGTGATCGGTGGCGAAGACAAGAGCGTCGGGCAGTTCATCCTCAACAAGGCCGAGCACATCGTGCGCGTGGAGCAACAGGGCAAGATCAACAGCCTCAATGCCGGCGTCGCCGCCGGCATCGCCATGTTCGCCCTCTCCGGGCAATAGGCAATACGGCTATTTCGTGAGCGCCCAGGCGGCTTCGGCACTCACCGTGCCTGCCTCCACCAGAGCCGCCGCGTGGGTAGCGAGATCGGCCATGCCCGCCTCGATCGCCCGCTGCCGCAGCTCCGCCTCGTTCGCACCGGCGTGCACTGCCGCACTCAACGCCGGGCTTATCGGCAGCCATTCAAAAACCGCCACCCGCCCCATATCCCGGCGCGGCACCAGTCGCTGGGCCAGCACCCCACGCAAGCAGGCGGCCAGACGATAGTCTTCGATCCCCAGATCGCGCAGCCGCGTGATCGCACCGACGCTGTCGTTGGTGTGCAGGCTCGACAACACGAGGTGGCCCGTGAGCGATGCTTCGACCGCCACACGCGCCGTCTCCGCATCGCGGATCTCGCCCAGCAACACCACATCCGGGGCCTGCCGCAACAGCGAACGCAACACCTGCGCAAAGCCGAGCCCCTGCTCTGCCCGCACCGCCACTTGCGCCACCCCCGGCAAACGCACCTCGATCGGGTCCTCCACCGTCGCGACCTTGCGCCCCGGCCCGCTCACCGCCCGCGCCATGGCATAAAGCGTCGTGGTTTTGCCCGAGCCCGTGGGCCCCGTCACCAACACCAAGCCCTCCGGTCTTTGGATCTCGCGCACCACGCGCTCCCGCACGTGCACCGGGATTTCCAGCCCGCTGAGGGTCTCCGGTGCCTCCGCGTGATCCAGCAGGCGCAGGACCGCCGACTCTCCAGCCAGGCCCGGCAGAATCGAAACGCGCCAATTGCACCCAGCGGCGGAAAAACGCCCGTCCTGCGGCCGCCGCTGCTCCGTCGAGGAGAGCCCGGCGCGCAGCTTCAGGTGATTGAACAGCTCGGCCCCATCGGTCGCGGGGTCCGGCCCGGGCCGCAGCACGCCGTCCACCCGCCAGCGCAAGGCCAGTCGCCCCTCGATCGGCTGCAGGTGCACATCGCTCGCCCGCGCCGCCAACGCGTCTTCCAGGATACGCTCCAAGGCGACCGCCTGCCCTCGCGGCAACGGAGGTGACGCGTCGGCGATCAATTCCTGGGCCAGCTGCAGCACCTCGGCCGTCACCAGCGCCGGCTCGACCGGCTCTGCCAGCAGACACGCCAACTGCTTCAGTTCCGCGAGACGCGGCTCCGCCATCGCCACCCGCCATTTGCCGCCCACACGACACCAGGGCAACACCCCGTAGCGCACGGCCCACTCCAGCCCGACCGCCCGACCGCAAGCGGGGTCGAACTCTGCCATCGTAAGAAAAGGCCACCCCTTCAACTCGGCCCGCAACGCCTGCACCTCATCCGCCGAGACGAGCCGGATCTGCTGCCAATATACCAACCAGGCCGCCGGATCGTCCGAGCAGGTCGTGAGGCGCGCCAGCGAGACATCCGCCTGCGTCGCGCTGCCTTGCCGCAGCAGCTCTTCCACCAGCGCCTCCGCCCAGGGAGTGCCGCCCTCCGCAGCTGAGTCTTCCACCCCTACACTGCCGGAGCCCAAACGCGCTGTTTCACGCGCTCGATGTTAGCCTCTACCGCCGCGATATAAGGATTTGGGCCATCCGGAAAGGGACGGCTCAAGTAGTGGCACACGCCGGCGCACTCGATCTCCAGCTTTGGGATCACAACATCCTGCCAAAATACGGGCGTGTTCTGCATCAGCTCGGTCGCATTGGCAAACGCACGCTCTTTCCGCGCAATGCCGCGATAATCGTCGCTCTCCTCAAACTCGCAAAACAGCACCGGCAACTTATCCGGGTAACCTGGATCGCTCATCTGCCCCAGGTAGTCCGCCGTGCACACCATTTGGCCCAGCAAGCGCTCCGCACGGCTGTCAAAAGGGATCGCATCCATCAGCGCCCTCGGGCCCGTGCAGCTGATCAGGTGCTGCACCGCAAAAATATCGTCCAGACTCCAGCCACGCTGCAGCAGGCAGACCACAGACATCTCGCAGCTGCGCCGCTCGTGGACGAAGGTGTATTTGGCACCCGTGCCGACCTCGTCGCCCTGCCGCTTGAGATAGCCGATGTCGTGCAGCAGAATCCCGAACAGCCCCACCCGCAGGTCGTGCTCGGTCAAAGGCAGTTCACCCCCGCCCCTTACGTAACCATGAAAGAGCCGCATCCAGCACAGCGTCGCCTGCATGGTATGCTCCAAGTCATGGTAGACCGTATCCATGGCTTGAAAGTCCGCGAAACGTCCTTCAAAAATGTTCTGCGTATCCGCAATCGCCTCATCGACAAACGCCACAGGAAAGGCGGGGAACAAATCCTGCACCAGCTGCTTGACCGCACGGGCCACCGCTTGGGGCGCACGGGTATCGATATCTTGCAGCGTATATGACATGACTCAGCTCAGCGGGAATGGGCTATCAAACACCCTCAGCCTAACTGAGTCGAGTTAAAGAAGCCTTTTTACATACTTTTCCCGCCGTTTACCGCATTTTTTGACCGCTCACCGCCCTATGTCGACGTCCATCCCAGTAGCGCTTCCCCATCTCCGCATCGGCCTGACCGGTGGCATCGGCTGCGGCAAATCCACGGTGCTCGAGATTCTGCAGCAGCTGGGGGCCCGCACCGCCCAGGCCGATTTGCTCGCCCGGGAGCAATTTGACGACCCCGCCATGCGGCAGCGCCTACGCGAACGCTTCGGCGACGGCATTTTCGATGCGGAAGGAAAGGTTGACAGGCCATCTCTGGGGCGTATCGTCTTTAATTCACGAGAGCGGTTGGCCGAGCTCGAAGAATTGCTGCATCCCGCTGTCCGCGCCGCCTGGCAAAGAATTTGTGACGAACCGCAGCCGCTGGTGGTGATTGAAATCCCCCTGCTCTTCGAAAAAGACCTGCACTCGTCCTTCGATCTCACCTGGTGCGTTGCGGCTAGCACCCAGACCCGCCATCAGAGGCTCCAAGCCCGGGGATGGAACGACGAACAAATCGCTCAACGTGAAGCCAACCAATGGACGGTGGCGCAGAAAATGCAAAAAGCTGATGTCGTGATCTGGAACGAGGGCTCCCTCGCCCACCTTCAGGCGCAAATAAAACACAGTCTCTTCTCCCCCACGACCGCCTAATCCCCGATACTTTATCACTCGTACCGCACCTCTCAGCGGTCTTACGTTAGTCAAGATGGACGAACGATCCGAAACCCTGCCCAGCGCGGAAGTATCTCCCGCCGAAACCACGCCCAAGAAGGCCGCCAAAAAGGCCACCCGCAAGCGGGCGGCCAAGAAGACCGCGCGCAAGACGGCCGCGGCCGATGCCGTCAGCTCCACCCAACTCGAGCTGACCGACGAAGCCGGCCCGGCGCCGGAGGCCAAGCCCGCCGCCAAGAAGGTGGCGCGCAAGAAACGCGTGGCGCGCAAGGTCGCCAAAGATCGCGAAGAAGCGGACCAGGGATCCATATTTGAAGGCGAAGCGCCCAAAAAGCCCGCGGACGAGGGTGCGCCCAAGGCCCCCGCCGCGCCCAGCCTGATCAAGCCGCCCGTCACCAAGGAAGCGGTGCCGACCAGCTACTCTTCCGATCACGACGACTGGCAAGAGCGCCAGGCCGCGCAGGAAGCCAAGGAAGCCTCCGCCAGCGAGACCGCCGAAAAGCCGGACAAGGGCAACCAGAAGCCCTCCCGCGATCAGGACCGAGGCGGCGACCGCGAGCGCGACCAGGGTCGGGGAGACAAGCCGCGCAAACAGTTTGACCGCAACGACCGCTGGCAGGACAACAAGCCGCAAGGCGGTGGCCAAGGTCACCAAAACGGCCACGGCAATCGCCCCGACAACAACGGCAAGGGCGGCAAGAACTTCCAGAAGGGCGGCAAAGGCAACAACCAGCGCGGCCAGCAAAATGGCGGCGGCAAGAACTTTGGCGGCAAACAGGGCAAGTTCGACAAGAAGGGCGGCGGCAAACAGCAGCAAAAGCAGCAGCAACGCCAATCGCGCGGCAAGCAGCAGAAGCGCGCCAACGCCAACTTCTTCGGCGCCGAAGAGACCTTTACCATCCAGATCGGCGAGCTCGACAGCCTGCCCCTGCTCCGGCACCCGGACCGCATGAGCGAGCTCGCGGCCGACTTCCGCCGCGGCGAAGGCGGCCCCGTCAATCTCAACGTGCTGCTCAAGCAGACGCTGCCGCAGCTCATGGCGATGGCGAGCGACGAGTTCGACATCAACCCGGACAACAACCCTTCTCGCCAGGAGCTGCTCACGCAGATCATGTGGCGCGCCTGGCAGCAGAAGTGGGCGCTGGAGGTCGAGGGCGTGGTCGAGACGAGCGAAGAAGGCTACGGCCTCATCGTCTACGAGCACGAGAGCTACCGCATCAAGCCGCTCAACGCCTTCATCTCGCGCACGCTGATGAAGAAGTACGCCCTGCAACGCGGTAGCGTCGTGAAGGCCCAGTTGCACCCGCCGCGCTTCTCGCTGCCCGACGACGCGCTGGAGCAGCTCCGCGACACCGGTCGCGTGATCGAGGAGGAAGAGCTGGAGCGCAGCGACGCCCGCGATCCTTCCGTGCCCAGCGGCGAGGCCATCCCGGACGGCTGGGAAGACGACATCGCCGAACAGGCGATGGAAGCCCTCTTCCCCATCGCGGACTACGTGCCGTCGATCGACGCGGACGAAGAGAGCTGCCCTTACGTGCTCGAGATCACCAGCGTAATGGGGCACCCGGCCGAAGAGGGCCGTCAGCTGACCCCGTTCGAAGACCTGATCCCGTATTACCCGACCGAGCGCATCATCCTCGAAAACGAGGAGGCCAAGAAGTGGGACAACTTCTCCCTCCGCATCGTCGACCTGCTCACGCCGATCGGCCTCGGCCAACGCGGCTTGATCGTGGCACCGCCCCGCACCGGCAAGACCGTGCTGCAACAGGGCATCGCCAATTCGATCCTCAAGAACATGCCCAAGGCGCACCTCATCGTCTTGCTGATCGATGAGCGCCCCGAAGAAGTCACGGACTTCCGCCGCCAGATCAAGTCGGGCGAGGTCATTGCCTCGACCTTCGACGAGATGCCCGAAAACCACGTGCACTGCGCGGAAATGGTGATCGAGAAGGCGCGCCGCATGGTCGAAGACGGTCAGGACGTCATCATCCTGCTCGACTCCATCACCCGCCTGGCCCGCGCCTACAACGCGCTCGCCGCCAACAGCGGTAAAATCCTCTCCGGCGGTGTCGAGGCCACGGCCCTGCAAAAGCCCAAGCGCTTCTTCGGCTCTGCCCGCAACATCGAAGGCGGCGGCTCGCTGACCATCATCGGCACCGCTCTCGTCGAAACCGGCAGCCGCATGGACGAAGTGATCTTCGAGGAGTTCAAGGGCACCGGCAATATGGAGCTGCACCTCGACCGCCAGCTCTCCGACAAGCGCGTGTTCCCCGCCATCGACATGAACAAGAGCGGCACCCGCAAGGAAGAGCTGCTCTACCACCCGGACGAAATGGCAAAGGTCCACAGCCTGCGCCGCGCCATGAAGGGCGTGCCGGGCACCGATGCGATGGAAATGCTCATCGGCCGCATCAAGAAGACCCAGACGAACATCCAGTTCCTCATGGGCATCAACGGCTAAGCGACGGTCACATCCTGTTTTTCTCCCCGGCGTTTCCTCCATGGAAACGCCGGTTTTTTGTGCAAAGAGCACCCGCGCGATACGCCATCCGCAAGCTGAAGGCTTGCCATAACGTAGCCGGGGGTTGGAGGGCCATTGAGCCCGATACCACCGGGATACTGGGATCCGACCTTCACCCACCGGGTGGTGCATCGAGGCCGCCCCTTTGCAGATGCCGCTTTTCCGGTTATACTGCGGCAGCATGGGCCACGATCATCACCACGGACACGGCCACCATCATCACGATCACGGGACGGACCAAGTGAGCGATGTGGGACTGCTTTGGGCCGTCATCATCAATTTCGCGCTCTCCATCGCGGAATTTGCGGGCGGGATCTTCGCCGGCAGCATGTCGCTGATGGCAGATGCGCTGCACAATACCAATGATGCCGCCGCCCTGCTCATCGCCTACATCGCGCGCAAGATCTCCCGGCGCGGCGCGGACCGGCATTACACGTTTGGCTATCGCCGCGCCGAGCTGATCGGGGCCATGATCCAGCTCACCGCCCTGATCATGGTCGGGCTCTACCTGCTCTACGAAGCCGTGGCGCGCTTCATCAGCCCCGAACCCATCCTCGGCGGCTGGATGATGGGCGTTTCGGTGCTCGCGATCGTGATCGACCTCGGGACGGTCTTCCTGCTCTGGTCGATGTCCAAGGGCAGCCTCAACGTGCGTGCCGCCTTCCTGCACAACCTGACCGACGCCGGCGCCTCTTTTGCCGTGCTCGCCGGCGGGGCCGCCATCTACTGGCTCGACTGGACCTGGATCGACCCGGTGCTCACGCTCGTCATCGCCGGCTACATCCTCTGGATGTCCGTAGGCATGCTCAAACAGACCACGCGCATCCTCATGGAAGGCACGCCCGCCGATCTCAGCCTGGAAGACCTCGCCCAGGCCGTCGCTGGCATCCAGGGCGTGCAGGAGCTCCACCACCTGCACGTATGGGAGCTGGACGAACACCACCGCGCGCTCGAAGGCCATCTGGTGTTGATGCCGGAAGCCGAAGGGCGTGAATCCATCCGTAACCGCGTCAAACAGCTCCTGCACGACGAGTTTCACATCGGCCACTGCACGCTCGAGATCGAGACCCCCGCCTGCACCTGCGGCGACAAGGGCCACCTGCTCGCGCAGCATTAGACCGCCTCAACGAAAAGTCCCCGCGACCGAGCGATCACGGGGACGAGAAAGGCAACCGAACTCGCGGCGCTATTCTCCGCAGCCGCCGCCTTCGGCGAACATCTTGGCCGCAGCGGCCTGCATTTCCTCCGGGGTCGGCTGGGCAACGGTTGAAGCCAGGGACCATTTGTGGCCGTAGGGATCTTCGACCACGCCGTAGCGGTCGCCCCAGAACATGTTTTCGAGCGGCATGGTGACCTTCGCGCCCGCTTCGACGGCTTGCGCGAACGCCGCGTCGACATCCTCCACCTGCAGGTGGATCGAGACGGGTGAGCCCTTGAGCGTGAGCGGACCGAGGCAGCCCCACTTTTCGTTTTCCTCGCCCAGCATGATGTGGGCATCGCCAATCTGGAGCATGGCGTGCATGAGCGCCTTCCCGTCGGGCATCGGCATGACGACCAGTGCCTGAGCGCCAAAGGCCTTCTTATAAAACTCGACCGCCCCCATCGCATCGCGACAGATAAGGTGGGGCGTGACGGTGTGCATGAATTCCGGAACGGGTTTGACCGGCGTGGCGGTCGTATCGGCAGATGTAGACATTGAGATAGGTGGATCGTGGTGAGTTGGGCGGACCAGGCCGCGCAGCCGTGCTGTTATGCTGCATACGGACGCGCGCGTCAGACCCAAAATGTTGCTTTTATGCCTCAGAAACGGTCCCACCGAACGCCCGGGTAACGAGCGTGCGAAGGGGCCGCTTCAGCAACATGACGCGCCGGCGACGCCCAAGAGGACAGGCCGGGCCGCTTTTGCTGCATTTTCACGGTCGTCAGGCGTTTTCCTCCACCACTTGACCGTCAAGAGGCTTCCGGTTGGCCGTCTCCATCTCACCCTGCCAAGCTGGCAGCTCTTCAACTGCGCTCCCCCTGCCAACCCCGAAACCCCTTCGTTATGCGCACCCTGAAACCGTTGTTACCCCTGGCCGCCATCTGCGCCGCCGTGCCCGTTCACGCCGATCCACTGCCCCTGAAGGCCGAGCCCTTTCCCCTCTCCCAGGTCCACCTGACGGAAGGCCCCTTCAAGGCGCGCCAGGACGTGCACCTGAAATACCTTTTGATGGTCGATGCAGACCGCCTCATCGCCCCGTTTCGTGAACAGGCCGGGCTCAAGAAAAAGGCCGACCGCTACGGTGGCTGGGAAGGCGCGGGCATTGCCGGCCACTCCCTGGGGCACTACCTCTCCGCCCTCAGTCTGCTCTACGCCACCACTGGCGACGAACGTCTGAAGGAGCGTGTGGATTATATCGTCGACGAGCTCGCCCAATGCCAGCAGGCCAATGGCGACGGCTATCTGCTGCCGGTCGACAAGCAAGCGCTGGCCAAGCTCGGGGAAGGCGAGATCGACGCCTCCGGCTTTAGCCTCAACGGCGTGTGGGTGCCCCTCTACAACCTGCACAAGGTGCTTGCCGGCTTGCGCGACGCCTACCGCCACGCCGGCAGCGAAGCGGCCCTGCAGGTCGAAAAGGGCATGGTAGACTGGATGGACGGCATCTTTTCGCGCCTCGACGAAGACCAGATCCAGGAGATCCTGCGCTCGGAACACGGCGGCATGAACGAAGTCCTGGCCGACCTCTCCGTCGATACCGGCAACGATCACTACCTCGAGATGGCGATCCGCGACTTCAACCATCAGGCGGTGCTCCAGCCGATGTTCGAGGGCAAGGATGAGCTCAATGGCCAACACGGCAATACCCAGATCCCCAAGGTGATCGGCGTGGCGCGCGAATATGAGCTGACGCAACGCCCTGAATTCCACACCGCCGCCACCAGCTTTTGGGAAGACGTCGCCATCGACCGCGCCTACGTCATTGGCGGCCACGGCGACAGCGAGCACTTCTTCCCGGTCGACGAGTTCGAGAACCACCTCACGCCCTACACAGCCGAGACCTGCAACACCTACAACATGGAGAAGCTGACCGGCCACCTCTTCTCGTGGGAGCCGCAGGCGCGCCTGATGGACTTCGCCGAGCGGGGCCTGATCAACCACATCGCGGCCAACATCGGCCCCGAGCCGGGCGAATTCGGCTACTTCCTCGGGCTGGACTCCACCGGCGTCAAGGTCTTCTCCAGCAAGTTCGACTCGTGGTGGTGCTGCGTGGGCACCGGCATGGAAAACCCGGCGCGCTACCCCGAGCAGGCTTACTTTCACAGCCCCGACGGCGACACCTTGTGGATCAACCTCTACATGGGCAGTGAACTCGAATGGCCCGAGCAAGGGCTCACTTTGATCCAGGATACGCTCTTTCCCAACGAAGAGCGCGTCCGCCTGGAGCTGGATCTCGACTCGCCCCGCCAACTGGCGTTGAAGCTGCGCCAGCCCTACTGGTGCGAGCAGCCCGAGATCTCCATCAACGGCGAGCGCGTGGAGGTCGCTTCCGAACCCACGTCCTACCTCACGCTCGAGCGCGAATGGCAGGACGGCGACACCGTGGAGCTGCGCCTGCCGATGCGCCTGCACACCGAAGCCCTGCCCCACACCGACGGCGAAATCCTCTCGGTGCTGTATGGGCCCAGCGTGCTCGCCGGTATCGTGCCGGTCCAGGACGGTGAGAAGCAGCCGGGCGGCCAGCGCTTTGGCGACCACCTCAAGGCCCGGGGCAAGACCGACGCGTTTCCACCGGTCTTCGTGGCCGACGATGCACAAGCAGTGCTCGATTCCCTTGAGCCCACGGGCGAAGCTTTTGCCGAATTTCGCAGCCACGGCACGGTCAAGCCGCAGGACGTGCGCTTCGAGCCGCTCTACCGCGTCTATCAGGAGCAATACGCCGTTTACTTCCCATTGATGGACGCCCAGGAATGGAAGGTGCGCGAGGCCGAGATGCAGGCGCAACGCCAGGCGGAGATGCAGTTGCAGGCCGCCACGGTCGACTACGTCACGCCGGGCTATCAACAGCCGGAAGTCGAGCACGACCTCGTGAGCGAAGACAGCCGCGTGGAAGAAAAGGCCGGGCGCAAGAGCCGGGTCGCCAGCAACGGCGGCGCCTTCTCCTACGCGATGGAAGTCGCGCCGGACCGCCCCTTAAGCCTCGTCGTGACCTACTGGACCGGCATCTGGAGCAGCCACACCTTCGACATCTACGTGGACGACCAAAAGATCGCCTCCCCCACCATCGAGCGGGGCAAGATCGTGGGCGACTTCTACGACCGCACCTACGACATCCCCGCCGCCTTGACCAAGGGCAAGCAACACGTGCGCGTGCGCTTCGCCTCCCGGGAAAACGATCAGGCCGGCGGCGTCTACGGGCTGCGCGTCGTCTACACCGACGCCACGGATACGGAGTAGGCGCTACACGGCGTGACGGGCACGCAGTTCACGCTCCATCTGCAGCTCCAGCTGACGATCGATGTTGTAGAGCAGCGTGACCCCGACCGTAGCCAGACCGATAAGCGCCGGCACCAGGCCCATGAGCGAGCGGATGCCGCCAATGGCCTCCGCCGATTGCTCCACATTGGCCTGGTAGCCGTAAAAGCCGAGCAGGAAGCTGGCGATCGAACCCCCGATCGCCCAGCCCGCCTTTTGCGAGAAGGTGCCGGCGGAAAAGGCGAGGCCCGTCGTCCGGCGCCCATACTTCCACTCCCCGTAATCCGCCGTATCTGCCACCATCGACCAGAACAGCGCGAAGAGCGGCCCCGTAAACAGAGACATCACGATCTCGGTGCCAAAGAGCAGCGCAATCTGATCGGGGGTGATCACCAGATACATCAGCTGGGCCAGCGAAGCCAGCAACGTGAGCATGGCAAAGGTGTTGCGCTTGCCGCGAAAAAGCCCCGTGAAGAACTTCAGCAGCGAAACGCCTGCGCAGTTGGCGACGACCCCCACCACGAGGAACCACGCCGTCCACTTCTCGTAGTTGCCAATGTAATACTTGAAGTAATAGAGCGTCGCGCCCCCGCGGACCGAGACCCAGATGAGCATCAGGATGCCCATCACGCTCAGCACCACCCAGGGTCGGTTGCGCAAGAGGTAGCCGAGGTCCTGCCACCAGCTCGAGCCGTGGTCCTCCGGCTGGGGCTGAACCCGCTCCCGCGTGCCTGAGAACGTAAAGAAAAAGAGCAGGCTCGCCAGCACCGCAAAGACGATCAGGGTGCGCTGATAGCCCGCCGCTTCGTCCCCCGCCCCCAGCCGCGTGACCAGCCAGATCGTCAGTCCCTTGACCACCAGGTCTCCGGCCAGGGCGCCGTAGTAGCGAAAGGACGACAAGACAGTGCGCTCATCCGAGTGCGGCGTCATCACCCCCATCAGCGCTCCGTAGGGGATGTTGATCGCCGTATAGAGCATGCCCGCCAACACATAGGTCACCCAGGCATAGACGAGCTTTCCCTGCGGCCCGAGATCGGGCACCGTAAACAACGCGATCGACACCAGCCCGAGCGGAATGGCCATCCACTTGAGCCAAGGGCGAAACTTGCCGTCCCGCGTCTGGGTCCTGTCCACCACGATCCCCATCAGCGGGTCGTTGATGGCGTCCCAGATCCGCGTCACCAGAAACATCAGCCCCACCTGCTGCGCACTGATCCCGAACACATCCGTGTAGAAGATCATCAGGAACATGGCGAAGCTCCGGTAGTAGAGGACCGAAGCGGTATCGCCGCAGGCGTAGGCGATCTTTTCTTTGAGACCGGTCAGGGGGGCAGACAATTGCTCCATGGGGGAAGGAGGGGGTAGCAGGGTAGTCGTGAAACAGGCTCAGTGCTCGAGGATCAGCACCGTCATGTCGGGTAAATCGGCGGCAGACAACTCGAGATTACCGGGGTATCGTCGCACCAACGCAGCATCCGCCGGTTGGGACTGCATGGCCTCGAGGTCGAACTGCAGGACGCGCTGCGGTTGCGTGGGCAACTCCTGCAGCGGGATCATCATGGGGGCCGAAGCATCCAGCCGTCGGACCCACAGGTAGAGGGCCTCACTCGAAGCAAAGGCCTGCAGCTCCAGGCCTTCGACCCGCGGCAAGGCCACCGGCGCGACCTCCCAATTGCAGCGTTGCGCCACCAACTGAGCGAACTCCGCCGCTACCTTGAGGATGGGCAGGCCGCCGTTTTCGTAGTGCAACTCCCACCACCAGGCCAGCGGCAAAACGGGCGTCTCGCTGAACAGCGCCCGCCACAGCGCCAGCTTCAGGTCGGCATTGAAGAGGTGCGCGAAGGGGTCCTCCGGCGCCCGCCAATCGTAGCCGAACTCGCCCACGATGACCGGCTTGCCGTAGTTGCGCCGATTGCGCTCCAGTTGCTCCAACAGCTCTTCGCTGCGGCAGTAGAGGTGGAGCTGGGTAAAGTCGATGTGTTCCAGACTGAACAGTGCCCGGATATCCGTATGGCTCAGGCTCGTGGCCACCGGACGACCGTAGGGATCGAGCTTCTTCAAAAAGGCGGTCATCTCGCGGTGCCAGTCCACGATGGACGCTTCGGCGATCGGCTGCCGATCGCCCTCCATCGCGTTGTCGATCTCGTTCCACAGCTCGAACACGCCCAAGGCCGGACTGTAGCCCCAGCGGGCCACGATGTAGCGCAGGCGGTCGCGATAGTCGTGGCGTGCTGCCGCATCGGTGAAGAGGTCCTCCGGTTTGGTGCAGGTGCCACCGTTTTCGCGATTGTAAGGGTGTCGGGGCCAGAAGGCGTTCCCGCCCCAGTAGTCTTCCACCAGCTTGAGTGCGCCGTGGTAATCCAGACAGAACATGAAGCACAGGCCCAGGCCTTCGCTCAAAGCCACGACCGCATCCAACTTGGCAGCCGCCTGCAGGTCGTAGCGCTCATGGCGCGGGCTCGGCGTGTTCCAGATCAACGGCAGGTTCCACGGGCAGGACCAGGTACGAAAAAACGTTGCCCCGGCCGCTTTCAACGCGGGCAGAAAGGTCTCGTAGCGGTAGTCCAGCTTGCCCCGCCGGCGGCCCGGCTCCTCCTCCCAGGCGAAGTTGATGCCGACGCCGCGCACCCGCTCGCCGTTTTCAAAACGCAGGCCCCACCCCTCCACCTGGCGGAGAAAACCCCGCGCGCCGTCGCGAGATGCCTCGACTACAAACCGCTCCGGTTCGCTTTGATGGGAGACTTCTCCCCCGCTCCGGACAACCCACATCGCCTGATATGCGCCCGCGGATCGCGGGGTAAAACGCACCTGCCAGGGACGCTCAGGACACAAGCGGGCATCGTAGAAGGCAGGGATCCGCAGCGCCTCCCCCATCGGTGTCTGCACCTCCCAATCCACCGCGATGTCGCGGGAATCGTAGGGGTCGCTAAAATCGACGGGGCTGGCAAAAGCGCGGTTCAATCGCTCATACGCTTCGGTAGAACGGGTCGCCGCGCCAGGCTGATCTGGGCTGACAAGTGACATGAAGGAATTGCGGGTAATCCGGATAATCAGGCATGAAGGGCCGCCAGACGGGGCGCGGAATAACTCCGGCCGCTCTGCAGCAGGCAACGCTCGCGATACTCCGCGGGTGTGATCCGGTGCAAACGCTTGAAGGCCACGTAAAGGTACTCGGGATTGACGAAGCCCGTGCGGTTGGCGATTTCAGCAATCGTAAGATCCGTCTCCTGCAACAGCCGCTTCACCTGTTGCAACCGTGCCTGGCGCAGCTCCGTCTGCGGCGAATGACCGACTTGCTTGCGAAAGCGCCGTTCCAAACTGCTGCGCGAGATCTTCAGTTGCCGCGCGAGAGCATCGACAGTCAGGCCCTGCGTCGCGCGATCCTGAATGACGCGGATCGCCCGCGCCACCCGGTCATCGGAAACGGCCGTCGCGTCGGTGGAACGCCGTTGCACGATCTCGACCGGCTCCAGAAAAAACGCCCGCCGATCCGGCACCTGCCCCTGCAGGCATTGCTGCAACAGCCGCGCTGCCGTCAGCCCCATGTATTCGTAGCCCAGATCAATGCTGCTGATCCCGGGCGAACACAACTGACAGCGCACGCTCTCGTTGTTGATGCCGAGCAGCGCCAGGTCTTCCGGCACCGAAAGCCCCAACCGTTGACACGCTGCCAGCACCTGCACCGCCAACCCGTCGTGGTGCACCAGCAGCCCCAGTGGTCGCGGCAGCTTTTCCAGCCAACGTACCAACGCGAACGGCGCTCCACCATCGGCCACATCAGCCGGCGGCAACTCCAGCGTGCCGACACTCGCGCCCGAGAGCTCGGCCGCTTCGATGAAGGCGGCCTCGCGTTCGGGTGACGACGCAGCCAGGGGCGAGCCGCCATACGCCAGGTGACGGAACCCACGTTCCACGAAGAACTCTGCGCCCATGTGCCCCACATACGTGTTGTCGGGCCCAACGTGGATAACCTGGTGGAGGCCGCTCTCGGCCGCATTCACCGCCACTGTCGGCAAGCCGCGCCAGGCACAGGCGTCGAGCAGGCCGGGAGCGGCCTCGATCGTAATCACGCCGTCCAGCGCGTGTCCGTTCAGGCTCGGATGGCATTCATCCCCATCAGGCAGCGGGAGCAGCGCGCAACGCCAATGGGCCTCATGTTGCTCCAGGAAGCGTGCCACGCCCGCCAATACGCGCAACGCACACTCCGACTCCTGAGGGTCGTAAACCAGGGCGATTTGGTGTGGGGGCATGTGGAAACGGGAAAAGAAGGGGTGAAAGGAGCGGGACCATACCCGTGCTAACGAATCAGCCCGACTACTGTCAACTAAAACGATTTAGTTGACGTGGGCAAGATCAAAAAAAGCTGAAGCCGTCAGGGTCGGCTCCAGCCAGAGAGCGGTGAATCTCTCGGAAATCTCTAGGCGGGAAGCGTCTGACGGGCAGCGTGGTCGGGGTCGTTTTTCAGCTCGCAGGTATCGCTGAGCACCATCGTCTCACCCCGCTCCCGTGTGTAGCGCGGCCAGCGCGGCAGGGCACCGCCATTCGGATCGCCCGTGCGCATGAACCGCAGGAGCGCGTCAGCCATCTTGAGCGACAGCGCCTGCGGCCGCGGCCCGCCGCCGGTGTGCGTCATCATGCGCGAGGTGTTGAGAAACCAGAAGCTGATATCGAGACAGTGAAAAGAGCGCAGACGCCCCCCGAAGAGCGGCGAATCCCAGTCAAACCACGCCATGTAGACGGGCGATTTCTGGTGCAGCTTGGCGTTCGCGGTCTGCACCACCGACTGACGGGACGAGAGGATCATCGACCACACCTCGACGGGCCGCGCATGCGGGAAGGTTTTGGCGTAAGCCTCCACGATACGGTCGGTATTCTTGCCGTAACGCTCGCGCAGGCGCTCCTTCGCTTCCGGCAAGGTGATGTCTTCCGCCGTGGGATCGTAACGGCTGGGCCCCCACTCGTGCACGGTCGTGCAAAGCAGCATCGGCACGTCGGAAGCCGCATCACCTCCTGGCTCAAAGAAGCGGCGCGCCGGGATGTGCACCCCATCGGCAACTGGCCCGAAAGCGCCGCGCCGACGCCCGGTGCCCCCGACCTCGCAATCCATGCGTCGGGCCGCCCGCTGGGCCAGGTCCAGGTATTCCCGCCACGGCATGTACTGCAGCTGGTCCAGCTGGTCGGCCTCCAACCCCGCCTCTTTCAGGATGTATTCGCCCAGTTGACGCGAATCCTGCTGCGGAATGGCATCGAGCGTGTTGCCGCTGAGCGCCACCGCCCGCTGGAACAGCCCTTTGGCTTCGGGCATGGCACAGAGCAGGCAGACCTTGGCCCCGCCCCCGGACTGGCCCATGATGGTCACATTGCCCGGATCGCCGCCAAACTGGGCAATGTTATCCCGCACCCACTTCAGGGCTGCCACGAGGTCGAGCATACCGACGTTGCCCGAACTGGCAAAAGCCTGCCCGCCCGCACCCGACAGATCCGAAAACCCGAACACGCCGAGGCGGTGATTGACGGAGACAAACACCATGTCGCCGGCCTGGCTCAGATGCTCGCCGTGGTAACCGTCCTGCTCCATGCCGTTGCCGCGCACGAAGCCGCCGCCGTGCAGCCAGACGAGCACCGGACGCTTCCGTCGATCCAGCTTCGGCGACCACACGTTGAGGTAGAGGCAATCCTCGCCTAGCTCGTCATAATTCCAGTGATCGAGAAACGTGTCGTAGGAGTCGGACTGGCGCGGATAGACGTCCTGCGGCGCGGAGTTACCGCAAAAGACGGTCGGTCGTACGCCCTCCCAGGGCTCGCGCGGCTGCGGCGGTTGAAAGCGGTTGGTCCCGCTGGTATCGGCAGCGTAGGGGATCCCCATGAAGGTGTAGATCCCGTGCGAGACGTAGCCTTTGACCTTGCCCAGCTGCGTCTCGGCGATGGCGATGTCGTCACCGATCTGCAATTCAGCCCCCTCGGAAGCGACTTCGGGCATTTTCAGCCCTTGAGGCGTATCGGCCGCCGACAAGGCGGAAGTGATCCCGAGGGTCGTGGAGGCCACACAGAGGCCCTTGAGGAAAGAACGACGGTTGGTGTACATGAGGTTTTGGGGTAGGAGCTCGATCGTAAATTGTCGGACCGATGCGGCCGCGGAGACGGCAGCCAATGGATTATAATCAACCTGGAACGCTTAACAACTGTGAAGATTTAGCGCAACTCTTTGTTCTTTTCTCAGCTTCACCGGACGAATCGTTAAACATGATCATAGTCTGTAAATTGAGTTGAAATCACATCCATACAGCCTCTTTTATCACGAGCCCATAGGCGACAGATCGATCCGCCTGAAAGTTCTATTCACAAACCCTGCCACATGAAAATATTTCCTCGCCTCCTCTCCCTCACCCTGACCCTCGGCTCAACGCTTCACGGGCAGGATATCTCCGCCTGGATTACCACCTCCGACCGATCCATGCTGGGCGAGCGCAGCCCGGAGCAACGGCGCTTCCAGGAGCGCAAGCCCGGCCTCGGCCCCGTCATCACCATCGATGACAGCATGGCATACCAGACGATGGACGGCTTTGGCTTCGCCCTCACCGGCGGCAGCGCGGAGCACCTGATGGCCATGAGTGCGGACGCGCGATCCCAGCTCCTGCACGAGCTTTTCGAGCCGGGGCCGGCAAGCACCGGCATCAGCTACTTGCGCCTCACCATCGGCGCGTCTGACCTCAACAGTTTCGTCTTTTCCTACGACGACCTGCCGGCAGGCGAGACCGACCCAGACCTGCAGAATTTCGACCTCGGGCCGGACCGCCTCGATGTAATCCCCGTCATGCACGAGATCCTCGAGATCAACCCCGACATCCCCATCCTCGGCTCTCCGTGGTCCGCCCCGGCCTGGATGAAGGGAAACGAGGAGGTACGCGGCGGACACCTGAAGCCAGAATACTACCCCAGCTACGCGCAGTATTTCGTGAAATACATCCAGGAAATGGCCCGGGAGGGTATCAGGATCAGTGCCATCACGATCCAGAACGAGCCGCTCAACTCACGCAACACCCCCAGTATGCCGTGGTATCTGGACGAGCAGCGCACCTTCCTGCGAGACCACCTCATCCCGGCATTCAAGCAGGCCGGGCTCGAGACGGACCTCGTATTGTTCGACCATAATACCGACCGCGCCGATTATCCGCTGGCCCTGCTTGACGACCCCGTCATCTCGGACTTTGCCCTTGGCTCGGGCTTCCACAACTACCGCGGCGATCTCGGAGCCATGAGCGTCGTTCACCAGGCCCGGCCCGACAAACACCTCTACTTCACCGAGCAGATGGTGACGGAAGATCCGACCAGCAATGAGATCGCCATTGCCCGCCGCGTGAAGCGCATGATCATCGGCGTGACGCGCAACTGGAGCCGGAATGTCATCCTCTGGAACCTCGCCGCCGACCCCCACAACGATCCCCATACCGACAATGGCGGCTGCGGCATCTGCCAAGGGGCGCTGACGCTCGACGGTGACACGGTGACGCGCAACATCGCCTATTACACCATCGCCCACGCCTCGCGTTTCGTGCCCCCGGGTTCCGTCCGTATCGCCTCCACCGCGCCGGGTGACGACACCGTGCAATTGACCGAAGACGAGGAGCGCCCGGGCCTCATCCGCGCTACCCTCATTCACGAGACCGAGGTGCTGCCCAACGTGGCTTTCCGTACCCCGGACGGACAGATTGTGCTCATCGTGGCCAACGACAGCTTTTACGCCGATTCTCTGCTCGTACAGTATCGCGGCCACTACGTGCGCCTGCCACTTGAACCCGGTGCCGTCGGCACCTTCGTGTGGGCTGCGGGTGAATAGCCACTTTCACCGCATACAAAGCAAAAAAGGGGCACTGTCTGGAGTGCCCCTTTTTTTGATTACTTACGGGAGCTTCTCCCCAGAAACTCCCTCTATTGTCTATAATAACAAGGCCGCTTATCTTGAACAGCACTTGCTATCCGGCTGCATTGCCAGGATTCCGGTCCTGTCACGAGATACCCCCAGACAGTTTCTATATACAATTGCAGGGAATCGCCCCTTCCGGATGGCCCTGATCCGAAAAGCGATGGCGCCGGAACCGTCTTTCGATTTCACACGAAAAGGTTGACGGCCCGAACTTGGGCGGTAGCAGAACTCACTATAAACTAAATCGTTTTAGCTCAAGCAAAAACACACAAGGATTCACCACAAAGGCAGTCCCCGGACAGGAAATAATCATGCAAGCAATTAACAATCAGCAATATGAACCAATAGCAGATCAGACAACCTTCGCGCCGCGGCAACCTGACCTCGGCCAATCTACCCCTGCTAGGGCACTCATAGGTTCACCTCTTTTCCTCAGGATTAAGCCGCTTTCTCTTGCCTAAAACGTTTTAGCTTTCCAAACTGCCTCACAGAAGATGCCACCCGAGGAAATGCCCACGCTCGTGTTGCCGGGTTGACCCAAGGCATTCCTGCGACTAAGTCACCCAAGGTTAACCTTCGTCCCATATCCGCCGGTCCGTCCATGAAGCGATCCACCATTCAAGAGATAGCCGAGGAGCTGTCGCTCTCCCCGACCACGATCTCCTTCATTCTCAACGGCAAATCTGAACGTTACAAGATCAGCAAAGCCACCCAGCAGAAGGTGCTGGACTTTGTGGAGAAGCGGAACTTCCGCCCCAATGCGCAGGCCCGCAGCCTGACCTCCGGCAAGACTTTCACGATCGGCTTCATCGTTCCCGACATCTCTGACCGCTATTACGCCAAGATCGCCAAAGGCATCGAAGACATCATCGAGCCACAGGGCTACCAGATCATCATGGCCAGCACGGAGGAAAACCCGAAGCGTGAGCAAAGCGTGGTCAACAGCCTGCTCGCGCGCCGGATAGACGGCGTCATTATGGCGCCCACGCCCAAGGCGCACAAGTCGCTGCTCGAGATCGAGGGCAGCGGCATCCCCATCGTGCTGTTCGACCGCAAGGTGCCCAACTTCGAGACGCACTATGTCGGGGTGGATAACCGCGAATCCGTCAAACATTGCGTGCTGCGCATGCTCGATCAAGGGCTCGAGCGCATCGCCCTGGTTACCATCCCCACAGAGGCCGAGACCATCCGCGAACGTATCCAGGGCTACAAGGACGCGCTGAAGGAACGCCACAAGCGCTCGCTGTCGGCCCTCATCTGCACGGTCGACCCCAAGGATGTGATGGGCACGCTCACCCAACAGTTCCGCCGTCTCTTCAAGCTCACGCCCAGCATTCAAGCGATCTTCTTCACCAACAACATGACGTCCTACAGCGGCTATCTGCTGCTCGAGCGCGACTTTCCGGAAGAGCTGAGCCGCCTCCAGCTCGCCAGCTTCGATGACATGGACTACTTTGAATTCACAAAGCCGCGCATCACCGGCATCGAGCAGCCCGAGAAGTACATTTCCAGCAACTGCGCCCAGCTGATCATGGACAGCATCGAAGGCCACATCCGTGAACCCAAAGAGATCAAGCTCGAGACCAATATCCGCTGGCGCATGTAGCGGCGATTTCTCCTTTCAATAACCCTACCCCTCCCCTTCGTTCCTCTTGCCGGGCTGCCAGAGCACCCCGCGGGAGCGTTTTACAAACCCCACTCCTCTCCTTGGACATCATGAATACCCCGTTGCGCCTCGCCGCGATCCTAACGCTAACAAGCCTAACCACACCCTTCACCTCAGCCGCGACCGAAAAAAACACGTACAGCGTAGCGGGCTGGTGGGACAGCGAGCACGAGCCGTTTTCTCCCGTCATTCACGAAGACCGCAGCGTCACCTTTCGAGTGCGGGCGCCAGATGCCGCGTCCGTCACGCTCGCGCTGGGCGAATGGACGGTCGAAAAACACGAACTGCAGCGCGGTGAAGACGGCGTCTGGAGCGTAACCGTCGACCCGCTCGAGCCAGAGATCTACGGCTACAACTTCATCGTCGACGGCCTGCCGGTGCTCGACCGCACCAACCCCAACGTCAAGGCCGGCACCATGGTCTACTCCAGCCTGCTCGAGATCCCGGGTGAGCCGCCGCGTTTCTACGAGCGCCAAAACGTGCCCCAAGGCGTCACCCACATCCACCATTTCGACTCCACCGCCGTCGGTGAGATGCGCAGCTTTTACGTGCACACACCGCCCGGCTACGATCCCGACGGCAAGACCCGCTACCCCGTGCTTTACCTGCGCCACGGCGGCGGCGACCATGCCGGCAGCTGGTCCGCGGAAGGCCGTGCGGGCGTCATCCTCGACAACCTGATCGCGAAGGGCGAAGCCGAGCCGATGATCATCGTGATGCCCTACGGCCTGCTCGACGGCTCCTGGGCCAGCGGTAGCACCCAAGAGGGTATCGATACGCTTGAGCACGAGCTGTTCGACGACATCGCCCCCATCGTCCAGCAGGCCTACCGCATCGAACCGGGCGCGCAAAACACCGCCATCGCGGGGCTCTCCATGGGCGGCGGCCAGGCGTTTCTCATGGGCCTGCACTACCCCGAGCGCTTCGACTGGATCGGCGACTTCAGCTCCGGCCTGCTCAGTGCGGTCGAGTTCGATGTGGAGGACCGCGTGCCTGGATTGCTCGGCCGCGCGGACCAGGTCAACCGCCAGTTCGACCTCATTTACCTGGCCTGCGGTTCCGACGATCCGCGCATCCTCGGCCACCGCGAATTTGCCCAAAAGCTGCGCGACGCGGGCATCGAGGTCACCTTCCACGAGATGCCGGGCGGCCACGAATGGAGCGTGTGGCGTCACGAGCTCCGCAATTTTCTCCAGCGCGTCTTCCAGCCAGGCGACCAACACTAATCCCCACCCCGCCATGTTTCGACACCCCCTGAAGCTGACGCTGCTGGTCCTGTGCGCCGCCCTCGTCGCGAGCGCCTTCGGCCAGCCCAAGCGTCCGAATGTCATCTTCATCATGAGCGACGACCACGCCGTCAACGCCATCAGCGCGTACGGCAGCGACTTGGTCGAGACGCCCCAGATCGACCGCCTCGCCTCCCAAGGCATGCGGTTTACCAACGCCTTCTGCACCAATTCGATTTGCGGCCCCGCCCGCGCCGTGATCCTGACGGGCAAATACAGCCACCTGAACGGCTACATGGTCAACGAGACCACCCGCTTCGACGGCAGCCAGACGACGTTCCCCCAGCTCTTCCAGCAGGCCGGCTATGAAACCGCCATCATCGGCAAATGGCACCTGGGCTCCGAGCCGACCGGCTTCGACCACTGGGACATCCTCGATGGGCAGGGTCAGTATTTCAACCCGCCCTTCATCACCGATGGCCAGATGCACGTCGAAAAGGGCTACGTGACCGACATCATTGCCGACAAGACGGTCGACTGGCTGCGCCACCACGATCCGGACCAGCCCTTCATGCTCATCTCGCAGCACAAGGCCCCCCACTCCAATTTCCAGCCGCCACCGCGCTATGCCCATGCCTTCGACGACGTGACCTTTGCGGAGCCGGATAACCTGTTCGACGACTACAGCGACCGCAGCGAGGCCGCCCGCGACAACAACATGCGCATCGACCCGCACCTGACCCTGCAGTACATGAGCGACGATCCGTTGATGAAGGTGCCGGAAGATCTCACGGGGCAGGACCGCACCCGCTGGATGTATCAATACTACCTGCGCCACTACCTCGGCTGCGTTCTGGCAGTCGACGATGCCGTGGGCCGCATCATGGATACGCTCGACGAGCTGGGCCTCGCGGACAACACCATCGTGGTCTACACTTCCGACCAAGGCTTCTTCCTCGGCGAGCACGGCTGGTACGACAAGCGGTTCATGTACGAGGAATCCCTGCAGATCCCGCTCATCTTTCGCTACCCCGAAGGCATCCAGTCGGGCCAGGTTGAAGACCGCTTCGCGCTCAACCTCGACTTCGCGCAGACGCTGCTCGACTTCGCCGGCATTCCCGCACCGGACGACATGCAGGGCCGCAGCCTGAAACCCATCCTCGAGGGCGATCCCATCGCCCTCTGGCGGCGTTCGATGTATTACCACTACTACGAGTACCCGGGCTGGCACTTCGTCAAACGGCACTACGGGGTGCGCTCCGAACGCTTCAAGCTCATCCACTACTACCACGACATCGACGCCTGGGAGCTCTACGACCTGCAGGAAGATCCGCACGAGATGCACAACGTCTACGACGATCCGGCCTACGCCGGGGTGCGCGAGACGATGCACCAGGAGTTGACCCGCCTGCAGCAGCAATACGGCGATTCGCCCGAGCTAGCCGAAGAAATGTTGCGCCGCTATCCGCACGGCTCGATGCCCGCGTGGGGTCGCTACGAAGATCTACCGCGAGAAAAACGCCTGCCGACGCCGAAAGAACAGGCCGCCGAACACACCGGGCATTGACACCCGGCGCTGCCACCTTTGCTTAAAACCCTGGATATGCTCCAATTCCCCTCCTCCCCAAAAATCGGCCGCACACTGCTCGCGGCCGCTTCCTGCGTCGCGGCCTTCGCGACGCCGTTGACCACCCACGCCCAGGCCGCGGAAGGCCACGAGGCCGAGATCCAGTCGCTGATCGACCAGATGACGCTGGATGAAAAGCTGAAGATGATCCGCGCCACCTCGTCGTTTACGTCCGGTGGCGTTGGTCGCCTGGGCATCCGCGAGCTGGTCATGTCCGACGGCCCCCACGGCGTACGCCACGAGCACGGCCGCGACATGCAGGCCGACGCCCACGCCGAAGACCGCAGCACCTACCTGCCCGTCGGCATCTGCCTGGCCTCGACCTGGAACCCCGAGCTGGGCCACGATTTCGGGAACGTGCTGGGCAGCGAAGCCCGCTACCGTCGCAAGGACGTGATCCTCGGCCCGGGCGTCAACATCATCCGCACCCCGCTCAACGGCCGGAACTTCGAATACCTCTCCGAAGACCCCTACCTCTCGGGTGAAATGGCCGTCGGCTACATTCAGGGCGTGCAGCAAAACGACGTCGCCGCCTGCGTGAAGCACTACCTGGCCAACAACCAGGAGACCAACCGCGGCACTGTGGACGTGCAGATGAGCGACCGCGCGCTGCACGAGATCTACCTGCCGGCATTCAAGAAGGCCGTGCAGGAGGGCCACGCCTACAGTCTGATGGGCGCCTACAACCGCTTTCGCGGTCAGTTTGCCACCCACAACGAGTTCCTCATCAACGATCTGCTGAAGGGCGAACTCGGCTTCGACGGCGTGGTGATCAGCGACTGGGGCGCTGCCCACGATCCCTACCAATCCCTCGCCTATGGCCTGGACATCGAGATGGGGTCGGAGCTGAAGGACGGCATGGCCTACGAAGACTTTTACATCGTGCGCGACGCCAAGGAGTTGATTGATGCAGGCCGTATCTCTGAAGACATGATCGACGACAAGGTCGAACGCATCCTGCGCCTGATGTACCGCATCCATAAGCTGGGCGATCAGCGCCGCCTCGTCGGCGAGTTCAACTCCGCCGCCCACCAGCAGACCGCCCGCAAGGTGGCCGCAGAGGGTATCGTATTGCTCAAGAACGAAGGGGGGCTTCTGCCGCTCGACCTCTCGGGCGTGCAGTCCATCGCCGTGATCGGCGCCAATGCGGACCACAAGCACGCCGAAGCCGGCGGCAGCTCTCAGGTGCCCGCACTCTACGAGATCACCCCGTTGCAAGGCATCCGCGAGGCATTCGACGATCAGGTGCAGATCGACTACTTCCCGGGTTACGCTATTGCCAAGGGCAAGAAGCCGTCCCGCAAACTGCGCCGCGAGGCGGTAAAGGCCGCCCGCGATCACGACCTCGTGATCTTCGTCGGCGGCTTTGTCCATGGCTACGACAATTCCTGGGGCGGTAACGCCTTCGATGCCGAGGCCGGCGACAAGCCCGACATGCACCTGCCCTTCGGCCAGGACGAACTCATCCACGAGGTCTCCGCCGCCAACCCCCACACGGTGCTGGTGCTCTACGGCGGCGGCGCAGCTGATATGACCGGCTGGGTCGATCAAATCCCCGCCCTCGTACAGGCCTGGTATCCGGGCATGGAAGGCGGCCACGCGCTGGCGGACATCCTCAGCGGCCAGGTCAACCCCTCCGGCAAGCTGCCCGTCACCTTCCCCAAGGTGCTCGAGGACAGCGGCGCCCACGCGCTCGGCGAATATCCTGGCGGTGACAGCGTGCAGTACAAGGACGACATCTTCGTCGGCTACCGCTATGCCGACACCTACGACGTAGCGCCCCAGTTCCCCTTCGGCCACGGCCTCTCCTACACCACCTTCAACTATGCGCCCGAGCTGCACGTCTCCACCGCAGACGATGCCGTGACGGTCGAAACCCAGATCACCAACACCGGTGATGTCGCCGGCGCCGAGGTGGTGCAGCTCTACGTGAGCCAGGAAAACCCATCTATCCGCCGCCCCGCCAAGGAGCTCAAGGGCTTCCAGAAGGTCTTCCTGCAGCCGGGCGAAAGCCAGACCGTGACCTTCACCCTGCACCAGGACGCCTTCAGTGCCTATCACGAAGACGAAGGCTGGGTGATGGAGCCCGACACCTACCGCCTCCAGGTCGGCAGCTCTTCACGGGATCTGCGCGCCTCGGCCGAACAGGAGCTTGAGGCCTTCTGATTCACCCAACGCACAACCCCTTCTTCGCCAACGTGCTAGAACACAGTTTCTAGCGCGTTTTTTACATCCGGAGCTCCAAATCGGCCTGAAACCAGTAAAGATAGAACCGCAAGAGGCGCTAAGGATTAACCCCTGCTTATACTCTCGAGAACGCCGTATCAAACACTAAGCCTCACGGTGTGGCGGGCGAGTTGTACCGACACAGACGGTAACCCGGTACGCGAACTTGCTATGACGAAAAAACTAGGACTCCGCCAGCGCCTGCTCATCTTTGGCATCACCTGCGCCCTCGCCCCCATGGCCATCGTGGCCCTCATCTCGGAATACGAGTCTCACCAGTTGGAGCAACAGGTCGTGCAGGATGTGGATCGGCAAACCGCCGAGCACCTGCAACAAACGGTGGATGGTTTGGTGCGACGTACCGCCCTGGCGGACGAGCTTTTAAAGGAGAAGCTCACGCCTACCCTCGGCGCGGCGGAAGAGATGTTGGCGCACGCCGGCGGGATTGGGCTCGACGTCTCGCAGCAGGTCAGCTGGGAGGCCGTCAATCAGGTGACCCACGCGAGCACAACGCTCGAACTGCCGCAGATGCAGGTGGGCGGTGAATGGCTCGGGCAGGAGCGCGCTTTTGTCGAGGGCGAAGAAATCCCTGTGGTCGACCGCCTGCAGGCCCGCACCGGCGACACCGCCACGATCTTTCAGCGCATGAACGAGGCGGGCGACATGCTGCGCGTCGCCACCAACGTCAAAAAACTCGACGGCGAGCGCGCCATCGGCACCTACATTCCTCACACCAGTCCGGTCGTGCAGACAGTACTGCAGGGGGAGACGTTCATGGGGCGCGCCTTTGTGGGCAATGCCTACTACATCACCGCCTACAAGCCCCTCTTCGATGCGCAGGGCGACGTGATCGGCATCCTCTACGTCGGCACGCCCGACGCCGTGGCCGCTACCCCGCTGCGCGAGCAATTCGGCGCCGCCACCCTCGGCGAGACCGGCCGCATCTTTGCCCTCAACGCCACGGGTGACAACCAGGGCCGCTTCCTCGTCGGAGATCAGGCAGACGAAACGGATACCTCGGCCTCGCGCCTGAGCCAGGCCGAGCCCGCCGTCTATAAAAAGCTCGCCCAGGACGCCCGGCAGCTCGCGCCCGGCGAAATCGCCGAGGCCCATTTTACCACCACCGCGCCCGACGGCACCCCGCGCGAACACATCGCCTTTTACGCCTACTACGCGCCGTGGGACTGGGTTCTCGGCGTGAGCATGACCGAAGACGAATACTTTCACGTGGTGAACGAAGTCGCCCACGGGCTCAAGCGTTCTTCTTATATCCGCATCGGCGGCATGATCATCGGCGGTCTCGCCGCAGCGCTCGCCTTCTTCCTACTCGCCAGGCAGATTTCCCGCCAGCTTCGCCGTATCTCAGAGCAGCTGGGCCTCAGCGCAAACGAGTCGAGCCACGCCTCGGCCGAAGTCTCCAAGGCCAGCAACCAACTCGCGGAAGGCTCCGCCGAGCAGGCGGCCGCCCTCGAGGAGACCAGTGCATCCCTGCAGGAGATCGAGAGCATGGTCTCGCACAACAGCGAAAACGCCCGCCGCGCCACGGAACTGACCAGCGAGAGCACGCGCATGGCCGACAAGGGCGCCGAGCAGATGCAGACCATGACGCGTTCGATGGATCGGATCAAGGATTCCAGCCGCGAGATCTCCGTCATCATCAAGACGATCGACGAAATCGCCTTCCAGACCAACCTGCTCGCCCTCAACGCCGCAGTCGAAGCCGCCCGGGCAGGCGAAGCCGGAGCCGGATTTGCCGTCGTGGCCGAGGAAGTGCGCAACCTGGCCCAGCGCAGTGCCAAGGCCGCCACCGAAACCTCGGCCAAGATCGAGGAGGCCGTCAAAAGCAGTGAGGCCGGCGCGCAGATGTGCCAACAGGTCGACCGCAGCCTGAACGACATTGTGCACCGTGTGCACGAGATCGACTCACTGGTCGAACAGATCGCCAACGCCGGCGCCGAACAGAGCAACGGCATCATGCAGATCAACCAGGCCGTCTCCTCCATGGATTCCGTGACGCAGCAGAACGCCGCCGCCTCGGAGGAAACCGCTTCTTCCGCCGTCGAGCTCAACGCCCAGTCCGAGAACATCCGCCAGCAGGTGGCCGACCTGCAGCTGCTCATCAACGGCGGCAAGGCGAAGCGCAAGGCCCCGCAAAAAGAAACGTCCTCCACCGACGAAGTGGAAGACGCCGCATACCCGGACTGGGTGGAAGAACGCCGCGCCAGCTAAGGCGGCGCTCCAGGCCCGACTACCGGTGCCCGCCGGCGACCGCGATGATCTGTCCGGACACCCAGCCCGCATCATCCGAGGCCAGGAAGGCGGCCACCGGCGCGATGTCGCCCGGCACGCCGATGCGCC
>Ga0163227_100010_pt1 | contig 149652 bp, 127 predicted proteins | sample MSEWel2016_09_14_2_FD_113148 | JGI IMG/M metagenome (GOLD analysis project Ga0163227, IMG submission 113148) | Subsurface microbial communities from deep shales in West Virginia, USA - MSEEL Well Study Marcellus 5H_2016_09_14 ...
AGGAAGGCCTTTACGCCAAGTCGATCAACGGCGACGCGTTCTCCGACGACCTGAAGCAGCAGGCGATCGAGACGATCAAACAGGACCTCGGCCAGGTCGATCTCGTGATTTACAGCCTGGCCGCGCCTCGCCGGACGGATCCCGTGACGGGCGAAACCTACCGCAGCACCCTGAAGCCCATTGGCAAGCCCTTTACTGCCAACAACCTCGATACCGACAAGAAGCAGATCCAGCCGGTGTCAATCGAGCCGGCGACCGAGGAGGAAATCTCGGGCACCGTGAAGGTGATGGGCGGCGAAGACTGGGAGCGCTGGATGACGCAACTCGAAGCCGCCGGCGTATTGGCCGAAGGCTGCACCACCATCGCCTACGATTACATCGGGCCGGAAGTGACCTGGCCGGTTTATCACGAAGGTACCATCGGCGCCGCCAAGCAACACCTGCGCGACACGGCTGCCCGGCTCGACGCGAACCTGAAGGTCAACCGAGGCCGCGCGTTCATCTCCGTCAACAAGGCGGTGGTAACTCAGGCGAGCAGCGCCATTCCCGTTGTGCCCCTCTACATCTCGATCCTCTTCAAGGTGATGAAAGAGAAGGGCTTGCATGAAGATACCATCGAACAGATCGACCGTCTCTTCCGCACCCAGGCCTATAATGACGCCGCCCTCGACTTCGATGACGAAGGGCGGGTGCGCATGGATGATTGGGAGATGCGCGACGACATCCAGGCAGCGGTGCGCGAAGTATGGCCGCAGGTCAAAACCGAGACGATTGATGAACTGACGGACTTCGCCGGCTATCAGGAAAACTTCCTGCGCCTCTTCGGCTTCGGTCTGGAAGGCGTTGATTATGAGGCAGACGTGGATCCTGAGCGGGAATTCCCCGCCTAGGCCCTGCGCTACTTGAGCATTTTTGCACAGCCACTTCCCATACGGGCAGTGGCTTTTTTGTGCCCGATAGGGGTAGGTGACTTCAATTAGACAAAGTCGCGCCGATTATAACCATATCCACGGGTTCACCTCACGCCAATGATGCGGACCCCTTAGATGGCACCCCCTATGCTCAAAGGAAGATGATGAACGCGACTGTGATGTGGCCACGGGCACGTCACTACTTGGCACCTGGTGACGCCGCCTTCCTCCTCGAGACCTTGGCGCCGGACGAGTCCACTCGGCCAGCCCTGGAAAAACTGCTCTATGATCCCGAGATGCTAGACGTGATCATGGACACGCCAAAGTTGGTCCAGACGCTGCGAGAAAAGGGCGAAACCATCCAGATCTCGACCCGCCTCTTCTTCTACATCCTTGTCCGCGATGCCCTGAAAACCGCAGAGCTCAAAGATCGGGAGGTAGCGGACTACCTGGCCGGCATGCTGGCCGATGCCGCGCACCAGGAAAACTGGCTCTTTCCCTTCCAGCACCGGACCGGCCCACTACTCTATGCGGTAGACTACTGGCGCGAGATGGAGAAGGCTTCTTCTTCGCAGCGCTTCTTCCTGAGCATCTCCGCCGGGAACCATTATCTGCTGCTGACGGGATTCTACCGCGAATTTTTGCACCAGCGCGAGGAACGCCAAGGCGCTCCCGGCCTCGAATTTTATGAAAGCATGGGTCAGACGGCGTACCGTCAGGCCCGCGACCATCGCCTCGCGCGCGAGTATGAGATGCGCGAGATCCTCGACGGTCTTATTCACGGATTTCCGCGAACGCGGGAGCAGTTCAACCGCCTCGCCACTCAGTGGCATTGGCGGAACTAGTTAGATTGGGGTTAATTAGGTTGTTAGAGTGAAAACCGCCGGAGGGGTCCGGCGGTTTTTTAGTCGAAATCGGTCATGACATCCCGGGCGCGGACTTTGGCCCAGAGCCAGTGCAGTTGACGCGCCTGGACCCGGGACACCGAGAGCTCCGGCAGGGTTCCTGGCTCGAAGAAATGCAACTCCGAAGACTCCACATTGGGTTGATGCTGACCTCCGGTGATCTCGCAGTGGAAAAACAGCTTGTAGACGTGAAACGGGAAGGATGGCTCGTGCCCGTGTTGCTCGCGATCCCAGACGGCGAGCAACTGGTGCACTCGGCAGCTGTAGCCCGTTTCCTCTTTCACCTCGCGCACGATGGCGGAGCTCGGACACTCGTTCACGTCTGCCCATCCTCCCGGCAGCGTCCACTTGCCTCCGTCCGCATTCTCGCGGATCAGCAACAACTTGCCGTCTCGCAGGATAAAGGCCCGCGTATCGACCTTGGGCGTGGCATAACCGAATTCCGCCGCCTGCCACTCCCGAATCGCTGCCACTGGCTGATTGGATCCTTGCGACAGCATCTCGGCCGCGATCTCCGCCAAACGGTTATAGCGCTCACGGTCGTATGGATCTTGGGAGAAGTGCAGGCCGGTCTGGGCCATGGCCTGCAGCTCTCGGGCGATGGACAGGGCATTGAGGGGCATGGGAGTGAGGTGTGCGGGTTATTCGTTCAGCGCACGCCGGGCTGCGGCGCGCGTGGCCGGGGGTAAAGGATGGTCGAGGGCCTTTTCGAAGGCCTCGATTTCAGCCCAGGTCAGCCACGTGCCCTTCAGGTCGTGTTGCTCCAGACCGTCGGGATAGGCACGGGCAGATCGCGGATCGGTGGGACGCGGGACCTCGTAGAGATGGCCTACGGAAGATAGCAGCTGCTTCTTCAACCGATTGAGCAAACGGTGCCGGTCGTCCTCCGTGTCATTAAAATCGGCGGTAAAACGCCGGTAAGAGATAACCGCCGCTTTGCCACCGGTAAACGCGCTCCCAAACTGGAAGTTGTGGTCTTCGGAATAGAGATCCACTGAAGCAATGCCCACAAATTTGATGTTTTCGCGGCTGGGAACGATCCGATCCAGCTGATTCAGTAGTCGATCCACGTCCCACTGGGCATCGCGTTCGCGGGCGTCTTCGATCCAGCCCAGATAGGTCTCGCGTCCAGGAGCTTCTTCTCCCTGGAGTTCCATGAGTTGCGCCATCAGCTCCAACGTCTGTTCAGGCGTTGCCGATTCCTTGTCGATGCCCATTTGCTCCGCCAGATCCTGAACGGTCGGGTGTTCCCAACTGATGTCGCCCTTGATCCGGTTCACCCAATGTTGGAGGTAGCTGCGATCGGCTTCACTAACTTCGAGCTGGTGCGAAAAAAGGTAAACGGGCACGCCAAGAGTTTGCTCCAGATAAGAAGCGGCCCAGTTAAGGATATAGGCATCGACCGGACCCACCGCGACAAGGCAAATGGACGGTTCCTCAACCTCATCCGCCGGTAATGGAGGCGGTGCGACCTCCAGTGTGCGACCGAGCATGGAGGCGCTGGCTTCGAGAAGCGCCTGGTCTTCCGTGCTCCGAAAAACGATTTGAGCAGTCTCGCGCGCCCGTTCGTTTTCGCCGAGACGCAGGAGCAGTCGGGCGTAGTCGAGTTGGGCCGACAGCGTCCACGGCGACAACTGAAGCCCCACAATGAAATAGCGCCTCGCTTCTTCCAAATCTCCTTCTGCCGCCAAATAACGCGCGGCGGCAAAGACTTTGTCGGCCTCTTTGGCCGCCTCGATATTGTCTTCCGAAATCTGATCAATTACAGCATCGGCAGAGGCGATAACAGGGATGGAGACCTGCTCTTGCGACGCATGCTCATGGGGCTTCTGAGCATAGACGGAAATGCCAACAAGTAAGGGAATGAGCAAAAGTTTCAGCCGCATAAACAGAATCGGAGCAGAGACAAAGGAGGCACAAAAAAGCCCCGGAACTTAAGGCTCCGGGGCTGAAAAAGAAAGGGCTAACCCTTGTAAATCGTGAGCAAGGTATCGGCAATCTCGCTGGGCGTGGGTGCCACCGCGATGCCAGCGTCCTTGAGCGCGGCAATCTTGGTGTCGGCCGAACCGCTGCTGCCGCTGACGATAGCGCCAGCGTGGCCCATGCGGCGTCCGGGGGGCGCAGTCGTGCCGGCGATGAAGGCGGCGACCGGCTTCTTGACGTGTTCCTTGACGTAGGCCGCGGCTTCTTCTTCGGCCGAGCCGCCGATTTCACCGATCATGATGATGGCGTCCGTCGCCGGGTCTTCGTTGAACATGCGGACTGCGTCGAGGTGGCTGGTGCCGTTGATCGGGTCACCGCCGATGCCGATGCAGGTGCTTTGACCGTGGCCGCGGGTCGTCAATTGATAGACGGCCTCGTAGGTCAACGTGCCGGAGCGGCTGACAACGCCCACCTTGCCGGGCTTGGCGATGTAACCGGGCATGATGCCGATGTTGCACTCGCCAGGAGTCATGATGCCGGGGCAGTTCGGGCCGATCAGGCGCGTGTTGGACTTCTTGAGCGCGTCCTTCACGATTGCCATGTCGCGCACCGGGATGCCCTCGGTGATGCAGATGACGAGCTCGATGCCGGCCTCGATCGCTTCGAGGATCGAATCGGCCGCGAAGGGTGGGGGAACGAAGATGACGCTGGTATTGGCGCCTTCCTTTTCCACGGCTTCCGCAACGGTGTTGAAGATCGGCAGCTTGTCGTTGAACTTCTGACCGCCCTTGCCGGGGGTCACCGCCGCAACGTAGTTGGTGCCGTATTCAATGTTCTTGTTCGCGTGCAGACTGCCAAAGGTACCGGTGATGCCTTGGCCCACGACGCGGGTTTCTTTTCCAACCAAAATAGACATGGAGTAAAAGGGATGAAATTTGCGTTGAGGGTGGCTTAGGCGGACTTGGCAGCCTTCACTTCTTCCACGATTTTCTTGGCACCGTCGGCCAGCGTGTCGCCAGAAGTCAGCTTGATGCCGCTTTCAGCCAGCAGCTTCTTGCCTTCTTCGACTTCGTTGCCTTCGAGGCGAACGACCAGCGGCACGTTGATTTCGACCGTCTTGGCTGCACCGATCACGCCCTTGGCGATACGCGCGCAGCTCATGATGCCGCCGAAGATATTGACGAGGATGCCCTCGACCTTCGGATCGCTCAGAATGATGCGAAAAGCTTCGGTCACGGCTTCTTCGGTGGCACTGCCGCCCACATCGAGGAAGTTGGCCGGGTTGCCACCGTAGTGCTTGATGATGTCCATAGTGGACATCGCGAGGCCGGCGCCGTTCACGAGACAGGCAATATTGCCGTCGAGCGCGATGTAGCTCAGGCCGTATTTACTGGCTTCGATTTCCTTCGGGTCTTCTTCTCCGAGGTCGCGCAGGGCCACGATGTCCTTCTGACGGAAGAGCGCGTTGGAGTCGAAGTTCACCTTGGCGTCGAGCGCTTGCAGATCGCCGCTCTTGGTCGTGATGAGCGGGTTGACTTCGACCATCGCGCAATCCTTCTCCCAGTAGAACTGGTAGAGGCCCGAAATGAGGCGATCGAACTGCTTCAGCTGCTCCTTGGCGGAAAAGCCGAGGCCGAACGCCAGCGTGCGCTTGTGGTGGTTTTGAAGGCCGGAAGCCGGATCGACGAAAACCTTGGTGATCTTCTCCGGCGTATTCGCCGCCACTTCTTCGATGTCGACGCCGCCTTCGGTCGAGGCGATGATGACGATCTTGCTCGTGGCGCGGTCGAGGGTCAGGGCCAGGTAATACTCCTTTTCGATGTCGACGGGCTCCGTGAAGTAGACCGTCTTGACCTCGCGGCCCTGCGGGCCGGTCTGGTGGGTCACCAGGGTATTGCCCAACATCTTGGCGGCATATTCCTTGGCTTCCTCGCGGCTCTTGGCGATCTTTACGCCGCCCTTGAAGCCGTCGGTAAAGGTGCCCTTGCCGCGCCCGCCGGCGTGGATTTGCGCTTTGACGACGACGGCACCATCTGGAAGTTGACTGAGTGCCTGATCGAATTCCGCCTCACTCTGGACCGCGACGCCCGATGCAACGGGGACGCCATACTCGGCGAAGAGTGTTTTTGCCTGATACTCGTGGATATTCATGAGAAAGGTGTGCTCGTTGGCTGGATATGCCAGCTAAACAAACTGGCCCGGGAAGACAATGCCTTTCGGGCCAAGCTGCCTCCCAAAATAATCTCATACAGTTCCAATTATAAAGCCTAATAATTAGAAGGGGAAGCTAAAGCTTCCTTAATAGCCGTTTGCTGCAGCCCCGTCAGCTCTTCGATCCCGAGCTTGGCCAGTTCGAGCAACTTGTTTAACTGTGCACCGTCGTAGGTCGCTTCTTCACCGCTGATCTGGGTCTCGACGAAGCGAGCACTGCCGGTCATCACCATGTTGGCATCCACGCTCGCATCGCGGTCTTCGAGGTAGCAGAGGTCCAGAATCTCCTGGTCTTCCCAGATACCGACGCTGATCGCCGCCACCGAATCACTGAACGGGTTTTCCGCCAGGCGACCCGCTGCCATAGCCCGTTGCACCGCAATCTGGCCCGCGATGTAAGCGCCCGTGATCGAGGCCGTCCGCGTCCCGCCATCGGCCTGCAGGACGTCGCAGTCGAACCACAAGGTATGGCCGGGCAGCTTGGAGAGGTCTGTGACCGCACGCAGGCTGCGGCCGATCAGACGCTGAATCTCGATCGTGCGACCGTCTACCTTGCCCCGAGTCGAGTCGCGCTGTTTGCGGCCATCGGTCGAGTAGGGCAGCATCGAATATTCAGCCGTCATCCAGCCGCCGGTCTGACCTTCCCGCAGCATCCATTTCGGCACATCGGCCTCGAGAGACGCCGCACAAATGACTTGCGTGTTGCCGAAGCGGATCAGGACCGAGCCGGCGGCGGCCGGCGCAATATCCAGTTGATACGAAACCGGGCGCAGTTGATTGAATTCACGTTGATCGGGACGCTGCACGTTTTGCATGGGAGCTACCCAACAGCGCAACGGCAGCCTTGGCCAGCTTCGAGCATCAGAAAAGCTTGGCCGCACCAGAATCAAGGTCGGAGCTCAAGTCCGAGTAAGGCAGTATGTTGACCAGGCAAAAAGGAGGTGAGGATTTTCAACCATACAAGCCGGACATCCTTTATTAGACATAATCCATATTGTGCATGATTTTAATCATCTAAACCCCTGAAGTTTATGCCTTTACAGAAAGTCAAGCAGAATCCGGCATCGTGCCACCTCGTGAAGGCCTTCCGTTTGGAGTCTCTGGACGCGATCGAGACTGTCTTGAAGCAGCATAATCTGCAGTCGGAACGCCGCAAAGGCGAGCTGCATTTCGTTGCTGGGTGGCCTGTGATTCACGCGCTCTCCAAGTTTGCGCCCGTGTTCATGATGGAGCATCGGCAGGAGCTTTTTGTAGAGAGTTTGGATGCTCTTCAGCACATGCCGATTCGGCGGCATGTTGTCGCTGCCGAAACCCTTTACGGTGTCCGTCTGATTGTGGGAGATCTGGCGGATGATCGAGACGATTTCGCGGACCTACTGGCGAAGTTCCAGTGACCTTTCCGCCGCATGTTGCGGCTGAACAACAGACAATAACTCAAATCTGACGTAACAATGTTCGATATTATCCAACTGGGCCAAGCGGTCCTCCCGGCAGAAGCCGACTTCACCGGCATCATCGACACGGCTACGAACGTGTTTATCGCGGCTGCGGGCCTCGGTCTCAGCATCATGGCCTACAAGTGGGCCAAGTCTGCCCTTTTTCGGGGCAAGTAGGAACTTCGGGGGCGTCTGTAGATTCGGACGCCCCCTCTCCTTTGGGACATGGAAATTATTTACATCACTGCCGGTTTACTATGTGCATGCGCTCTTTACTATTGTGTGTTGCGTTAGTCTTATTGGTCGCGGATGCGGCGGGCATCAGTGCGAGCGGAACGCATGTTGATTCATCGAGGGTTTATGTCCCGGAAGCTGGGCGGTCGTTGACGGGGGAGTTGACGTCGCAATGGCAGGTTTCGGTGTCGGTGACGGTGCAGAGTGGCCAAGCTGTGTTCACCGTGGATGGAGTTGGCGGTCAACGCACTACGGTCTTCCCGCCTCCTAATGATGCTTATACTTTGATTCAGGACGGCCCGGCGGCTTTCCATTTGGCTTTGTGGGATTTCGTGGGGCATCAAATCGTCTGGGAATCTGTAGACACTCCGGCGGAGGGCGATACGTTCGCAATTGCCTTGCCGACGCAGAGTCAAAGGTACGGGTTTATGGGTTTTTCCCGCGGCACTTGGACGGACGCGGTCCCGTTCCAATTGGGGCCCGAGGGTGCGTTCCAATTGGGGCCCGAGGGTGCAGAGGAGCCGGAGGACTGTGAGCCGAATTTCGGTGTTGCGGGGTCCTATGAATTGCCGGGCGAGGGCGTAGAATTGGTGAATGCTGGCCCCTATCCTAAGAAGTACCTGGTGCAAATGGTGTGGTCAGGCGGTGGCTACACGCAGGATCCCGGTGATGAGTGGGTGATGTCGAAGACGACGGAGGTGTGGTTGGAGCCTTACACTTCCCGCACGGCGCGTAGTTTCCGAGCGGGTGCGGAGCCGGATACGATGAGCATCGGTTATTTTGATCAGGACGGTAATTTTCAGGAGGCTTGGAGTTCGACGGGATCTCAAGGGACTTGGGAGGAAGACTCTGGTGCACAGTGTCATGATCTCGGGCCGGGCGGATCTAATCTCCCGCAGCAATCGGATCCTGTTATCACGGCACCCGTTAAAAATCCCCCGGAGGATTATGAAGGCCCGGAGTGGTCCGATGATCGCATTCCGACCGCCGAAGACTTTGGCGGTGTGTCTGATGCTGTGAGCGCAGCGGATGCTAATCAGGCGACCCGTGACGCTGCGACACAACAGATGTTGGCTGACATCAATAACAACATCACCACGCAGGGCGATCGAAACGTAAACGGTCAGACGCAGCAGTTGCAGCAAAGGAGCGATCAGCACGCGGATGACCTGGCGGAGAGCAACGAGACGCAAGCGCTGTTGGAAGAGATCCGGGACAATACCGCGCCGGATGAGGAAGATGAAGAGGACAGAAGTGTGTGGGAAATGCTGAAGGATTTTCTGACGGGCGGCGGAGCATCGGCGGATGAGACCAGCTCGTTTTGGGGACGTGCGAAAGAAGAGGCACTGGAGAAGGCACAGGCAGCGGGTGAGAGTGTAGAGACGTCGATTGCTCCAGTGCGTAGTGATGCGGACCGCATTCAGGGGGTGCCCGAGCAGACGTTTAGCTTTCGCGGGAATGATTGGGTGTTCGAGATTGGGCCGGTCGTGTTGGATCTGCGCCCGGAGGCGATCAGCTTTGGCACGGCGTCATGGATTCGGGCTATCATTAAGCTCTGTCTCTGTTATTGGATCGTAAAACATCTTCATGATAAAGTGCATCAGTTGATGTTCGGGGTGATTTCCACTCCGGCGGCGAAGGGCAACGTTGACGCCGTCAACACGGTCCCGTTAGCGGGCACGGCGCGCGCGCTCTTAAATGCATTTGTCGTTCTCGCGATCGTAGTTGCGTCGGTGTTCACGCTGTGGGCGCTGAACGACACAGTTTTCGCGGTGTTGGACATCTCGTTTGATCTCGGAGATCCAATGGCGACGGTCCCGGCGGCTCTACAGTCGCCTTTCGCCTGGCTGGATTCTTGGATTCCGGTTGGTTATTCGGTCAGTGTTTGGATTTGTAAATACGCTTTCGATGCGGCAGGTGGTTATGTGCAGGCTGCCGCGATGGCAACGGCAAAGGCGGTGTCACTGTGAGTGACGATGTGCAAGCGGTTGTGCTCGTTGTCGATGCAGCCCACCAGATTCAGTTCTGGATGATGGGCTTCGGCCTAGGTTTGTCGCTGTGTCTCGGCATCAACTGGGTCGCGCGGCTCGCAAACACCGGCGTTCGCGGTGGTAACATCGATGCGGATTTGTCGTAATGCCTATACGTTTTAAAATGGGTCGCCCGGGTGGTGGCAAAACACTGGATGCGGCGCGCGATGTTTGGCATTGGTTGCTGCACGACACCCGCCCGATTATCACGAACGTTCCCTTTATCGTTCCGGCGATCCAGCAGCGATTGGACGAGGAAGAACGTTACGATGTGGATTTGTCGGCGCGTTTGTTGGTGCTGCGGCCGGAGCCGGTTTATCGGCGCGAGATTCGATACAACGAGTATCGGGATTTTTGCCAGCAGTTCTACCGTGTGCGTCGGGTCCAGCCTGGACGGCCTCAGTTGGAAGCGCTCCCGCCAGAGGGTGCGGAACTCGATTTCGCAAAGGAGTTGCACGGTCGCATCTTTGTGATCGATGAAGTAGCTAAGCTGTGGCCGTCGCAACAATCAATGGCGATTGGCAAGGAGGTGCGGTTCCTCGAATATCTCGCCGAACATCGCCATTTCGGCGACGATGTGGTTTTCATCACGCAGCATCTCAAACAGGTGAGCGATCACCTGAAGCGCGTGGCGCAAGACTACTGCGTTTGCCGAAACCGCTTTAAAGAGACTTACAAAATCGGACCGACGAAAGCGCGTGGTAGTGGCTTCAGGCGCACTTACTATCTTGCGCCTCCCGGCCCCAGTGTGACGCCGGTCGACGAAGACACTTTTCAGCCGGATCAACGGTTGTTCAAGCTCTATTCAACCTCTCTCAAAGGTGGTAAGGCGGACATCGGCCAACGAGCCAAAGGTGCACCAGTGCCTCTGGTCATCGGCGGTGGTGTTGGCCTGGCGATTATTGCTTTCGCTCTTTTCACGCAGGTTCCCGGGGCGGCCCTGTCGGCGGCATTCGGCCAGACTGAGCGGCCTGTGCCATCCCAGACTGATGCGCGGCAGTCTGGTGAGGCGGAAGATCGGTCTGATCAAGCGGAGGTGCAAGCGCTCCAGGTGGACGCGTTGTTTTTGGAGCCGCGCGGACGCGGAACCTTTGCGGCGCGCTTGTCGGACGGCACTTATTTGCGGGAAGACTCTCCCGGTGTGGAGGGTATGGAGGATATCGGGCCGCCGTGGGCTCCACGTCTGGCGATTGTCTATCGCGGTCAGCTCATCCCGGAAAGTCCGTTGCCACAGGTGACAGGCGGTGAGTTCGATCCGCGCGCAGGTGTGCTGCCGGTGCCAGATTACCCTGAGTGGAAGCCTGCCGCACCGCAGGCTGTGGCTCAGGCCTCTCCCAAACCTGAACCCGAAACTTCAACGCAAGAGGAGGCACTCTGATGGGTGGACCAATCGAACGGAAACAGTCGGAGCAGGTGGCAGCACCTGAGAACGGCTGTCGAGTGGGAAACGGAATAAGTCCGCGCAGCGGTGGACCTGAAGGGGCCATTATGCCGGATTCCTGCTCGATGGACGGGAAGACCACCCCCCACCCTCAATTACAGCAAGGGGAAAACACTGTTTTTCCCTTGCCCTGCCCCCCTGGCGAAGGGGAAAGCGTTCGCGTCAATGTGCGCCTTCGTGGAGCCGATGCGCGGAGGTTTCGGGCCGTCATGCGCGCTCGTCGGCAAACAAGCATCGGGACTGTGGGCCGCCAGCTGCTTACGGAATCATTGCGGGAGGTCGCATCATGATCACGGTGAAACGGCGCATTCCACGCAGCTGGTTTCACCCGGTAGGGGCTCAGATTCGCGCAAAGGAAGTCCTGGCACGGATGCCGGATGTTACGGGCTGCCTATTCCTTACGCTTACGCTCGACCGTCAGCTTTTCGAGGGTCCGGCAGATGCCTTTGAGCATGGGCGAGATCGTATCCGGCGTATGATGCACAAGCTCAAGCTGTGGGTGCGCAAGGAGACGGGCCGCAAGCACCTGGAGCTGCCTTACTGCGTGAAGACCGAATTTCACCTGGGAGGATGGGAAGAATTCGTTCCGTTCGGGGGCTCTGGATCGGATTTAACTGATCTAGAAGAAGATGCGGAAGGGTGGCCGCATTGGCATCTGATTGTCCGGCATCGAGGCTTCATCCCGTGGCAGGTCATCAAGGCGCTTTGGGATCTTGGTATGATCGACATACAGCGCATTGAGAGCCAGCAGAACGCCCACTACCTTATGAAATATACGGTGAAAGACATCGAGGAAGTGCCTCAGTGGGTCAAAGAGCGTCGCCGGTTGCGCATCTGGCAAACATCGAGGGGCTTTTACGAGGACGAGTCAGCGCAAGAGGAGACCGAGGAGGAAGCGGACGCAGACGAGGAGGAAACGCAGGAGGATAAGACGACGATTGGCGAGCGCATTGACCAGTGGGAACACACGATGACGCTGATTGTGGCTGACGATGACGGACAGCAACAGGTGCGGACGTTGAAAGTTCATGTGCCTGTGCGTGATTGGTTTGATCTCCATGTCGCCCGCTTTGCCCGCCGCGGGCTTTATCATGGGCAAGGAATTGTTGAGCTGCGCAGCACACGGGACATGCAAAGCCTCTGGCACCCGGACTCTGACGAGTGGGAAATCTGCGAGCGTGGATGGCCGTTGTCTCTGTTCTTCCAGTGGAAATTTCAACCGCGCGCCACGGTTGGCGAGCGAATAAAAGACGAACCGTTCTAATCTAATAACGTATCATGAAACAGGAAAATCAAACAAATCAACCGACCGTTCCGCAGCAATTGGGCATGTATCTGCATGTGGAAGCGGCTTTCTCTTCGGCGTGCCTGATTGAAACCACGGACCGCCAGACTAAGCGCCCTACAGGTTTTCAGGTGCTCGTTTCTCAGGAGTTCTTGACGGATCCCGGAATGTGCGAGGTGCGTGAGTATATCGACGTGCAGGATCCGCGTGTGGACGTGGACCTGGCTTTGTTCAAGACGGACCCTGTGGCGGCGGTGAAACGCTATCCCGCGTTGCAAAAGGGCCGTCGCTATCTGATGCGTGTCGGCTCGGGGAAGGCCATCGATGGCAAGTGGCGTTTTTCGCGGGCACAAGTCATGTGGGAAGAACAGGACCATCTGGCGGCGACTCCGACCAAGGCAAACGCGGTGTAATTCATGGGCGGTAGGAGGGTTGCGGCGGCTATGCCGCCGCACCCTCCCCCGCCCATTTTAGCTTGTCCAAATAATTCAATAACTGTCCCCTTATGAAGGTAAAAGTAGCAATTGTGTGGCTGATGCTGCTGTTTGGAACGGTTCTGCATGGGCAGGAAGTTTCGGCAGTGCCATCGGATTCGGAGTTTGAGGCGATCATTTCCTTGGCAAAGACGGTGTTCATCGCCGCAGCAGGTCTGTCAATCGGCATGGCGGTTTACGTCTATACGAAACATCAGGTGATGGACCCGGATGAACGCCGCATGTGGAAGAAGCGCCTGGAAGTGGGAGATCACAGCGATCAGGAAGCATACGATCGCCGGAAGCGCGAGCTGGATAGCTCTTGGTAAAAAAGAGAACGCCCCGGAAGTGGGATTCCGGAGCGTTCTACCGTTCTATTAATCTAACGTATCAATGAAAAAGTTATTATCGGCGTGCGAATTTTTCAAGCTCGGCGAAAGCATTATAAAGCCGTTCGGCGGGTATTCGAGAAACTACTTCTCCGGCTTGTGAAAGGATCGACGAAGCGGTGGTGCCTCTTTCCGTCGCGACGTGGCGCAGACGCTGCCATGCTTCTTCAGGGATTCGGATCTGCACACTGTGGGCGTTCAAGGCGGCTTTCATAGGGCTTAGAAACGAAAAATAAACTGGTTTGGCAAGGAAACAAACCGTTGACAAACCGATTTCAAACTGATTTGGTAGTAATCACAAACTAATTTGGTATGGATTAGCATGTCGCTCTTCCATATTGTGCATGATTTACTGTCGGGATACTGAATCGCTGTGCTTTGGTCCGTGCTTCGAGTTTTGGTGCGACTGCCGGCCCTACATGACGAAGTCGACTTCGGTAGCAGATAGATCCGGGTCTTCCACGATGGGATCTTCGGATTGAGATAGTGGCGTGCCAGGTTCATTCGAGGTGCCTTCCCGGGTCTCGGAGTCGGTCTCGCCTTGTTGCTCCAGCGGTGCTGCATCGCTGAAGGCGTCCTGTCCCTCCGGGAAAGTCGCCTCGATCAATCCTGAGGTGTTTTGGACCGTGCTCTCAATATCTTCCCGATCGTTCTCGGGCAGCACGCCAGAAGTAATGGTCCGCTCGGATGCCCCAGGTTCACGGGTATCGTCGGAGTTTTCCCCCTCGGGCACGGTTCGCACCTCTGCCGTATTGCCCGGCGTCACGAGCATGCGTTGTGGCTCTGAGTCGTCGCCCTCCTGCATGTCTGTCTCCGTCGAAACCTCGACTGCCCCTTCGGTCGTGGAGACATTCATCGCCATATCCTCGTCCTCTTCTGTAGAGGAATCGGATCCTTCATCGAAATTCTCCGGAGCCTCCAGCAAACGGGTCACTGCTCCTTCTTCATTAATGCTGGCGTAGCTGAAATCCTCTCCTTCGCCAAGGGAGACGGAATCCGCGTCGCTGCCCGAATTTACGTTCAGATCTATCGCGCCATCCCAGACAGCCAGGAACGTATCACCGTTGATCAGCTCGATTTCAAAGTGCGTGCCCTTTACACTGGTGCTACCCACTAGCGTGTGCACCTCGTAGCTGGAGCCGGGCTGGAGTTTCTTGACGTTGGAAACCACGCGACCGGCATATAGCTGTAAATGGATGTCGCTGGTACCGCCGTCTTCCTGTTGCTGCAAGTCGTCGAAGTAGACGATTGAATTCGGCATCAACGTGGCTTGCGTGCCCGTGGAAAACAAGATGACTGCGGTCGTGCCTTCGCGCGTGCGGATGGCTTCGCCCTCGTAGAGCTGTCCGTTTTCGAATGGCGCGCGCAGATGGCCGCTGCGATCCATAATCTGGTAATCGCCCGAGGCATCTACCAATCGGACATAAACCGGGGTATTCGTGGAAGCCAACAAGGCTGGAGCCACGGCAAGAAGTGCTAAAACGGGGAAACAGCGAGAAGTAGACATAAGGAGGTCGAATAGGCAGATAATCTGCGCTTCTGCAGATCGGCTGTTTACCCTATATCTTTAGAGGCAAGAGCCCCCTACCCGTTTTTCGTCGTGCGCCCTACTCCGACAATCCCCAGCGCGGGCTGATCGGATAGTAGATGAAACCTGCCCGGCCGACCATCGAACGCTCTGGCACAAAACCCCAGAAGCGGCTGTCGAGGCTCTCGTCGGAATTGTCGCCGAGGGCGAAGTAATTGCCTTCCGGCACCGTAAACATGTCGCCGGGGTAGCGAGACGGACTGCCGCGAAACTGCGGATCGTCCCCACGGAGATAGCCTTCGTATTCGCCCTCCTGCGCGGCGTTTTTAGCGAAGGCGTCGGCTCCTTCGATCGGCTTGCCATTGCGCAGGACCACCGGCGGCTGGATCTCGATGGTGTCGCCTTCGGTGCCCACCAGGCGCTTGATGTAGTATTTGCCCCGTTCGCCATCGGACATGCCGGGCACGTTGGTGGTATCGAAGACCACGGCATCACCGACCTCGGGCTTCACGAAGTGGTAGCTCATACGGTCGACAAAAAGCTGGTCGCCCGTCAAAATATCCCAGGAAAGCATGGTATCGCCCGCCTGAACCTGTTTGCCCGTAGCGATGGCCCGGTGGCCATTCACGATCGTCTCGCGGGCGCGCCCCTGTTGCACCAGATCTTCCAACAGCGGACGCGGGTCGTATTCCATGGGCACATTGGCCTGGACGGATTGACCACCCACGGAAAGCCAGACCGGCTTTTTCTGCGACGGGATGACGAACATGCTGCGCCCGGCAATGGCGTCTTCCTGGCTCGGCCACACCCAGACGACCTCTCCGCTGGCCGGAGCTTTCAGCTCGAAATGCTGCGTGCCCCTACCCAACTTGCGTACCCATTTCCAGACGCCGGACGGCTCTTCCGCCGGGTCATCGTAGACCTCCGTCGTCATGCCATGATACGTGGGGTACATGGAATTGGTCGGGATCTTCATCGGCTGGAAGTAGAACTGACGAATGCCCAGGGCGACGATGGTCATGACCAGCAGGGTTTCCAGCCAGTCGGCCTTGCTGTCCTTGGGATAATAGTAGCCGCCCGTCTTTTTCAGGATCGGCTCCAAACGGTCGATCGCATCTTCATAGGGCTTTACTTCGTTGGGCTTCTCCTTCACCACGCGCTTCAATTCGGCGCGGGCCTCCGTCAACTCCATCAGCTCATCGGCGGGCAAAAGATCGCGGCGGTAATGGTAGACCTTGCCGGCGATCTCGAGCCAATCCTTGGCGATTCTGCGCGCTTTCCGGGGCGATGAAGTAGACGAGTCAGTCATCAATTGCTGGTTTTGAGGATGTCGATGAAGGCTTCTTGCGGGATCGCGACCTTGCCGATCTGCTTCATGCGCTTCTTACCTTCTTTCTGCTTTTCCAGCAGCTTCTTTTTACGCGTAATGTCACCCCCGTAGCACTTGGCGGTCACATCCTTGCGCATGGCGCCGAGCGTTTCGCGGGCCACGACCTTGCCACCAATGGCGGCCTGAATCGCGACCTTGAAAAGCTGTCGGGGCAAGATGTCCTTGAGTTTTTCGCACAGTTGCCGCCCGCGTGCCTCTGCCTTGTCGCGGTGCACGATGCTGGAAAAAGCGTCGACAATGTCGCTGTTCACCAGGATGTCGAGCTTCACGAGGCTGGCCTCCTGATAATCGGCAAAGTCGTAGTCGAAGGAGCCGTAGCCCTTGGTGATGCTCTTGAGGCGATCGTTGAAATCGATCAGGATTTCGTTGAGCGGCATGGTGGCCGTCATCATCACGCGGTCGGCGTCAAGGGTCTCGGTATCCTCGATCATGGCGCGCTTTTCCATCAAGAGGGCCATCACGTCGCCCATGTGAGCGCTCGGGAAGTGGATCGTAGCCTTGATCGTCGGCTCGTAAATCGCCTCGATTTCGCTCGGGTCGGGCAAATAGGCGGGGTTCTGCACCTCCATCTTTTCGCCGTCGCTCTTGATCACGTGGTAGACGACGCTCGGATAGGTCGAAATGATGTCGAGGTCGTATTCGCGGCGGATCCGCTCGACCACGATCTCCATGTGCAAAAGGCCGAGGAAGCCGCAACGGAAACCGAAGCCCAGCGCCACCGAGCTCTCGGAGGCGTAGGTAAAGGCCGCGTCGTTGAGGCGCAGCTTGGCCACGCTCGCCTTGAGCTTTTCGTAATCCGAGGTGTCGATCGGATATATGCCGGCGTATACCATCGGACGCACCTCCTGGTAGCCTGGCAGCATCTTTTCTGCCGGGCTCTCGGCGTGCGTGATCGTGTCGCCGATCTTGATGTCCGCAACTTCCTTGATGTTGGTCACGAGGTAACCCACGCAGCCTTCAAAGAGCTCGTCCTGGGGCTTCTGGCGCGGCGAAAAGATCCCGACTTCCTTGATCTCGGTCTGCGTGCCGTCGCTCATCATGACGACCTTGTCACCCCGCTTGATATTGCCCGAGAAGACGCGCACGTAGCAGATCACCCCCTTGTAGGCATCATACACGCAGTCAAAGATCAGCACCCGGGTGTGGCCGTAGTCGGCCCAGCGGGGCTTCGGGATGCGCTGGACGATTGCCTCCAGAATCTCCGGGATGCCCTTTCCGACCTTGGCGCTGGCCATGATGGCGTCTTCGGCCGGCAGCGCCAGGATGTCTTCGAGTTGCCCCTGGATCTTGGGCACGTCGGCACTCGGCAGGTCAACCTTGTTGATCACCGGGATGATCTCCATGTTGAGCGCCATGGCCAGATTGGCGTTGGCAACCGTCTGCGCTTCGATGCCCTGAGCCGCATCCACCAGCAGCAGCGCGCCTTCGCAGGCGGCCAGACTGCGGGAGACTTCATAGGAGAAGTCTACGTGCCCCGGGGTGTCGATCAAGTTGAAGATGTAGGCCTCGCCCTTGTCGTTGACGTATTTGAGCGTGACCGGGTGGCTCTTGATCGTGATCCCGCGCTCGCGCTCCAGGTCCATGGCGTCGAGCAACTGGGCCTTCATTTCACGCAGTTCGACGGTCTGGGTAGCCTCCAGGAGGCGGTCACTCAGGGTCGTCTTGCCGTGATCGATGTGGGCAATGATGCAAAAATTGCGGATGCGGGAAAGCTGACTCATATACAGATCAGGCCGAGAGGTCGGCGAAATCACTCATGCTCCGGACTTTCAGGTCGCGGTCAATACGCTTTGCATGGCCCGCGAGCACTGCACCCGGGCCACACTCATAAAACTCTTGCACGCCAGCGGCAGCCGCAGCGCGAATGTCCTCCTCCCAGCGCACGCTGGAAACGACTTGGGCGGCGAGGGCCGCCTTGATTTCTTCCGGATCTTCGAGCGAACCACCCGTCACATTCGAGAAGACCGTGATGCGGGGGCGGTTGAACGGGATATCGGCCAGGAATTCGGCGAATGCCTGGCGGGCCGGCTCCATCAAGCGGCTATGATAGGCGCCGGCGACTTTCAACGGCATCACGCGCTTGAACTTGCCGGTTGCTTTGGCCGCTTCGACGGCGGCGGCAATCTTGTCCTTGTCGCCGGAAATGACCGTCTGGCCGGGGCAGTTGTAATTGGCGACGTCCACTTCGTGCGCTTCGCAGATGGCCTCGATGTCGCCACGCTCACCCCCGAGCACCGCAGCCATAGTGCCGCTGGTCTGGTCGCAGGCGTCCTGCATCAGGGCGCCGCGCTTGGCTACGATGGCCAGACCGGTTGCAAAATCGAAGACGTTGGCGGCAGCGAGGGCCGTCAGTTCGCCCAGGCTCAGCCCCAGCGCCACCTTGAGGTCGTCCAGCTTGCCGGCGTCTTGCAGCAGCTCGAAGCCCACGTAGCCGTGCACGTAAAGCGCAGGCTGGCAGATATGCGTCAGCGTCAACTCGGATTCCGGGCCGTTGAAGGACACGTCCTTCAGGCTCCAGCCGAGGATGCGGTCCGCCTCATCGTAGAGCGCACGCGCAATCGCCGAATTCTCATACAAACTCTGGCCCATACCGACCTGCTGGGCGCCCTGTCCTGAAAAAAGCAAACCGATCGACATAAGCGACCGAATAAAGGTGGCTTCTAAGCAAAGATCAATCGGTAAATGGCATCAGCGTCGTTCCCAGCTGCCTAAAGTATCGGAGGCCGCTGATGGAGCGCCCGCAGCCGAAGCGCTAACCTCTTCGTCCTGCGTCTCTTCTCCCGATTCATCCAATGAGCTCCAGGCCGAGAGGTCCGGGGAAGGCATACGTGCCAAGGAAGTGCCGGATTTTGCTTCCGTCTGCCACGTGCTAGCGTCGGTTGCCTCTGCAAGGTAAGGATTGCGTGCACTCGGGTTGGCGGCGTCGAGGAAGGGATTGGCGTTGGCCCTGTCATCGCGGGCTGCGGCGTCCCGTGAGCCCTCCACATGATAGAGGGCATATGCGCCGGCCTCGAATGGCCCGAAGGGTTCCATCGAGACAGGTTCCAGCCAGAGAGACTCAGCGGAGTCGTCGCCTACGGGGTCTGCTTGCCGAGGCGATGGCGGCAAGAGAAATGCGTCTTCAGCAAACCAACCGTCATCTGCAACTACAGGGATGCGCGGTGCTTCCTGGTCCTCCCCCGAACCGCCTTCTATGTCCAGCGCCAATTGATAGAAATCGAACGCCCCACTCTGCGCGTCGAAATGTCCAAGGCCCGCCGTTGACGACTCACTTTGCGGTCGCTTACTGGCCTCCGCTCGGACCGGATCAGCGGGCGTTACCTTGGGAGCGACGCCCTGCAATTCTTCCCGCAGTGCGTCGAACAATGGGGTCGCTTCCGGCAAGTCGACCTCGGCCGGCATGACCGGCTCTTCCACCGAAGCCGCCTCGACCTGGCCGCAGGCGGCGCAGAGCAGGACCAGACTACGACACCAGACCACCGGTGGAAAGGAAGATGCCCTTCAGGTTCATCTCCAGCGCCTTCGGGTTGGGCGAATAGGCCAAGGCGGTTTGCTTGGTGATCTTGCCCGCGCGCACCAGGCGATAGAGGTCCTGATTGAAGGTATGGGAGCCCAACTCCGCGGACGCTTCGATCACGGCGTTGATCTTGTGCAGCTCACCCTCGTTGATGATCGTTCGCGCCAGGCCCTCGACAATGAAAACTTCGGTGACCGGCATACGACCGCCGTCCAGCGCTGGCACCAGGCGCTGCGTAATGGTCGAGCGCAAGGCGCTGGCGATCTGCCGACGCAAACCCGTGTGCTGATCCGGCGGGTAAAACTCGAAGAGGCGCTGCACGCTTTGTTGCGCACTCGAACTGTGCAGGGTACCGAAAACGTAGTGACCGGTTTCCGCCGCGGACAAGGCGACGTCGAAGGTCTCGGCATCACGCATTTCCCCGATCAGGATGATGTCCGGGTCCTGACGCAGCACCGCCCGCATGGCCTGCCCGAAATCGCGCGTATCGATCCCAATTTCGCGCTGGTTGAACATACTCTTGATGTCCGTGTAGGTAAACTCGATCGGATCCTCGAGCGTCACCACGTGGGCGTCATCGTTGTGATTGATCCAATTGAGCATCGCGGCCAGGGTCGAGCTCTTGCCGGAGCCCGTGGGGCCACAGACCAACGTGATGCCGTCGTTGTATTGGCAGAGCTTCTCGAACGTCTCCGGCTCGTGGTTGAGCTGCTCGAAGGTGGGCGGGCTGTCGTTGACGTAGCGGAAGGCCACGCTCGGGGTGCCACGCTGATAGTAAGCGTTCACACGAAAACGCGCGACATCCGGAATCACGTAGGCAAAGTCGATCTGGTGGTCCATGCGCCAGCGCTCGTGAAACTCCTGCGGGCACGCGGCTTCCACGAAAGTAAGGATCTGCTCACGCGTCAGGGCGTCCATATCGACCGGCTCAAGCGAACCGTGAATCCGCAGCACGGCAGGCTTGTCCGTCTTGATGTGGATATCGCTGGCGCCGTTCTCTACGGCCAATTCCAGAAGGTTCTGAAACAACTCGATCTCGTCGGACATGGCAGGCTAGGGACTTGAACAGCAGTAAAAAGCATTGAAAGGACTAGCGAACCCATCCTACGGTGGCAAACTTTAACTTTTAGAGTAGGATCATCTTTATGTCATCACAGGTTACGCCTTTTGCGGGTGTTTATACCGCATTGATCACCCCCTTCCGTGAAGGTAAGGTCGATTACCCAGAGCTCGAGCGTCAGCTGGAGCGTCAGATCCAAGCAGGCGTGCACGGCATTGTCGCAGTGGGCACGACAGGAGAGTCCCCCACCCTCGACACCTTCGAGCACCTTGCCGTGATCGAGGCGACCGTGAAATTCGTGAACGGGCGCATCCCCGTCATCGCCGGTACCGGCGCCAACGCGACCTCTGAAGCCCTTTACCTGATTCGCGAGGCAGACGCCCGCGGCGTGGACGCGCACCTGCAGGTGGCCCCCTACTACAACAAGCCGACTCAGGAGGGCCTCTTCCGACACTTCTCCGCGGTTGCCGAGTCTACGGAAAAGCCGATCATGCTCTACTCGATCCCGGGCCGTTGTGGCATCGAGATCGGGATCGAAACCGTGCGCCGCCTGTCCGAAAACTTCGAGAACATGCGCTCGATCAAGGAAGCCGGCGGTGACGTCTCGCGTGTTTCGCAGCTGCGGCAGGCTTGCAATGGACGGATCACGATTCTTTCGGGCGATGACGGGCTGACGGTTCCATTTATGGCGGAAGGCGCTGCCGGCGTGGTTTCGGTCGCCTCCAACCTGCTGCCGGAAATCCTCGTCGACCTCGTTGCAAAGATGCAAAACGGAGATCTCCCGGGCGTGCATGCGCTGCTGAAGCGCTACTACGCTCTGCTGACGGATCTCGTCTTCCTCGAAGGCAATCCGGTCACGATCAAGACCGCCATGTATGAATCCGGCTTTCTCGCCGATGCCGAGGTGCGGCTGCCCATGGTTCCCATGAGCGAAGTCAACCTGCCCCGCCTGCGCGCGGCGCTGAAGGAAATCGGCCTTTCCACCCGTGAGTAGTCCCATGAGCAAGCTTCCCGTCATGATTTATGGCAGCCGCGGCCGCATGGGCCGCGTGCTCTGCGATCTCGCTGCAAGCTGCGAGGCTGAAGTCGTTTCGACCGTCGACCAAAATGAAGGCGACCTCGCGAGCGGCATTCAGAAGGCTGCCGTCGCGATCGACTTCAGTTTCCATGCGGCCACCGTCAAACTCCTCGACGCTGCGACCGCAGCCGGCAAGGCCGTGGTGATCGGCACGACGGGACATACTGCGGAAGAAAAGGAACGCATTCACGCCGCGGCGCAGCAGATCCCCGTCGTCTGGGCGGGAAACTATTCGGTGGGTGTGAACCTGCTCTTTTACCTGACCCGCAAGGCCGCCTCCATCCTGGGCGAAGATTATCAGCCCGAAGTGCTGGAGCTGCACCACCGCCACAAAAAGGACGCGCCTTCCGGCACGGCCGCCAACCTGGTAGACTTGGTGCGCGAGGCACGCGAACTGCCGGAGTCCGCAGTTGTGAACGGACGCGAAGGCATCACCGGAGAACGCCCGAACGACCAGATTGGCGTGCACGCCATTCGCGGAGGCCAGATCATTGGCGAGCACACCGTCTTCTTCATCGGTGAGCAGGACCGGATCGAGTTGACGCACCGAGCGCAGGATCGTGGCATCTTTGCGCGCGGCGCCCACCGTGCTGCTCGTTGGGCCAGCCAGCAGCAGCCGGGGCTCTATGACATGCGCGACGTCCTGGGACTCAAGGATTAGGCCATGATCGTCCATCTCGAGGGCACCTTGGTCGAGGCCACCCCTTTAAGCGCGGTAATCGACGTCAACGGTGTCGGTTACGGCATCTCCCTGCCGGTCACGACGGCTGAAAAGCTGCCGCAGCTCGGCCAACGCGTGCGACTGTTCACCCACGCTGTCTATCGGGAAGACTCGCAGACGCTCTACGGCTTTGCCACGCAGGACGAACGCGAGTGGTTCCGCCTGCTCAGTGAGCACGTGAGCGGCATCGGGCCCAAGATCGCGCTCAGCATCCTGAGTAAACTCTCGATCCCGATCCTGCGACAGGCGATTGCGCAAGAAGACGTGAATCAGTTGTCGCAATGCCCCGGCATCGGCAAGAAGACCGCCGCCCGGCTCTGCGTGGAACTGAAAGACAAGGTGGCGGGCCTGATGCCGAAAGCGTCTACTTCGACCTCGCCCTCAGGCGAAAATAAAACGCCCTCCGAATCCCCCGCCCAGGGCCAGTTCAACGATGCCATCGCGGCTCTCGTTACGCTGGGTTACAAGCTGGACGCCGCCGACAAGGCGGTGCGCCAGGCGCAACAGAAGCTGGGGGACGAGGCCACGACCGAGGCCTTGATCCGTGCCTCCTTACGGTAGAAAGACTTGCGGAAGCCAACCGATGGGCTAGTAAGTGCTATTTTGCGCTTGCAGTTGTCTGGGCGAGCGTGATTGATTATTAGTTTTTCCGGCGGGCGATTAGCTCAGTTGGTAGAGCAGGAGACTTTTAATCTCTTGGTCCTGGGTTCGAGTCCCAGATCGCCTACCATCTACCTTTTTCATAAGAGTTTTACGCTATCTAGCTTGTCTTTGTGACTAACTACAGATAGTAAAGAGGTGAGTAACGCACGTGGCGAATGTGGGCATTAGACCCCTCTAAAAGGGTATTGCTGAACCTCCCCGTCGTGCACAGTCTCCCATTAACCCGTTCATGTGATGAAAAAGGTCGTAATAATTGAAGATCAAACAGCTGTCCGTGAAATGATTGCCCAGATCGTGCGGACCGAGCCAGGTTTTGAAGTCGTTGCTGAATGCGGAGATGGCCAGACTGCCGTCGATACCTGCGTCGAGCACAAGCCAGACTTCGTCATTCTGGATGTCATGCTCCCTGGGCTCAATGGTGCGGAAGTTCTGCGTCGTTTCTCTCGTCAGCTCCCGAAGACTCGCGTGCTGATTTTCTCCGGTTATCAAGACTCCGTTCTGTTGCGCGAACTGCTTGAAGCAGGTGCCCACGGCTTTATCGGCAAAAGTGCTCCGCTGACCGAGTTGCAGAAGGGCATTCAGGTCGTTGCCGGCGGCGGTAGCTACTTCAGCCCCGAAGTGGCTCAGATTCTCCGCGAAGCAATGACCAATCCCGCCGGCGTCGCCAATCCCGCGGTCAATCGCCTCACCACGCGTGAGCGTGAGATCCTGCAACTGATCGCCGAGAGTTACAGCACCAAGGAAATTGCCAACAAGCTGAAGATCAGTGTGAAGACGGCGGAAAACCACCGGACCAACCTGATGAAGAAGCTGGATCTGCACGATATCGCCAGCCTCACGCGCTTCGCGATCGAGTATGGTTTGATCGAGCCGCCGGTCCGCCCCACCCTCCTCGGTTCCAACTGAACGGTTTGTGCGCATCAATCTGATGTGCACCGCCTTTCTGACTTGCGCTAACCTGCGGATGCTCCAACCTAGCGGAAAGCTGGGTGAGGTATTTATTTATGACTAGAGTGCATCGTTTTTCTTTGGTTCTGTGTCTAGCCATGGTAGCCGCTTTTGCCGGTTGCCGCCAAAAGCCGGAACCGCCGGATCCGGGATTCACCCGCGTGGATTCCGAAATGGGTGGCCGTCGCGGCGACTTCGTCAACGACTCGATGGTGGATGCAGGCCAATACGGCAGCACGCTCCAGCCCCGCGACAGCGATGCCTCCCTGTCTGACAGCATGCTGGAAAATGCCGATGTTTACGGCGCGGTCTACTTCGACTTCGACAAGTCGTATGTCCGCCCGGCCGACCAGCCCATGCTCGAAGAAGTCGCCTCCTACCTGTCGAGCAATCCCAACGAGCGGCTCGTGGTAGAAGGCCATTGCGACTGGCGCGGCACCACGGAATACAATATGGCTCTGGGCGACCGACGTGCAGATGCCGTAAAGCAATACCTGGTGACGCTCGGCGTCGATGGCAGCCGAATCGAAACCGTTTCGAAAGGCGACCTCGAAGCCCAGACCAACGTGAGCGACTCCCAGGCTGCTCAGGACCGGCGCGCCGACCTGCTTGTGCTCGAGCAGTAAGCGTCCATCCCCAGCACCCCACTCTACTTTTCTAAACCGATAGCGTTTCCCGCTGTCGGTTTTTTTATGCCCGCACGTCTTTGCTTGTTAGGGGCAGATACCTTGGCACAAAAAAAGCCGGAAGCATACAGCTTCCGGCGCAAAGGTCAGAAAAGGAACAGGGGTTACGCCTGCTTGGCCAGGTTCACCAATTCGATGAACGACTTTGCCTGCAGGGAGGCACCGCCGATCAGACCGCCGTCGATGTCGGGCTGAGCCAACAGTTCCTCAGCATTGGCCGGCTTCATCGAGCCGCCATAGAGGATGCGAATCTTGTGGGCGACCGTTTCGCCGAAGCGCTCGACGAGCCAGCTGCGGATCACCGCGTGGACTTCCTGCGCCATCTCCGGCGTAGCGGTCTTGCCGGTGCCGATCGCCCAAACGGGTTCATAGGCGACGACCAAGTTCTCCGCCTGCTCCGAAGTGACGTCTTTCAGGCCGCCTTCGAGCTGTTCGCGCACCACCTCGAGGGTCTTCTCGGCTTCGCGCTCTTCCAGCTTCTCACCGACGCAGAGGATCGGCTTGAGGGAACTCTCGAACGAGGCCAGGACCTTCTCGTTGATGAAGGCATCGGTCTCACCGAAGTATTCGCGGCGCTCGCTGTGTCCGAGGATCACGAAGGTGCAGAACAGGCTGCGCAGCATCACAGGAGATACTTCGCCCGTGTAGGCACCTTCCGCCTTCGGATACATGTTTTGAGCGCCGAGCTGGATGTTGGAACCTTCCAACAGGCGGGCGGACGTTTCCAGCGCAGTGAAGGGCGGGCAAATGCAGACACCCACCTCCGTTTGCTGGCCGACCGATTGGTGAATGTCCTTCACCAGGTCTTCCGCCTCGCTGGCGGTCTTGTTCATCTTCCAGTTACCGGCGATGAGATATTTCCGGATTGCTTTATTCATTTTTTCGGGCTGCAAAGTGAGCGTTGCGTGAGGCTGTGGAGCCTAATGCAGACTTATTTCTGGTCAAGTGCGACGACGCCGGGCAGTTCCTTGCCTTCGAGAAATTCGAGGCTGGCACCGCCACCCGTGCTCATGAAGGTGACCTGGTCGCCGTAGCCACTCTTCTTGATGGCCTTGACGGAGTCGCCACCACCGATGATGGAGGTGTTGTCGGCTTCGGCGACCGCCTTGGCGATCGCGAAGGAGCCTTTGGCGGACTCCGGGATTTCGAAGATGCCCATCGGGCCGTTCCAGAGCACGGTCTTGGCGTCCTTCACGGCATTGGCGTAAAGCTCGACCGTCTTCGGGCCGATGTCGACGCCTTCCCAGCCGTCTTCGATATCGCCATCTACCACCTTGGTGTTACCGAGGGTGCCGCCCTTGAAGTCGAGCGCGTCGCACACGAGGTTGTCGACCGGCAGCAGGAATTCCACGCCCTTGGCCTTGGCCTTTTCGAGCGCCTTCTTGGCCGTTTCGATCTTGTCCGGCTCGGCGAGGGAGTTGCCGACCTTGCCGCCCTGGGCGAGCTTGAAGGTGTAGGCCATCGCACCGCCAATGAGGATCTTGTTGGCCTTCTCGAGCAGCGCGTCGATCACCTGGATCTTGTCGCTGACCTTGGCGCCGCCGAGGATCACGACAAACGGACGCTCCGGCTGGGCGGTCTTCTCACCCAGGAACTTCAGTTCGGCCTGGATCAGATAGCCGCACACGCTGGGGCTGAGGAACTTGGTCACGCCTTCGGTCGAAGCGTGGGCGCGGTGCGCGGTGCCGAAAGCGTCGTTGACGTAGACTTCGGCGACAGCCGCGAGCTGCTTGGCGAACTCAGGATCGTTCTTCTCTTCACCGGCGTAGAAACGCACGTTTTCGAGCAGGACGACGTCGCCATCCTTCATGGCTTCGACCTGCATCTTCACGCTTTCACCGACGCAGTCGTCCACGAAGGTGACCGGCGCACCCAGCTTCTGGGCGAGGTCGTTCGCCACGGGAGCGAGGGTGAACTCAGGGTTCTTTTGGCCCTTCGGGCGACCCAGGTGGCTGCACAGGATGATCTTGGCGCCTTGTTCGCGCAGGTAGTTGATCGTCGGCAGAGCCGCCACGATGCGGGAATCGTCGCTGATCATGCCGTTTTGCACCGGCACGTTGAAGTCGACGCGCACCAGCACGCGCTTACCTTTTACCTCGATGTCTTCAATGGTCTTGGTGGCCATGGGAAATATTAGCAGTCAAATGATGGAAAGAAGAGCGGGAACAGCGAAAAATCCGTCCCCTGAATCAACTGAGGGCAAGAAAAAGCCGCCCACCTGTGCCCGATTGGACAAGCACCGGCGGGCGGCCGAAAAAGAACAGGCTAGTTCAGCTTGCTAAGCCAGAAGGCTTAGAGGGACTTCACCTTCTTGAGCAGGTCGACGACGCGATTGGAGTAGCCCCATTCGTTGTCGTACCAGGAAACCAGCTTGAAGAACGTGCTGTTGAGGCCGATGCCGCTGCCAGCGTCGAAGATCGAGGAGGTCTTGTCGTGGATGAAGTCGCTGGAAACGACCTGATCTTCGGTGTAGCCGAGGATGCCCTTGAGGGAGCCTTCGGAAGCTTCCTTCATCTTTTGGCAGATTTCTTCGTAGGAAGTTTCCTTTTCGGTCTTCACCGTCAGATCCACGACGGAAACCGTCGGGGTCGGGACGCGGAAAGCCATACCGGTCAGCTTGCCCTTCACTTCCGGCAGCACGAGGCCCACCGCCTTGGCGGCACCGGTGCTGGCGGGAATGATGTTGAGCGCAGCCGCGCGGCCACCCTTCCAGTCCTTCATGGAAGGACCGTCGTTGGTCTTTTGGGTAGCGGTGTAGCTGTGCACGGTCGTCATCAGGCCTTCGGCGATGCCGAAGTTGTCGAGCACCACCTTGGTGATCGGGGCCAGGCAGTTCGTCGTGCAGGAAGCGTTGGAGATGATGGCGTCGTCAGCCGTCAGCGTGTCGTCGTTGACCCCCATCACCACCGTCTTGACCTTGTCACCCTTACCCGGGGCGGAGATGATCACCTTCTTGGCGCCAGCCTTGATGTGACCTTCCGCAGCGGTGTCCTTGGTGAACAGGCCGGTGGATTCGATGACGTAGTCCACGCCGAGTTCGCCCCAGGGCAGTTGCTCCGGGGTCGCACGCAGGGCGAGGCACTTGATCTTTTGGCCGTTGACGACGAGCGTGTCGTCTTCAGCAGCGTCCGGGGAGGACTTTTCGCTGGAGACCGTGCCGTCGAATCGACCTTGGATCGAGTCGTACTTCATCAGGTAAGCCAGGTTGTCAGCCGGCACGAGGTCGTTGATGGCAACCACTTCGAAAGTGCTGCCAAGCAGACCTTGCTCCACCAGGGCGCGGAAGACCAAGCGGCCAATCCGGCCAAAACCGTTAATCGCGATTTTAGTAGCCATTGTTTGAAGATATCCTAGTTGGTTGGGCGAGCCGGGCTCAAGACTGAACAGCGGCAACCCGCTAATCGCCTTGGAACCATATCAGCTGCAGATAAGCAAGCGTAATAAGCCAAAAACGCCGCTGCCAAGCCATAAATGTTTTTTATTTTGAAATTACTTAAGATTAAGCTGGCTTAACTCACCCATTCATCGCCGTCCTTGAGGACTAGGCTTTCACCCAAAGGGCGCAGCTAAGCGGCATGAGCTCGAGGTAGTTCTTCTCGCGCCGCACCTGAGCGGTATGAATGCCGTGCCCGTCGAAACGCTCGTGGTCGGCCACCTGAGTATATCCGTCGAGCAATCCCTCAGGTATCTCCATGCGCACGATCTCGAAATGGGGATTGATCGTGAAGAACAGGCGCCGGCTGCCGAGCTGCCCATTGGCATTGTAGACCATCCCGAGTGCGGATCGGCAGGTGAACGACTGGTAGTAGTCCTTGCGGGGGTGCTCGTAGAGACGGATCAGCCGTCCCCACTCACTGCGCCGGAAGCGGATCCAGTTGCGGAAATACTCGTGCGTGCCGCTGTAGAAGATCGCCCGGGTGTAGGGGATCGCGTTGAGGTCTTCACGCTGGTAGGTGTTGTTGATCCCGTGCTTGCTCTTGAGCATATCCATGCCGCTATTGAGCATCGGAATGCCGACCGCCATGCTCATGATCGACATCATGAGGTGTGTGCGGCGCCGGTCGTTGAAGGTCGGGAAGTAGCCGTTGTGGTCCCGGTTCTCGGTAATCTTGTCCATCCAGCAACGGTCGTCATGGCTTTCGACATAGTTGACCGTCTGCGCCGGGAACGAGGCCATTTCCCGCGAACCCTGCAAGTAGTAGCGTAACCCGTCGGCGTTGCCTTTGCCCGTCACGTATTCGCGGATGAATTCACGGTAGCCATCGTTCCAGGAAGCCACGCCCGTTTCCTTCAGCTGGTGGGCGATATGACCGCGAAAGCTCCAGGGTTCGGCGATGACTACGACGGAGGGCTTGACCGCCTTGAGCTTCTGCTCGACATCGGCCAGGGCATCCCGCCCCACCAACTCACCCAGGTCGAAGCGGAAGCCGTCTACATCGTAGGTACGCACGAGATGGATCAGGCTCTCGATCATCAAACGCCGCGCCATCGGGGCGTCGCAATCGAGCGTGTTGCCGCAACCGCTGAAGTTCATGTATTCGCCGTCGCGGCTGAGCAGGAAGTAGTACTGCTTGTCGATGTATTGCAGGTAGTTCGGCTCGCCCACGTGGTTGTAGACCACATCCAGAATGACCGCCATGCCTTGCCGGTGGAAGGCGTCTACCAGCTCGCGAAACTCCTCGATCTGCGTTGCCTTGGCCGGGTCGGTCGCATACTGGCTCGCCGGGCTGAAGTAGTTGCAGGTCATGTAGCCCCAGTGATACTGCTCGGGGCTCTTGGCATCGTTTTCCTGGATGGGCTGCAGCTCCACGGCATTGAAGCCGAGCTCCTTCAGGTAAAACGACTCGTGCTCGACCCATTTGCGCAGGCCCGTGAAGCCCCGGCGCTCGACCTCGGACATCGCGATCGGGGCAAACTTGGTCAGGTCGCGCACGTGGGCCTCGCAGATGACGAGGTCGTGCCACCACGGCGGGCGGAAGGGGCGCGGTGTGCGCGGCAGGCGGCCGTGGTCGATGACGATGGCCGGGCCCAGCGGGCCGACCACCGCCAGCGCATAAGGATCGAGGATGCGGAAGTTGGGATCGAAATTCGTGGCGCCTTCGATGCTGCGGCCATCGATCTTGTAGTAGTAATACCAACCGTGGCGATTGCCGGCCACACTCGCCTCCCAAGTCATGCCGTCGATCATGCGCAGGCGAATGGGTTCGGGCTCGGGATCGTCGAGCTTCTCGAACAGGAAGAGCTTCACTGAATTGGCGCGCGGCGCAAAAATGCGGAAGCGGGTGATGCCGCCGAGCACCTTGACCCCCTGCTCCATCGGGCTCTCGAGCGTCTTGAGAAAGACGCCGGCCTGCATCGTGGTCGTCTCTTCGTAATCTCCTTCGACGTAGGCGATTTGAGCAGTCCCGCTCTGGTTGATCGAGCGCGGGGTGGTAAACTGAAAGACGTGCTTGCCTGTGCGCTCGGGCTGAAACTGGTAATTCCGGTTGCCGTACGGGTCGTGGTGCACGTTCGGGGCGTCGGAGGGGACCTCCAGCCAGCGGCCCGTCCCGGTGACGAACTTGAACTCCACCGCATCGCTGCTGATGGACTTCTTGCGCTTGCGCAGCACAAAGTAGGTTTCGCCATCGATCTCCTGGGACTGCAGGCGCCACTTGGCCTTGCCGATCGCCTTGTTCCAGCCGCTGAACGGACCTGCGAGGTAGAGTTTTTCTTCCTCGAACGAGATATTGGGCATCCGGTTGGCCCGGAGCATGAAAATGATGTAGGAACCGGAGCAGTAATAGGCGGCATGCTCGCCGAAGATCGTCAGCGGCGCAGGCTTCACATCGTGCAGCGGGATCCGGTCGCGCCCCCAGAACAGAGGCGGCATCTTCTTGCGCTTCCAGTCTCGCTGCAAAGAGACGACTCCGGTGTGTAGAGAGGTCCAGTGGGCACTGGAAAGGACTGGAGACTGCGGCTTGGTCTGGGATCCCATTGGGGAGGGAGTTACTGGTGTTCCTTCTTCAAAGCAAATGATAACAGCAAAAAGGCCGCCATTGTGCGTGAAGGTGTGGCAATTGAGTGAAATTCACGTGGGTCCGGGTTTGCACCGGCAGACAAGTTTGTCCAAGTTACCGGCACCATGGGTCAGCGGGTATTATTAGGATTGTCAGGCGGCGTGGACAGCGCGGTGGCCGCCCTGCGCCTCAAAGAGCAGGGTTATGAGGTCGTGGGCGCTTACATGAAGAACTGGATCAACGAGGAAAACGTCTTCGGCAATTGCCCCTGGGAGCAGGATATCGTGGACGCGCGCGCCGTGTGCCAGCATCTGGGCATCCAGTTCGAGGTGATCAACTTCATGCGCGATTACCGCGAACGCATCGTCAACTACCTCGTCGAAGGCTACGCCCGCGGTCTGACGCCCAATCCGGACGTGATGTGCAACCGTGAGATGAAGTTTGGCGTATTCCTCGAGTGGGCCCGCGAACATGGCTTCGACTACGTGGCCACGGGCCACTACGCCCGCAAGATCGGAACGGGACCGGAAGCCAGGCTGCTGGAAGGCGTGGACCCGAACAAGGACCAGTCCTACTTTCTCGCACTCCTGCAGCCGGACCAACTGGCCGCTGCCCTCTTCCCCGTCGGCGATCTGCAAAAGCCGCAGCTGCGCGCGATCGCCCAAGCCGCCAAGTTGCCCAACGCCGACAAAAAGGACAGTCAGGGCATCTGCTTTATCGGCGAGGTGAAGATCAACGACTTCCTCGAGAAATTCATTCCCGACCAGCCCGGACCGATCGTTAACCTCGAAGGCAAGGTGCTGGGCGAACATCGTGGCTTGCATCGCTATACGCTCGGCCAACGCAAGGGCATCGGCGTGCCCTCCAATGCTGACAACGAGTTTTACGTGGTCGTGGCCAAGCGCGTGGACACCAATGAACTGGTGATCGCCTTCGAGAGCCAGAAGCCGGACGAGTTGTGGCAACAGGACATCCACGTGCACCAGCTCAGCTGGGTGATCCCTGCGGGGCTGACGGAAGCGGAAGACCTCGAGGCACGGGTGCGCTATCGTGACCCGCGGGTAAAGGTCCATTTCGCCCCAAAAGGCAACGGGACCGCCCAGCTCCACTTCGCCGAACCCCAGCGTGGCCTCGCCTCCGGGCAAGTCTGCGCGCTCTATCGAGGTGAGCAGCTTCTGGGCGGTGGCATCTACTTCTAGAAATCGTGCGAGCGGCGCGCCTTCTGGAGCTATGAGCGGCGTTCATGGAGGCGAATCGAACAACTCCCACCTTTCGTTTTGCATTTTCCCGTACAAGCGCCACTTTGGCTTCAGCCATGTCCTGGAATCGTTTCAAGGAATACTACATCGAGAACGCTGACCTCGGCTTTGCCCTGGACGTCAGCCGCATGAATTTTTCCAACAGCTTTCTGACGGAAATGGAAGGGCGCATGCAGCTCGCCTTCCAAGCCATGAGCGCCCTCGAAGACGGCGCGCTGGCGAATCCGGACGAAGTGCGGATGGTGGGCCACTACTGGCTCCGCAACCCCCGGATCGCTCCCAAGCCGGAGCTGTCCGAGGAGATCACGCAGACGCTGGACCGCATCGACACCTTCGCCAAGCAGGTGCACTCGGGCGAAATCCAGGGCGCGGGCGGCAAGTTCACCGACCTGCTCGTGATCGGCATCGGCGGCTCGGCCCTCGGCCCCCAATTCGTCTCCCAGGCGCTCGGCCGCCCGGGCGAGGATCGCATGCAGGTCCACTTCTTTGACAATACCGATCCGGACGGCTTCGACCTCGTGCTCTCCAATCTGCGCGGCAAGTTCGACCGGACGCTCGTGCTCGTGGTCTCCAAGAGCGGCGGCACGCCGGAAACGCGCAACGGCATGCTCGAAGCTCAGCAGGCCTACCTTTCCGAAGCGGTGAACTTCGCGCAGCACGCGGTAGCGATCACCGGTCAAGGCAGCAAGCTCGACAAGGTGGCCGACGAGGAAGGCTGGCTCGACCGCTTCCCCATGTGGGACTGGGTCGGGGGCCGCACCAGCGAAATGGCCGCAGTCGGTCTCCTGCCCGCCCGCCTGCAAGGCATCGACATCCGCGCAATGCTCGATGGCGCGGCCAAGATGGACGAATGGACCCGCCAGCACGAAACGCTGAAGAATCCCGCCGCCATGCTGGCGCTGATGTGGTACCACGCCACCAACGGCCAGGGCGACAAGGATATGGTCATCCTGCCCTACAAGGACCGCCTCGCCCTCTTTGCTAAATACCTGCAGCAACTGGTGATGGAAAGCCTGGGCAAGGAGAAGGACCTTTCCAACAACGTCGTCAACCAGGGCATCGCCGTCTACGGCAACAAGGGTTCGACCGACCAGCACGCCTATGTGCAGCAACTGCGGGAAGGCGTGAACAATTTCTTCGCCACCTTTATCGAGGTGCGCAAGGACCGCGAAGGCGCCTCCGTCGACGTGGAAGAAGGCGTGACCGCTGGCGACTACCTCAACGCCTTCCTGCTCGGCACCCGAGCCGCCCTGGCGGAAAAGGATCGCGAGTCCATTACGATCACGGTCGAAGAAGTGACGCCGGAAACGGTGGGCATGCTGATCGCGCTCTACGAGCGTGCGGTGGGCTTCTACGCCAGCCTCGTCGGGATCAACGCCTATCACCAGCCGGGCGTCGAAGCCGGCAAAAAGGCGGCCGCCACCTTCTTGCGCCTCAAGAAGCGCATCATGTCGCACCTGCAGTCCAACGCCGGCAAGGCCTTTACGGTGGATGAAATTGCGGCTTCCCTGGGTGAAGAGCAGGAAGCGGAAACGATCTTCAAACTGCTCGAGCACTTGGTGGCGAATCCGGCCAAGGGCGTGACCAAGCAGACGGCGGGTAGCTCCTGGAACGCCAAATATCAGCTCCAGGCCTAGGAGCCGGCACACGACCCCGAGATGGGCTGGATCACTGGAGTCATATCGGCTTTTGCCGTGCTGGCCCTCTCGGCGGCGATCGTGCAGTCCGAGCGCCTGCGCGTCGCGCATGTTGAAGTCGCGACGCTGCAGGAACGCGAAAGCCAGGCCGTAAGTCTGCAGGCTCAATTGCAGGAGTCCTTCAATCAGGCGCAGCGCGAACAGGAACGCCTGGCCCGCCAACTGTCGGGCGCGGAGGCGGACTTGATCGAGTCCAAGGCACGTCAAGCCGCCCTGCAAGGCGACGTGGCACAGCTGCAGCGCGACCTCGAGGCGACGCAGGCCAAGCTCGAGCAGCGTGAAGAAACGCTGAACGATCGGGAGTTGCGCCTTGCCCGCCTCCGGGCCGAGCTGGAGCGTCAGCTGCAGACACCAGCGGCCCCCGCAGCAGCCCCGGTTGCCGTCGCGCCTCAAGCCGGGCAGTCGCCGGCAGAATGCGAAGTGCTCGCCCGCTCCCGCAACGGCAAGGTCATTGCGCTGGAAAACGCCGAGGCGTATTTTGCGCAGGGAGAGACCTATACCCTCCAGTTGCCGGGCGGCGAAGAGCTACGCTTTCATCCGACGCGCCTGGCGCAAGATGCTGCCGTCGGATGGATTGAGCCGCTCGAGCTCAGCTCTGCACTTGATCCCGGGATCAAACTCAGCTTGTATTTCACCCCATGAATATGATCAGTGCCTTTTGGTTCTGCCTCCGCCTTCTTGTGCTGGGTGCATTGGCATGGACGATTTCGGGTTGCGGTTCACTTACCGGCGAAGATCCGAACATGTCCCCGGTTCCCCAGGCTCAACCGGCCGGATGGGAAAACCAGGTGCCTGGCTTCAATACGCCGTAAGGTCTTTTTGTGGACGCTGAGGCTCCGAATCAGCAACTTCCAGCTGCGCTGTATCTGGTCGGCACCCCGATCGGGAACCGTCATGAGCTGACGCCCCGAGCGGTCGAGGTCCTGGAACGGGCCGACGTCATCGCCTGCGAGGACACGCGGCACGCGCAACGGCTGCTCTCCCACCTAGACGTCTCGGCTCCGCTACGCGCCTATCACGACCACAACGAACGCAACCAGGCAGACAGCCTGGCCGATCTCGTGGCGGAAGGTAAACGTGTGGCCCTTGTCACGGATGCGGGGATGCCGGCTATCAGCGATCCCGGCTTCAGGGTGGTGCGGGCGTGTCGCGCCAGGGGCTTGACCGTGACGCCCATCAGCGGGCCTTCCGCCGTCACCGTGGCGCTCGCGGCCTCCGGCCTGCCGACCGACGGTTTCCTCTTCTTAGGATTCCTGCCGCCCAAGACAGCGGCCCGTAAGCGCACGTTCGAGCGTTGGCGCGAGCTGGAATATACGCTCGTGTTCTACGAATCTACCCACCGCATCACCAAGTTCGTCGACGACGTGATCGAGATCCTGGGGGCGAACCGCTGTATGGCCATCGGGCGCGAGCTGACCAAGCTGCATGAAACGTTTTACGTCGGGACGGCAGCCGAAGTGCGCACGAAACTGTTAGCGGGCAGCCTCAAGGGCGAATTTGTCGTGATGATTGCCAAACCCGGCTACCAACTGGACGACCCCTCATGAAGACCGTCGCCGTCATCGACGTTGGCAGCAACACGATCAAGACGCTGGTCGGGGTGCGCGGCTCGCATGGGCGCGTCGAATCGCTCTTCGAGCACACCTTGGAAGTGCGCATCAGCCAGGGGATTTCCGGGCACCCTCCCCGCCTCCAGCCCGATCGCATTGCGGCCGGTATCGACGCCGTGGTGACGCTGCACCGAGACTGGCAGAAACACGGTCCCATCGACGATTGCGCTATCGTCGCCACCAGTGCGGTCCGCGACGCTCAAAACGGAGAAGACTTCCTCGGAGGCGTGGAAGAGGCCATCGGCATCCGCCCCATCATCCTGACAGGAGACGAGGAAGCGCATTTCATCGCCGAAGGTATCCGGCAAGACCCGGAGATCGGAACCGAGCTGCAACAGTTTTCGCTGGCCGACCTCGGTGGCGGCAGCCTCGAAATCATCCGCTTTGCCGAGGGGGCGATCGATAAAGCCGTCAGCCTTCAGCTCGGTTCGGTGCGCCTGTTCGAAGCCTTCCCGCCAGACCCCAAGGGCCGCTACCCGCAGTCGATGCTGGATGAGCTTCAGGGGCATGCGCGTCGCGAGATCGAACAGCACGACATTGTGCCGGTGGCTCCCCTCGTGGGCACAGGTGGGGGCATGGCCGTCACACGCGCCCTGCTGGCAGGCAAGCATCATACCACTTTCAAGGAAATCTCGCCCACGATCGCTTACGAAGACGTTTGCGAGCTCGTGCAGGAACTTTCTGCACTGACCTTCGCCGAGCGCCTCGAGGTGCCTGGCCTACCGCCGGGGCGCGCCGACATTTTCCCCGTGGCGCTGGCCATCTATCAGACCTTGATGGAAATGGCCGACGCCCAGGCGATTCAGCAATCGCTCTACAATCTGCGCTTTGGCATCGCCTCGCATCTGCTGACGCACGGCTACTTTCGCTAAAGCTGGCGGAGCGCCGCCAGCGTCGCCTCGAAATCAGGCGGCATCGGTGCCCGCAATTCCAGTAGCTCGCCCGAAACCGGATGTGCGATCTTGAGCAGCGCGGCGTGCAGCATCACCCGCATCACGGGCGTGGGAAAGCTGCTGACGCGGAAGCCGTAGGTCGTATCGCCCGCCAAGGGATGTCCGATATGCTGCGCGTGAACGCGAATCTGGTGCGTCCGGCCGGTGTGGATGTGAAACTCTACCAGAGCCGCGGCCTCCTTGAAGTGCTCCTGCACCGCGTAGTCGGATAAGGCATACCGGCCGTTGGCGACCACGGCCATGCGCTGGCGGTGCACCGGATGGCGCCCGATCGGCGCATTGATACGTCCGCTACTCGACGAAGGCGTGCCTTGGGTTATCGCGAGGTAGCGCTTCTCGGTCTTGCGTTCGGCAAACTGATGGGACAACCCCTGATGCGCGCGGTCAGTCTTGGCCACGATGATCACGCCGCTGGTCTCGCGATCCAGACGGTGCACGATCCCCGGGCGCTCCACGCCACCGATGCCGCTGAGCTGCCCCTGGCAATGATGCAGCAGCGCATGCACCAGCGTATCGTCACCGGTTCCTGCCCCGGGATGCACCACCATGCCGGCCGGCTTGTTAATTGCGAGGCAGTCTGCATCCTCGAACAGCACATCCAACGGGATCTCCACCGGATGCAGTTCCAGCGGCTTGGGCGGCGGCACGGTATAGTTGATCCAATCGCCTTCGAGGACCTTGTCCTTTTGAGTCAATGCGGCATCTTCGCGCCACACAAGGCCAGCGGCAAAAAGCTTCTGCACCTGGCTGCGGCTCAGCCCCTCCGCCATACGCGTGACGGCCTTGTCCGCCCGCTCGCGATGGAGCATCGCAGTGACTTGAAACGAAAACTCCTGGCCTGCGTCCTCTGCCATGGTCAGCCCGCAAAATCCGCCACCACGCGGTCGATCTCGTCCAGGTGACGCTGACGCAGTTCGTCGGGAATCAGGGCAACGCGAAAGCCGTTTTTCGCCAACTCGCCCAGTTCTTCCACCGTAAAATCGAGTTCGTCGTGCAGCGCCTGATACTCCTCATGCAGCTGATTGCCGAACGAAAGCGGGTCGTCGGTACTCACGGTACAGGTAAAGCCGGCGTCCACCAGACGGCGAATCGGGTGCTCCCGCATGGTGGGCACCACATCCAGCTTCACGTTGCTGATCGGACAGATGTCGAAGGCGATGCCCCGTTGATGCAGCTCCTCGAGAAAGGCAGGGTCCTGGACGGCCCGGACGCCGTGCTGGATCCGCGTCACCTGGAGATCGTCCACAGCGTAGCGCACAAATTCCGGACCGGCAAATTCCCCGGCGTGGGCCTTGGTGATCATACCGTTGGCCCGCGCCTTCTCCCAAAGCCGAGGCGCCCATTCGCCCACCGGATCCGTCTCTTGTCCATGCAGGTCGATGCCGTCAAGGTGAGGCCATTGCACCGACTCCTCGATCCAGCCCCGGGTGCGCTCATTGTAGCCGGCATGGTGGATACCCATGAAGACCTTCACCACCATGCCCTGCGGAGCCGCGTGCTTGATCGCGTCGATGATACCCTGCCCGTTCAGGCCGAGAAACTCGACCATACCGGAGGCGAAGCTCGTCTCGACGTAGCGCACATGCTGCTCTTCGTAGAGCCGTCGAAAAACGATTCGGGCCGCCTCGTGATAGCGCTCAGGCGAAATGTACCACTGGGTGGCCATGGTCAGCAGCTCCTCCTCAAACTGGGCGAAACTCCCGAATTTGTAGTCAGGCGCCCACGACAACGGCGGGCGTGCCCACTGGGCGTTGTCCTGCTTTTGCAGGAGCTCGTAGGGCAGCGCACCTTCGATATGCAGGTGCGTTTCCGTCTTCGGCAAGGCGTCGAGAAACGCCTTCAGGCGAGGAGCCGGCAATTTGGACATCAGACTGAAACCTTACTCGGCGAGCAACTGTTCGGGGTTGAGCGACTGCAGGTCTTCCGGCACGAACAGCCCATCCTTGCGGATCAGTTCGCCGTCGAAGTAGATCTCGCCGCCGCCATACTCCGGGCGCTGGATGCAGACAAGGTCCCAGTGAACTTGTGAACGATTGCCGTTGTCCGCCACGCCTTCGTAGGCCTGCCCGGGCGTGAAGTGGAAGCTGCCAGCGATTTTCTCGTCAAAGAGGATATCGCGCATTGGCTCCAGGATGTGCGGATTGCAGCCGAGGGCGAACTCGCCCACGTAGCGCGCGCCTTCGTCGCTGTTGAAGATGGCGAGCAGCTTGTCCTGACTGCCGGAGCACGTGGCCTCGACGATCTTGCCCTCCTTGAAGAGCAGGCGCACGTTATCGAACGATACACCCTGGTAAACCGTAGGCGCATTGTATTGGACCACGCCCTCAACGCTCTCCTTGACGGGCGCGGTAAAGACTTCGCCGTCTGGAATGTTGTGCGTGCCGACACAGGTCAGCGCCTCAAGCCCTTCGATCGAAAAGCGCAGGTCCGTGCCATTGCCTTTGATCTCAACGGTCCTGGCGGCATCCATGCGCTTCTTGAGCGCATTCTGGCCCTCGATCATGCGGGAATAATCGAGTGTGCAGACGCGGAAGTAGAAGTCCTCGAAGCTCTCGGTACTCTTGAGTGCCTGTTGTGCCATGGCCGAAGTCGGCCAGCGCAGCACCACCCATTTGGTATTGTTCACCCGATGGTTCAGCACCGGGCGCATCTTGTTCAGGGCCACCTTCATCCGGTCGCTCGGCACATCGGAGAGCTCAAAAATGTTCTCAGCCCCGCGCAGTGCGATATAGGCGTCCATGCCCTGCATGCGCTTCATCTCCACGTCGGCGAGGAACTCGTATTGCTCCTCGGTCGCGTTCATGAGCAATTCGCGGCTGATGGCGGCGTGATGCACGTTGACGAACGGGACCGCACCCTGCTCACGGGCCGCCCGCACCAGCGCGACGATCATCCGATCGGGCACATCGAAGGCTTCGATGAGCACCTTTTCGCCTGCCTTGAGGCTGACGGAGTAGTTGACGAGCTGGGAAGCGAGTTTCTCGAAACGAGGATCCATGAAAGTGGAAGATGGTGGGTTAGTGGCCGCGGCGGATAACCGAGCCCTCAAAGAAGAGGCTAAACCGGTAGACCTTTTTCTGTCGGGTGTAAATCTTGCCGGTGTTAAGATCAACTCGATCGGGGATTTCTTCATGCCGCACGTCCGCAGCAGCACGGTAGCCGCGCTCGGAGAAAATATCGAGCAGCATCGTCAACGCCAGCGGATCCTCGAAGACCGGGTCTTCGGTCGAGATGTAGGCGTGTCCCGAGATCGCGTGCTTGAGCACCACCGGCATCACCTTGTCGTCGATCAGAGCGATCACCCGACTGAACAGCTCGGTGTTATGCAGCGCGTAGGTATCGAGACGATTCACCAGATCCTGCCGGGCGTGCACCGTGATGGAATCCGCCACCGGGATCTGCGCAATCATGTCGTAGGTGCGCTCTTCCAGCTCCAGCGTGCTCTGGTACTTGAGCTCGCGCACGATGTTGCGCTGCACCTCCGCGATCGAATTCTGCGCGTTGATGAAGTGATAGTGGAAGATCTCGCGTAGCGACGTCAGAGACTCGTAAGTGATCTCCTTGAAGGTCCGGTAGCGATTGCGGGCGAGGTCGACGCTCAAGTCCGTCTTGCGCACTTCCGCGGTCTGCACGGTCTCCTCCCCGGCGGTGCGGGCGCGTTCAGCGGTCTCGAGCGCCTTGCGACCGCGCGAGAGCTGACGGTGCACCGAGACGGCTTCGTCCACATAGAGCACCACGATGTGGAAAATAGGCTTGGGGAACTGATTGCTCAGCTTGGTGCCGAGGAACTGCCGCCGCAGGTCCATCAGGCGCTGGTAGAAGAGCTTCAAGCACTCGACCTGCACCTTGGTGCGCGGAAAGCCGTCGACGATGACCCCGGTCTGGCGCTCGGGCTTGAGCAACTCGCGAAACATCAGAGACGTCACTTCGCGGTCGCCCACCATCATGCCGGCATCTTTCAGGCGCTTGGCTTCGGGGCTATTGAGCAGCTCACTGATCACGATCGGGTAAGCCGTCAGCCCGCAGTATTCCATAATGAAACTGGTCTGGGTGCCTTTACCTGAGCCGGGCGCACCATTGAGCCAGAACATTTCGCGCGGGAAGTTGAGGTGCTCGACACCTCCCTTTTCCGCCACCAATTCATTCCAGACTGAGTTGAAGATCAGCTGGGCGTCCTTGATCTCGAGGTCGAGCTCTTGCTTGCTTTGGGCTGTTGTTCTAGAACCGGTCGGATGTGTCATGTAGAGAAGAGCAGTAGAGTCTAAACCATCAGCCGTAGCGCAAACCAGCGCTTCATACAAGACTAAGACCGCTTTTGCGCATTGCGTTGTGGTTCTGGAGGCAAGCCCGGCATCGTTCTAACAACAGAAGGGCGCCGGCTGATGCGGTTGACGGCCGCCTCGAAGTCAGCGGCCCCGGCGATGATCTCAATCTCGACGCGCAGGTAGAAGACGGGCATCGGCTTGGCCCAACCGGTAGGGATACGCACCGCATCTTTTTCGGTCGTGATCAGCCACTCCGCCCCAGCCACGCGAGCCTGCTCGTAAAGTTCCTCAATTTCCTCTTCCCGGAAGCGGTGGTGGTCGAGGAAGCGGCGGCGCAACACGATCTCCGCACCATATTGTTCGACGAATTTTTCAAAGCTCTCCGGCACGGCGATCGCGCTGAAGGCGGCCACCTTTTTGCCCGCAAGCTGTTCGAGGTCGATGCGCTCTTCGCCATTGAGCGCCTGCAGAAAACGCGGCTGGTGGGTGCACTCGATCAACTCCGTGCCCGGGCGATGACGGCGAATCAGGGCTTCCAGTTCGTCATCCGGCTCGCCGTCCGATTTGGTCAGAAAAACGTAGGACGCGCGCTGCAGGTGGCTAATGGGTTCACGCAGGATCCCCCGGGGGAGCAATTGGCCATTACCGAAAGGATTGCTCTTGTCGATCAGCAGCAACTGAAAGTGGTCCTTCATGCGAAAATACTGGAAGCCGTCGTCCAGGATCAGCGTGTCGGCCCCAAAATGACGGATGGCGTAGATCCCCGCCTTGGCGCGATCCTTATCGGTCAGCACTACGACGCCGGGCAGGTTTTTCGCGAGCATGAAGGGCTCGTCGCCCGCGATTTCCGAGTCGAGCAACACCTCCTGGCCGTTGCTCACGATACGCGGCGGTTCCGGCTCTGCGTGGGTGAACCAGCGCCACCACTTATGGTAGACGGGCTCCTTCTTGCTCTTGTAGCCGCGGCTGAGAATGGCGACCGTCCGCCCTTTGGCCTGCAAGTGACGCGCAAGTTTTTCCACGACGGGCGTCTTGCCCGTGCCCCCTACGGTCAGATTCCCGACCACGATGACCTGGCACCCCAGGTGGTGGGCGCGCATGACCCGACGCTCGTATAAATAATACCGAGTGGTGACGATCGCCCGGAAGAGCAGGGACAGCGTGCGCAGAAATCCGCCCCACAGGCGGGCCTGCAGATCGTGTCGCCGATCATAAATAACGTCGACGGTGAAAGACTCCAGCGCTTCCAGCTTCTTTTTTACCGAGCCACCCATTAGCAAACACCTCGTAATCAGACAAAAAAGGCTATATCGCACAAGGCCGGAGGCAGATTTGTGATCGAATTTGGTGCCGCAACTATCGGGGGCCTGTTCGCGGATTCCCCTTGACGGTCTCTGAAGAGGCACTTTTTAACCAGATGGACCTGCCTCATGGGCGCACTGCCCATCGTCAGCCTGTTCTTCACTGTTAACAGACGTATTTATCAAGGAATACATGAGCTATAAGCTTTTTATCCCCGGTCCTATCGAAGTATCGGCCAAAACGTATCAAGCGATGACGACGCCCGTCGTCGGCCACCGCAGCGCAGACTTTGTCGCTCTTTACCAGTCTGTGCAGCCCAGCTTGCAGAAGCTGTTCTACACTCAGGACCCGGTTTACCTCTCCACCAGCAGCGCCTGGGGCGTGATGGAAGGTTCCCTGCGGAACCTCTCGCGTAAAAAGGTGCTCAACTGCTGCAGCGGCGCTTTTTCCGACAAGTGGCACGATGTGGCCAAGCGCTGCGGCAAGGACGCCAAGGCCCTGAAGTATGAATGGGGCACGCCGCTCGATCCGGAAGACATCCGCAAGGAGCTCGCGACCGGCGAATACGACGTCATCACGTTCATCCACAACGAAACCTCCACCGGCACCATGAACCCCATCGAGGAGATCATGGAAGTGGTGCGCGAGTTCCCGGAAGTGATCAGCGTGGTCGACACCGTCAGCTCCTTCTCCGCCGTGCCGATCAAGAAGGACGAACTCGGCGTCGACGTGATGCTGACCGGTTCGCAAAAGGCCCTCGCGTTGCCCCCGGGCCTCTCGCTGATCAGCGTGAGCGAACGCGCCCTGAAGCGCTCGGAAGAGCTGCCGGACCGCGGCTACTACTTCGACTTCCAGGAGTTCCAGAAAAACCACGCGAAGGGCATGACCCCCTCCACCCCGGTGATCCCGCTGATCTACGCCCTGCGCAGCAAGCTGGAAGACATCGAGGCGGAAGGACTGGAAAACCGCTATGCCCGCCACGAAAAGCTGAACGACATGGTGCACACCTGGATGGACAAGCACGGCCTCGAGCTGCTGCCCCCGCGTGAGTTTGCTTCCAAGAGCCTCAGCTGCGTCAAGAACCTCAAGGAGTGGGATCTGCCCCAACTGAACAAGCTCCTGAAGGAACAACACAATTGCGTGATCGACGGCGGCTACGGCAAGCTCAAGGGCCAGACCTTCCGCATCTCCAACATGGGAGACGAGACCGAGGAAACGATGCAGGAACTCCTGAACAACCTCGACAAGGTCATCGCCCAACTCGGGTAAACAGCCCCACCCATTACATAAAGTTCTTATTTCAATTACCGAAGCGCGCTTTGAACGAGCGCGCTTCCTCCTTGTATTATCATGAAGAAATTGGTCATAGCCGAGAAGCCGAGTGTCGCCCAGGATATCGCCCGCGCCTTGGGCGGGTGCAAGAAGGTAGACGATCACTTCGAAGGGGATGAATATGTGATCGCCGCCGCCGCCGGCCACCTGGTCGAGCTCTATATGCCTGAGGACATCGACAAGAAGCGCTATGGCTACTGGCGGCTCAGTGAGCTGCCCATCATCCCCGACGCATTTCAGCTGAAGCCGATCGAGGAAAAGCGCAGCAAGGATCGCCTCAAATACCTCGAGAAGCTGATCAAGCGCAAGGACGTCACCGAGATCTACAATGCCTGTGACGCCGGGCGCGAAGGTGAGTTGATCTTCACCTACATCTATCAGGTCACCAAGTGCAAAAAGCCCTTCCGTCGCGTCTGGATGCAGTCCATGACCAAGGACGCCATCCGTGAGGCCTTCCAGCGCCTGCGCGAACCCGACGTGATGCAGGGCCTCCAGGACGCCGCCCGCAGCCGCTCGGAAGCCGACTGGCTGATCGGGATCAACGGCACGCGCGCCATCACCAAGCGCATGTTTGGCCGTGCCCGCCAGGTCGCGACCGTCGGCCGCGTACAGACCCCCACCCTTTCCATCGTCCTGCAGCGCGAGCTGGAGATCCGGGCCTTCAAGCCACGGACCTACTGGCGCATTCTCGGCAACTTCTCCGTCACCGAAGGGGCCTACCAAGGCTACTTCCAGAAGGCCGAGAAGGTGAACAAGGAGGACAACCACGACAAGGCGGACCGCCTCTGGAAAAAAGAAGCGGCGGAAGCGCTCGTCGCCAGCCTGCAGGAAGCCGCCTGGGGCTCGGTCGAGGACACGCGCAAACGCACGCGCCAGAGCTCCGGGCGCCTCTACGACCTGACGTCCCTACAGCGCGAGGCCAACGGCCGCTATGGCTTTTCCGCCAACCGCACGCTGCAGATAGCCCAGGCGCTCTACGAAAAGCACAAGGTGCTGACCTACCCGCGCACCAACTCCCGCGCACTGCCGGAAGACTACATCCCGACGGTCAAGCAGACGCTGGGCAACCTCACCGGCACCTTCGGCGAGATCGCCCAAAAGGTGTTGGACAACGATTGGGTGAAGCCCAACAAGCGCATCTTCAACAATGCGCAGGTCAGCGATCACTTTGCCATCATCCCTACCGGTCAGAAGATCCCCAAGTTGCGCGACGACGAATACAAGATCTTCGATATGGTCGCGCGCCGGTTCATGGCGATCTTCTACCCGCCGGCCGAATTCGACGAAACCGAACGTATCACCACGGTTGCCGGCCACGCCTTCAAAACCAACGGCAAGGTATTGGTAAAGCCCGGCTACCTCGAAGTCTACGGCAAGGCCCAACTGGATCGCTCCCTGCCCGATCTCGTCGAGCAAGACAAGAATCCGGCCTGGCTGCCCGAGCGCCTGCAGCAAACCGGCGCCGAAGCTCCGAAGGACCAGAACGCCCACCTCGCCAAGCCCGAAGACTTCAATCAGGAGGAGGACGAAACCCGTCCGCCGCCGCGCTTCACCGAAGCCACCCTGCTTGCTGCCATGGAAGGCGCGGGCAAATTGGTCGACGACGAGGAGCTGGCCGAAGCCATGAAGGAGAGCGGGCTGGGCACGCCGGCCACGCGCGCTTCCATCATCGAGCACTTGCTGCGCGAAAAGTACCTGGAGCGCGAAGGCAAGAACCTGCTGCCAACCGTCAAGGCCGAGAACCTCTTCGAGTTCCTCAGCGCCGTGAAGGCCGAGACGCTCACGCAGCCCCGCCTGACGGGCGAGTGGGAGCACAAGCTGCTCGAGATGGAGAAAGGCAACCTGAGCCGTGGCCAATTCATGCAGGGCATCATCGACTTGACCAAGAGCATCGTAGACCGTACCCGCGATTTCGAGGAAGAGGATGCCGGTACGCGTGAAACGGCCGTGATTTCCCCAACGGACGAGAAGCCGATGCTCGAGACGCTGCGCTTTTACAAGAGCCAGGACGACGCCCTGCAGGTGCCCAAGACCATCGGGAACCGCCGGATGTCCGAGGAGGAAATCCAGACGCTGGTCCGTGAACGTGTGATCGGTCCGCTGGACGGTTTTCGCTCCAAGGCGGGCAAGCCCTACTCCACCATGTTGCGGCTCGATCCCAACAACAAGGTGATCTTCGACTTCGGCAACGGCCCCAACCAGGACGACGATGGCGAGAGCCTGAATCTGGACGAACTGCGCGTGGTCGGCGTCTTTCCCAAGACCGGTGCCAAGGTCTACGAAACGCCCAACGCCTATGCCTGCGAAAACAGCATCGCCGGCGAGGAAAAGAACGCGTTCCGCATGAGCCGCACCCTGCTGGGCAAAACGGTGCCACCGGAAGAAGTCGAAAAGCTGTTGAAGGACGGCAAGACGAACCTCATTCAGGGCTTTCGCTCGAACCGGACCAAGCGCCTCTTCGACGCCTTCCTGATCCTCAAGGATTCGGGCGGGATCGGCTTTGAATTCCCGCCGCGACCGGCCAAGAAAGGCGCCAAGAAGGCAGCGAAAAAAGCCACGAAAAAGGCGGCCCGCAAGTCGCCTTCCTCGGAGCAATCGGAGTAGCCGGCCATGCCAGACGCGTCCCGGAGAGTGTTTAAGCGACTGCACTTCATCCATCAACCGAAGTGCGGGGGCAATGGACTCTACCGGGCGCTCCTCGAGGCCTGGCAAGTGGAGCCGGATCAGGTGCCCCACTACTTTCCCTTCGACCAGCGCATGGACAGCGTCTACTTCCGGCGTGGGTTCCACTGCTATGCGGAGGCGGAAAGGGGCATCTTCGATACGCTGCACACGACGCTGTCGCTCTATTTCTCGGCCGGCTATCCCGTCATTGGGGACCACCACCCCTTTTCGCCGCGCCTTTTCGAGGCATTTCGTCACAATACCGCCTTCATTACGGTGCTGCGCGATCCGCTGGCTCGAGTCCGCAGTCACCTGCTCTACAATGTGTTCCTGAACCGCGGCGCCAGGCCGGACCACAACCGCCCCAAAGACGCGCCTTTCGACGTCATTGCCGAGCTGGAAAAATCCCTCGGCACTGATGCACTTGAACACATCTCCAACATCTACCTCAAGAATCTAGGCGGGCTGACCCCCACCGACACGGTCGATTTCTCGCCGGTAGAAGCCCTCGGGCGCGCCTTCGCGGCGATCGACCTGCTGGACGTGGTGGGCATGCTCGACGACATGGATCGCTTTGCCTCCGAGCTACAGGAGGTGACAGGCCGGCAGATCACGCTTCCCAACGCCAATCAGACGCGCGATTTTGCCGACAGCCCCGCTCAATACGAAGCCGCACAAGCCTGGGTCCGCCGCCCGGAACTCGAAGCGACCCTGCGCGATCTCTGCCGTTACGATGCGATTATTTACCAATATGCTCGTTACCGTCTAGGGCTCACAGACGCACCGCCGCCGGAAGCGCTTGAGGGCGTAACCGCTTTCCAGGCCTTTTTTGAACACCAGCCGGACGTGCGAATTTCGGGCCGGAAAGCCAGCGGCTGGATGGGAGAAATCGTGCTAGCCACCTTCCCCTGGTGCTACCATCAGGAGCTGGGTTGGCTCAAGCTGCTGGGTAAAGCATCGCCCGATGAGTTCTGGGTGGAGCGCAAGACCATCGGCGAGGCTTGCCTGCGCCGCGACGCCTATCCCAGGCTCTACGCCAAGCAATCTGACAGCTGGTTCCTCGCCTCCGCACCGGGCACATGCAACCAGGGTATTTGGGATTACGCGAACGAGGCATGGATTTCTTAAGCAACTGAACGAGTTGTCCTTGCCCTTCCTCGCTTGTTCCACAAAAAATTTTCCTGAAAACCTTGCCAGTGACTCCACAGCTTCTAATGCTGAGCAGGGTTTTCCATTAGAAACATTCAACAAAGCCTACATTACCGATGCCCATCGCCACTCCCAAACAATTTGCCGCGATGCTGGATGCCGCCCAACAAGGCGGCTACGCCTACCCGGCGATTAACTGCACCTCGATTGCCACGCTGAATGCTGCGATGAAGGCCTTCGCCGACACCAAGTCGGACGGCATCATCCAATTCTCCACCGGTGCCGGTCAGTTCGCCAGCGGTCTGAACCACAAGAATTCCGCCTTTGGGGTCATCGTTCTGGCTGAAGCGGCTCACCGCCTCGCGGAGCAGTACAACGTCCTGATCGGTCTCAACACCGACCACTGCCCCCCCGACAAGGTCGACAGCTTCATGAAGCCGCTGATCGAAGCGACTGCGAAGCGCCGTGCCAAGGGCGAAGGCAACCTCTTTAACAACCATATGCTCGACGCTTCCAACCTGCCGTTGGACGAAAACATGGCTATCTCCAAGGAGATGATGAAGCTGTGCGCCGAGAACGAGATCGTGCTCGAAGTCGAAGCCGGTGTCGTGGGTGGTGAAGAAGACGGTGCCGCTGGCAGCGCTGACACCCCGGAAGAAAAGCTCTACACGACCACCGAAGACATGCTGACGGTTTACGAATCGTTGAATGAGCTCGGTCGCTTTACCTTTGCGGCTACCTTCGGCAACGTGCACGGCCACTACAAGCCCGGCGCCGTGAAGCTCCGCCCCGACATCCTCAAGCAGGGTCAGGACGCAGTCATGGCCAAGTATGGCAAGGGTGCCGAAATGGACCTCGTGTTCCACGGCGGTTCCGGCTCCCTGCTCTCCGAAATCCGCGAAACGCTCGGCTACGGTGTCGTGAAGATGAACATCGACACGGATGCCCAGTACGCTTTCACCCGCCCGATCGTCGACCACATGTTCAAGAACTACGACGGCGTGGTGAAGATCGACGGCGAGATCGGCAACAAGAAGGTCTACGACCCCCGCAGCTACATCAAGAAGGGCGAAGAAGCCATGGCCGCTCGCGTGGCCGAAGGCTGCGACAACCTCCTCTCCGTGGGCAAGACGCTCTACGGCCAGGTGTAGTCGCTTCGACACCTTGCAAGCTTTACCGCCCGGTCATCGCGACCGGGCTTTTTTTGTTTTCGTTCACCTGCAGGGAGGCACCAAATAGGCTTCCGCTCACGGATGAACTGTGCACACTGGGCGGTGATGTCCTTCAAGCGAGACCGCAAATATCCCGCCTACATCTTTGATTGCGATGGCACGCTCGCCGACTCGATGCCGATGCACTTGCTGGCCTGGAACCACGCGCTGGAACAGGTAGACGCACCCCTGCGGCTCGAGCGCGAATCGTTCATGACAGTAGCCGGAATGGCACTACAACAGACGATCGATCATTGGAATCGGCTGCATGATACCGACATCGATGCGGACAAGGTCATCCGCATCAAGAACGACTACGTAAAGAACAACCTCCACCATCTCAAGGGCTTCGACGATGCAATCGCCTGGGCACGGGAACTGAGTGAAGCAGGCGAAAAGTTGGCGGTGGCCTCAGGCGGCACTCGGGAAGACGTGGAATATACGCTACAGCATCTCGGCATCCGCCCGTATTTCCAGGTCGTCGTGACTGCCGACGATGTGGCCAACGGCAAGCCCGAGCCAGACCTGTTTCTCGAAGCCGCCCGACAACTGGGAGTGCCACCGAAGGGCTGCCTCGTTTTTGAGGACAGCCTGCTGGGCAAGGAAGCCGCCGACCGTTGCGGTATGGAAACGGTCATGGTCGACACTTGGCGCGGCTTCGACCAGACCGGCGAATTCGAAGCGTAGCGCCTAGGGCAACCAGGGATACTTCTTGAAGTCCGGCTTGCGCTTTTCCACGTAGGCGCGGTGCCCTTCTTCTCCCTGCTCCGTAAGGTAATAGAGCAACGTGGCGTTACCCGCGAGCTCTTGCAGCCCTGCTTGCCCATCCACGTCGGCATTGAAAGCGCTTTTGAGGCAGCGGATGGCCAGCGGGCTGTGTTGCAGGATCTCCTGAGCCCACTTCACGCCTTCGGCCTCGAGCTGATCGACGGGTACCACCGTGTTGACAAGGCCCATCTCCTTCGCTTCCTGCGCATTGTATTGACGACAGAGGTACCAGATTTCACGCGCCTTCTTCTGGCCGACGATGCGCGCCAGATAGCTGCTGCCGAAACCGCCGTCAAAGCTCCCGACCTTCGGCCCGGTTTGCCCGAAAATAGCGTTGTCGGCCGCGATCGTCATGTCGCACACAACATGCAGCACGTGACCGCCACCGATCGCATAGCCGGCCACCAGCGCGATGACGACCTTGGGCATGGTGCGGATCAGGCGCTGCAGATCGAGCACGTTCAGGCGCGGCACCCCATCCTTGCCGATGTAGCCGCCCTTCTGCTCCCCACGGATCTTTTGGTCGCCGCCAGCGCAAAAGGCGTATTTGCCATCCGTCTGCGGGTTGGCCCCCATCAGCAGGACCACCCCCACGGAAGTATCGTCACGGGCATCCTCAAAGGCCTCGATCAGCTCCGCGACGGTGTCGGGGGTAAACGCGTTGCGCCGGTGCGGGCGGTTGATCGACACCTTGGCGATGCCGTCGGCCTTTTCGTAAATGATGTCTTCAAACTCGCGGACTTTTTGCCATTCCATGATAGACAACACGATCAGGAATTGGGCTCGTTTGGCAATGCGAAGTCGGCGAAGAGTTTTTGCCGGAAGCCGGCATCTCGCTTGCGATCCGTCTGCACTTCCAGCAAGCGCACGCCCCGATCCGGCAGATGCTCGAGCCGCTCCCGTAGCGTATCCACATCTTCGATCAACTCGTGCGCAAGATCATAGGCCGCGGCCAACCGTTGGAGATGGACGGGCTGCGGGGTCGCCCAGAGCGCCTCGAAGTGCTCGTTTTGCTGTGAAATCGGCAAATGCTCGAAGATCCCGCCGCCGCTATTGTTGATGCAGACGATGGTCAACGCGCTCTTGAAGTAGCGTGACGCCGCCACCAGCAATCCATTGGTGTCGTGCAACAGCGCCAAATCGCCGGTATAGAGCAAACCTGGTTTTCCCAAGCCCTGCATGATGCCGAGGGCCGTCGAAAGCGTGCCGTCGATTCCATTGGCGCCGCGGTTGAAGTAGATCCGCCGCTTGCGATCTCCACCGGCCCAAAACCACTCGAAGTCCCGAACCGGCGTCGAACTGGCCACATAAACCGGTGTGTGATCGGGCACCGCAGCCGCCATAACCCGCACTACGGCGCCCTCGAAAATAGCAGGCGGCGTCCCCTTCAGATGGTCCCGCAGATAGGTTCTAGCCTGCTTGTCCGCCCGCAGCCAGCGCACCGTATGCGCCATATCCATGCGCAGGTTGCGGTGTAAATTCTGGGCAAACGCCTCGAGCGTGCAACGGCACGCCACCGAGCGGGTATGAGCGGCGTCACCATTCACATCCCCCGGATCGAGCACGACAGTCGGCAACTGCCGCTCCTGCAACCAGCGCCGCAGGACCTTGCTTGTGGGCAATTCACCGACCTGCAGCACCTGCTCCGGGGTAAAAGGCTGGGTGTTCTCCTGCCGCAGGATCAAGTCATAGCAGCTGATGACGTTCGGAACCGTCTCGGTGTAATGGCGCGCCGGGCTGAGTGCATCGGCGAGGATGGGCCAGTTGGTCTTTTCGGCCACGAGCTTGAGCGATTCAACATAGCGCTCCACATCCAGCGGCTGGGCAGGACCGGCGATGATCATACCGCTGCCGTTGAGTTCGGGAGTCGGTGTGCGCTGCTCTGGCGGCTCAATCGGCTCCAGATGCTTGAGCATCGCTTCAAACTGATCCGCTGAATCTCCGAGATCGACCGGCTCCAACGGCTCGCGGAAGGGCACGTTGAGGTGCACCGGGCCAGCCACAGGGTAGACACACCGCTCGACGGCGTTGAGCAAAAGATTCCGCCAGTAGCGGAGAGATTCCGGCCGGATATCCGGATCTCGCACCTCCGCAAACCACCGGACATAGGTGCCGAAGAGCTTGACCTGATCGATGGTTTGTCCCGCCCGGCAGTAGCGCAGCTCGTCGGGGCGGTCAGCCGTCAACATCAACAGCGGCACACGGCTCTCGCTCGCTTCGATTACTGCCGGCAAGTAATGCGCCGCGGCCGAGCCCGAGGTGCAAACCAGAACCGTCGGCTTACCCGTCGCCCGTGCGAGCCCCAATGCGTAAAAGGCCGCGGAACGCTCGTCCAGCACCGGTGTCAATTCAATGCCGTCTCGTCGGGCGAAGGCGTGTGTCAAGGGCGTCGAGCGCGAACCGGGCGACACGACGGCATGGCAGACGCCCAGCTTTTCGCAGGCCGCCGCCGCCATCTCTCCCCACAACGTATTGACCAGCCGATGGCTCGGTGGTGAAGCGGCCACTACCGGCTGCGACTGCGGATCGGTTTTTCGAGGACCCTCAACCGATAGTTCTAGCTGGTTAGACTGCGAGGTATTGGGGTTCTGGTTCAAATCTGGCACGGAGGTTGTAGATGCTAAAGCTGCCGATCGTGACTTTCCAGCTCGGAATTCGATCCGTGAAGAATTGCACGCAGAAGCGCCTGCATTTTCACCTCGGTCTCGCGCCGCTCCTTGGTCGGTTCGCTGCCCGACACGATGCCTGCCCCCGCGTAAAGCCGGGCGTGGGCTTCGCGGACGAGGGCACTGCGGATGGCCACGACAAATTCTCCGTTACCCGCGTGGTCAAACCAGCCGACCAGCCCGGAATAGAGGCCTCGGGGGAAGGGCTCCATGCCCTTGATCCGTTCCATCGCCTGTCGGCGTGGCATCCCGCCCACCGCCGGAGTGGGATGCAAAGTCTTCAGGATGTCGAGCAAATGCAGCCCCTCCGGCAGGTCTGCCGAGATGGGCGTGCGCAGGTGTTGAACATTGGCCAACTGGACCAGCTCGGGCTGTTTGGCGTAATCCGGGTCGATCCCCAATTCGGCCAAGCCGCTGACCAGCTCCTCGACTACCACCCGATGCTCGTGCAAATCCTTTTCACTTTCCAGCAGCGCCCTGGCCAACGCGGCATCCTGTCGCGCCGTGGTGCCCCGAGGCTCACTGCCCGCGAGCGCCTCGGTCTCCAGACGCCCGTCGTGCACCCGCACCAAGCGCTCCGGCGTGGCACCGATCAGGCTGTGCCCGCTCGTGTTTTCCAGTGAAAAGCTGAAGCAGGTCGGGAAGCGGTTGCGCAAATTGTTCAACGTCTCCAACGGCTTCAGCGGCCGATCGAAGTGCAAGTCCAGCGCACGGGCCAGCACGATCTTGTCGAGCAGCTCGGCCCGGATCTCGTCTACCGCCTCGGCCACCAGCTTCTCATAACCGTCTTCTGCGCCTACCTCGGCCCGCCGCACGAGCTCCCGCGGTTGCGTCGGCGAGGCCTGGTCATAGTTGAAGGTGAGGAACTTCTGATAGGCCGCCCAGATCTTTTCGGTCAGGGCATCGACATCGGCATCTGCGTCCACGCGGCAGTTGGCCACGGCCGTATAGGTGCTGCCTCGACGCCCCACCTGCCAGCGCGGGATAAACAGCGTGGCGGGCGCAAACTCGCCGTCGAAATCGTCGGGGGTGTAGGGAAAGTGAACGTCGCTTTCGCCGGTTTTGCGCGCATCGGGGTCCGGCAGTTGGCCGCTGGACTGGGCTTCCGGCGGCGGCGCCGGCTGTTTGGCATCCGGGAAGAAGGTGAAGCCGCCAAAGAAGTGCAGGCCCGAAAATGGCGCCTCCACGTCTCCCACCGCGACGGTATGGGCCAGGACGTCTTCGGCAAAAGCCTTGGCTTGCGCGAAGCGATCGTTCCCGGACCACTCCCCCTGGACCACCGCCTCTGCACCCGCGATCGCCTCGTTGCGTTGCGGGTGCTCGAGGTAAAAGTGCAGCTCACCCGGCTCATAGATACTCTCCAGCACCGCCAGGGGATCGAGGTGGCGACACGAACGCGAGATGCTGACCAGCTTGAAGTGCTGGTCTTCCTCGGCCGCATCGCGACAGGCCTCCAGGAACTGCCGCAGTTTGTCTTTATCCGGATCCAGGTAGGCGTCTGTCGTGATCACTTCCATGGTTTGGCCCTACTGTGACGCCGAAGCCCCACGACTGCAAGTTGCTGGGCCTCAAAGCTTGCTTGGGTCGGCACCTTCGGGCTCATGGGCCGGGATGCCTTCGGCGAAGAATTGCCCCAGCGCATCTACCAGATAAACGGACATGATGGGCATCTCCTGGCCGGTCTGCAGATCGCGCACCTTCACCTGATGCTGCTTCACTTCCTCTTCGCCATAGATCAGGGCAAACCGAGCCCCACTCTGCCCTGCCAGCTTGAACTGCTTGCCAAAGCTCTGATTCTTCAGCGGGTACTCCACGCTGTAGCCCAGGGCGCGCAGCCGTTGGGCATCATGCAGCGCGATCTTGCGCTCATGATCGCCGCCTACGACCAGATAGATCTCGGGGGCGATGATGAAGTCGGGCAACAGCCCCTTGGACTCGAGCAGATCCGTCAGCGTCACATCGCCCATGCCAAAGCCGACCGCCGGCATGTCCGGATAGCCGAGCTTCTTGACCAGGTGATCGTAGCGACCGCCGCCGCAGAGCGCCCGGCCGGTCAACTGACCGTCATCACCCTTTTCGAAGACTTCAAAAACGAAACCAGTGTAATACGCGAGGCCGCGCACGATGCCGAGGTCGATCCGCAGCACATCGGTCACGCCCAGGCCCTCCAGCCAATCCAGCAGGGAACTCCACTGCCCCAGGCGCTCGTCGACGGTCTGCTTGAGCTCTGTCGCAAGCTCCAGCCCTTCGAAGAACTGCTTGAGTTCGTCCAGAGATCGGATGGCGATCAGCGATTGAGCCTGCTGCAGGAAGCTTTCCGCCTTATTTCCGAAGAGCGGCTCGAGCTTTTCGATCACCGCCTCACGCGGCAGGCGCTCCATCTTGTCCACCACGCCCAGCACGGCCATGGCGTCGTCGCCCGTCTTCCCCTGGCTTTCCAAAAAGTGCAGCCACAGATTGCGATCGCTCAGCCGCACGACGAAATCAGCTCCAGAGAGTCCGAAGACCTGCAGGCAGCCCACGGCGGTCGCAATCACTTCCGCATCGGCACCGACGCCCGGTTCGCCGAATACGTCGCAGTTCAACTGATAGTGCGAGCGCAGGCGGCCCTTCTGCTGCTTTTCATAACGAAAATTCTCCGCGATGTTGAACCACTTGACTGGGCGCTTGAGCGAGTTCGCCTGACTGCCGATCATACGGGCCAGCGACGGCGTCAACTCCGGGCGCAAGGCCACTTCACGACCACCTTTGTCCGTAAAGTTGAAGAGCTGACCGACGATTTCCTCCCCGCTCTTTTGCGTAAAGAGCTCGAGCGGCTCGAGAGTCGGGATGTCGTACTGCTGAAAATTGAAGGAACGTGCGGTTTGGGTCCAAAGGCGGAAAATGTGATTCCGCTTGGCGCAGCGTTCAGGGAAAAAGTCACGAAAACCGGGCAGAGGCTGAAACATGGCAAAGTGGAGCATCCGAAAGGTTGCCGGGGCCTAAGGCAAGCCAAAGCGTGTGCCCCCAAAAGCAAAAGGGCCCCGCGGAGAGCAGGGCCTGTTGGTCAAAATTGAACTGGAGAGAAAATCACTCCTCGGTATCGATTTTACCGAGGTCCAAATCCTTCAATTCGGCCTTCAGTTCCTTGCCAGCTTTGAACTTGATCACGGCCCGCTTGGGGATGATCACGTCTTTTTCTGGCTTGTTGGGGTTGCGTCCGATACGAGATTTGCGAACTTGTACCTCGAAAACCCCGAAATTACGCAATTCGACGTTGCGCCCCTCGGCCAGAGCGTCGGCGATCGTATCCAAGGTGAACTGGACAATCTCACGAACCTCCTTTTGCGGATAGCCCGTCTTGTCGTAGATGCTCAGGACGATATCACGTTTGGTGAGGTTAGCAGCCATAGAAGATTCTGTTGGAGGGGTTGCAAGCGAATTTGAAGTCACTAGTTATCTGATACTTGGAAATGTGTCAAGCCAACCACCGGCTTTTTCCTAAAAATGAGTAAAGACAATAACAAGAACCCGCTCGAGGAACTACAGGACAAACTGCAAGAAGCAATCCGTAGCGGACAGGTGAACATGGACAACCCTTTCGGATCGGGCATCTCACCACAGGGCGGCTCCGGCAGCTCCAGTGAGGATTCTGCTAATAGCGATGATGATACTGTGCTCCAGGCTATCCAGGAATTCAACCGGAAGCCGCGAGAAATTCGGGATTATCTGGATCGTTTTGTGGTTAAACAGCAGGAAGCAAAGCGCGTCCTGTCGGTCGCGATCTGCGATCACTACAACCATGTGAGGCAGTGTATCGAGAATCCCGAGTTGCTGGAACGCGACTACCACAAGCAGAATATCCTGCTGCTGGGGCCGACGGGCGTAGGCAAGACCTATCTCATGCGTACCGCCGCCAAACTGATCGGAGTGCCCTTCGTCAAAGCCGACGCCACCAAGTTTTCCGAAACAGGCTATGTCGGTAGCGATGTCGAAGACCTCGTGCGCGACCTCCACCGGGCCAGCGGGCGCAACGCCGACCTGGCACAATACGGCATTATCTACATCGACGAGATCGACAAGATCGCCTCGGCCAGCAACTCCCAGGGCGGTGGCGGCAAGGACGTCTCCGGACGCGGCGTGCAGATCAACCTGCTCAAGCTGATGGAAGACGCCGAGGTGCCGCTGACGAGTGCGACCGATATGATGGGGCAGATGCAGGCGATGATGGAGGCCCAGCGCGGCGGCAAAGGCAAACGCACCATCAGTACCCGCCACATCCTCTTCATCGTGTCCGGCGCCTTCGATCGCCTGAGCGAAAGCGTCAAGAAGCGCCTCGAAGAAACGCCGCTGGGCTTCGGCCAGCCGACAGAACTGGTGGAACGCGAGGATTCGGACTACCTGCACCGCGTCGAGACCAAGGACTTGATCAAGTATGGCTACGAGCCGGAGTTTGTCGGTCGCCTGCCCGTGCGTGTCGCCTGTGATCACTTGAGGACGGACGACCTCGTCCAGATTCTGACCAGCAGCGAAGGCAACATTCTGGAACAATACCGGCAGGACTTCAAAGGCTACGGCATCGATTTCAAGATCACGACCGAAGCCCTCGATGCGATCGCCGAACGCGGTCACAGCGAAGGTACCGGTGCACGTGGTTTGATGACCGTATTCGAGAAGATCTTCCGCGAGTTCAAGTTCGAGCTGCCGAGCACCGGTATCCAATCGTTCGAGGTGACGCGCGAGACCGTCGAGAATCCGCATGAGGCACTGAAGGCCCTGCTCCGCGAAAACGCGCACCTCCAGCGGAGCGTGCTGCGCAAGGAATTGGAGACCTTCGCCGCGCGCTTTGAGGAAGATCACGGTCTGAAACTCCGCTTTACCGATGAGGCCTGCGATGTGTTGGTCGACGCCGCAGTGGATCAGGACAAGACGATCCGTGCCATCTGCGAAGACCGTTTCAAGGACTTCGTCCACGGCCTCAAGATCGTCGCCCGCAACACGCAAACGGATCAGTTCGAGATCTCGGCCGCCATGGCGCGCAACCCCGACAAGGAGCTTTCGCGCCTCGTGGTGGAGAGTTTCCAGAATCGCGAAGCGGTCCAGCCGGAGGCCGACGACGCGGATCAGTGAGTCATTTCGCCCGCCACCCTCACATCCCGGATGTTGAGGGTGCGCTCCATTTCCTGCTCGATGTAAAGGGCCTGCTCGGGCTTCTCCAGCTTGAGCAGCTTTTTCGTCTCCCCACCGCATAGCTGGGCGTTGACCAGGTAAGAACGGTTTACGCCGTTCTTGGTGCGCGTGATCTTTTCTTCGCAAAAGATCTGCTGGATCTCGCGCGGTTCATACGCCTGATCTTTGGTGAACAGTCGCATCGGCCGCGTTTGCACCGTCACCTTGTCGGGGCTGAAGGTGATCGTCGTCCGGTTGCGGAACTTCGCCAGCGTGCCGTAGATCAAGCCCAACCCGACCGCCAGGTGGATAATACCGAACGCCGCCATGGTCCACTCCTGCTCATGGATCGCGATGCCATACCACATTGCCATGAAGCCGTTCCAGAGCAGACAGAAAAACAACAGACCGTAGGCCGAGGCGGAGCGCCAATCGTAGACCAGCGTCAGCCCGTCGAACGTTTCCTGCCAGCTAAACGGCTTCGGCATCTCCACCTCCGGGCGTTCGGGAGTGGGTGTACCGGCCAGTTGCTGACGAAAGTCGAAAACGGCGTTGCACTCCCCGCATTTGGCGAGGCCACTCTCCAGATTCACGTTTTCCGCCTCGATCGGGGCGGCACAGCGGGGGCAGACGACGTCCATCACGATGAGCAGCATAGGTCCCTCCCGTTCAAGACAACGCTGTTGGTTACCGTTGAGATAAAAACCGTGGCAGAATCGCCCGAGTTAGCCCATATTGGCCGCTTATGACGCAGCCGACTGCATTGGTAACCAACGACGATGGCGTCCACTCCATCTTCTTCCAGCTACTGCTGGAAGCCCTGGAGCCCCATTTTCGCGTGATCATCGCCGCCCCTGCGGAAGAACAAAGCTGGATTGGCCGCGCCTTCAGTCGCCGCCGCAGCGTGCATGTGGAGGAGGTCGAGATCGGCGAGTCCCGCGGCTGGAAGATCGGGGGCACCCCGACCGACTGCGTCAACATCGCCCTTGGGCGTCTGGTCGACGCCAAGCCGGACGTCGTCGTCAGCGGCATCAACATCGGCTACAATACCAGTATGCCGCTCATCCTGAGTTCGGGCACGCTCGCCGGGGCCATCGAAGGCGCTCATTGGGGACTCCCGGCCATCGCCGCATCCCAGGCGCTTCCCGCCGGCGAATTCCGCGAAGCTGCTCGCAGCGGCGGACGCCTGCCGGACGATGGCCTGATGACCGTGCGCAATGGTGCCCGCCTCACGGCCAAACTCGCCCGGGAAATAGCCGGTCGCGACAACTCTGAACTGCAGGTCCACAACCTGAACTTCCCCTACCCGCTCAAGGAGGGCACCGAGGTGGTGGAGACGCGCCCGGCGCGAGTCGAAGCAAGCTGCCTGTTCAGCGCCACGGAGGGAAATCGCTACGATTTTGAATATAACCGCCCACCCGAGCCGGAGGTGGATCACGCCACCGATCGGGCGGTCGTGAGGCAAGGCCTGGTGAGTCTTTCGATTTTGAACTTTTCCATGCTGGCCTAGTCTCTTAAATTAAGGACTTTTAAGGGGGAGCGCTTATCGCAGATCCCGCACATCTCCATTAACTTTAGATAGTACATTATGCCCCTGTTTCGTTCCATCTGGCTCCTCTTGGCACTCCTGTTCGCCGGTCAGCTTGTGCATGCACAAGACGTGTCTGCTGACGACTTTCGCGGCTTCTGGATTGTACGGGAAAGCGCCGGTGACACCTGTGTGATCAATATCAAGGCTGGTGGTCGGCTCTCCTGTTTCTGGACGGGCACACGGACCAACGACATCATTCACGGGTCCTGGGAAGTCGACGGTGACCGGCTGGTTGCCAAGTGGGACTCGGGCGTGACGGATGTCTTCGAAGTATGGGGAGCGTCCTCGCTGGTGCGCAAAAGCTACCAGTCCAGCGATATTTCGGGCGAGCCGTTCGAAGAGGCGCGCGCCACCCGGCTCGATCCGCGGCAAGTGGGCAGCCTGGCTTCCGGTAGTGCCAATTCCTCGGACGAAGCGTCCGACGAGGAGTCCGGCGACAAGCCGCTCGTAGGCGAGGCGGAAGAACCTGAACCCCAAGCCCCGAAGGAGACTCCGCCCCCTGCCCCGCTGCAAAGCAATTACGTGGGCTATTGGGTCATCCCGCAGAGCGGTGGCGGCTTCATGGGCTTTGGTGGCGGCAGCGACAAGTTTTACCTGTTCCTCTCCCGCAGTGGTGAAGCCAAAGTCTCCCTGCGCTCCTGGGACGAAAGTCCCGGCGCTGTCGGCCGCTGGCACGAGAAAAACGGTTCGGCCTACATCGAGTGGAGCGGCGGCACGAAGGACCTGCTGCAACCGGGCACGCAAAGCAATTTCGAATTCCTCACCTACTCGCGCAAGCAAGGCTGGAGCGACAAGCCGAAGCAGGCCCGCAAGGCCGAGCGCTCGAGCGCTTCCGAGGCGGGCCGCCTCTTCAACGCCGGTGACGTGCAATTCCTCTCCGTCGACGACATCCGTGGCAGCTGGAAAACAGTTGGGGAAGACGCCGACGAGCAGTCCATCCAGATCGACGGCTGGGGCCGCGCCGTGCGGACCGGTGCGGATCAGAAAAAGCTGCAGGGCGAATGGCGCCTCTACAGCGACTATCTGGTCATCAACTGGGAAGACGGCTCCAAGGACCTGCTCCGCCCGGGCGCCCGCGGGTTTGTCCGCGAAGTATTTGCGCCCGGCGTGCCCTTGAGCAGCCCGCCCAGCAGCCAGCAACTGCTGGTGCGAGCCAACGGCTCCTAGTCGGAGCTCTTGTCTCCTTCTTCGACGATGCGGCAGGGCAAAAGTGCCGCATCGCGCATCCCGTGGATGATCTTTTTGTCCGCTGGGCAGAAGGTCGCCAGGATACCGGAAAGTGTCGCCTTGTCACCCTCTACAAAGTAGTAAGGGCACAGGCGCAGTCGCCCTTCCATCGTGCGCACGTTCCCATCGTCTTCATAGACGGGATGGCGCAGACGCACCGGCTTGCGATATTCCTGCAAGATGTAGAGGTTGTGATCGGCTTCGGCGATCGCCTCCACGATGCCCTCTTCCCATTCCGCACGGGAAGCGTCGCTGCCGAGCAAGACGGAACGCGCGCCCCAGGCATTTTCGTGGTAGCCACTGAGCTTCAGAATCAGGTTGCGCTCTTTTTGCGACGCTTCGGCCAGCTGCTCCCATTTATAGATGGGCTTGCCTCCGACCTCAGGTCCATCGAGCACGGCGTTGGGCGGCAGGTCTACCGGGTCCATGATCCAGCCTTGCGGGATGATCTTTTTCAGGAGCTTCAGCGAACGCTTGCTCATGTTTTCCCGCCAGTAATCCTCCAGCAAATGATGGTGGAACAGGGCCAAGTTGAGCTTTTCCTCCTGAAAGTGTCGCATCGGCGGCGTCACCTGCAGATTCTGCCCATTTTCCAGCATCTCCTTGATGTAGGGAGCGACCGGGATATTGGGCAGATCGAACAACTCCCAAAAGCGATAGACGATGTCGATCTCTTCCGGGTTGCCGCCCACATCCGCGCACAGGCTGTCGCCGAGCGGCATCACATCGCTGGGGTGAAAGGCGTAAACGCGGTGCCCCCGGCGCTGCAATTCGCTGGCCAGCCAATCCATTTCCGGGCGGTAGGTCGCGGCCTCATCGGAAACCAGGATCGCGATCATCGGCGACGCCTTGCCCGGGCATAGCGACGCCAGCGAGGCATAAAACGCCGTCAGCATCTCATCATCGCCACCAATCACGTTGCCTTGCTCGCGGTAGAGACGATTCAGAAAGGCCGTCAGCCCGATGCCGCCCGGGACTGAGTCCACCTCGGTCAGCGCAAACCCGTCCTCGACCGGCAACAAGTCCGGCCGGATGACCATGGGCTGGGACTGTCGCAAGTTCTTGTGGCGCGCGTGTTCGATCAGCTCCTGCGGCTTGCCGCGATCCAGATACTCAGCCACCCAAGGCGTCTTCAGCTCGCGATTGCGCAAGATGTTCTTGCCATCCGCGGAGCGCTGGTAGAGCAGCTCCACCGCCTTGTAAAACTCCAGGCACGCCTGCCCGATCGCCTCCAGTTGCTGGACCTGCTTCGGGCTCAGCGGCCACGCCTCGGGAGAGAGGCGCCAGGTCTTGTCCTCGAAAAGCGGCTGGGCCGCCGTTGCGTCTTTGATTTCTTGATACGAAAGTTGCTCTGCCATGACAATTCGGTCGCGCAGCAGTCCATCCTGCCGTGTTTAGGATATAGCCGCGAAAGGATACTCCTGCAACCCCAAGACCAAATTGTCTACCTGTTACGGGCCCGCTTTTTCTTCGTCGGGCGCCACTTCGCCGGCTTCAAGTCGTGCGTCGCCTCCCGCCAGATAAAGCGGAACGGCTTCTCAACCCACTCCTCGGCATACGCGATGCCGATCCGCGGCGTCACGTCCACCGCCTTGTCCGGGACGTCTTCGCCGGTCTCGATCCAGAGCCCGTTCGCCGGGACGGCCAACTTACCATGATGTTGCTTGCCGATGCCCAACCCCTTCGTCAGCTTGCCCGGCCCATCCGCATGGCCCGCGCCTCTGAGCAATACTGCCGCCGGATGATCCTGCCGCTCGCAAACGATATTCGCCATCCAGTGGACCCCGTAGCAGAGGTAGATATACCAGTGACCAGGGGCTCCAAACATCACCTGGGTGCGAGGCGTCAGCCCCTTGGCCGCGTGGCAGGCTTTGTCGTCCGGCCCTGTATAGGCCTCCGTCTCATGAATGACCCAGCGGTGAACCGGACCATGGGGATGCTCCCGCAGGCAAAGATAGTCCCCCAACAGTTCGCGCGCTACCTGGAGGGCACTACGCGCAAAAAACTCCGGTGGAAGCACCTCCCCCGGAGCCATCGACTCTAATTGGCGCCAGCTCATCCGTTCCAGAGCGCGAGCAGGTTTTCTGCCGCCTGAGCTGCCGGGACTTCGCCTTTGGCCACCTGCTGCCGGATGCCGACGAGCCGTTCCTTGACCGTCGGGTCACGGAAAAACAGGTCCTGCAGCCCTTCGGTCAACAGCGCATCGAGCCACTCGACCCGCTGCTTTTCCCGGCGGCGTTGGAACTCTCCGCTTTCCCCGGTCTGGCGACGGAAGTCTTCGACCTTCTCCCACAACTCCGGCAAACCTTCCTTGGTCAACGCGGAGCACATGACGGCCTTGGTCTTCCAGCCTTGCGTCGCGGGCGCAAGAAAGGACAGCACACGGTTGAGCTCGGCCTTGGCCATGCGCGCCCGCTGCACATTGTCGCCATCGGCCTTGTTGACGGCGATCAGGTCCGCCAGTTCGATCACACCCTTTTTGATCCCCTGCAGTTCATCGCCGGCACCTGCAATGGAGAGCAGCATGAAGAAATCGACCATCGAGCGGACCGTCACTTCGCTCTGCCCCACCCCGACCGTTTCCAGGATGATGACGTCGCAGCCGAAGGCTTCACAGACCAGGAGCGTTTCGCGGGTTTTGCGAGCAACGCCGCCCAGGTTGCCGCCGTTTGGCGAAGGACGAATGAAGGCGTTGGGGTGCCTCGACAGCTCGACCATGCGCGTCTTGTCGCCGAGAATGCTCCCCTTCGTGACGGAGGAAGAGGGGTCGATCGCCAGCACCGCCAGCCGGTGTTCCTGATCGCACAGCCATTTTCCCAAAGCCTCGATCGTGGTGCTCTTGCCTGCGCCCGGCACGCCCGTAATGCCGACACGGATCGACTTGCCCGTGTGCGGCAACAGTGCGCTCAACACCTCTTGCGCCACTTCCCGGTGTGCGGCCGCGTTGCTCTCGATCAGCGTGATCGTGCGGCCCAGCATGGTGCGATCCCCCGCCAACACGCCCTGGACGTAATCGTCGGCCTTAAGCGCTCGCCGACGCTTAACGGTGCGGGTGCGGGCAGTCGCCATTTCGGTGCCTGCTCTGACAAAGCTGTTGAATCCCTGATCCGGGCCTCCCTCGGCCCATTCCGGGCGGCTGGTTGATTCCTTCGCCATGGCCTTTAGCCAATCGACTGCAAACGCACCTCACAACAAAAACCCGCATCTCTCGCGCCCGGGCCCTTCATTCGAAGCGTGCTAAGGCTGACGCGTGCGCCACTTGTCCATCGCCTCCAGACAAGTCATCAGGCAGGCCACGTTTTGCTCGTCTGCCGAGAGGAGCCGTCCCGAGGACATCGAAGCGATCTCCTGCCCCTGCTGATGCCACCTCCGGTAGGTGTGGCTCATCATAGCTCGCTGTTCGGGTGGAAAATGCGCGCTCTTGAACCCAAAGAAGAAGGTGGCGAGGCTGCGAAGGTCCGGCCAGGTTTCCATTTGCCCGGCCTCCCACATCCTCGATTGCAGCTGCTGAAGCGTCTGTTCATCGCGCAAGCGCCAGCAAGTCTCCCGCAGGACCCCCAGTCGGCGCCGGGTCGAGACTTCTACAATGGCTTTGAATTCGAGCCCCTGTGCTACCATTTCCGCCGCCAGAAAATTCTCGTGGAGCAGCGCTTCAAAGGCCTCCTCGATTGTCAGTGGCTGCAGCTGGCGGATCAGACGCTCGATCGAAATCAGCGGCTGACGTTCGGGCCAATCATCCTTTTCCTCCCGCTTGGCCACGATGTAGCGGCGCGTGTCCAGGCTGATACGCGCGCGCAAAAGCAACTCCGTAAGTCCTGCTACCAGATAGATCAGGTGGTTATCCACCTCCCGACGGACGAAGCGCCTCTTGGCATCGAAAGCGCGTAGCAGCAAGACTTCCTCGGGCAGCGTCAAATACTCAATCGCCACCATTTCTTTTCAAGCTGCGGGAATTTTCAGAGGAATACAAGGCTGCCCAAGTGCGTTATTTGCAATTTCTTGAGGTTCAGGCGCCCACGCGCTTGAGGCCGCACCGATCCAGTGCCTGCTGGCTGATGCTGGCATAATCACCGCGCTCGCACGCGGCCACAAAGCCTTCGGTGTCTGCCTTTAACTCGTCCCAACGCTGTCGGATCGATTCGGCTTCGATGCGGGAGATCCGTTCGTCACCCGCAGCCTGGGTCACGGTCGAGAGCAGGCTGGCAAACTCGCGCACCAGTTGATTCATGCAAGTGACGTAGTCTGGCCGGGCCTCTTCTTCCACTGGTGGATTGGGCAGAAAAAAGCCGTCGGCCTTTTCGGCCATCCAGCGGGCAACCGCATGGTCCTTACTGACCGCGTCGAGCTGGTTCGCACGATCCAGGGGATTCAAGGCGCCACTGTGCTGGTCGTGCGTCGGTTGCGACCACTTGTAGACCAGCGATACCGAGACCCCGAGCTCCCGCGCCAATTCCTTGGGGCTCATCTCGGCCAGACAGCTCTTTACGACCTCGTGCGATTCCATGCCTCCCTTATGCAGGCAATTCCACCAGAGGCAAGATCGGGTTGTCCAATCCGTAGAGCGTTTGCGCGGACGACCCTAGCTGGCGCGGCCTTCGAGCGACTTTTCGATCAGGTTGACCAACTGCTCGGCCCGGAACGGCTTGCCGAGGTAGGTATCGAAGCCCATCGACTCGAAGCGCTCTCGATCCCCCGGCAGCGAAAAAGCGGTAAACGCCACCATCACCGTCTGGTCGTAGCCCTCGATGGCGCGCAGTTGTTCCAACGCATTGATCCCCGTGGTTTCACCGAGGTTGATATCCAGGAAAACCAACTTGTAGTGCCTCTGTTGCGCATGCTCCAGGGCTTCCTCGGCTGTGAGCGCAAAGTCGATCTCGTACCGGTCCTGCAAGAGCAAACGCATGACCTTCACGGTATGTGCGTTATCCTCTACTACGAGGACGGGCCCCTTCTTGACCGCCGACTTGGGCGGCATCGAGTGCCGTGTCGTCTGGGGTTCACTTTGTGCATTCTCCTCCGCATTGCGTTCGGCCAGCGGTAGCGAGACAATGAAAGTCGTACCCTTGTCGGGTTCACTCTGCACTTCGATGCGGCCATTCATCAACTGCACGAGTTGGTGCGTAATCGCCAAACCAAGACCGCTACCTTCGTGGCGTCGGTTCTCGCCGCTGGACTCCTGCTCGAAGGGACGGAAAAGGCGGGTCCGAAAGTCAGGTGAAATGCCTCGACCGGTGTCGCTGATGATAAAGCGGGCACTTTGTTCGGCCTCCTCGACCCGCACCTCAATCTTGCCGTTTTGGGTAAACTTGACGCTGTTACCGATCAGATTGGTCAGGATCCGGTGCAAAGCAGCTTGATCGGCGAGAATGCGAACGGGCACATCACATCCTGTCACCGCGATTTCATTGCCGGCGTCACGCGCCTGTAGTTGCATCAAGTCCACCGTTTCGTTCACCTCGCGACAGATGTCGTGCGGGCTGATGCTCAGCTTTGTCTTGCCGCTCTCAAGGCGAGCGAGATCGAGCACGGAATTGATCGTCCCCAGCAGTCGCTGGCTGTTGCTGTGCAGCAACTCGGCCATATCTTGCAGCTCGCGGTCAGCCTTCTCCTTCAGAATTTCCGCCATACCGATGATGCTGGTCAGAGGCGTACGAATCTCATGACTCATGTTAGAGAGGAAGTTGGATTTGGCGCGGCTCGCCGCCTCCGCTTCTTCCTTCGCCTTGACCGTGGCCACCTGGGCCTGCTTCTGAGAATCGATGTCTGTCGAACTCGCGACCCAGTAGTCTGACGGATCGTTTGGCGAGCGCAGGGGAATAACCCGCGTCAGTTGCCAGCGGTATTCATTGTCCGGGTCGCGCAGGCGGTATTCCTGGGCGAAGTCGACCTTCTGTTCGATCGCCGTTTCCCAGTCGCGTTTCAGCGCAGCGCGATCTTCGGGATAAACGGCTTCAAAGAAGCCTGAGTGCGGATCGAGCCCCAGCCTTTTGGCCAGTGCACGCCAACGCCGGTTCGCGTATGTCACTTCACCCTGCTCATTCATGATCCAGACGTACTGGGGCAGTGAATCGAGACAGGCCTCCCAGCGGTGCGAAAGTCGATCGGCGTGCTGTTCTGCTCGGCGCATCCGCAGCAGCGAATTGACTGTTGCAATCAGCTCACGCGGACGGATCGGGTCACGCAGATAACCGTCGGCACCGCTCTCCAAGCCCTCAATTACGTCGTCCGAGTCGACAAAAGCGGCCGACGTCTGCAGGATCGGAATGGACGAGGTTTGCGGGTTAGAGCGCAAGTGCCGGCATACTTGGTACCCAATCATGTCCGGCAGCTTCACATCCAGAATGATGAGCGCCGGCCCTTGCTCAGCCAGCTGAAGTCCTTCTTCACCGCTGCCGGCCTCCTGGACCTCGTAGCCCGCTCGTTCCAGGTATCGACGCAGCGTATAACGATTCGTCTCCTGATCATCGACGATCAGGATCGTATCTTTGTCGTTCATGTGCATTCGGGCGGAGAAATGTTAAGAGCTTTGGTTAGCTGCTGCAGCGCGCGATCCAGCTCTCGGTTGGCGGTGTCGGCGTCACTGGAATCAAGCTTCGGCAAAATGGTAGATGTCAACTGTTCGACGACATCCGCAGAGACGGTATGGGGGGATTCCGCAGTGTTGACGATAACGGGTATCTTTCGCAAGTGCTCTTGCGTTTTCAGTGCATTCAACACCTCCCAGCCACTCATGTGCGGCATCTGCAGATCCAGGATCATGAGGTCGACAGACTCCGTTTCCAGCTTTTCCAAAGCTTCGCGGCCATCGGCGGCTTCGATGACGACCGGGAAACGCTGCTCCAACATGGAAACGAGCCAATAGCGATAAGCTTCGTCGTCATCGGCCACCAGGATGCGCTGCGGATTGAGCGGCTTAAATACGGCTTCGGGTTCTGCCGGTTCGATGGCCACCACCGGGCTTGCCGGCAACTCCAACCGCTGCTCCGCTTCGCGCGGCAAATGCAAGGTAAAGGTTGATCCCTGTCCCGTTCGGCTCTCCACCGTCAGGTATCCCCCGAGCATCTGCGAGAGACGCTGCGAAAGCGACAGGCCGAGACCGGTGCCCTTGGCACGTTTCTGCAACGGATTCTCGATCTGGATAAATTCTTCGAAAATACGTTCCAGGTTTTCCGGTGCGATCCCGATTCCGGTGTCACTCACCTCAAAGGTCAGGCGATCCGCACGCACACTAACGGTGACTCGGACCTCACCCTTTTCCGTGAACTTGAGCGCATTGGAAACCAGATTGCGCAACACTTGAGTCAGCTTGCCGTCATCGGTATCCCAAACTAAGTCTTCCTGCGGTTCCTCGATCACGAGGGCCACCGGACTATCCTTGGCCTGCAACGGCCGCATCAGGCCCTTGAGGCTGTTCAGAACGGAGCGCAGGGAGGTCGGATGATGGTAGACCTCGAGCTTCCCGGACTCTGCTTTGGTGAGATCGAGCAGGTCGTTCACCAAGCCGAGCAGCGTTTCGCCAGCGTGCTGGATTAGCTTCACTTGCTTGTCCTGCTCTTCCGTCAAGTCTCCGTCGAAGCGGTCAAGCAGCATTCGGCTCAGATTGACGATCGAAGTGAGGGGCGTGCGAAACTCGTGGGTGATATTGGAAAGGAAGCGCTGCTTTACTTCGGCCGAATGGCGGATGGATTCGGCTTTTTCTTCCAACTCCGCATACAGCGCCACGACGCCGCGATTCGTTTCCTCAATCTCCCGGTTTAACTCGAAGCTCTCGTTGCGCCGGAGTTTCAGTTCGCGCAATACATCGAGGACATTCGACGCTTCGAGCGGGGCCCCCAGAATCGGCGTCTGGTCTACCTTGAAAATGAGTTCGGTTTCGTGCTGCTCCAGCTCGAAGCCCAGTTGGGTTGCTTGCTGCGTCAGCGAGGCCAGCCAATCCCCGGGCGGGCTCTGCCAGGCGAACTTCGCGCTCGGGGTAGCCTCCGACTCCAGGCTCGCACTTAAAGGGATCTCTCGGCGAATGCTCTGTTGTACGATTTCATCAAGTAAAGTGAGCGCGCCAAGCTTCGTGGCCCCGTCGATCTCCGCACACTCCAGAGCCTCCCGCCAGTGCTGGACAAGAAGATGGCAGGAAGATGACGATGCTGTGATCTCGTAGTCGGGCATTCGCTAGCTCTAGGCTACAGGAGGGAATACGAGGATGCCAACATCATCCCGCCCCCGACCGAATTGATTGAACAGGATGGATGCCGCCAGCATCGGCGCCATACGCCAGACATTCAGGCCGGGCGGCAACTGCCACCGTGACTGAACGCCGTCGGTAGCCATGACAAACGCCTCAGTGGGATGCAGAGGGTAGACTTGCGAGTGAGCCCGCGATTTTTCGACGCCCACAATGCCGTTGGAGGTTAGCAGGTAACGGTTGCGGGTCTTCTCTCCGATCATGCCCTGGACGTTACCCAGGCTGCAAAACTCTACCTGATGCTGCTCTCGGCTAATCCGGGCCAGCGCAACTGCAGCCCCCCGCGTGCGGCGCAAATCTGCATGCATGCGCTCGATCATTTCTGGCAATTCCATGCGCGCATCACGCTCCACGATCCCGTGAAAACACTCTTGTGCGCACAGCACCGCCTTGGCTGCGTCCGGGCCATGCCCCAACCCATCAGCCAGAAGCGCCAATTCGAAATCCGGCGTGCAGTGCAGCGACCAGGCATCTCCTGAAACCTGTTCATTGGGATGCGGTACCAGCAAACCGGCAAAGTTGCACATGCGCTCACGGACTTTCTGCTCGAGTCGCGAATGCTCGCCCCAGAAGCGCATGAGAAATACCGCCCCCTGGCGCGGCTGGCTGAACACCTCGAACTCGTCGGAAAGGCGTTTCAGAGCCCCCAGTCCCGTGCCCATGGAGCCAGCAGAAGAGTAGCCATCCTGCATGCACTTGGAGATGTCGACCATACCCTGACCACTGTCGATCGCCAGAACATCGAGGTAATGGGTGTCCTGGGAGGCCACCGTCTGGGCCACGATCAGGCCCTTGCCGGCGTGCTTGATGATGTTGCGCGCGGCCTCCTGCACCGTAATCTCGATGCGCGAGGCGGTCGTGTCACCGAAACCATGGCGCTTGGCCAATTCGACTACCTGACGCCGAGCCCAGCCGACATCGGCCCTTTCGACCACCGGTTGGCGCGCAATTGCAGTTCCTCTTAGAATCATAGCCAGCGGGTGATGGAGACCGTAGTTCCTTCCCCGGGAGCCGATTTTACTTCAAACTCGTTACTGAGCCGACGGGCCCCTCCCAGTCCCAGGCCCAAGCCTGATCCCGTGGAGTAACCGTCTTCCAGCGCCTTTTCGATATTCTCGATTCCCGGGCCCTGATCCTGAATCGTCAGGCAGACTCCGGTCCGGGTGCCTTGCTGCTTTTTTTCAATGGTCGCCATGCCTCCTCCTCCATAGATCAGCGCATTGCGTGCCAACTCGCTGGCGGCAGTAACGAGCTTCGTCTGGTCGATCAAAGAAAAGCCGATTTCGCTGGCAAGCTTGCGCACGGCCTGGCGAACGTAAACAACATCGGGCTCTGTCGAGATGGACAGCTGCAGGTGCTCATTCCCGCTCATCGGATGCCTCCTCGTCCCTGCCAGCCAGGAAGCGCCGTAAAAATCGCATGCCTTGATCAATGTGCAATGCAGTTTGCACTCCGCTCAGCGATAACCCAAGCTCTACCAGAGTGATAGCTACCGCCGGCTGCATCCCGACAACGATGGCATGGCAATCCTGGATACGGGCCATGGTGGAAATGTCGGCCAGCATGCGACCGATAAAAGAGTCGACGATTTCCAGCCCGGAAATGTCGATGATCACGCCGCGGGCATGATGCGTCGCGATCGCGGTCGTGAGGTCGTCCTGCAGCTTGACCGCCAGGGCGTCGTCGAGATCTGTCTGGATCGAAACGAGGAGGAACTCTTCGACCCGAAGGATAGGAATGCGATACATGAGGAAACGGCCTAGATGTCCTGAACCTTCTGCCGCTTTTTCTTGAGCGCGAGGGCGAAGGCGTCAGCCAGCGTGCCCTTGGTCGTGACGTTGCCCAACTCGACGCCGAGATGAACGATCGTCTGGGCAATCTGCGGGCGAATGCCACTGATGATACATTCCGCGCCCATCAAGCGGGCCGCAGTCACTGTCTTCAAAAGATGCTGTGCCACGAGGGTATCCACGGCCGGAACGCCCGTAATGTCGATGATCGCGATGTCGGAGCCGGTCGCGACGATCTTTTGCAACAGGCTTTCCATCACCGTCTGCGTGCGCTCGCTATCGAGCGTACCGATCACCGGAAGCGCCAGGATGCCGTTCCAGAGGCTGACCACCGGCGTGGACAGCTCGAGCAGGTCTTGCTGTTGCCGCTGGATAATGGCCTCGCGGGTGTTGATAAAGACTTCCGTCGTATTCAAGCCCAGGCGGTCCAGCAACATGGTGGCCTGCCAGATGTCATCGAGCAGTGCGGTCGTGTCGTTGTCGCCATGTGCTTCCTTGAGCTCGCGAAAGAGCGGGCGCTTGAGGGAAAAGACAAAGGTAGCGGTTTCCGTCGGCGTAAAGCCTTGTTCGCTGCGGGAGCGGGAAAGCTCGTCCAGCAGGTCGCGCAGCTCGTCGTAGGCCGCCGTCTTCTCTGGATTGACGCCGGCAACCTTGATTGCCTTGCGCAGGAGATCGAGAAAACGCGAGGCTTGTTCACGCAGTTCGCTTTCGCGAATCAGGTTGAGAAGACGCCCCCCATCGACCTGTAGCTCACTGATCCAGGTGTCCAGGATGCGGTCGAGGTTCTTCTCGATAACGAGAGGTAAGCGAGAGTCGGCTGAGTTTTGCGGAGAGGTGGTCATGAGAACGGGTGTTGGGAATAGCCCTAGAGGTTTTTTGGGGCTACTGAAAGTGTAAAATATCCCCCGACCCTCTACCAAATGGCCACGTCCCACCGGCTCTCAGCGCGCTTCCACCTTATCGCGTCGCCGGGGGTCCAACATGTGGGCGACCTTGAATCGATCCTCCTCGTCCTCACAGTATTGCTGCCCCCGCCAGACACGCTTGCGCAAACGGATCTCGTTTCCGTCGATCGTAATCCAGTTGTAGGCGTTGGGCTCGCTCTTCAGGCGAGTGGAGGTGGCGGTGGCGGCCTGGATAACCAGAATCCGCTCGACGATCTGGTGCTGGGTCAACGCATGTCCGGTAAAGCCCAGGTGCAGGTGCCCTGACAGCAGCAGGTCCACCCCGATCTCGGCAAACGCATGCAGCGCATCGTGGGCGTTGCCGATAACGCCCCGATCCTTGGCGATATCGGGCACCAGAAATGGGTGGTGCGTCACCACGATCTTCATCTTACCGGCGGGCACATCCGCGAACGAGCGCTCCACGATGCCGATTTGCCGGTCACTGATGCGTCCCTTGGACCAATCCGCATAAAATCCGCCCGCCCGCGCCGTATTGAGCCCGAGGACCGCGCAATTTTCGGCTTCGACAAAGGGGAAAAGCTCATCGGTGAGGTAGCGGCGGTAGCGCTTCAGCGGCTTCACAAAACGCTCCAACAGGTTCCAGTGCGGCAGGTCGTGGTTGCCAGGCACGAGCAGCTGCGGTTGCGGCAGCGACTCGATAAAGGCCTTGGCCTGCAGAAACTCCTCTTTCTTGGCCCGTTGCGTAAAGTCGCCGCTGATCACGAGGATGTCGGGCTTTTGCCGATTCAGGTCCGCCCGCAGGGCTTCGAGCAGTTCGGGCAGCGTCGTGCCAAAGTGAAGGTCCGAGATATGGGCCAGCGTCGTCACAGTCCTAAGCTTTTTCAGTAATGCACTCCTGGCAAGACGCGTCCTCCTCCAGTTGCGGAGCCGTCAACACCTTCAGGCCGCGCGCCTCGATCTTGTAGTGCAGAGGGGTTTTCATGCGAAATACCTCGCCGTCGGTCATGGAACGGACGCGGCGACGGAAACGCGGGCGGATCTCGACTTCCTTGCTCCGGAACGACTTGAGTTCAGGCACCTTGTCCCACCACCCCAGCAAAAGGGCCGCCGTCACCCAAAGCATTTGCCACCGGCCAGGGCTGTCGAAGACGTAAATGCCCAACTGCCCTTCATCGAGCGCCCGCCGTTTGGGCAACTGCCCCAGCACTGCCTCGTCGTAGCAGTTATTGGAGACGATGATCAGGCGGCTGCACAAATTGTGCTTTTCGCCTTCCACCGTCGTCAGCGATACCCGTAACAATGGATAGGTGGCCAGCATGCGGATGCCCGCGATGGCCACCCGGGTCCACTTGACCAGAAAGAAGCGTCCGCGCAAGGATTCGCGCGTCTCGGAGATCCGAGGGTAGACGCCCAATACGGACATACAGGTAAAGGGCACGCCGTTGACCTCGGCGACATCGATTTCTCGTGCTTCACCCTCGATCAAGAGGTCCAGGGCCTCTTCCCAGTCTTCCGGCAGGCCGAGATCCTTGGCCAGCAGGTTCATCGTCCCCAGGGGCAGGATGGCGAGCGTCTTGCCCGTGCCGCGCAACATCTCCACCGCGGTGGCGATCGTCCCGTCACCACCGCCCACCAGAATGGTGTCCGCACCGTCATCTGCGGCTTCCTGCAAGGTCTGCTTGAGGGTGTCGCCATCGACGATACGTGCGTTTACCGTCCAAGCATTTTGCTCGAAGGCCTCAGTGATCCGTTTTGCCACGGCCTCCGCATCCATCTGGATGAGGGTTCCCGAGCGTTGGTTGAGAATGATTTGAAGCCGCTTGGCGGGCATACGAGCACCTTTAGCAGATGTTGTTCCCATTATTGGCACGCTGCTTTCTAGAAGGCAAGGGAACCCAATTCAATTATGGCAGACACGACTACACGATTTACCGAATGGCTGAAAAACGCCTATGGGATGGAAAAGGCTTTCATCGAGATGCTCGAACGCCAGTCCTCCCGTCTCGAGAACTACCCTTTCTTTGCCGAAAAGGTCACCGACCACCTGGAGGCTTCCAAGAAAAGCGCCGACCGCATCGGTCAACTGCTGCAGGACATGGGCGAGAAGCCCGACAGCGCCTTCTCGGGCGTCAGCTCTCTTGCGGCCAAGTTCAGCTCGCTCTTCAACACGACATCCGACCACGAAGCGGTTCAGTATGCCCTCTCCAACTTCGGCTATGTGAACTTCGCGATCGCCTCCTATGTGTCGCTGCTCGCTTCCGCTGACCAGCTCAACCATGAAAAGGCCAAGCCGGTGATCGAGCAGAACCTGAGCGACAAGCGGGAGTTCGCCGACTTCCTCGCCGACAACATCCCGGCGGTGACGCTGCGCTTCCTTGAACGTGAAAGCGTAGCCGCCAAGGCCAAGCGGTAGGGACGGCACCCGCTCTTCTCCCAACCTTCCAGGGCCCCGGTTACGGGGCCTTTTCTATTTTGCAGCGTGCATCTCAGCCCGATTCTCAGCCTGCACCGTGCACCGCCCCGGACCACCGCCAGCAATCCCCTGCCCTCTGAATCAGCGACCCGGAGGACCATGAAGCGGATGGCATGGCTTAGGCTTGATATTCCGCTTATGAGCGAAATCGATTTACTGCCCGTTGACATGCTGAAGGAGCAACTGAAAGAAGCCGATCAGCGCTTTCCTACTCTTACCCTGGCGATGCCGATGGCCAAGGCGGGCCGTGATTCACTTGGAAATCCCACGCGCCTGAAACATAACCTGCAAGACATCGAACGCTTTGCAGAGGAAAAGAACTTCAACCTGCCCAAGAACTTTTTGGAGCCGCTGCAAGGACTGCTCGATAACTACGATTTTTGGCAGCACCAACGCCACGGGCTAGGCATCGTCCTCAACGAGGATTCGCTGGTCGTAGGCGGCCTGCCTTACGAGCCGGACGAATACTGGGCCTTTGACCGCACGATGCGTATCCTCCCCTTCTTGCCCCTTTTCGAGCAAGCCTTGGATGCCTACGTGCTTCTGCTGGCCAAGGGCCATGTCGCCCTTTATCGCCTGCACAACGAACAATTCGAAAAGGTCGATGTGCCGGGCATGCCGACCAGCTTGAGCGAAGCGATGAAGTTTCGGGAGAATATCGACAACCTGCAGGTGCGCTCTCAGAGCCCGACGCCGCAGGTGGACGACCCGAAGTTTTACGGTCCGGGTGGCGACGAGGAACACCAGGAGCGCAAGATCAAGGAGTTCTTCGACCGCGTGGATGCGGCCGTCTGCAAGAAGATCAATAGCAGCAACCTCCCCCTGATTCTGGCCTGCCTGCCCGAACACCACGGGCGCTACGAAAAAGCCAACCGCTATGCCCACCTTGCCAAGAGCTTCGTCGACGGCAACCCCGATGCCAAGAAGCCGGCTCAACTGGCCGAGGAGGCGCGCGAGATCTTGCGCCAGATGCGCAAGGAGCGGCTCGACCAGATCGGCCAGCAGATCAACCAGGAGATCGCCCGTGGCGGGCGTGGAGAGCAGGATCCGCAGCAGCTGGCGCTCGATGCGCACTTCGGGCGCGTAGAAGTCTGTGTCGTCGATCCCCACTTCCGGCAAAACGCTGAAATCGATCCGGAAGAAAACCACGTGAAGCTCCTCAACGGCGAAGTGAAAGCCGAGGCGACCGACCTCGCGGACTACATCGCGCGGGAGACCATTCGCAACAGCGGACACGTGATTGCGGCCGACCCGCATGACATCCCGGGAACGCGACCTTTTGCCGGGCTACTCCGTTACTAGGGAAAGCTGACTTGTCAAACAGCGCGCGCTGCTCTACATCTGCAGTATGGCAGACGCGCTTGTTTTAACCCTTCTTGGCCCTGACCGCCCCGGTCTCGTCGAAGATCTCGCGGCGCTGGTTTCCTCTTGCGGAGGCAACTGGCTCGATAGCCGCATGAGCCATCTCGGCGGTCAGTTTGCCGGGATTTTGCGTATTACAGTCGCAGCCGATCAACAAGAAGAGCTGCAAAATGGCTTTGCCCAGCTCCGTGAAGCCGGGCTTCAAATCAGTGCCATGCCGGACGACGCTCAAGCGCCGTTCGAAGCACTCAAGGCCGTCAAGATCCAGGTAACCGGCCAGGATCACCCGGGTATCGTCCGGGATCTGACGCATGTCCTGGCCCAGCACGAAGGCAATATCGAAGAGCTGAACACCTGGACCGAAAATGCGCCCTGGTCCGGCGATGTGCTCTTCTGCGCTTCGATCGAAGTGCAGATCCCCGCCGAAGTTCCTTCGACGGAGCTGCGCACGTCCCTCGAGTCGATTGCCCAGGATTTGATGGTGGATTTGCGGCTGGAAGCACCCCAGCCCGAACTCGCCTAGCTAAAGAACATCAGTGAAGACTTGAGCGCTTGCAGCAAGGCCTGCGCAGCCTGTTGCGGCGTCAGTCTTTGCTGCGTGCCGGTCTGGCCGGTAGTCGAAGAGTGCGAGGTGGGAGCGGGAGCCGTGGTGACCATGAGGCCACGTTAAAGCGCGCCCAGTTTTCTCGTCAGATAAAACAGGACCGACGGTATGCGCGCCGGTCCTTCGGTGAAAGATCAGGACGAAGTGGACTGGAACGGGGTTAGCCCTTTTTGGCCCAGCTGTCCTTTAAAGAAACCGTTCGGTTCCATACCCACTGATCGGGAGTGCTGTCCGGATCGAGGCAGTAGTAGCCCTTGCGCTCGAACTGCACAATGTCGCCCACCCCGTGCTGCGCCAGCTCAGGCTCCCCATATGCGGTGATGACCTGCAGGGACTCGGGGTTGAGGTTGTCGAGGAAGGTGTGGCCTTCTTCGACGTCCTCGGGATCGTCGCTCATGAAGAGGTGATCGTAGAGGCGGCCTTCGAATTTCACGTTTTCCGTCGCGCTGACCCAGTGGATCGTGCCCTTGACCTTGCGGTTGTCGGGGGTGCTGCCACCGCGGCTTTCGGGGTCGAATTCCGCTTCGAGCTCCACCACGTTGCCGGCCTCGTCCTTGATGACCTTGGTACAGGTGATGTAGCAGGCATAGCGCAGGCGCACTTCGCGCCCCGGTGCGAGGCGGAAATACTTCTTGGGCGGATCCTCCATGAAGTCGTCGCGCTCGATGTAAATCTCACGCGTTAGCGGTACCTTGCGCGTGCCAAAGGACGCATCGCCGGGATGATTCGGCCCTTCATACCACTCCGTTTCTTCGGGAAAATTCGTGATCGTGACCTTGATCGGGTCCAGCACCGCCATCCGGCGCGGCGCGCGGCTCTCGAGATCCTGACGCAAACAGTGCTCGAGCAGCGCAAAATCTGTGCGGCTGTTGAATTTCGTCACCCCGACGCGCGCCATAAAGTCCTTGATCGACTCGGGCGTGAAGCCGCGGCGGCGCATCCCCCGCAGCGTGGGCATACGGGGGTCGTCCCAGCCATGGACGTGTTGCTCTTCGATCAGCTGACGCAGCTTGCGCTTGGTCACGATCGTGCGGGTCAGGTTGAGACGCGCGAACTCGATCTGGCGCGAGGGAAAGATCTCGAGCTTTTCGATGAACCAATTGTAGAGTGGCCGGTGATCCTCGAATTCCAGTGAGCAGAGACTATGCGTCACGTTTTCGAGGGAATCGCTTTGGCCGTGCGTGTAGTCATAGGTCGGATAGATGCACCACTTGTCGCCCGTACGGTGGTGGTGCTGGCGGATGATGCGGTACATCACCGGGTCCCGTAGGTTCATATTGGGGCTTGCCATGTCGATCTTGGCGCGCAGCACCTTGCTGCCATCCGGAAAGTCGCCGGCGCGCATACGCTGGAACAGGTCCAGGTTTTCCTCCGGCGTGCGGTCGCGGAAGGGGCTCGGCTTGCCCGGTTCCGTCAACGTGCCCCGGTTCAGGCGGATTTCTTCCCCGTTCTGATCGTCGACGTAAGCCAGGCCCTTTTCGATCAGGCTGCAGGCCCACTCGAAGAGCTGCTCGAAGTAATCGGAAGCGTAGCACTCCTTGTCCCAGCTCCAGCCCAGCCAGGCAATGTCTTCCTTGATGGCGTCGACGAACTCCGTCTCCTCTTTCACCGGGTTGGTGTCGTCGAAACGCAGGTTGACCTTGCCGTTGAACTCGCGGGCCAGACCGAAGTCGATCGTAATGGCCTTGGCGTGTCCGATGTGCAGGTAGCCATTGGGCTCGGGCGGAAAGCGCGTCTGAATTGCTTCGTGCTTACCCGACTGCAAATCTTCGGCAATGATGTCGCGGATAAAGTTGCTGGGCTTTTTGTCTTCGTCAGCCATGGGAATGCATACAGAGTTGCGGATTGAACGACGTCGTCAACCGGAATGACGTTTTACCGCGGGTTCTGCAGTCTGGAATGCGAGGCAGGGCGTTTGGAACGAGATATGCGTCTTCAACCGTCCATGTGGCAGACGTTTATCTACGGCTTGATCGCTTCGAGCGCGCTTCTGCTCGGCGCGGTCATCGGCACTTACTGGCGGCCCTCGAAACGGATCACCGGCGTCACCCTCGCCTTTTCCAGCGGTACGCTCATTTCGGCGCTTTGTTTCGAGCTGTTTCCCGAGGCTGCGGAGCAAGGTGGCTTCTGGCTTAGCGGCATCGGCCTGGTCGCGGGGGCGGGCGCGTTTGTGCTGCTCGACGCTTGGCTGGACCGCATGGCTGCGCCAAAGGCAGGCCCGGAAGAACCACAGGAGCGCAAGGTGGTGCAGGAAGCCAGCCGCGGCGTCGGCCTTTCGTTGCTCGCCGGGGTGACGCTGGACGGCATCCCGGAAAACCTGGCCCTGGGCGTCTCGATTGCCAGCGGCCTGAGCCTGCCACTGCTGGTCGCGATTTTTGCCAGTAACCTGCCTGAAGCGCTCGTGGGCGCCAACGCGATGCGGGATGCCAAACGTTCCAAGCGCTTCATCATTGGCATCTGGACCGCGACGACCATCCTCTTGACCCTCGCCACAGTGGGCGGAGACGCCATTGGTGAATCCCTGAGCCCCGAAATGCTGTCGCTGCTGCTCTCCTTTTCCGGTGGCGCCGTGCTCGCTTCGCTGGCCGACACCCTGATGCCGGAGGCCTTTGAGCACGGCAAACCCTGGAATGCGTTCGGCACTGCGGCGGGCTTCTTTATTTCCTTCGTCCTCGCCCATCAGGGCGCGGGCGGATAAACAAAACGAGGTGTCCCCAGATTGGGAGCACCTCGCAGAAAGAGCACAAGAGTCGCGCCGCTTAGGCGTTAAGCGCGGCTTCGCGCTTCTCAGCCTTGCGACGCTCGTTGGAGTTCAGGATACGCTTGCGCAGGCGCAGGTGATTCGGCGTGGCTTCGACGTATTCCTCCGAGCTAATGTACTCCAGCGCGCGCTCGAGCGAGAAACGCAGCGGCGGCGCGAGCTGCACGTTGTCGTCCTTGCCCGAAGAGCGCATGTTGTCCAGCTTCTTGGCCTTCGTCGGGTTGACGGGGATGTCTTCCTTGCGCGGGTTCTCGCCCACGATCATGCCCTCATAGGTCTTCTCGCCCGGCCCAATGAAGAGCTTGCCGCGCTCCTGCAACGCCATCAGCGAATAGCCGGTGCTCTCGCCGATGTCCATGGAGACCAGCGTGCCGGTGTTGCGGGTGCGGATTTCGCCAGCCCAGGGACTATACTCCTTGAACAGGTGCGACATCACGGCACGGCCGGAGCTGATGTTGAGCAAGTCGAACTCAAAGCCGATCAGACCGCGGGTGGTGATCGTAACCTCCAGGTTGGTACCGAGGGCCGTCTGGTGCATGTTGTCGATCCGCCCCTTGCGGCTGGCGAGATTCTTCATGATGTCGCCCAGGCACTCATCCGGCGTTTCGACCCAAAGGGTTTCGTAGGGTTCCAGCGTCTCGCCGTCGTCACTCTTTTTGGTGATGACCTTCGGACGAGACACGAGGATTTCGTAGCCCTCGCGGCGCATCGTTTCGACCAGCACGGAAACCTGCATGGCGCCGCGGGCCACAATATCGAAAGTGCCGCCGAACTCACCGTCGCTGATGCGCAGGGAGATGTTGATCTTCTGCTCGCGCGCCAGACGGTCGCGGATTTGGCGAGACGTCACATACTTGCCGTCCTGACCGGCCAGCGGACCGTCGTTGACCGCAAACATCATGGAGATGGTTGGCGGGTCGATTTCCACGAAAGGCAGCGGTTCGGCCGTTTCGTCCGCCGTCAGCGTCACGCCAATATCGACGTCTTCAAAACCGGCCAGGCCCACGATATCGCCTGCCTCACCCACCGGCGAGTCGGAGCTGGTCAGGCCTGAGTAGGTGAAGACCTTGGTGATCTTGGTGCGCTTCTTGTTACCCTCGCGGTCGAAGACAAAAATCGAGTCGCCCGCCTGAATCTTGCCAGAGGAAACCTTGCCGAGCGCCACCCGGCCCACGAAGTCGTTCCAGTCGATGTTTGAAACGAGCATCTTGAACGGTTCATCGGGTTCGGCCTCCGGGCCGGGGATATTGTCGACGATCATCTGGAACAGCGGCAGCATGTCCTTCCGCTCGTCTTCCAGTTCGTGCACCATGAAGCCATTCTTGGCGCTGCCATAGACGAACGGACAGTTGAACTGCTCCTCCGTCGCTTCCAGCTCCATCAGTAGCTCGAGCACCTGATCGTGCACCTTCATCGGGTCGCTGTTCTCGCGGTCCACCTTGTTGATGACCACGATCGGACGCAGCCCTTGCTGGAGGGCCTTGCGCAGCACGAAACGCGTTTGGGCCTGCGGGCCGTCATAGGCATCGACCAGCAACAGTACGCCGTCCACCATCTTCATCACGCGCTCCACCTCACCGCCAAAATCGGCGTGGCCCGGCGTATCCACGATGTTGATGATATAGTCGTGCCAATGCACGGACGTGTTCTTGGCTTTGATCGTGATGCCCTTTTCCCGTTCCAGGTCCATGCTGTCCATGGCCCGTTCGGCCACCTGCTGGTTTTCGCGGAAAGCTCCGCCCTGGCGCAGGAGTTGGTCGACCAACGTGGTTTTCCCGTGGTCAACGTGAGCAATGATCGCAATATTGCGAATGTGAGCGATGGTCGGCATGCCTGAATTTCGTTAAGACAAAAGCTCCAAGATGACAGATCCGGCCAGCGTGGCAAGGCTGCTTTTGACTTGAATATGATTGCCAATGCGCCGCCATGAGTGAACATGCCCGCACATGAAGTCCCGCGAACGCATGCTCGCCGCCCTTTCCTGCCAACCGGTGGACCGCCCGCCCCTCTGGGTGATGCGCCAGGCGGGCCGTTATCTGCCTGAATACCGGGAGTTGAAAGCCCAACACGGCTTTCTGAAGATGGTGCGCACGCCGGAGTTGGCAACCGAAGTGACCCTGCAGCCGCTGCGCCGCTTCGAGCTGGATGCCGCCATTCTCTTCAGCGACATCCTCGTGATCCCCGAGGCGCTGGGCCAGCCCTACCGCTTCCGCGAAGAAGGCGGCATCGCCATGGATTACCGCCTCGCGGCAGCGGCTGATATCGAACGCCTCAAACCGGCAGACGCGGTCCGGGACGCCCTGGAATACATGCCGGCGGCGCTGCGCATCCTGCGGGAGGAGCTGGGCGACCGAAAGGCGCTGCTGGGCTTCGCGGGGTCTCCGTGGACGCTCGCCACCTACATGGTCGAGGGCGGTTCCAGCAATACCTACAGCCAGATCAAGACCCTCTACTTTGAAGACAAGGCGCTCTTTGAGCAGCTGATGACCAAGGTAACGGATGCGGTGGCCACCCTGCTGAACATGCAGATCGAGGCGGGCGCGGACGCGGTGCAGATTTTCGACTCCTGGGCGTCGGCCTGCCCCGGCAACCTCTACACCGACCTTTCACTGCGGTGGATCTGGCGTATCATCCAGCAACTGCCCGAAAGATTCCCGGTGATCCTGTTTGCCAAGGGCGTCGCCCATCAGCACGCGCAACTCGTGGCCACCGGCGCGTCTTGCCTCGGCGTGGACTGGACCGTCGATCTGCCTACTTTCTCCCGCCAGCTGCGTCCCGATGTGGCAGTGCAGGGCAACCTCGACCCGGTGCTCATGACCTTGGAGCCCACCCACGTGGCCCGCGAAGCCCGTCAGCTGGTCGAGCGCATGCAAGGGCGCCCCGGCTTCGTGCTCAACCTGGGGCACGGCATCACGCCGCAGGCGAAGGTCGAATCAATGCAAGCTTTGGTGGACGTCGTCACCTCTTTGGCCTAAAGGTACTGCCATGCTTCCCCGCGCCCTAGTGGAAAAATACCAGCGGCCCGGTCCGCGCTACACGTCTTACCCGACGGCGTTGCACTTTACGGACCACGTGGTTGAAGATACCCTCATCGCCGAAGCCGCGGCGGAAACCGGCCCCCGGTCGTTGTATTTCCACCTGCCCTTTTGCGAGAGCCTCTGCTGGTTTTGCGCCTGTGCCAAGGTCATTACGCAAGACACGACCAAGGCGGACCGGTATCTGGATGCGCTGGCCCGCGAGATGGATGCCTACATCGCGGTGACAGGAGCGGAGCGGCCGGTCGAGCAGCTCCACCTGGGCGGTGGCTCGCCGAGCTTCTTCACGGTGCCTCAACTAGGCCGGTTGCAACGACTGGTAGAGGAACGCTTCCAATACACGCCAGATGCAGAACTGTCGGTGGAACTCGACCCGCGCACGGTCGATGCAGACAAGATCGCCGTGTTGGCCGAAGCCGGCTTCCGTCGTGCGTCCTTTGGCGTTCAGGACGTTGAGCCCAAGGTCCAGCACGCCGTCCACCGCATCCAGCCGAGCAAGATGAACCGGCAGTGCATCGAGCAAGCCCGCGGCGCAGGCTTCACCTCGATCAACATCGACCTGATCTACGGTCTGCCGGAGCAAAGGCCCGATTCCTGGGCGCGGACGCTGGATGAGGTGCTCTCCTACTCGCCCGACCGCCTGGCCGTCTTTGCCTATGCCCATGTGCCTTGGGCCGCCCCGGCGCAACGTATTCTGGAGAAGCGTTCGCCGTTGCCCGATGCCGAGACGCGACTGGAGATGCTCGAGATGGCCAATGAGCGTCTGCTGGCCGCAGGATACCACTTCATCGGCATGGACCACTACGCCCTGCCCGACGACGAGCTTTCGGTCGCCCAGCGGGAGGGCTCCCTCCACCGCAACTTCCAGGGCTACAGCACCCGTGCGGGGCGTGAGATCGCCGGCTTCGGGATGAGCGCCATTTCCCAGACCCACGGGAGCTTTCGTCAAAATCTGAAAGACCTGGAGGCATACTACGCTGCAGTCGAAAAAGGCGAATGGCCCCTCGAACGCGGCTACCTGCTGACGGAAGACGACCACATCCGCCGCTACGCGATCATGGAAGTCATGTGCCACGGCCAACTGCGGTGGGATGACTTGCGCGAGCGTTTCGGCATCGAACCCACGGCTTACTTCCAGGAGGCGTTGCCCCAGCTCTCGACGATGGAAGAAGACGGGCTGTTGACGCTCAACGCGGAGGAGGGCTTGAACGTTACGCACATCGGCTGGCGCCTCTTGAGAAATATTGCGATGACGTTCGACGCCTATCTCAAGCCGCAGGAACAGCGTCACGCCCGCACGATCTAGGGGCAAAAACCCGGCCAATGCCGCCAGTTTACGTATGCATTTTGCCGGAATGAACCCTCTTTTCGCAAAAACTAGGTCAATATAGGTGTATTTTCTATAAAGCGTTTTTCCGGGAATTGACTATTCTGCGTTGGGGCTCTTTAAGATGAGTTAGATGGTCCGATGTCCTCTACTCCGACCCGGAGTTCCCATGCTGCGAGATCTGCGTCATCCTGAGAAAGCTCGCCAAGGCTTTACGCTGGTTGAGGTCGCCATAGGCATGGCGATCTTCTCTATCGTCGCCATGGCGGTGTTGGCGGCTTCGATGCGCGCCTATAAAGATGCGGAAGATACCAACCGCTACCTGGCCGCCCATGCGCTGGCGATCAGCGTGCTGCAGCAGTTGGCGTCCATGCCCAAGACGCAACACTCCGACGCCGTGCTCATGCCCACGTCGCAAACCTACACGGTTTACGACTCTTCGGGTCAGGTCATCAACCTGATGATCGATCCGCCGGCGCCCATCACCACCCACCTCTTTTCGACCCTGGCGCAGGGTGAGCGTCACGCCACCGCCCAATTCGAGGTCACGATCGACCTGGATGTCGCCAAGGTCACCGACTACGACTGCTACCAGATCAACGTGGCCTGCAGTTACGTATCTCCTTCCACCCACCAGACGAAGACGGTGGAAGTCAGCACCCTCACCCCGAGTGTCGTCGAAGACAACTAATGATGCGCTCCAGCCGATCTTCCCGCGGTTTTACATTATTGGAAGTGATGGTGGCCGCCACCATCCTCTTCGTGCTCGTAGGCTGCATTGCCGTCTTCATGCTCGAGGTCACCAAGACCTATTACGGAGCGGTCGCCAAGACCGACTATGCCGCCAGGGTCCGTGAGCTTTCGCAAGATATTGGCCGAGACATCATCAGCGCCAATGTCTTTGTGGTCTATCCTTCACAGGCAGATGAAGACCACGACTCCGAAGCGGACGAATGCAGCAATGACGTAGGAGGCCGCTTGCTCGTCCTGGTGCACGCCACCCTGAACATGGACGATACGCTGCCGGCCTATGACCGCATCGACCGCATCATCGCCTATGCAGTCGATACCACATCTCCCGTGGTCGACGGTGAAGGCAAGACCATCGGCTATCCGCTCTTCCGCTACGAACTGGAGCCACCTGCCACCGAAGATTGGATTACAGACGTCGCAGGGTACTACGACAACGTCTACACGCCAGCCGGCGCCGTCAACATGCCGACAGGCATCACCGAGTTTCTCGACTACGTCGACAAGGTGCTGGATACGACTCCCGAGTACATCCTCACCGTAGCAGGTGAAAACAGTGAGGCAGACGAGGACGGGAGCACGTTCGACGTTTCTGAATCTTTCCTGATTCGCCGCGGCAAAACCGTCACCCTCACTCTCGGCGTCGTGGCCAGCAACGACAACATCGTCGACTCCGATGGCGACGGCAAATACGAGGCCAAAGCGACCAGCATCGTCACTGCCAACACGCTCAACCTTTCCTTCACTCCCCGGGGAACCTCAGAATGACGAAAAGCCAACTGCTGCAAAACCACCGCCGAGGATCCGTCTATGTCCTGATCCTCATCATGTCCGCTGCGTTTGGGATGCTCGTCTATTCGATGCTCTCCCTCCAAAGCAGTGAGCTGAAGAACAATTACTCCTATACCCTGCAGAAGCAGGCCCGCCTGGCCAACGAGTCGCTGTTTTTTCTCGTTTGCGAGCAATTGAAGGACATCTACGACAACAACACGGCATCGCTTCAGCCCGGCTCTTCCGTTACCATCACCATCCCCAAGGAACAGCTCGAGGCCATGCTTCCCGCCTCACTGCACGCGAGCTTCAAGTATGAGAGCGATGGGGTCGAAGTCGTCGTAGGCAGTCTTTCCGACTGGACCTTGCGCTTTGTCGGGAGCGACGTCCCCGGCAGCGAAAACAGCCAGTTCTTGAACCAGAAGCACTCCTACCGCAGCGTGCCGGTTTTGACCAAGGTGACCCTGATCGGTTCCAATGGAGCGAAGGCCGTCAACTGCGCACGCAGCGTGTTTGCGGTCAAGGCAGCCCCGCTTACTTCCTACGCTATCTTCTACAATCAGCTTTTGGAGTCCTACGCGGGTGGCGATTTCACGGCGGCTGGGCGTGTGCACGTCAACGGCGACTTCTCCACTGCCAACAACGCGTCCAACGCCTTCCATTTGTATTTCGACCGGGTGACCGTAACCGGGAAGCACTTCATGGACGACTTTCACGGCAATTCCGACTCCCGGATCATCGCCTTTACCAATGGCCTCACCCGCGCCGATGGCTCCCCGTATTTTGTGGCGCTGGAAAACCGCAGCAACAGCAAGAGCATCCTGAACAATTTGTACACCGTCAGTGCCTTCAACCCGGGTGCATTCGACTTTGGGGAGCTTCAGGGGAGATCGGAATCGGGCTACCCTTACCGCTCTTGGATGGACAACCACTTTTCCGAAGTCGGTGACAGCCATTGGTACGACCTGGCGCTGGAGAACTGGAACGGCTACCTCAAGACGGGTGTTCACGGCGTGCAAAAAGTCACGGTCCCGGGCATGGAACGGTATGAAGTTCCAGAGGGATCAAGCTTTACGCCCACGAGCGAAGACTACTGGAATACTTCCTACCAGATGATCCAGCCCGTGCGGGAAGCCGACTCGGAAGACTTCGCGGTAGACAATGCGGACCATGCCGCCAACCTGACCCGCGAACACAACAAATTTGCCTATAACGCCGGACTCATCATCGAGGTGGACGGCCATTCGGGCTACGACGGTTATGGCTACGTCGACCTCGATCCCGCTACCGTGTCTTTCAAGGCCTACACTTACAAGCGAGATGCCAAAGGAGACGTCGTCTACAATGGCGACGGCACGCCGCAAACCGTAGACGTAGGCGATCCGGTGGCCCTGGGGATTGTAAAACTCAACCGCTACTCCGAGGACCCCTACGATAACTCCCTCGTCACGAGTGGCATGTATGACAACCGTCGCAGGGAACATGTGAACCTGGTCGAAGTGGATGTCGGCAAGATCAAGGAGATCGTGGACGACTACAACGATCTGGACAGCACCGAACGCTTCACTCAGGACCCGGTTGGCGGCGACTTGAACAACGGATTCTGGAACGGCAGCGTCTACGTACAGTTCCCCTACGCCTCCAAGAGCCGCATCTGGGAGGGTGACGACAAACCGACCCACGATGGCATTCAGCGCTCCGTCGGCAACTATGGACTCTATGTGCACAATGGTCAGGAACTCCCCGAACAGGGCCTGACCATCGCAACCAACAACGTCGTCTACCTGTCCGGTCACTATAATGCCGACGGCGATCCCACGACCGGCGACATGCAGACGCCGGACGATGCGGACGAACCGCCGGCCGCCATCGCAGCGGATTCCGTCATTCTGCTCAGCTCGGCCTGGGAAAGCGACGAAAGCTGGCGCTACAGCAAGAAGGGCTACAGCGACCGCAAGGCCGCCGCGACCGAGTATTCCACCGCTCTCATTACGGGCAACGTACCTACCGGTCGCCAGACGAGCACGGGCACGAGCAGCAATAGTGGTTCCATCGCCAATTTTCTGCGGTTTTACGAAAGCTGGCAAAACAACAGCAGCCGCATGTGGGACTCCCATTCCGAAGGGATCGAGGCCCTGGTTCGCGGCTCGATCGTCTGCATGTGGGACAGTGAGGTCGCGGAAGAAAGATGGCCCGGGCACTCGAACGTTTATTACCGCCCAGCCCGCCTCTTCGGCTACAACAAGCTGTTCGACAGCCGCGTTCCCCCAGGCATTCCGCTGGGCGGCTTCTCCGGACCAGGCTATTTCAGTGAGATCAAGCAGTCAGAGTGGGATGACGCCGTCGCGGAAGTGCGTCCGACCACTCCCACAGAAGCTTAGCCCCAGCCAGTCACATCCCATGAAGAAGCATTATTTGAAGGCGACATTGCTCGCCGCGGCCTTGCTTGGGCCAACGTTCGCGCTTCAGGCCCAAACCGCCCGTAACGCACCAGACAAGCAAGCCCAGGTCGAAGCCCCCTACGCCGACATTTCAGGCTCTCCGATCCTCCTTGGGGCCGATACGGCCAGCTCACGTTTCTACGCTGAAAACGAAACGATCGATGGCTATCGTTTCGACTATCTTGCCATTGCCTTTGGCGACTTCGTGCTGCGCTATCAGTATCCCGCCGAAGGCTTCCCCCTGCAGACGGCCTCGGCGGTGCCACCCTTTGCCGCCGTTTTGCGCCTCCCCAACGTGCCGGATACGTTTGTCGGAGTGGCGTATTTTCGCAGCGCGCCGATGCCAGACCTCAAGGAACCCAGTCAGATGCGCTACCTCAAAGGGGTGATGGCAACCGCGCCCGAAGGTCAGCATGTCGAGATCCTGAAGGGCCCGGTCGAAGGCAACCGTGGGACCGTACTCTACGGTATGAACACCCGCGAGTTTGAATACGTCTACGTCGGCAATGAAGACGGTGCAGTTCTGCGTCACGTGCAGGAGTATCTGACCGAGGTAGGTGACGGCAGCTGGATCTTGAGCCGCTATGAAGGTGCGCCGCGCGCATTCGATCAGATTTCCACCGCCGCCAATCAGTTCCTGACCCAGATGTACCGCAAGCCGTAAAGAGGTATATAACCCAGGCACCCACCGGAGCGTCCTCATTGGCGCATGCAGTTGTTATGTAGGTGCTTATTAATAGCACTGGATCTTCAACTTCATCATTTACTAACGCGTTCTGAATAGCTATGCGTAGAGCTAACTTACCACGTATTGCTGTTGACTATGAAGACGCTTTGCTTCCTGCGCCGCAAGACCGGCTCGATCTATGTCTTGATCCTGTTCATGTCCGCCGCCTTCGGTCTGCTCGTTTACTCGATGCTGTCGTATCAGAACAGCGAGCTGATGAACAATTATTCTTATACCCTGCAGAAGCAGGCTCAGCTGGCCAATGAGTCCCTGTTCTTTCTTGCCTGCGAGCAACTGAAAGAGACGTACGACAACAACACCGCCGCACTCCAGCCAGGCTCAACCGTTTCTATCGACATACCGGAAGACCAACTCCGGGCCATGCTGCCGCTCGACCTGCACGCCGATTGGGATTTTGAGAACACGGAAGTGCACGTCGGCTCGCTCTCAGACTGGACGGAGCGCTATATCGGCTCGGATGTGCCCGGGAGTGAAAACTCACAATTTCTCGACCAGACGTTTTCCTACCGCAGCGTCCCGGTAATGACCAAGGTGACGCTGACAGGGCCGAAGGGCAGTAAGGCTGTCAGCTACGCCCGCTGCACATTCGGGGTCAAAGCCGCTCCGATCACGTCATTTGCGATCTTCTACAATCAGAATCTCGAATCTTACGCCGGTAACGACTTTTTGGTGGACGGACGCGTCCACACCAACGGCGATTTGATCCTCGCGCCCGAAAATGGAGGTGGAAAGGCTCACATCTACCTCGGTCGGGTATCCTCCGCCGGTCAGATGCGCCTGTTCGACCGGGGGCACAACATGGACAACCCCTTCCCGATCGGCTTCAATACCGGCCTCGAGGTGAATGGCTCGCCTCAGATCATGGGGTTGAGTCAGTCCTCCATTACGCGCAATCTTCAGGGCAGCAGCTATTACGTCTCGCGATTCGACTCGGGCGACTACTCATTCTCGGAGCTGCAGAATGGCAGTGCCGATTACGACGGCTACCCCTACCGCGCCTGGATGGACAAGTTTTATTCGGAACAAGACAAAAACTGGTATCAGCTCGCGCTCGACAACTGGAACGGCATGCTGAAGACCGGTGTGCACGATGTGCAAAAGATCACCATTCCCGGCATGGATCGTTATGAGATCCCCACGGTGACGGACCGGCCTTACGAGCAAAACAGCGCGTTCAAATGGGATCCGCAGAGCGACGACTATTGGAACACTTCATACCAGATGATCCAGCCGCTGCGGTCTGCCGATGACCCTGCCTTTGACAGTACCAATACGGAGGCATCCGCCAACCTGACGCGCGAGCACAACAAGCTTTCATATAATGCCGGCCTCATCATCGAAATCGATGGCAGCTCCGGCCATGGCTACGATCTGGATCCGTACTCGGTCACGTTCGACGCCTATTACTACAAGCGAAATGCGGCTGGCCAGGTCCTCTATAATGCCGACGGTACGCCCCAGAAGGTCAGCGTCGGCGACCCGCGACAACTGGGTATCGTCGAGGTGGAACCTTATCAGGAAAACGCCTACGACAATAGTCTCGTCGAAACCGGCATGTATGACAACCGGCGAGGCGAGTCCGTCAACTTTGTGAAACTGGATGTCGACCGCCTGCGCGAGCTGGTCGATGACTATGACTCTGGGGCCGCCGCCACCGACAAGTTCAGCGAAGACCCGGTAGGAGCGGACCTCGCCAATGGCTGGTGGAACGGCAGCGTCTATGTCCAGTTCCCCTACGCCGACGATAACCCGCGGCTCAGCGGCAACCATTCAGGTGTAAGCCACGACGGCGTGCAGCCTTCGGTCAAGAACTACGGGCTCTACGTCTACAACGGCGAAGAGATTCCGGAGAAGGGCCTCACAGTCTCGACCAACAATGTGATGTATCTCGTGGGCAACTTCAACGCCGACGGCAATCTCAACACCGGCAGCACGACCGAGCCCGAAGACGCCGGCGAACCCCCGGCAGCCGTTGCCGCCGACGCCGTCATCCTGCTCAGCTCCAACTGGATTCCGGGGCAACTCAACAAGCTGAGCAAGAAGAACGCGACCGAGCGTAATCCGAAGGCAACGGAATACTCCGCCGCCATCATTGCAGGTAATTCCCCCCTCGGGCGCATTACTTCCTCCGGCCAACGCGTGGACGACAGTGGCTCCGTCGCGAATTTCATCCGCTTCTACGAGGACTGGAGCGACACCTGGGGCCGGTATCCGGGCACAACGGCCGGTGCCACCCAGGCCATGATTCGCGGGTCCATCATCTGCCTCTTCGATAGCGAGGTGGCCGAAGAAAAGTGGTCCTACGGCGGCAATCGCTACACCGCCCCGGCCCGCCTGTGGGGTTACAACTCGCTCTTTGAAAAGCAGACGCCTCCGGGGATTCCGCTCGGCGGGTTTTCCGGCCCCGGCTCTTTCCAGGAAGTCGACCGCGCCGATTGGGACGAAGCGGTCGCGGCCCTGTAGCGGCAAAACAGACTGGCGAAAGCGCTGCAGGCGACAAATAGTAGGGGCATGGATTCTGCCCCCGCCTCTCCTGCGGTAGACGTCGCCATCATTGGTGCCGGCATTACCGGCTTGGCCCTGGCCCTCGAACTCGAGCACCAGGGCTTGTCTGTCTGCATCCTGGAACGTTCCCCGCAGATAGGTGGCGCTATTCAGACGGTGCAGGAAGACGGCTATCTGTGCGAACGGGGGCCCAACTCTCTACTGTTGCGCCGCCCGGATGTGGCGGAGTGGCTCCGTCATCGTGAGCTCGACGAGGGGATGGTCACCGCGAACGAGGCCGTTAAAACCCGCTATCTGGTAAAAAACGGTCGCGTGCTGCCCATGCCCAGCGGACCGCTCAGCGCGGCCACCACTCCGCTCTACTCCCTGGGCGCGAAGCTGGGGGTGCTGGGGGAGCCTTTTCGTCCCGCCACTCATCAAGAGGATGAGAGCGTGGCCGATTTTGTCTCGCGCCGACTCGGCCCGGAATTTCTGGATTACGGGATCGCGGCCCTGGTAAACGGCATCTACGCGGGCGACGCCGAGCGTTTGTCCATCCGGCATGCGTTCTCCCGGGTCTGGAATCTCGAGCGCAAAGGGGGCAGCTTGATCAAGGGCGCGCTCAAGCTGAAGCGTGAGCGCAAGGAACGCGGAGAAGCCCCTTACCATAGCCGAATCGTCTCCTGGGCAGATGGCCTGCAGGCCTTGCCGCAACAGATCGCCTCCAGGCTCCAGTCCCGCCCGCAACTCAGCGTGCAGCTCAAGCAGATCCAGCCCGCAGCTGACGGTTGGCAGCTCACCTACCATGATGAAGCAGGCGGCACGCAAGCCCTCCAGGCGCGTCAACTCGTCGTCACACCTCCGGTGCACACCTGGAGCCGTCTGCCCTGGACAGCCGACCTGCAACCTCACGTGGCACAGATCGAACAGCCACGCTATGCGCCAGTCGTCACGATGCTGCTGGGCTTCAAGCGGGAGCAGGTTCGGCACTCGCTCGATGGCTTTGGCGCCCTCATCCCGCCCAAGGAAAACCAGCGAGTGCTCGGCGCCATCTTCAGCTCCACCCTCTTTCCGCAGCGCGCTCCCGAGGGCTGCGTTGCGCTTTCTTGCTTCCTCGGCGGCATGCACTATCCCCAGCTGATTGAAGCCGAAGACGCGGAATTGCGCCGCATCGCACTGGAATCCCTGCGCCCGCTGCTCGGCATTACGGGCGAACCGGAGAAGGTGATCCTGACCCGCTGGCCCCGCGCGATCCCGCAGTACGAATTGGGCTACGAGCGCTTCCTGCAACAAGTCGCCCAACTGGAGGCCACCCAAGCGGGCCTCCACTTCCTGGGCAACTTCCGCGAAGGGCCCGGGCTTTACGACTGCCTCGATCTGGCCCGGCGCAAAGCCGTTGAACTGGCAAAAGCGACCAGTGACACGGTCTGAGGTTTGACGTTCCGCCGAATTTGCCAAGGCTTGCAATATGCCCAAGCAAGCCGCGTTGCTGATCAATTTAGGATCTCCCGATAGTACCGATCCGGCCGATGTGCGCCGTTACCTCGCCGAATTCCTCGGCGACGAGCGCGTGATCGATGTGCCCTTCGTGCGCAAGGTCGTCGTGCCCGGCATCATCCTGAATACGCGGCCCAAGAAATCGGCCGAGGCCTACGCCCAGGTTTGGACCGACGAGGGTTCGCCGTTGATCGTGGTGAGTGAGAAGCAGCAGAAGCTGCTGAGCGAACGCGTGGACATCCCCGTCTATCTCGCGATGCGCTACGCCAACCCGTCGATCAAGTCCGTCCTGGAAAAGATCGTGGCAGATGGCATCGAAGAGCTGTTCGTGATGCCGCTCTACCCGCACTACGCGATGTCGAGCTATGAAACGGTCGTCGTGAAGGTGGAGGAGGATCTGAAGGCGCTGGGCCTGCAGGAACGCCTTTACGTCGAGCACCTGCAGCCCTTTTACAAGGATCCGCAATACCTCGATGCCTTGGCTGAAAGCGCCCGCCCCTACATCGAAAAGGGCGACTGGGACCGCATCCTCTTCAGCTTCCACGGTGTGCCGGAGCGCCAGATTCGCAACACCGACCCCTCGCATGCACACTGTCTCGTCACGCCGGACTGCTGCAAACGCCCCAACCCAGCCCATCACGTCTGCTATCGCCACCAGTGTTACTACACGATGATGGAGGTCGCGAAGCGCCTGGGGCTGAAGCCGGACCAGTTTTTCATGAGCTTCCAGAGCCGTCTGGGCAGTGATCCGTGGCTGCGGCCGTTTACCGATCAAACCTTGCGTGAGTGGGCCGAGAGCGGCGTAAAGAAGATCAAGGTCATGTGCCCGGCGTTTGTCACCGACTGCCTCGAAACGTTGGAAGAGATCGCCGGCGAAGGGGCGGAGGAGTTCAAACATGCTGGTGGTGAAGCGTTTGAGCTTATCCCATGCCTCAACGATCACCCGGCCTGGATTCAGTACATGTTCGACCGCGTCAAGCAGTGGCAGGCCGGGCGCGAGCAGACGGTCGAAGCTTAATGTGCTTGATCCGCGCCGGATTAAAGGCAGAAAGGACTGTTTTACCTGAAACTGGGCGCATTTCGCGTTCAGTAGGATGATGGATCGTCTCTTCGTCATAATCGGCGCCCTGGGCTACCTGCTGGCGTTCGTGACCGCCTTGGGGGCTCTCCGCTTGCGGGAGCGCCCTCCTCGCTCGTGGATCATGACGGCAATCGGCGGCGGCTTTCTGTTTCAGACAGTCGGGCTGCACCTGCGCGGGTTCGAGGTCGGCTCTTGCCCCATCGGAAACCCCTACGAGGTGCTGCAATTCATCAGTTGGTCGATCATTCTGATCTATCTGCTGGCCGGGCCTATTTTTCGGCTTTCCCTCCTGGGCAGCCTTTCGGCCAGCCTGGCCGCGGTCCTGTCAGTTCTGGGGCTCGCGGTGCCGGCCTGGGATACCCTCGGTTCGCGGGGGATGTTCGGCGGCGATCCGTGGATCGAGGCCCACGCTGCGATCGCCCTGCTCAGCTACGGCGTATTCGGGCTGCTTGCAGCCACCAGCGGCCTCTACCTCGCCCAGAACTACGGCCTCAAGAGCAAGCGCTTCTCGCGTTTGCTCAACCTGTTTCCGTCCCTGGTTGAGCTGGAAAGCGTGAATTTCCGGCTCCTGGTGTTGGGCTGTGGCGTGCTCTCTTTTTCCCTCATCATCGGCTCCGTCTTCTGGCTCAACAACTGGGGCGAAACGTCGATGACCAAGCTGATCTTTACGGTGGCGCTGTGGGGAGCCTATCTAGTTGTGCTCCTGCTGCGCCTTTCGCAAAAACTGGTGGGCTTCTCGTTGTCGGTAGCCTGCCTCAGCCTCTTTGCCGCCGCGCTGCTGGCGCTATGGCCGGTGGAGGCAGACCGCGTGCAGGCGCATCCGCAGGCCATCCCTGCGTCCGTGTCGAGTCATGGCTGACCGAGGTTCACTGATTCTGGTAGGCTGCAATCACCAACGCGCTTCGCTGGAAGTTCGCGAACGCATGGCGTTGTCCGAGGCCGACGTGCAGCAGATGTATGCCGCGCTGACCGCGGTGGAAGCGCTCGACGAGATTGTGATCCTCAATACCTGCAACCGCGTGGAGATCTACGCGGCCGGGCACGAAGGCGACGCGCCGGAGCAGCTGATCAACGCCCTGTGCTCGATCCGACAGTTCCCCGAGGAGGAATTCCGCGAGCTGGCCTATATCAAGATCGGCCCGGAAGCCATCGAGCACCTTTATGCGGTCGCCTCGGGGCTGGATTCCCAGATGGTCGGCGAGACCGAGATTCTCGGGCAGGTCAAGGATGCCTACCAGCGCGCCAGCAAGGCCAAATACGTCAGCCGGCGCCTGCACAAGGTCTTCCAGAAGAGTTTCCAGGCCGCTAAGTGGGCCCGCTCCAATACCGGCATCAGCCAGGGGCAAGTCAGTCTGGGCAACGTAGCGGTCGATCTGGCCCAACGCATTTTCGGGCAACTCAAGTCCGCCAGCGTGCTCGTGGTGGGCTCCGGCGAAGTCGGGCAGGATGTGGCCAAGGCCTTCAAAGGGCGCGGCGTGAAAAACATCCGCGTGACGAGTCGCACGGCCGGGCGCGCCGACCAACTGGCGGCCGAGATTCAGGCCAAGGTCGTGCCTTACGCCCAATGGCAGGCAGAACTGCCGCACCATGATATCGTACTTTGCGCGACCTCAGCGCCCCAGGCGATTGTCTCGGCGGAGATCATCCGCGATGCAGTACACCAACGCCCGGCCCGGCCCCTGTTCTTGATCGACCTGGCCATGCCCCGCGATATCGAGGCCGGCGCTTCGGAAGTCGGCAATACCTACCTCTACAACCTCGACGATCTGGCCCAGATCGCGAATGAAAACCTTGCGGCGCGGCAGGCTGAGGTCGAACGGGCGCGCCTTGGCCTGCGCCAGCGAGCCGACTTCCTTTGGCAAAACCTGCAGCCCAGCTTGTAGGCCGAGCAGAGTGAGGTTGAACCGTCGGCTTCTTCTGCAAAAAATCGTGCAAAAGCGGCAAAAACGCGTTTAGTGCATCCCGATGACCCATTCCCCTGCCCAAGTGAAAGTGGCGCTGCCCCAATACAAGGTGGTGGCGGACAAGCAGGCCAATCTCGCCACGGCGGAACGCCTCGTCCGCCAAGCCGCCCAGCAAGGCGCACAGATCATCTGCCTGCAGGAGCTGTTCGACACCTTGTATTTCTGCCTCGACCAGAATCCCGACCACTTTGACTTGGCCGAGGCTATCCCCGGGCCCGCCACCGTGGCGCTGCAGGCGCTGGCAAAGGAGCTGGAGGTTGTGCTGGTAGTGCCGCTGTTCGAACGGCGCGCGCCGGGTCTTTACCACAATAGCGCGGCCATCATCGATGCCGACGGTGAGCTTCTAGGCGTCTACCGCAAGATGCACATCCCGCAGGATCCGGGCTTCGAGGAGAAGTTCTACTTCACGCCGGGTGACTTGGGCTTCAAGGCCTGGGATACGCGCTACGGTCGCATTGGCGTGCTGATCTGCTGGGACCAGTGGTATCCCGAAGGCGCCCGCCTGACGGCACTCGACGGCGCCCAAATTCTTTTCTACCCCACCGCCATCGGCTGGCTGCCCGAAGAAAAAGAAGCCTTGGGCGAAGCCCAACACACGGCATGGCAGACGGTCCAACGTGGTCATGCGGTTGCCAACGGATGCTACGTCGCCGCCGCCAACCGGGTCGGCACCGAGGGCAATACGGAGTTTTGGGGCAAGTCCTTTATCGCCGACCCCTATGGGCAGGTGATGGTAGAGGGCGGGCTGGACGAAGAGATCGTCATGGCCACGGTCGATTTCGGGGAATTGGAAAACACCCGCCGCTGGTGGCCCTTCTTCCGCGACCGACGCATCGACGCCTATGGCGACATCACCCAGCGCTGGCGACAAAGGTGAATGCCTAAACAGGCGTTAAAGGGCACATAAAGGGTTTTATAGTCGAAGGGAACAAAGTGAACGGAGATCAAATTGAAGCGATATGCTTTGCTTTCTCCGTAGGCTGCTGTTTCCCCTGTCGAGCCGATATGCGTTTCTCCTTTCTCCATTTTGAAAGTTTTATCTTCCTCTTATTTCAATGGCTTCTCCTGCTGAACTTGGATACGTGATGCCGCCCGAATGGGCGCCCCAACAGGCGGTCTGGTTTTCCTGGCCGTGGCATGCCCATACCTGGCCGGACAGCAAGGACAAGGCCGTCGCCGAGTATGCCGCCTTTCTTGCCACAACCCTGCGCTACGCGCCGATCAGGATCGTCTGCGAAAAGGCTCAGCAGAAGGCCGCCGAAAAGGCGCTCCGGGCGGCTCAGGCGGACCTCGAACGCGTTGAATGGGTCGACCTCCCTTCCAACGATGCCTGGATACGCGACTTCGGCCCGACCTTCGTCCAGCATCGCGAGACGGGCAAGCTGGCAATGGTAGACTGGCAATACAACGCCTGGGGCGGCAAATTCGCCCCTTGGGACGCAGATGCCGCGCTGGTCGAACGCCTTGAAGAGCGGCTGGAGATCCCCCGCTTTGGCGCTCCGTTCGTTTGCGAAGGCGGTGCCATTGAGGTCAACAGTCAGGGCCTCTGCCTGACCACCGAGAGCGTGCTGCTGAATGAGAATCGCAATCGCGATCTCTACGCCCCCACGATCGGGGGCTACCTGAAGGACTTCCTCGGCATGAAAGAGGTAATGTGGCTGGAACGCGGCCAGGCTACGGACGATACCGACGGCCACATCGACACGCTCGCCCGTTTCTTCAAGGACGACGGCATCGTCGCCATCCGGACCGACGACAGTCACCACCACGACTACGAGGCGCTGCAAGGCAATCGCGAGCGGCTGGAAGGCTTGCGCACGCCCACGGGGGGCCGTTTTGACATCGCCTGGCTGCCCCTGCCCGACCCGATCCACGTTCCGGGTGCCCGAGAGGAGTTCCTCCCGGCCAGCTACGCCAATTTTCTGATCGTGAACGAAGGCGTGCTGGTGCCCTTTTACGGCCAACCCAGGCAGGACGATCACGCGCGTGGGCTGATCCAGGAACTCTTTCCCAAGCATGAAGTTGTCGGCGTCTCTTGCCGCGAACTCGTGTGGGAAGGCGGTGCCGCCCACTGCCTCAGCCAGCAAATGCCGGTCTAAAACGCATAGCCAAACCGCTCGAGCTGATCGCGAAAAGCGCGGTCGACGATGCAACGAGCGCGCTCGGTATAGTATTGGCGGTAGGGCTTGCGGCCCAGGGTCGGGTTGACGTTGGGCACGACCAGAGGACGTGGAAAGCCGACGGAGCGCAACACGGCATTGAAGTCCCGTTCGAGGTGTTCGAAGCGCACCAATTGGTCCACATGGCGATAGTAGTGCGTTTCGCGTTGGCCCTTGAGGCGAAGCTTGAGCTGGTGCCGGCAACGCGCCAGACGCCCGTAGCGGGCCTGAACCCAACGCTCGAAGCCTGCATCGGCGATCTCCTGCGCCCTTCGCTGATGCTGTGCCATGACGTCGTCGGGGATCGGCAACAGATTGCCATCCGCATCGCGCGGAAAGCCACCGAGCCACCCCGATGCTTCCCGCGCGTAGTTGGATGCGACCAGATCGAACGCATTGCGCACGGTGGCAAACACAGTCAGCTTCTCTAGCTCATCCGACATCAGAAAGCCGCGCGCCAGTAATTGCTCAACCGAGTTGTGCTTGCGCGAGAAGACCATCCGGCCGTGGCGGTAAAGGTTTTTCGCGGGCAAATAGACCGCCCCCAGTTCACGTTCCATGACCCGGCCGATAGAGGAGCAACCGGTGCCGCCCGGCATGATGAAGAGCAGCTTCCACTGACGGCTGATCAGGGCCATAGAGTCAATAGCCCAAATTTCACCGGCCTGCGCAAGGGAATTGCCGCACAAAAAAGGCCGCCCTCAGGGGACGGCCTCGCAAAGGGAACAGGCGATCTCCACCGCTACGCCAGCACCGGCTCGATCACATCGTCCGGCACATGGACTTCGTCACGCGCGGAGATCTTGAGCGGATAACGGTATTCCTCGCCGGCGAAGTTGCGCAGGATGATCTCGTCGTCGGTGATCTCCTGCACGTATTCCGGATTGATCGGCACCTTGCCGCCGCCGCCGGGGGCGTCGATGACAAACTGCGGGACGGCATAGCCCGTAGTATAACCGCGGAGGGACTCGACGATCTCAATGCCTTTGCGCACATCTGCCCGGAAATGGCGCGAACCTGTGATGAGGTCACACTGATAAATGTAATATGGCCGCACGCGCATCATCAGCAGGCGGTGCACGAGACTGCGCATGGTTTCCACGTCATCGTTCACGTCCTTCAGCAGCACGCTCTGGTTCCCCAATGGCACGCCCGCCATCGTCAGGCGCTCCGTGGCCTCATACAGCTCTTCGGTGCACTCGTTGGGGTGGTTGACGTGGATGCTCATCCAGATCGGGCCGTGCTTGCGGAAGATCTCCTGCAATTGAGGCGTAATGCGCTGGGGCAGAAACGTCGGGATGCGCGAGCCGATGCGGATAAATTCCAGGTGCGGGATCGCGCGCAAGCGGCCCAACAGGTAGTCGAGCTTCTTGTCGCTCAGCAGCAGCGGGTCCCCGCCACTCAGGAGCACGTCACGGACTTCCGGGTGTTCTTCAATGTACTTGATGCAGTTCTCGAAGTTGGGGTGGAAGTCGTAGCCCTGGGCGTTGGACACGAGACGGCTGCGCGTGCAATAGCGGCAGTAGGCAGCACAGACGTTGGTGACGAGGAACAGTACGCGGTCGGGGTAGCGGTGGACCAGCCCCGGTACGCCCATCGACCCTTCTTCGCCGACCGGGTCGAGCAGTTCCTCGGGCGCGGTAAACATCTCGTCGCCGCGCGGAATCACCTGCTTGCGGATCGGGTCGTCGACATTGTCGCGGTCGATCAGGTTGAAGAAATACGGGGTGATCGCCATGGCCAGCTTGTTACCGGCGTGGGCACACCCCTGCTCTTCCTCCGGTGTCAGATCGAGGTGTTCGCGCAGCTGCTCGACCTTGGTGAGGCGGTTGCGCAATTGCCAGCGGTAGTCCCGCCATTTCTCCTGGGGCACGTCGGACCAAAGGCCCTGCCCCTTAAACCAGTTTTCGCGGCGATCTTGTGGGAACATGTAGAAAAGACTCTATTGAGGTTGATACTATTTCAGTCTTCACGTATTTGAATTTGTCAATAAATGAAGTAAAATTTACGTGTGACTGCCCGGATGTCAGACCCAATTCATCTGAGCTCCGACGAAAGTCAGGAGCAACTTGCCCGCCAGCTTTGGACGCTGGGGGATTTGAATCGCTTACGCATTTTGTCGCGTCTGCCACTCGACCCTGATTGTAAGACGCGGACCAACGTTTCGCAACTGGCAGAGGAACTTGGGCTGAGCCAGCCGACCGTCTCCAATCACCTCGCCCGCCTGCGCACGCTGGGCATTGTGCGTTGCCAGCGCATGTGCCGCGATTGCTTTTACTGGGTTGATGCCGAGCGGTGCGAACAGATCATCGAAGCCCTGCAGGAGACCCTGCTGGCCATGCGCCCTGGCAAACCCGAAGGCACGCCCGATGATGCGTAACGCAAACGGGGATGGCCCCCGAAATGATGCGCGACGCAATTTTCGCCTTTTTCGTTTGCAGCAGGGGGGAGTGGGTCTTTTAGTCCACCGTTTAACATGACGGATGCGTTGCAGTTGGGAGTTCTCGCCCTCGAGGACGGCAGTGTGTTTCGCGGTCGCGCTTTTGGTGCGACCACGACAGCAGTCGGTGAGGCGGTGTTTAACACCTCGATGACGGGCTACCAGGAGACGATCACTGATCCCTCCTACTACGGGCAAATTGTCACCATGACAGCCCCGCAGATTGGTAACTACGGCATCAGCCTGGACGACAATGAGTCCGATCGCCCGCAGGTGTTCGGCTTTGTCGTGCGTGAGATGAGCCGCGTGGCCAGCAACTGGCGCTCTTCGGAGACGCTCGACGGTTGGCTGAAGGCTCACGGCGTCCCAGGCTTGAGCGGGGTGGACACCCGCGCCATCACAAAACGCCTGCGCGTGCACGGTGCCTTGAAGGCTTGCCTGAGCACCGAAGACATTTCGGATGAGGAAGCCGTGAAGCGCGCGCGCGAATGGGTCGGTATCGTGGGTGCCGACTACGTGCGCGAGGTGACCACCAAGGAAGCCTTCGACTGGAATGGCCGCCAGATGGATGCGCGCCCCTTCACCGTGCCGGGCACGCAGCTGGTCGCCCCTTCGATGGAAGGGCGCAAGCGCTACAAGGTCGTCGCGTTCGACCTGGGCGCAAAGTATAACATTTTCCGCAAGCTTGCCTATCATGGCTTCGACGTGACCGTCGTGCCGGCCACCACCAGCTTTGAAGAGGTGCGCGATCTGGCTCCCGACGGCGTCTTCCTCAGCAACGGACCGGGCGATCCCGCTCCGCTGGACTACGTGCACCAGGCCGTGGCGAAGATCATTCAGGAATACCCGACCTTCGGCATCTGCATGGGCAACCAGATCCTGACCCACGCGCTCGGCGGTAAGACCTACAAGTTGAAATTCGGCCACCGCGGCGCCAATCAGCCGGTCAAGAATCTCGAAACGGGCAAGGTGTCCATCACCTCGCAGAATCACGGCTTTGCCGCCAGCCCGCAGGATGTCGAGCAGCGCGGTGCGGTGGTGACCGAGATCAATCTGAACGACGGCACGGTTGAGGGTCTGCGCCACAAGGACCTGCCCTGCTTCTCCGTGCAATACCACCCGGAGGCCTCTCCCGGTCCGCACGACAGCGATCCGCTCTTCGACGAGTTTCACACGCTCGTGGCCAAGACCAAGGGCGACGCCTGAGAAGAATAACCTGAACGATTTTGCCAACGCTACCGGATGCCTCCGGTAGCGTTTTTCTTTAGCTAAAGGCTTGCATCAGAACAGCCTTGAGCGTCCATGCCAGCACGCGCCACCGATCGACCTTCAACAATCGGTCCACCACTCGGGGATCAAGACCTTGAGCGAGCTGCTGATGTAGCGGTACTGCGCCCAAACCGGTGGCAAGCCAGTTGACGGCAACCAGGGTCAAGAGGCTCGTCCGCAACCAAATCGGGAGGGAGCTATCGAAGCAAAGCGCAGCGGTGGCGACCAGTTCTGCCAGCATGGCCGGCGCCACCACCCACCCCATGCGCCGCGTATGTTGGGCATGGTATGCGCACCACCCATCCGGCAGAACCAGGCGAAACAGCGGATACAGCACCAGGTGCACCGTCCAGATCAGGCCCGCGAGGAAGAGGCCGGTTGCGCTTGAAACTTGCCAGGCGAGGCTCATGCTCGACAGCCTATCGTCCCGAGCATGGATGCCGAGCGCAATCAAGTGGTAGGAGTCGACGGCTGCCGTTTCGGCTGGATCGCCGTGGCGGGCAAGGTAGAGCCGGAGACGATGCGCCTCTACCGCACCTTTTCCGAGCTCTGGCAAGAGTGGCAAGACGCCGTCGCCATCGCGGTCGACATGCCGATCGGGCTCCCCACGGGACGTCATAGTCGCGCCTGCGATCAGGCAGCCCGGAGCATTCTGCAGGTCCGCGCTGGCGCGGGCAGTCGGGTCTTCCCCTGCCCGATCCGCGAAGTGCTGGCGTGCGCAACCTACCCCGCTGCCCTGGAGCTTCACCGCCGAGTGGGCGGTCGCGGACTCAGCAAACAGGCGTTCTACCTGTTGCCGAAAATCCGGCAGATTGATGCGTTGCTGCAAACGACGCCCGCCAGCCGCGAGCCCCTCTTTGAGTGTCACCCGGAATTGGCCGCCGCGCGCTTGAATGGTGGCGTTCCGCTCGGAACGAAGAAACGGCAAGCGGATCTTCGTCGGCGGCTAAAGCTTTTATGCGACTGGTATCCCAGCATCATCGACTTTTATGAACAGTGGAGACTCGACCTCGGCAGTCGCGCCAAGCCGGACGATCTCGTGGACGCGCTGCTTTGTTGGCTGACGGCGCGTCGCCCTCTGGCGCGGCGTGGCCGACTTCCGGTTGGCGACCTGCCCCTGGATGTCACCGGTCTGCCGATGCAGATCGTATTCTAGAGTGCGAGCAGACGCTTGGCGTTGCCAGTCACGATCTGCGCCAGCTCCTCCCGGTTGGACACTTCGGCCTTCACCTCTTCCACCAGGCGCGTAAAGGACGCTTCCTTGTCATAGCGCGGATAAATGCGCAGCGGATAGTCACTGCCGAAGAGGATGCGCTCCGGCCCCACCAGCGCCATCACCGTTTGCCAGACTTTGGCGTCATAGAGCAGCGGACTGGCCGCGGTGTCGAAATAGATGTTCTTGAAGTTCTTGCGCAGCTGGCGGTGCAGCAGGAAAAACGGCAATCCGCCGCCCCAGTGGGCCAATACGATCGGCAACTGCGGAAAGGTCTGCGCCAGCCAGACGTAGTCCATCAAGGGCGTGTCGACGCGCCCGGGATAATCATGACCGACAGGCTCGGTCACGTGCAGGGTGATCGGCAGATGGCGCTCCTGAGCATACTCGCAAATCTTCAGCCACGTCGGGTCTGTGCGCATGTCAAAGCCCTGCACCGTGGGCATGATTTCGCCAATACCGCGGCAGCCTTGATCAACCGCCCAGATCAGCTGTTCAAAAGCCTCCTCTCCCGCCCGTGGCTGCACGATCGCCATGGGGATGAAGTGCTCTGGATCTTCACGCGCCCACTCCAGGTGTTGCTGGTTATGCCAATGGCAGGTCTCCTGCCGCGTCCAGTACCAGCCTTGCAGGACACACTTGGCAACTCCTGCCGCCTGCATGTCCGCCAGCATCTTGCCACGTCCGGCCCAGCCCTGCGGCCCGTTGGTCACGAGCTCGGCCCAATGGTGTTCGTCGTGTTCTGCGGCCCAGCGATTGGGATCGGCCGCGAGTTCTTCCGGATAGCGATGAGTGTGCCAGTCGATGATACCTGTCATGGATGGTGTTTCATCCAAGACCGAGGGCCCATCGCGCACCAGCACAAAAAAGCCTAGCTCCAAGCGGAACCAGGCTGAAAGGATTTTCTCTTTGTGACGGAGCAGCTTAGCCGCCGATCTGGAAGCGGGCGAAACGCTTGATGATGATGTTTTCGCCCATCTTCGCGATCTGCTGCTTGATCATTTCCGTGATGGTGATGTCCGGGTTCTTCACGAACGGCTGTTCCATCAGGCAGATCTGCTGGTAGACCTTCTCGAGCTTGCCTTCCACGATCTTCTGCACGATGTGGGCGGGTTTGCCTTCGACTTGACCAGCAGCGATTTCACGCTCTTTGTCGAGCAGCTCGGTCGGCACTTCTTCGCGGGAAACGCAGGTCGGGTTGGCGGCGGCGATGTGCATCGCGATGTCGCGCACCAGAGCCTTGAAGTCGTCCGTCTTGGCCACGAAGTCCGTCTCGCAATTGACCTCGACGAGCACGCCGACTTTGCCACCCATGTGGATGTAGCTCTCCACGAGGCCGTCGGCAGCTTCGCGGTCAGCCTTCTTGGCGGCGCTGGCGATGCCCTTCTTACGCAGGAAGGTAATCGCCTCTTCTTCGTTGCCGTTGCTTTCGACGAGGGCTTTCTTGCAGTCCATCATCCCGGCGCCGGTCTTGGCGCGGAGATCGGAGACCATCTTTGCGGTGATTTGGCTCATGGGTCAGATACTGAGAGGATGTTCGGAGGGAAAGGGCTTTAACTTACTCGTTGTCGCTGCTGTAGGATTGCGGCACTTCTTCGCCCGAAGCGGCGCGGGGGCTGACCGGGACCACTTGCTCTTCCGTCGACGGCTCGCTGATCACGTTGCCGACGTTGCGGGGCTGAATGGCTTCGGGGCTTTCGCGGCGGGCGAGACCGGCCTGGACGGCGTCCATGATGGTTTCGACGATGATCCGGATCGACTTGATGGAGTCGTCATTGCCCGGGACCGGGTGGTCGATGACCGTCGGGTCGCTGTTGGTGTCCACCAGAGCGACGAGCGGGATCTGGAGGCGGCGGGCTTCCTGCACGGCGATGGCTTCGTTCTTGGTGTCGATAATGAACATCGCACCCGGCATTTCGCGCACATTGGCGATGCCTTCGAAGTTACGGTGCATGCGCACCATCTCACGGCGGATGGCAGCGACCTCCTTGTTGTGCATCTTGTCGAAGGTGCCGTCAGCTTCCCATTGCTGATACTTCTGGTACTTGTCCATCGAGCGACGGACCGTGGAGAAGTTGGTCAGCGTGCCACCGAGCCAGCGGCTGGCGGCGTAGGGCATCCCGCAGCCGTTGGCGGCTTCGCGGACGATTTCCTGGGCTTGCTTCTTGGAACCGACAAAGAGGATGTCCTTGCCGCTGGCGACGAGGTCTTCCACAAAGGCGGTGGCCTTCTCGAGCTGAGCGTAGGTCTTCTCGAGATCGATGATGGAGATGCCGTGGCGATTGTCGTAGACGAACTTCTTCGCCTTCGGGTTATAGCGGCGCACTTGGTGGCCGAAGTGAACGCCAGCGTCGAGCAGGTCGCGAATCGTGATATTCATACTAGTTTTGGCCCCATTCCTTGCGGAACAAACTGGCGAAGGGGGCGATGCCAGCTTTATTGTCGTTTGTTTAGGTGGGTTAACGCTTTTCAGTACGGGAGGAATTCCCGCACACGAAAAACAGTCAAAAGAAAGGCCCTCGCGCGCGGAGGCAAGCGAAAAGTAGCCACTTTGGGCAAGTTACTCACATTGCGGGGACCCCCGAGACACAAGTCGCAGGAATTGCCCGCAGGTATTGTCGAATCGGCCAAACTCCCCTAAAGTGCTGCGATTGATGATCCCCTCTGCAACTCCCGCAGCCGTGTGCTAGCCCTGCCTATTTAAAGTCTCACCAGCGCTCGCCAAATCGCGGAAGCTCAGGCTGCTTCGCCTCCCCGGCCCCGCTTCGATAAATTCCTCAGTTCACTTGCATTTCTTGATTGTTTTCCACGACTTTTAACGCATTTTCATGGCCTCTTCCACTGCCTCAAACCCTTTAGAAACCAAATCAGCGTTGAACCGCAAAAACCCGTTGTTGGACAAGTGGTCGGTCGAGCAAGCGGCTGACCTCTACGGCATCAAGAATTGGGGGGCGGGATATTTCGATATCTCTCCTTCCGGAGACGTAATGGTGAACCCCCAGGGCAAACCGGGGCACCCCAGCACCAGTCTGCGCGAAATCGTGGATGGCCTGCGCGAGCGCGGGTGGGACATGCCCGTGCTGCTGAGGTTTGAGGATATCCTCGCCTCCCGGTTGCGCCTGATCAACGAGTCCTTCGCCAAGGCAATCAGCGATTACGGCTACAAGGGCAAGTTCCGCGGCGTCTACCCCATCAAGGTCAACCAGCAGCAGCAGGTCGTCGAGGAAGTCACCACCTTCGGCAAGCAGTTTCACCACGGCCTCGAAGCGGGCAGCAAGGCGGAACTGCTCACAGCCATGTCTTACCTGGACGACCCGGAGGCGCTGCTGATCTGTAATGGCTACAAGGACGCCGAATTTATCAACCTCGCCCTCAGCGCTCGCCGTCTCGGCATCCAGTGCGTGATCGTGATCGAGACGATGGTGGAGTTGCCGCTGATCATCGAGCGCTCGAAAGCCTTGGGCATCGAGCCGATCATCGGGGTGCGCCTCAAGCTCTCCAGCAGCGGCAGCGGACACTGGAAAAGTTCCGGCGGCGACCGCAGCGCCTTCGGCCTCTCGACCCATCAGATCATTCAGGCAATCGACGAGCTGCGCCGGGCAGACATGCTGCATTGCCTGCGCCTGATGCACTACCACCTCGGTTCGCAGGTGCCGAACATCCGCGATGTGCGCAATTCCGTGGTCGAGGCCGCCCGCACCTACGCCGGCCTCGTGAAGGAGGGTGCGCCGATGGGCTTCCTCGACCTGGGCGGCGGCCTCGCGGTCGACTACGACGGCAGCGCCACAAACTTTGCCAGTTCCTGCAATTACACGATCGGTGAGTACGCGCGCGACCTGGTCGAAGTCGTCATGACGATTCTCGACGAAGACGGGCTCGAGCACCCGACGCTGATCACGGAGAGCGGCCGCGCCACGGTGGCCTACTACTCGGTCCTTATCTTTAACGTGCTCGACGTCAGCCGCTTCGCCCCCAGCAGCAAGTTGCCTGACCTGCCCGATGATGCGCACGACTACTCGAAGCACATCCACCACGCATCAAAGTCCCTCACCCGCAAGAACATGCAGGAGGTCTTCCACGACACCCTGTATTATCGCGACGAAATCCGCGAGCTGTTCAAATACGGCAAGGTGGGTATCCGCGAACGGGGCGTGGTCGAAGGCATCTTCTGGACGACCACCCAGCGCATCGCAGAGATGCTGAAGGATGAGAAGTATGTGCCGGACGAATTCGAGGGCCTCAACGTGGCCATCGCCGACACCTATCACAGCAATTTAAGCGTCTTTCAGTCGCTGCCCGACATCTGGGCGATCGACCAGCTCTTCCCGGTCATGCCCATCCACCGGCTGAACGAGGCGCCGACACGCCAGGCCCAAATCGCCGACATCACCTGCGACTGCGACGGCAAGATCGATCGCTTTATCGACCTGCAGGACGTCAAGAGCACACTGACCCTGCACGAACTGGAGGACGACAAGGATTACTACCTCGGCACCTTCCTCGTCGGCGCCTATCAGGAAACCCTTGGCGACCTGCACAACCTGCTGGGTGATACCCATGTGGCCAGTGTGCGCGTCGACGAAGACGGCAAGTTTGAAATCCGCTCCGAGATCGAGGGCGACTCGATCGCCGACGTGCTCGAATACGTCGAATACGACCCCAAGGAAGTTGCCAGCCGCTTCCGCCGCCGCGCGGAAAAGGCCGTGCGCGATGACAAGATCTCGAGCCGCGAGCGCAAGCAGATCATGGAGATCTACCTGCGCAACCTCAACGGCTACACCTACTACCAATCTTAGCCTACAGACCGAAACAGCCTCATGAGCAAAGTCCTGATTATTGGAGCCGGCGGTGTCGGCAGCGTGGTCGCCCACAAATGCGCCCAGGTCCAAGACGTCTTCACCGAAATCGTGCTGGCCTCCCGCACGGTGGCCAAATGCGACGCCATCGCCAAGGAAGTGAAGGAGATGCAAGGCCGCGAGATCCGCACTGCCCAGGTTGACGCCGACAATGTGGCGGAAACCGTCGCGCTCCTGCAGCAGGAAAAGCCGGACCTCGTCGTCAACGTCGCCCTGCCCTACCAGGACTTGCCGTTGATGGACGCGTGCCTCGAAGCCGGCATCGACTACCTCGATACGGCCAACTACGAACCGCGCGACACCGCCAAGTTTGAATACAGCTGGCAGTGGGCCTACCAGGATCGTTTCCGCAATGCCAAACTGATGGCGCTGCTCGGCAGCGGCTTCGACCCGGGCGTGACGAACGTCTTCACCGCCTATGCCGCCAAGCACCTCCTGGACGAGATCCACGAACTGGACATCATCGACGCCAACGCGGGCAACCATGGGCAGCACTTCGCCACCAACTTCAACCCGGAAATCAACATCCGCGAAGTCACGGCTCCCTGCCGTCACTGGGAGAACGGTGATTGGGTCGAGACCCAGGCGATGAGCTGTAACCGCGGCTACACGTTTCCCGAGGGCATCGGCGATCTGAACATCTACCGCATGTATCACGAGGAGCTGGAATCGCTGGTGAAGCACTTCCCCACGATCAAGAAGGCCCAGTTCTGGATGACGTTTTCCGAAAACTACCTGAAGCACCTCGAAGTGCTCCAGAACGTCGGCATGACGCGCATCGACCCGGTCAAATACAATGGCCAGGAGATCATCCCCCTGCAGTTCCTCAAGTCCGTCCTGCCCGACCCCTCCTCCCTCGGCCCGCTCACCAAGGGGCAAACCTGCATCGGGATCGTGGCCCGCGGCATCAAGGACGGCGAGCGCAAGCAGTTTTACGTCTACAACATCTGCAGCCACGAAGCGTGCTACCGCGAGGTGCACAGCCAGGCGATCAGCTATACCACTGGCGTGCCGGCCATGATCGGCGCCAAGATGATGCTGCAAGACAAATGGCGCGGCGAAGGCGTCTTCAACATGGAGCAATTCGACCCGGATCCCTTCATGGAAGCGCTCAACCAACACGGTCTGCCCTGGAAAGTCGTCGAGGAGCCCGTGGAAGCTCTCAACTAGTTGACTGTGCAAGACCCGCATCTGGATCAAATCGTCCGACAGGCGCCCTCGCCCTGCTTCGTGGTCGACCTGGCGGCGCTGCGGCGCAACCTCGCCATCCTGCGTCAGGTCAAGCAACGTACCGGCGCGCACATCCTGCTCGCGCAAAAGGCCTTCTCGCTTTTCCACGTCTACCCGCTCATTCGGGAGACGCTGGACGGCGTCTGCGCCAGCGGGCCGTGGGAAGCGCGTCTGGGGCGCGAAGAGTTCGGCAAGGAAGTCCATACCTTCGCCGCCGCCTACAGCGAAGCGCACATTCAGGAGCTGCTCGAGTTGACCGATCACCTGGTCTTCAACTCGCTCGCGCAATGGCAGCGCTTCCGCCCGTTGATCGAGGCCGCCAGCCGCTCCATCGACTGCGCCTTCCGCATCAACCCGGAGCACTCTGAAGGCGCCGTGCCGCTCTACGACCCCTGTTCGCCCGGTTCGCGCCTTGGCATCCGCTATGACGACCTCAAGGGCGCATCCCTCGACGGCATTAGCGGCCTGCATTGGCACACCCTGTGTGAGCAAAACGCCGATGCCCTGGAGCGTACGCTGGCCGTCGTAGAGCAAAAGTTCGGTCCCATGCTTGAGCAGGTGGAATACGTGAATTTTGGCGGCGGACACCACATCACCCGCCCGGACTACGACATCGATCTGCTTTGCCGGTGCATCGAACGCATCAAGGAACGCTATGGGGTCGAAGTCTACCTGGAGCCGGGCGAAGCCGTCGCGCTCAACGCCGGCATCCTCGTCGCCTCGGTCCTGGATGTCGTGGAAAACGATGGCCCGAACGCCATCCTCGACACCTCAGCCACCGCGCACATGCCGGACACGCTCGAGATGCCCTACCGCCCGCATATCATCGGCTCCGGCGAAGCGGGTGAGAAGGCCTACTCCTACCGCCTCGGCGGCATGACCTGCCTGGCGGGCGACGTGATCGGCCAATACTCCTTTGATCGGCCCCTCGAGCCCGGCCAGCGCCTGGTCTTTACAGACATGGCCCACTACACCATGGTGAAGACCTCGTTCTTTAACGGGGTGCAGCATCCAGCCATTGCCACCTACGAACCCGAAAGCGGCCATCTCGAGATCCTGCGCGAATTCACCTACGCTGATTTCAAGGGTCGCCTCGGTTGAGTCGTGACACCCCTGGTACTTTTCTGAAAAGAAAACGTCACTTTCTCTAAATTAACCGTTGACGATCTGAAAAAAATCCGGAGTATCACATTTAGTTCTTGCGACGGACATCAAAACGTCCACTATCAAATTTTTCTTCAGTTGCAGGGTGGAGCAGTCCGGTAGCTCGTCAGGCTCATAACCTGAAGGTCGTTGGTTCAAATCCAGCCCCTGCACCCAATTTGAAGCCTCCAGAAACTTCTGGAGGCTTTCTTTTTGAACGGGTTACGCAATTTTGGCCCAAGAGGTATTCAAGGCTCCCTACGCCTGAAACATGAGGAAACTACGTGGCATATCAGGAACGCCCGGCGTAGTTTTTGACGTAGCAGCATCGCAGGCCACACCAGAGGCCGCCCTAACATCAGGTTCAGGCCATAAAAAGCTCATCCTGGCAGTTTGTTTTATTTCGCAAGCTTCTGTAGGATGGATTCTTCCAGAAACAAAATGAGCCTCAATTTCATCAATTGAAGCTCATCTTAATTTACCTTCAGGCGTAAACCTGCGAATTCTGGACTCTCTTCAGCCAGGCACCTGCTGCCCCACCCTCGCGAACGATTCGATTTCTTCCCGACGATAGCGCAGCGTGCCAGGCGAAATTTCCACGGGCTGAAAGATGCCCTTCCGCGTCAAACGCCAGAGCGTCACGCGACTGACATTGAGCAGCCGGGCAGCCTCCTTCTGAGTCATCAGCAGAGACTCCCCCGAAAACAAGGGTCGCAAGGCTCCCCCACCCTTCAGGAGGCGTTCAACCGCCTGACGCTCCTGTTCACTCAATGTCGCATCCGCCGCCGCGAGGTTCTCGATGATCATTCTGGTGGTTGCATTCATACCCTCCAGATACGCGCCTGACATGAAAATATCCGGGTTTACTCCGGCTCTCTGAATGTAAAGCATCCCACTTGATTCACCAATCACATCTATGCCTGCAGGCGCCAGGTTCAGCACTTTCGCCAGACCACGTAGCTACCTTCCAGCAGTGGGACGGGTCGACTGTAGGGCTAAAGCAGGCAGGAAGTCCAAAAAAGGGAGCCATAGACATAGGCTTTCCCCTGAAAGGGGATTGCTTTATTCCTATAGGAACTTAAAATAATCCAATACACACGATTGGCCTGTTATCGAATGAAGCATACCCCATTAAATTCAGATTTTTATGTCCCACGAACTATATCTGCCGCAGGGAAAGAATATACAGAGTCACAACTACTCGATGCCTCAGAATGCGTAATAGTATTAGCAGAACCTGGAGCTGGTAAATCCAGACTGATGCATAGCTTAGCATCGCAGATGGGGGAAAAGGTAACAACAGCCAGCACATTTGTGTATTCTAACAGCTTAACAGAGGGGAAACCGCTTTTTATCGATGCCATTGATGAACTCCCCAAAACAGATTCTCTCGCTCTAAACCAATTACTTGGAAAAGCTTCTCAAAAACCGCCTAGCCGGTTATATATATCGAGCCGGTCAAGTGAATGGGATGAGGCCGCTTCAATTCTCGTAGAAAATTTTTTTAGCAAAAAACCGCTAGTTGCGCATCTCCGTGAATTTAGCGAAACCGAGCAAGAGCTTATATTCCGCAACCATCTACCCTCAGAGAACTTTACGGCCTTCCGAAAGAGCCTCTCTCATTTTGATCTAGAACCACTACTGTCCAACCCCCTTTTTCTGAAATTATTTGCTGATTCCTATATTGAAAATGGAAGACTGTTTACAAACAAACACTCCATTTTTGAAAAAGCAGTCGAAAGACTTGCAAGGGAAGCCAACCAAATAATTTCATCAAACAAACAGAAACTGACGTCTCAACAGAAGATCGACATTGCAGGTTGCGTATTCACCAAACTATTGCTGTCTGGTTCCGAAGGTGTTTCATCAAACGAAGCGGCTGAAAGCAGAACATACCCATATTTAGGTACTATATCCGAAGGCGTGAGTCATGCACACGAGGTTTTATCTAGCCAGCTTTTCAAACCTGGGGACGCCCCAAGTCACCATCTCCCTGCTCATAAAATCATTGCCGAATACTGCGCTGCGAGACACCTTGTTAAGCGATTTACAGATAGGAATGACCCTCTCACACTTTCCAAATGTCTAGCAATCATAGCGCCTAATTCTGTAGCTCGCACGGAATTGCGCGGCCTCCTAGGCTGGATAGCAACCCTAGGAGATGGTGAGATCGCCAAACTTATAATATCTATCGACCCTTACTCTGTTCTTTCAAATGGCGACCCCTCGCTTCTGGATCATGATTCAAAAGTTTACCTTATTGAGAATTTGGTAACAGCGGCGGAAGAAGATCCATATTTCAGAAAAGGGGATTATTTTAGAAAATTTAGCGCACGAAGCTTCTTCACGGATGCAGTAATTGAGGAAGTGAAACCACTTTTATCAACCACCACAAGTGGACAATTGCGAAACCTAATACTTGAACTACTAGCTGGGTCATCTGCAATCGAGAAACTTCAGGATGAGTTAATAGAAATTGTTCTTTCCCATGATGAGGACAGTGACAGCCGAGAACTTGCGACCTCCCGCCTGCTTGAGGTAGAAGGGTTGGACTTTTCTTCTATACTATCAGACTTGATGACCGAATCGAGCCAGACATCATTACAGCTCATCTCAGCCATTATACTCGAGAAAAGCCCGAAATCGTTCGACAACAATTTTATCGCGAAGTTTCTTAGAACATGCAGCTGCCTCTATGACACAGAAGATCAAGATGATGCATTTACAATAGGTTCACGTTTCTTCCTTAGGTCATTTATCTGGAATCTTAACGGATCCACGGTCGAAGAACTTTTACATGAATTAACTAAAGACATCATTTGCACATGCGGGATGAAGCACTACCGCTGCAAATGCAGACATGGGATAAGTAAAGTCGGGGGCTTCCTGCTGGATCGATATTTTGAAATTCGGCAATCTTCAATCGATCCCCACCTTATATGGAATTGGACAAAAGATTTATGGTTTGAGAACCGCATTGGGAAGGAGCAGAGTGCCTCAGTGCGTTATCTTCAGGAAAATGACGACGTACGGAGAAGAGTATATGCAGAAGCTTTTATGGAAATGAGTGATCCAGAGAAAACTCAGGAGACAATCCAGAGATACCGATTCGGCAACCACTGCCACTCCGGGCTGGCCCTCCGTGAAGGGGATTCTAAGTTCATGACAGACTTGGCATATGAATCAGAAAATCCTGATCTTTGGGTAATTTTTTATCCGTATCATTTCCAAGAGACTCACAATCAATCGCCAGAAACAAAAGAATTGCGACAACGCATGCGCCAACAGGCTCGATTAAATCCCAAGTTCATGCGCAAATGGGCAAGCACCCATCGCTATGCAAAGGCTAACAAACAAAAATGCGAACTATATAAAGGTAAATTCCGAAGGTTTGACAGGAAACGCAACAAAAGGTCACAGGCGATTCAGGAAAAGAACGACAGCTATTTTAAGAATAATAGAGCTACGATAGAGGCAGGCAATGACTTTCCTGCATTGAGTTATTTCAGCAACTTATTTCTATATAAGCCTGATCAAATCAAGGATAGAATCGGAGATCATGAACTCGTCAATAACGCGCTAAGAAACTGTATCGGTTTTATTGAAACGGAGTTACCTAGCCTCAGAGAATTAGCGGCAAATCACTGCGCTTTAGAAGTCCTAGTAGCAGAGAGGGTATTATATGCGGCCTGTATTGAGATCATGCGCAATAATGGATCACTTAGCGGCATAAAAACTCATGTTTTGCAAATTCTGAGGGTGAATTTAACAACCAGATACCCCGCGATATCAGAAGAAGAACATCAATCAATAAAAGAAGAAGTAGATCGAATTATCTTTCCAACGAATAAATTGGTCGAAGATTTCTTAAGACAATATTATGAATCACAACTTTCAACTTCAAGGTGCAATATTGACTTTTCTTTATTAAGACAACTTTGCGACGAACTTGCAAATTTACGCGGAGAACTATCGATTGATTGGATAAAGCGTTTTCCAAAATCAGCACTTCAAGTCCGCCAGCTGCTCTTTGACATTGCTGCAGAGGCTGGCATGAAAACGGCACTAGAAGAAATCATCCATGAGCAACTCAAGAAAGCAGCGGATGAACATTCAAGTGAAAATGAAAAGTTGAAGGGTGAGCGAAAATTCTGGCTCATACGTGCCTTATATTTTCTCAAGAACCCGCCTAACGATTGCTGGGAGCTATTAAAAGAAGACAAGAACATAATCTTGGAGTTAAGCAATTTATCGCATGGCATGCATGGTCACATTGCTTCCTGGCCTAAACTTGATTCACGTAAAATAGAGTCAATATTGAATATCTATATAAATATCTGGCCCAGTGTGCCACTTCCAAATTGCTGGGGTTCACATAGTCCACAAGAAGAAACAGCATTCCGCTTTCTAGATAGTATCACATGGGGGATTTCCGCGGATAACTCAGATGAAACACTTTCAGCCATTGATCGAATGCTTTCAAACCAGCAGTTGTCAGTCTTCCATGAAAGATTAAAACATTTCCGGACTGAGCATCTAAGAAAGAAGGCTCACGAGAGTTTTACACCTCCTTCCCCTCAAAAAATCGTATCCTTCCTCGATCAGGATGAAGTTATAACTGTAGAAATCTTAAGAAGATTGATCATGAAGGAGTTAGAGAATTATCAAAAGGACATTTTCGGCGGAGAATTCAATCCAGGGCGCCGTTTTTACCAAGAGGGAAAGAGGATTGATGAAATTCGTTCCTGTGAAATCATCGCCGAGAGGCTAAGCCTAACTCTGAAACCTTTCAATATCCAAATTTCCAATGAACATCAGTTAAAAAATACAAATCGAAGCGACTTTACCGCTTCGAAAATGATAAGCGGCAGGAGGTGTCTGCTTGTAACTGAAGTAAAAGGCCAATGGCATCAGGATTTATATACTGCGGCTTCAAGTCAACTGCATGACCGCTACTCGATCCATCCGGATGCAGAGCAGCAGGGCATTTTTATCGTACTTTGGTTTGGTCCTAACGAAAAAGTTGCAAACAGGAAGCGCCATGACATAACTTGCGCCCATAGCATGAGGGAAAGAATCATATCCAACATGCCAAAGACCTTAATCGGCCTAATTGATGTATTCGTCTTAGACCTATCAGAAGCTTTATCTTGAGAGGCTCCATATCTTACTCCACGCGAGCGGGCAGATACATGTTTTCGTGCCGGATTTCGAGACTGGCGCCTCTGACAACCTGAAGAACGCATAGGCATGTCGAAAGGCCATACTCTGAACAAGTCAGCAAAGCTTACACGGATTTATTCCACCACCCGCTCCATAACTTACCATTCAGAAGTGGAAAGTGTGACACAAAACTGCTACACAAAACTAGAACACAATTTACAGAACTTACGACCACACCACCTGCTAAGTCCTTGAAATGCAAGCGTATGTTGAAACGATTCTCGTTTCCTCTCATCCGCACCACTAACGGGATTTTCCCTTTAATTTCAAAGACTTAGCAAGGCCTTTTCGGCCCGATGTGCGTGGTATGACACAAAAACGTGTTTTCTGGCACACAAGGGAGGTCGCCATGCGCCTGCTGATTCCCGGACTACAACGCCGAAAAACCCGGTACTACTATAGACGCCGCATTCCGGCCGCGCTACAAGACCACTTCCAGTCCCGGACGATCGGTGTCTCCTTACGCACCGCCTGTCCAAAGGAGGCGCAGCAGCGGCTGTTGTCGGTGCATGCGCAAGTAGAAACCCTGTTTGAGGAGGTGCGCACCATAACCAGCCAGTTAAACCACAGCCGCGCCAGGCAGATTGCCGACGACTGGCGCAGGCGAACCCTGAATGAAGACCTTGAACGGCGGATACAGGGCAGCCTCCGCCCCACAGAACCCGACAGCCAGCGTCACCATCTGGCCGGGGTGCTGCAAAAGATGGACTTTGCGTCCGAGGCTGGCTGGATCAACCAAGTGGGACATCATCAGGGCCTGACGCTGGAGACGGGCAGCCCGGACTGGAAGCGGCTGGCCTTCCATCTGGTGCAGGCGCAACTGGAGGCGCTGCAGGAGATCGGCCAGCGCGACATGTCCGGCAATCAGACGCTGCGCTATTACGACACCCCGGAGCCGGAAGCCGCCACCCCTGAGGTTGATCTGCGCCTGAGCGCGGTGTTCGAGCGGTGGCAGCAAGCCCAGGAGCGCAACGAACGCACCCTGATCGACTGGCAGGTGGCGATCACCCGCTTTATCGAGCTGAAAGGCGATCTGGACGTGCGCCGGATTCAGCGGCGCGATGTTCGGGAATTTGCGGAAAAGTGCCGCGAACTTCCGCGTCACATGCCCAAACATGAACGCCGGATGACGCTGCAACAGCTGGTGGCGCGCTACAAGGACAAGCCCACCGAGCGGCTGGCCAGCGGCACCATCAACAAATACCTGACCGCCCTGAAATCCGTGCTGGCGCTGGCGGTGAAAGAAGACTGGCTGGCGGTTAATCCCGCACTGGGCGTGTCGCTGGAAACCAACGCCAACGCGCCCCGGTCGCGGGTGCCTTTTGCTTTGGATGACCTGCACCAGATCTTTATGCTGTCCCCGGTGTTCCGGCATGGGGAACGATCCGTGGGTGGTGCGGGCGAGGCGGCCTACTGGCTGCCCCTGATGGCGCTGTATTCTGGCGCGCGACTGGAAGAGCTGGGGCAACTGCGCCTTACCGACATCCGGCAGGAAGGCGAGATTGCCTATTTCGACATCAATCGGGACGATCCCGGAAAGTCGCTGAAAAACGCCAGCAGCGCCCGACGGGTGCCGCTGCACCCTGCCCTGCTGGAAGCGGGATTTCTGGACGAGGTGGAACGCCAGCGGCGTCTGGGCAGCACCCATCTGTTCCCGGCCCTGCGGCACGACATGATCAAGTGCACCGGGCCTTTCTCCAAGTGGATCAACCGCTATCTGTCGCGCACCTGCGGCGTTGATGATAAGCGCAAAGTCTTCCACAGCTTCCGCCACACCTTCAAGGATGCCTGCCGCGAGGCCGAAGTGCCCGGCGAGGTGCAGGAAGCGCTGATGGGCCATTCTTCCGGCAAAGTCGGCGACAGCTACGGGCGGGGCTTTTCCATGCGCCGCCTGTTCGAAGAAATCAGCAAGGTAAAATACAATGGCCTGATTCTGCCCCCGCGCCCGGCGGTGTTGAGGGAGGTGAAGCAATCGCAGGAGGACGGAGAGTCCATTCTGCCGCAGTCGCGCCCCGGTTGGGCGGCGTGACGACAAAAAAGCCGCCTCCCTTATGGGAAGCGGCGGGTTGAGGATGCCATGATTGAACCTGCCTAGGCTTTGCGGCGACAGCAGAAAGCAAATCCCAGCGCGGCCAGGCCACCCAGCATTGCGTAAGTGCCCGGTTCCGGCACGATGGCGGTGGCGGTAATGCCTACGGGGTACAGGCGGTCATAACCGCCGACGATGTTCCCGGTGCGGGTGATCATGACCAGCCCCGCGTCGATGTTGGTATCATCCGGGTAAGCCAGTGCCTCGATGGAAATGCTGAGGTTGGTGGCGTCGGGGCTGAAGCCGTAGAGGTCTTCAAAGGCCATTGGGTCATAATCCATCAGATCAAAGGTGTCGGCAAAGGTGTGCCCACCCGTGAGATCGACCGTCAGTGCCCCGCCAGAGAGCCAGAATTCAGCGACGACGCCATCAATGCCGGCACCCCCGGCGTTGATCGCCTGCAACTCGAAATTGTCCAGAAACACATCCCCGCCGTCCAGCGCCTGCACCACCATGCCGTTGGTGCTTCGAATGACACTGTCCGTCAGATACATGTCTGCTCCGCCCAGAACATAGAGGCCGATTTCCTGAAAACGAAACTGCGCCTGAATATAGCTGTTGCGGATCGTAAGGGACACGTCGGCGGAGGTCTGTTCCACCGTCCCAAAAAACTGGGTGATATTGGTCAGGTGCGAGTCTTCCACCAGCAGCCCCGTGCCCTCTGGCGTGATGGCCGTGCCCAGGGCGTAGGTGATGCGATCGGACGAGGTCAAAGAGAAACGCAGCGTGGTGCCTGGGGTGGCGCTCTCCGGGCCGATGATTTCTATGGTGTCCGTGCCCCCACCTGACCAGGTGTTAAGTTCGGCTTCCACCACCTGGGCGGAAAGCGGAATAGAAAAGCTGACGCCCAGTGCGAGCAGGCCGCCGCGAACGGATAAGGTCTTCATGGGTTTCGAGTGAATGAAGGTGTTGTACTGGAATCGGTTAGGTGATATGAACCAGAATTATAGATTCTGTTTCATCCCAGGGAGTGCGCATGCAGATGACCGAACTACGCGACGGGCGCGGCCGGAAGTATCTTACCCGCCGTGAGCGGCAGGCCTTTTTCCGGGTGGCCCTGACGTTGCCGGCCGAGGACGCGGGCTTTTGTCTGGTGCTGTTACTGACCGGATGCCGGATTTCCGAGGCGCTGCGCCTGAAGCCGGTTCATGTGGATCACAGCGAAGGGGTGCTGACCTTTGAGACGCTGAAACGCAGGCGTGCCGGGGTTTTTCGTAGCACACCTGTGCCACGATCCCTGCTGAAACTGCTGCCGGTGCGCCCGGTGGATCAACGGCTTTGGGCGTTTTCCCGCCCCACTGCCTATCGGCTGATAAAGGGCGTCATGCGGCAGGCGGGCATCAAGGGCACCCAGGCCTGCCCCAAGGGCTTGCGGCACGGGTTTGGCGTCGCCTGCGTCGAAGCCAGCATCCCGTTGACCACCATCAGCACCTGGATGGGCCATGCGAACATCCGCACGACCGCGATTTATCTTAATGTGGTTGGAGAAGAAGAACGGCGGCTCGCACGCCGCTTGTGGAGCGGCTTTAGGCTTGATACACTGACGTAACACCCTAAGCTTGCGCCTGAAACAGAATCTATAATTCTGGTTCAGGCCACGGCGCAACTCTGGAAGGAAAGTAGCGATGAAAGAATGGCCTGATCCCGTGGACGAGACGGACGAGGAACAACCCGATCCACGCCAAAGAGTCACCCCGCTGGCCTATGCCCTGTGGCGGGTGAAGGAATACGCAAGGCTGTATTCAGACCGCCGCAAAGACGGCGACGAGCTGCACTAGGCGACTTTCTTGCGGGTGTGGGCGCATTGTTCCACCAGCCGCACCACCGACCACCGCAGCGGCGGATCAAGGTCACGCCACCGGCACAGCAGATTGATTTCCTCCGGATCGTAAACGAGGATATCCCCCGGTTCCTCCGCCGTGGGCATGGCAAAGGCCGCCAGCGGCATCTGGATTTCGCGGCAGAAGCCCACCAATGAGGCTGCGGAAATGCGGTTCGCGCCACTCTCATACTTTTGGAACTGCTGGAAGGTCACGCCCAGGATGGCTCCCGCCTCTTCCTGGCTCAGGCCACACATCAGCCGCATCCGGCGCAGGCGCTGGCCGACCTCCTGATTGATCGTCTCTAAATCCATCTTACACCTCCGTGTCGGTATTGTCATTTGAGGGAGTCTGCGCGGTCACACGGGCGGTTTCTTCAAGAAACGCGCGCCAGCGCTGCCGGTAAATCGGCAGGTGCCGCTCAATGATTTCCAGCGCTTTCCGGTAATCCCCGTCCTGGCGCTTGCGACGCACCGCAGCACGAATCAGCCATCGGTAATAGAACGCCGCTTCCTCATGATCATGCGGCGGCGACACAGGAGCCACCCCAGCGCGGCTGGTTGGTGTAAATCGGGCCGCTGCCCACCTTATGCTTTGCACCAAAGCTGGCCGCATAGTCTGCAAAATGTGTCGGGGCCGTTCCATCATGGTCGGGAAACTGCGCATATAATTCCAGCGCTTTGGCTTCCCCATACTTGCGGGTCATGTAGCTGCACCACTGCCCGTCTGTCATTGACTGGATCATTGTCCTGTCTCCTTCCTCTATCTTTATTATTAAAACGATAGTACACAAAACAGGGAATTACGTCAACGGCTTGCTGCTAAAAAGTGGTCATAATGACTATATTTAGACTTTTTGTATGCCTGTGATGCAAAAACAACTACTAAAAGTTGGTTGTTTATCGCTATAATAGCGACATGATTACACCTGAACAAATTCGTGCCGCCAGAGGATTGTTAGGCTGGTCTCAGCAAGAGCTGGCTGACTTCGCCATTTTGTCAGTCGATCCCATCAAGAAATATGAAAAGCATGGCACAGGAGTCCGGCGTTCCACGGTGGATCAGGTGGAGTCTGCGCTGGAACGTGCCGGGATAGAGTTTATTGAAAACGGGGTTCGCAAGAAAAAGGACAAAGTGATCATTCACGAAGGCCCAGATGCTATTGCCCGTCTGTTTGACGATATCATTCTTACTCTAAAAGAGCTTCCCCTCTCTGAAAGGAATCTGGATATCTTTGGGGTTGATGAAGAAGTTTTCCTAAGGAACTGTGATCTTGAGAAGCTGGAAGAACATATTGAGCAACGTAAATACTTCAGCATCAAGCAACGTATCCTGCTCAAAGCCGGAGATACCAATTTTGTGGGATCTTCCCGCACCTATAGGTGGATGCCTGAGGAGTATTTCAGCATTACGCCAACTTTTGTGTATGGCCACAAAGTCGCAACCATCCTGTGGGAGATTCCACCAGAAGTCATTATCATAAGCAACGAGTTATTCTCTCAGGAGCGCAGGAGGAATTTCGAGATGGCCTGGAACGCCGCAGAAATCCCTCACAAACCAGAAACCACAACGAATGGCAGAAAATAATGGTAACCAAGCAGGAAGCGAACTGGAAAACCAATTTTGAAAAGGGTGAAGGCGTTACCCCATTGCACACGGATGCAGGTTTTGAAATTCTTAAGGATTTCTGTGTCAGGCTCTTCAAAGAGGGTAGCGACAGCATTCATTATTCCCCTGCCTACTATTACTTCACAACTCGCCGGGGCGGATGGATATACAGAAAAGACAACAGCCTGTGTGTTGTAGGACTTCACCCAAATCGCCCAGATCATCTGCTGATTTATCCTGAAATCGCAGAAACGGAGACTGATCTTGTTCATGATCTTCTGTTTCACATGCCCTCGTTTGACGGAGAAGTCCAAATCGCGCGTGTTTCTGCCAGATCAACACGATTCGGCACAACAACAGAGGAAAGATACCTTGACTGGAGATATCCGGTAAGAGTTCTTTCGACTGAAAAAGCGACCGAACAAAATGGGCCAGATTTGCACCATGTTCGCAAGGAATACCGTAAATTGGATCAACAGGCATTTGAATTTCGGCCATTTACCGGCAAGGAGACTCACCGCCTAAACCAGGTGGGGCACATATATGCACGTGTTTTCCTTGGTGGCTGTAAAGGCGAGTTTGGCTTGGATTATAACCAGATTGTAGTGCCGAATCTTCAAATGCTCCAGTATTGCCTGGAAAGACCCGATATCTTTAATTCGGTAGTCTCTTTCTATAAAGGACAGCCAGAAGGCTTTTTCGTATGGGAGAAGCTGACAGATACCACTGCCAACGCCCTTTGGTTCCTGTATAATCGTGAAATCAGAGGCCTGTCTTACATGCAACTGGCGTCCGCCTGCGAGATGCTGAAACAACAAGGCATCAAAACGTGCAATTTTGGCGGGTCTGAAACCAAAGGCATGGACTTCTTCAAAACCCGTTTTCGCCCCCTCCATTCCCACCAACTAAAATCAGTTGTGATCCCAGCAAGGGCAAGCCTGAAAGCCGTTGCCTAAAATGCTCCTTCCCATGGCAACAAAAGAAAAAGGTGCTTATGGGGAAATCAAAAAAATCATCACAGATGATTATGACCTTTTGTATAAGTTTCTGTCCTTCTTCAGCTTTGAAGACAGCTATCTAAATTCGCCGACCTATTATCTGTTTACCGGGCGCAGAGGCCTCTGGCTTTATCACTCTGATGGAGGGGCGGTCTTAGCCTGCCAGCATCCCAACCTGCCGGATTGCCAGCTGGTTTTTCCGCCCTTTGGCCCGAAGCCACACCGCACTTTAGCCCAGGCACTTCAAAGCTTGTCGATCATTCGCAAAGAAATCCGACTTGCGCGGGTTCCGGTCGCACAAGTGGAACGTTACCGCGATTCTCTGGCGGCCTATGGAATCAAAGCGACGCCCCAAGTGGAAGATGTAATGGACTGGAAATACCCGGTTCAGGTGCTTTCAACCGAACGGGTTCTGGAGCATAGCGGCGACGGTTTCAAGAACCACCGCTGCCAGTATAACTACTTCATCAAGCATAACACGCCTACCATTGAAGACCTGAACCGCAGTTTTGACCTAGAGGGCTTTCTGGAAGCATGGGCCGTCCGCAATCTGAGCGGCACTTACTCGCTTGAAGACATCAAAGGCCCTTATGAAGAGCTGCTGCGGTTATACCGAAGAAATCATCCCCTGCTGCAAGGCTTTGTGGTGAAAATCGGCGGGCAGATTGTCGGATTCAATTTCTATGAATTGCCCTTGAAAGCAGGCCTGCCTGCCAATTCCTTTGCCGGAATTTGCGACACCACATTGCGCGGGCTATCGGATTTTATGCAGCGCGAGGAATGCCGCCGCCTTCATGTCGCAGGAGTCGCCGAGGTGAATATCGGGGGATCAGAAAATGAAGGTCTGAACTACTTCAAAAGCAAGTTCAGACCCATTCACAGTTTATCACTCGTTAGCTTCAATTTATCCGAGCTTTAATTTCCATCATCCACCCCCGGATATTTGATTAGGTCCAGACCGTGCAGGCGCAGGAACTTGTTGGCCTGACGCACGAGATCACGGGCGTCTGCCGGGCGTCCATCGAGGCGGAACTGCCGCTCGCTGGCATCCATCTGCACCCGGTTTCCCAAAATATTGACCGCGCGGCGCACCGGCGGGCTGAGCGTATCCCACTCCGGCTTTTCCCGCAGCATCTGGCGGAAGGCGTGATCACAGCACCGCATTTCCCGCTGCCAATTGCGTGACCAGGGATAGGCCGGATCGTTGTCATTGTCTGCTTGGGGGCGGCGTGCAAAATCCGCTGCCGTCACCGCCCCACCCGTGGCGGCTTCAATCAGGATCATCATTTCCCGCGTTGGGATGCGCTGACCCCTGATATAGCGGTGGATGGAGGAGCGGCTGCGCAGGCCCACTTGCTTCGCGAAGGAGGCCGGCGCGATCTGATTCAGAATCAGGTAATCGGAGAGCTTCATGGCACCATTTGAAAGCGCGTTCGCATCTGCACAACGGATGTCCCCGGCTACGTTTCCGGGCGGGGCGATGGTCTGCCGACTCCACACCACCGCATCGAAACCTCGTGGATAACGCAGCGGCTATCCACAGCCCCCTTACTGGATTGTCTTCAGTCACGTGAAGTTAAGGGGGTGCCTTCCCCCTGCCGTGGCACAAGGGTATCCCCAACCTTCGCTTGCTGCGCTTCACTGCAGGCCGGGTGATCCCCCTCCCTTGCGCCCCTTCCCCCCCCGTTCTCGCCGAAGGGCAAGGTTGCAGCAGCAGCAGGAGCTGTCGCTGACAACCTGAACCACGAAGGAGAACAAACCATGAACAACAAAGTCTATGAGATCGTAACCGACCGTATCCTGAGCCTTTTAGAGGCAGGCGTGTGCCCTTGGCGTCGCCCGTGGAGCCGCTACCCGGCCCCGCCGCAGAACTTTGCTAGCGGTCGCCCGTATCAAGGCATCAACTACCTGATGTTGAACGCCATCGGCTTCGAGCTGCCGTTTTTCCTGACCTTCAAACAGGCCAAGGAACGCGGCGGCAGCGTGATCAAAGGTAGCAAAGGCCTGCCGATTGTCTTCTGGTCGACCTTTGAAAAGGAAGAGGCCGACGAGCAGAAGAAGGCCATTCCCTTCCTGCGTTATTATACCGTCTTCAACGCCTGCCAGATTGAAGGCGTAGACTTTCCCACCATGCCCAACGCGGCCCGCGCATTTGAACCCGTGGAAGCGGCCGAGATGATCCTGCAAGGCTGGCCGGATGCGCCGACCATTGAGCACGGACGCGGCCGCGCGGCCTACCGCCCCGACACCGATCAAATCCTGATGCCGAGCCGCACCAGCTTTGAATCGGCAGCGGATTATTACAGCACGCTGTTTCATGAGGCGGGCCACGCCACCGGAGCCGAAAAGCGCCTGAACCGCCCAACGGGCAAGCGCTTTGGTGATGAGCGTTACAGCAAGGAAGAGCTGGTTGCCGAGATGACTAGTGCTTTCCTCTGCGCCCACTGCGGCCTCGATAATGACGTGATCCAGAACCAAGCGGCCTACCTGCAAGGCTGGATCAAGGCCCTGCACGACGACCCGCGCCTGATCGTCAACGCCGCCGGGCAAGCCCAGAAAGCCGCCAATCTGATCCTTGGCGTAACGCCCGAAGCGGCCTCCGAATCCGCTGCCGCCTGAACCACCCGCCCCGCTGCGGCGGGGCTTTTCCAAACCATCACAAAGGAGCTTTTACCATGACCGCTAAATTTCGACTGGGCCACATCCTGGCCACCCACAACGCCAACGACACCATCCACCCCGAGGACCGCCTGCAGGCGCTGATGCGCCACGTTTCCGGCGACTGGGGCAACGTCTGCCCCGAAGATGCCGCCCTCAACGACGCCGCACTGACCCCCGGGGAAGAAGGCCGCATCCTGTCCGTCTACACTGACCGCGCCGACGTCACCTTCTGGATCATCACCGAATGGGACCGCAGCGTCACCACCATCCTGCTGCCGGAAGATTATTGATTTCTCACTCCGCCGCCGTCAGTTCGATCGAGCTGACGTGCGGCCCACCCGTGCCCTCAAAATCATGCGCGGCCTCGCGCACGAGCGCGAGGCGTTGCAAGTCCAGCAGGTGCGCCAGAGGCTGGAGCGAGCGCCCCCGGATCGTGATGGCATCCAGCAGCCCGCAATTGCAGTGCAGCACCAGCGTTTCCGCCGTCGGTATTGAGATCAGCCCGATCTGGCCATAAGGGTAAGAAAAGCGCTGGCCGCTCTTTTGCACCAGCACCAGCCGGATGGCCACCGATTCAGCCGTGGACACCTCCTCATGACACCCGGAAGTCGTTGAGAGCAAGGACGGTGCGGCCGTGCCGGGTTTGCGCAGGAAGGCGTATTTTTCTGGGTTCATCGTTCCATCTCCATGATACGTTCAAGACCTCGGTCGCGGACGAAACGGCGCTGTTTCTGACGCCGCAGCCCATCCATAAATCGCTCCGCAACCGAGCGGCGGACCAGCTCAAAGGAAGCCTGGCGGCCCCGTTGTTGCTTCTCTGCCAGCCGGGCGATTTCGGTGGCGGAGCGCCGGGGCTGGTCGCGCATGGCGGCCTGCAGCAGCTCTTCCCGGTCGTCGGTGTAAATGTGTGCGCCGTGCCGTGCGCGACTGACCGCGACATACATCCGGCGCATGTCGGCGGCCGCCGTCGACTCGCTGCCGATGGCCACAAACACGTGATCCACCGTCTTCGCCTGCGCGGCATCTGCCGTGATGCAGTGGCCGTGCGTGAAGTGAGCAAAGCTGCGCGGCAGCACCTTGCCGCCTTGCAGCCTGATATCGCCGTCGATGGTAAAGCCTTTGACCTGATGCCGCGCGCCGCTGGTCAGTTGCGTCTTACCGCCGTTGAGGTAGGCATTCTGGGTAATGCGGATGGTGTCGTTTTCGCGCAGTTTCACTTCCTGCGGGCGGTAGACGGTGAAGCGATCAGCGTGCTTCAGTGGCAGCAGCACCGGGGCGAGATCGCTACGCTGCGCGATCACCCAACCCTTGTTGGGCAACACCTTGCGGATGTTCAGGCGCTCGCCCGCCTTGAAGCTTTTGGCGTGGCGCTGGAACTGCACCACCATGCCCGGCTCGTACGAGATGGGGTTGGTCTTTTCCGCGTCCGTCCAGCCGGTCGGCACGTGGCGGATGTAGGTGTGCTCGCGCCCCTTCAGGATGCCCTGATCGGCCAGTTCTTCACGAATGGCCGCCGTCACCCGTTCGCCCTCCGCATGCGTGGGCGAGATCACCAGGCAGGCCCCCGGACGACGGCCTTGGGAAGCCTTCACATAGTCGCGCGCGAGATCCCGGTGGCGGTCTTGCGGCTCCGCCGCCTCATGAATCGCGCCCATCTGGTCCAACGTGTGGAAGCCTTTGCCGACCTCGCCCTTGCTGATCGCCTCCACCGCCTGTTTGAGGAGCGGATTTTTCTGACGGCGCACCTGATCCAGGCGCGCCACTTTCAGGCCGTTTTCCTCCAGCAGCCGGAAGGCATCGCCGCGCGGCACCGAGCGATTTTGCCGCGCATCCCCGGCCAGCACCACCCGCTTGGCGCCGTTCCCCTTGGCCAGGCGCAGCAACTGCAACAAGTCCTGATTGCCCACCATGCCCGCTTCATCGACCCACAACACGCTACCGCGCAGGCGCTTCTGCAGGTCTTCATCGGTCAACAGCTTTTTCACCGTCTCCGCCTGTTGAAAGCCTTCCTGCCGCAGCACTCCGCGTGAGGCTTCTGCTGTCGGCGCGCACAGCACCAGTGGCATGTTTTCGCGCTTCAAGCCGTCTGCGACCTCTTGTAACAGAGTGGTCTTGCCCGTGCCGGCGCGGCCGACCACGCCCACCGCCCAGTCCTGGCTTTCCATCACGAGCCGCACGGCATCCTGCTGTTCGCGCGTGTCCTTCGCCGGATCGGTGAAGAGCGGATTCTGGAACTCATATTTGTCCCTGGTCAGCGGGCGCACGCTGCCGCGCCCATCCTTCACCAAGTCGAACAGCTTCGTCTCTTCCTCCAGCACGGCTTGCGTGGTGACATGCGTGCGCCCGCCAATCTCCGCCCTCAACATGCCTTGCCGATTGGCGCAGGCATCCTTTACCGCTTCCACCTTGGCCGATCCAATCGACTGGGCCAAAGCTGTGGCCAACAGCCGCCGCTCCGGCACTTCGCTATAGCGCTCCAGCTCGTGGCTCAACGCATACTCAATCGCCTCTTTGGCCGCGCGGGAATCATTGGTGGCCTCGCGCCCATCCTGTAGATGTGCCTTCGACATAGCTGATTGGATCAGGTTAGCCTCTTTGGGTGTCAGGTTGGCTTTCCAGACCTTACGTAGAGTGGAGAGCGGAATGTTCTTGTCCTTCACCTTGCGGATGCGGGCGTTCAGTTCCGCTTTTGCTTTGGCATCGGTAATGCCAAGCTCGCGTGCCTTTGCTTCAATCTCCTGAGTGCGGCGGGAGAACTTGCCGAGCAACGCGCGTTCGAACCCTTTTACTTCAAAAGCGTCCTTCGTCGGCGTGATGTCATAACCAATCCTTTGCAGCTCGCCCGCCAGCTCCGTATGAAACACCGCCTGGTGATAAGGCCCATCCTGCTTGATGCGGCTGAACTCGCCTGCCTTCCAGCGTTCCTCCACTTCGTCATAGGTCGCGTTGATCGCATACACATGCATGTGCAGTTGCGGATCGGGCAGGCCTTCCAGCAGCTTGTCATCCGACGGGGCCGGGCGGGACGTATAATGCGTGAAATCCGCCCAGATCATATTACCGGTTTGGCGATCATGAAAAGCCCCATCTTTACGCACGCGGGTATGCATATCCTGTTCAATCTGCAGCATGGTGGTGGCCACCGCGCGCTTCATCGCCGCTTCAATCCGGTCATCCCCCGCGATGGTATGCAGAAGCGACACCGACTTTGGCACATCAAAGGTGAAGTCATAGCCAGGTCGGCGGTTCGGCGGATTGCGCGGGGTCAGCTTATCGCTATCATCCGGCAGGCGATTGTGCAGCAGATTCAGAAAGGCGTCTTTGGTGACCGGGCCGTCCAGCCCCAGCATGGCAGCCCCCTTGCCGCCCCAGCACCCGGCGACCTCCTGACCCTCCAGATAATAGTCGCCCTTCGACAATGCATCGCGGAAGTAATTCACTGCCGCATCCACCGACTTGCTGGCCGTGATCCTCAGCACCACGCACCCCCTTTCCGAACGGCTTCGACCCAAGCCATCCGCCGACGGTCATAGCACTCGAACCCATACCCTGTCCGGCTTGTCCCCATCAGAGTTTCTGCCCCTGAATCGTCCATTGTTCCCGTATTCCCAGTGAGTCACCAGACGTCTCTCCTTAGGGTAAGGTGACGCCCGACATTCAGGAATACGCGTGGGAGGCGGGGATTTTTGGTGGCGGGGGAGAATCGGCGGGGTTTTGAGGGTGGGTCAGATCCTCATCGCCGACAGTTTGCGCGTCGTGGAGATGATGGTTTTCGCCCCACCACGCCGTGCCTTGATCCGCTCGTAGAACGCATGCAGTTACGGGCTGGAGCCGCTTGGAGATCAGCGTGCATTGCACCAGCGTCTTACGTCCCAGGCGCGGGCCTTTCTTGGTGATGCGCCCGGTCAGACCCTGACCGTTGGACTGGCTGACACGTGCCACCAGAACACAATCAAGTTAATTAATCGTACATTTAGACATTGTGGCAAAAAGGTGTATAGCCGCTTTCAAGATGATGCGGCTAAGGATGGATCCCTTTTTTTTAGAAGCGAGACGTCCTTGCTGCTTTTCTTTGTACTAAAGCACTCCAGTACTTTTTTCTCGACTTCAGGCGACCAGTAAATTTTCAACTCCTCTCTGGCTCGAGTGATTGCTGTGTAAAATATATTATGAGTAATCAGCTCATCGGTTTCATCTGTGATTATAATTTTTACGGATTTATATTCAAGGCCTTGAGCTTTATGTATCGAGACTGCATAAGCGACTTGGAACGGAACGATATCCAGCCCAAACCCATCATCATCCTCATCAGTTGTTTTATAGCGGTTAACTGTAAAGCATATGGACGATTTTTCTACGTCGGATCCACCATCTAAGAGCGTAAAATCATAACGCTTAGCTTCCAGCCCGTTTATTACTATGTCCAGTTCAACGTAAAACCGAATCTGATCGCGGTCCTTGAGTAGCTCTATATTTAGTATCTTTCCTTTCATGTTGTTATAAATCAAAGGAGAGAACCTATTCGATTCATTAAATAAAATCGGGTCATTAGCTTTGTAGCTATGCACACCCCACGAGATTGCAGGATTTGGATTATTCTCCTGCAATAGTCGATTAATATTATTAATCCCATACAGCCCGTCATAATTTAGGCAGAGGATAATCTCATCGTCATCTCTTTTATTAAAGATCGAAGTATCAAGGTTATGGGAATAATCATTCTTGGCAATAATTTCAATTATGGTGTCTTCTTGTTCCCTTACTCGTCTCCAAAATTCGAGCAAAGCTTTCTTATTACTTCTGTATGGCTTCGTAAGCTCAAAAACAGATGCTTTGGGCACAAAGCTGCGCGCTACACTAAACCAGTTTCCAAAACGAATTGATTCAATTTGAAATACATCGCCGACTAATATCAATAACTCAAATTTTGCTACACTCAGTATATCCTTAATATCTCGATTACTAACCGTGCTACATTCGTCGATAATAAGAATATCGTAGTTGTATGAACCATCTTTCATCGCTAAAAATTTAGCAATCGTTAAAAAACTAGCATTTGAAGCGTCAACTTTTCTCTTAAGATTATCTATCGCCGGGTTTGTGTTGGCCAAATACAGTTTATTGAGTTTCGAGAATAAATGAGAAACATGGTTGATTAGGGTTGATTTTCCTGTGCCTGCGGGTCCGTAAATCAACGCCACCCTAGAGTTTGCAAACATAAATCTTAGCGCCTGCCTTTTTTCATCGCAATCGACAACATGGACGCTTGAATCCAACCAGGCATCAACCCAATTGGTGTAGTTCTCAATTCCCGTGGACGCTAGCTCTTTTAACTTTCGCAGCGCAAAAAGTGTATTATCCTGATATTCGGAAATGTAAAAATGATTGTACAGTTCTGTGATGACCCTTCCTGAGTGCCCCCGCCATAATTTTTGATTGTAAGTCTCGACAAGTTGCCGCGGGTTGTTAAAACTGCCGCACTCATCCACATGAGTATATATCTGACCATGCACTTCTGTCTTGTTCTGGATAAATCGGGCAAATAGTTCATGCTCCCGATCAACATGATCAATGCATTCAAACAAGTCCGAAATTCTTGGGTTGTGAAAGATGGGAGAAGTGTTAAATGGCATATCATCAAACGGCTTGCATCCATTGAGCAAGTATAAATTTGAGAGCATACCATTACGCTCTTTTTGATTTGTTTGTTTTTTGATTATTTTATTTCTTAAGTTGAGCAACAGGTATCTTGTAACATTTGCACCCGGTGATTTTTTCTCCGTAAGAATCCGGCATGCCTCAAGGGCTTGCAAAAATCCTGATGATGAATTTGATCCAGCGATTGTTGATTTGAATCCATTGAACTCCGTCTCAGGGTAATCAATTACCTCAACTAAACTACATTTGTTTTCAGTTAGAAATCGCATAAGATCTCGATATTCAGCATGGCTAGAGGTTGATTTTGCCTGAATGCCAAATATTTTCGCAAAATTGTTTATTTCACAAGGTCGGATAGACACTTCCCAGTTCGTGATGACAAAGATAGCCATCTTCCTCCCTGCAACTTCCACTCTATCTCTAACTAAGGATAACTTTGTAGCGTAAAATTCTGAGATATCAAAATGGGTAAAGGCAATCACTCGGTCAAACTTACTGGCGTTTGCGTTTGTAGAGGTGAAAGTTACCTCATAGTAAACCTTTTGTCCTGCAAAGAACGGCTTTATCTTGTGTAGATAGAATCGGTCATTACCAACGAGGCCTTTAGGTCTCGATTTGTAACGGTCTAAGACTTCAGATATTTTTTCATGATATTGCCTTATCCCCGGATCTGTATTAATCGGGAATTTCTCAATATTCTCTAGCACGTCAAAATCATAAGTCTGCTTTAGAAATTGCTTAGTTTTCAAAAGATACTCGTAATATTTCAGCATAAGCCGCTCCGAGTTCTGTTCGTCGAGCGTGTAATGGGAGGCAACTATCTGCAGATAATCGTGGAACTTTCTCAGAAACCTCAGGTCGCTTCGTGTTTTGACGAAAGCAATTGCTTGCTCTATATTGGGGTATGCATTCTCAATATCGCGAGGATACTTCCACACTTTAAGCATGACATGCTCAATGAAGTTCCTAAGCTGAGCCAATATGTCTTGCGATACATATCCCCTCGCAGATGTACCACTATTTTCAATATGCCTACAAATCACACTATTAGTGATCAATATCTCTCTGTCGATTTTTGATAGTTGCTGGTTCATATCTAGTTTTTCACTAAAATAGGCGTTTGCCTTGCTGTTAGCAAGAAAATCAACCTTAACGATCCCGAAATCTAGAGGAATCATCGCCAGAATCAAATGAGCTTATTTATTACGAGCTACTTTTGCAACTTGCTCTTCTTGTTGCCACTTTGGTTTAAAAATCCGCTCCTCACATCTTCCGACCACTCTGGCACCGATTCCTACTACACGGCTTTCAGTAGATCCATCAGTTCATTCCTGACTTGTCGCCAGTTGCGCGGGTGCATAGATTCGAGCTTGTCGAGGACTACTTTTTCTATCGCGGTGGGGGTGGTGGATTGCCCGTCGCTCAGGAGAGCCGGAAGTTTATCGGCGAGAGAGCGGCGAAAGTCTTCTTTGTCGGGCTGGAAATAGTGCTTGAGGACGATTTGTGACGTGCGGTGGCCTGTCACCCGCTGGACCAGCTCGATGGGGATGCCAGCCGTCAAGGCCAGCGTCACCCACGTGACACGAAAGGAATGGAAATCACGGACCGAGGCACGGCGCAAGCGGTTCACGTTTTGACCAGCGGGTGCCCCACCCTTTTCATCATCGAGGCCAGCAGCCCGGAGCACAGCTTTAACGCGGGTGGTGATGCCATCGGGATTCTGCCGATAGAGCTTGGCCTGCGTGGGAAAGACCGGTCCCGACCCCTTTGGCGTGAGGCGGCGAAGCTCGGCTTCCAGCAGCGGGAAGATCGGAATCTCAACCGTCTCACCTGTTTTGGAGGTCTTCACCGTGATGAAGCGGTTTGAAAGATCCACCGATGACCAATCCAGCAGACAACAATCCCCCCGGCGCATGGCCGTGCACATGCCTGTGACAATAATCGGGCGAATCAGCGGATCGGATTGAGCGGCTTCCAGAATCAGGGGAAGCTCTGCCACCGTAAACGGCTTGCGAAAGACGGTGTCTTCTTCACGGGTCGGGATGCCATCAAAGGGATTTTCCGCCATGCCCGCCTGCTTCTTGAGCTTCTCAAAGAAAGAGCGCAGGAAAATGAGGACATTGTTGTAGGTCTTGGGCGTTACCCGACGGGCAGCCTCCACGTTCATGAAGTCGCAGGCCATGCCGGTCTGGACATCTGCCATTTCCTGAACGCGCGGATAGCGGCGCTTCAGGAATGACCGGAAACGGAGGAAGATGCTTTCCACCTGGACGAGATAGCGACCGGAAACCTCTTTACGGCGGGGCAGCGCCTTCCATGCGGCAAAGGCATCGTCCAGCTGCAGCGTCTTGATCCTTTCGCCTGTACGAAGCTCATGCAGCTTTTGCACAAGGCCCTCTGCCTTGACTCTTGTTTTGATGTCCGATTCCAGCTTTTCCAGGGCAGCCTGTGCCCGCGCCCGCGATCGCTCGAACTCCTTATCCCCTTGCTGGCTGAGCGTTGCCGGAATCTGCCCCTTGATTTCGACCGCAAGATTCTGGCAGAGGTATCGACCGTTCACCATGATTCGGCCGTACCACCACTTACTCTTTCCCCGTTGGATTGATAGAGGCATACGTCAAGGGATACGTCCCGCAACTGCGGGAATCCGGCAGAAGCAGGAGAATCTTGCTGCGACGTACTTTTCGACTTAGCCCCCTCAAAATCAACCTTAAAACCCTGATATACAATAATTAAGGGTCAGGCTCATAACCTGAAGGTCGTTGGTTCAAATCCAGCCCCTGCACCCATGAAGGCCCGTTTCCTAACACGAAACGGGCCTTCTCCTTTTCTGTTGGTAGCAAATGGCTTAGGTGCTTCTGGTGGCGCACGAATGGCCAAGAAAGGGACACATTCGGCTCCCATCTCGCCCAAGCCGGACCACATCCAAAGAGCATTTAGAGGCATCGAAGAGCACCGAGATACCCTCACAAATGCCGGACAAGTTCCGGACAAAACGGAGCTGGAGCGGTAAACGATTCGAGCGCCCTGCCCTCACCCCGCCAAGGATGAACTGACGCCTCAGTGGCGGTCGATCAGCGCAGCCAGAATCTCGTCTTGTTCTAGTAGAATTGTAACCTTCTGAATGAACGAAAACGCATTTCAACGATCGCCTTGCTGCCAAGTGGGCTCAATGAGGGTGATGTGCGGACTTTTGGGTACGCCAGTGCGGTTGAGATGAATGCGGCCGACGACCATTTCGGCCGCTTCTGCACCGACTTCCCAGCTGGACTCGCGGATTCCGGTTAGATCGGAGCGGTTTTCGACATTGAGGCTGACAAACTGGAAGTTATGCCCGAGTCGCAAACCCGCCGCCTCGAGCCATTCCAGGACAAGGTTGGTGCCGAGCACCGTCACCTTGGGATGGGCTTTCACCCAGCAAACCGCTTCGGCGGGGGAGTCGATAATGAGAGGATCTTGCAGGTAAGTCCTAGTCGCCTGTTCTTGTCGGTAGCAAGCCGTCCAAAGGTGATGCACGTTGCGATCGTGCTGTCGGGGCAAGATCAGGCGGGCTTGAGTCGGCGCGTTGGAACCCAAATGAGCAACGGCGAGGCAAGTGGAGTTGAAGAAGTTACAAAAGACGCGGTCGAGCTTTGGCTCCTTATAGGAGTGGCTGATCATGACCGATGAAAGCGTCTCCCACGGTAATGTGGGTAGAGGCAGATCATCTTCCCTCGGCCCTACGATTACTCCCGGGATCCTCCGCGAGCGCAGGATCGCCTTGATGCGTTGGTCTGTCAGCCCGGGCTGACGAATCCAGAACGGTTGGAGGTGGAAACCGCGCAACGCGGCCTGCTCGGCTGCGCCCCGGAAGCATATGTCTGGTGTGTTGCCTGGCTCGCCGGGGATGGGCTTCGGCCCCGACACGAGATAAAGCAATCCGGTCCGCTGAGGCGGAGGCTTCGCTTGCCGGATGTGTGACATGAGGGACGAGACAAGCGCATGCGGGTGGTAACCAAGTTCCCGTGCTACGCACTGAATTTCTTCGCGCCGCGCCAACGAAATCTGCGGATCGTTCCGAAGAGCCAACGAAACTGTGGCGGTGGTCACCCCCACCCGCTCAGCAATCATTCGAAGGGTTATTTTCACAGCATTACTTAACGATTTAAGTTGAAAATCAGTGGCCCCTTTTGTCGACAAAAAGGATATTGGACAGGCCTCTGTTTTCGAACGAGGAAATGGTTATCCCCATGCGAGCCCCTTACTCCATCGCTCTTCTCTTTGGTATGTTGACGCAGGCCATCGGTGTACCTGCGCATTCGCTTTCGGTCGGTGAAAGCGCTTCCAATCCGATCGGATTTCATGATGCTACGCCCTCGTTTTCGTGGCTTTTGCCGGCGAGTGCCAAGGCCCAGTCTGCCTATCATCTGGAAACAAGATCAGGTGAGGCACACTGGGACAGCGGCTGGGTGGAGTCGGACCAATCGACCTTCGTACCATACGAAGGGGAGGCCTTGTCGTCACGCCAACAGGTAGAGTGGCGAGTAAATCTCCGCGACGAAAACGGGTGCGAAGGCGGCTGGAGCAGCTGGGCGCGGTTCGAACTGGGCCTGCTCAGTAACCAGGATTGGGAGGCACGATGGATTCGTCCGCAACAGGAGGTCGACATGAAGCGCGAGCCGGTGGCAACGCTACGGCACAGCTTCCAGATTTCGAAGCCTATCGAACACGCGCGTCTCTACGCCACTGCCAAGGGCGTCTTCGAACTTCACCTCAACGGAAAGCGCGTAAGCGTAGACCACTTTGCCAATGGTTTTACCTCCTACCGCAATCGCCTCGATACGCTGACCTATGACGTAACGGGACACCTGCAGCCGGGGAGCAACACCATCGTCGGCCTGCTCGGCAGCGGCTGGTATGCCGGTCGCTTGCCTTTTGAAACGACGAAGATCGGCCCCTACGGGACTGACACTGGCCTGCTCTTGCAGCTGGAGATCACGTATCGCGACGGGAGTTCCCAAGTCGTAGCCTCCGGGGAACAGTGGGAAGGGACGTATGAAGGGCCTATTGTCTCTTCGAGCCTTTACGACGGTGAAGTCTATGACGCGCGCAGGCAGCTCACCGACTGGCAGCCTGTCGCGGTGGAACCCGACCTCGGAAACGCGAGGTTGACGCCGAAACCATTCGCTCCGGTGCGTGCAACCGAGACCTTGTCGGTCCAGAGCATTTCCGAGCCCAAGCCGGGCTCCTATGTTTTCGACTTGGGGCAGAACATCGTCGGCTGGGCGCGTATCCGGGTGCCGGTGGAGCAAGGCGAAACCATCACGATCCGTTTTGCCGAAATGCTGCAGGCCGACGGCACGCTTTACACCGCCAACTACCGCACCGCAAAGTCGACCGACACCTACACCGCCGCCCGATCGGGAGTCGTCGATTGGGAGCCGCATTTTACCTTCCACGGTTTTCGCTACGTCAAACTGTCGGGGCGGGCGGCCACTTGCGCACGGGTTTTCTGGGCACGCCGCATCTTCCCGTCGCGCTCGACCAAACGGGCTACTCAGCTGTCGCGGCGGAGTTACTGTTCAAGGAGACCTATTCCTCGTGGTTCTACTCCATCAATCAAGGGGCGACCACGATGTGGGAACGCTGGAACAGCTACACGCATGAAGACGGCTTTGGTGACGCGTCGATGAATTCCTTCAATCACGATGCCTACGGTGCGGTCGGGCAGTGGATGTATGAACGGGTGGCGGGGCTGTCGCCCGATCCCGCCCATCCGGGCTACAAACACTTTTTCATCCGTCCACTCATCGTCGAGCAGCTCGAATATGCACGCGCCGAGTTGGCCACGCCCTACGGCAAGGCGGTCAGCGGGTGGGAGAAAGCCGGAAACGAAGTCGTCTTGAGCGTGGTGGTCCCACCCAATACCACCGCGACAGTTGTTTTCCCCGACGGGCGTGAACCCGTTACGATTGCCGCAGGCTCCCACCGCTTCGGGGTCGACGCACCAGCGGCGAAGTAACTGCAGAATTCCCACAAGCACTACCCCCTCAAGATAATGCTATTACGCTCAACGCCTTTCCTGCTGGCTCTACTGAAGATGCTTGCCCTCTGTCCCATTCTCTCCGCCGGAGAATGTGCTTACGATGCCCGGATCGAGGGACGCGAGATCCTGACCCCCGTGGCTCCTGCCCAGCCCAAAATCACGGGTGCGCGGATTTTCGGCGTGCGGCCCGGCAAGCCGATCTTCTTTCGGGTCTCGGCGACGGGTGAAAATCCGGTGCGATTTGCGGCAGGCGGCCTGCCGGAAGGGTTGGCGCTCGACCCTGAAAGCGGGTGGATCACCGGTCGTGCGCCCAAAGAAACAGGCGACGTCGAAATCGCCCTGACCGCCCTCAACGGACACGGAGAAGACACCCGACAACTCACTTTGCGCGTAGGCGATACCATTGCCCTGACGCCGCCCATGGGCTGGAACAGCTGGTATGTACACTCCGAAGGTGTGAGCGAAGCCGCTATCCGTGAAACCGCCATCGCGATGCAGGAAAAGGGGCTTGCCGATCATGGCTGGACCTACCTGAACATCGACGATTGCTGGATGGGGGAACGGGATCCCCAGACGCTGACGATCCAGCCCAACGAGAAGTTTGGCGACATGAAGCAGTTGGCTGCCTTTGTCAACGAACAGGGCTTCAAGCTCGGCATCTACTCGACCACCTGGATGAGCACCTATGCAGGCTATATCGGCGGCTCTGCGCCCAACGAGGAAGGCGACTACTCGGAATACTACCTGCCTGCGGATGAGCGCCAGAACCCGCATCAGGTTTTCGGGCGCTACCCCAATGGCATTCGCAAAGGGCTGGCTCGAGTCGGCCCTGTATGGCTGGTGGATCGCGACGCCCGTCAGTTCGCGAAGTGGGGCATCGACTACGTGAAATACGACTGGAAAGAATGGACGCTCGTGGAAGGCGAAAAAGGCTACTGGCCGGACGCATCCAAGCCACAGCACAAGACGCTCGAATCGGGCATCACTCAGCGCGTTCATCACGATTTTCGCGCCCTGGATCGCGACATCGTGATCAGCTTATCCCCCAACCATGATGCGTATGAAGACACTTTCGTGCCCAACTACTGCAACCTTTGGCGCCTGACGGGCGACATCCACGCGGAGTGGTCGCGGCTCATCGCCCCCTTCGAGATGGAAGAACGCCTGCAACTCACGCGGCCCGGCAGCTATGGCGATCTGGACATGCTGCAGATTGGACCTTTGGGCAAGCCCAACCGGGCCGAAGTGCAGTTCAGCCCCTCGCCTCTCACCCCTTCCGAACAGTATTTTCAGGTGACGCTATGGGCGATCCTCACGCAGCCGCTGCTCCTCTCGTGTCACATTCCTTCCATGGACGCCTTCGACCTCAACCTCGTGACCAACGACGAGGTGCTGGCCGTGAATCAGGACCCGCTCGGCAAGCAGGGATATTGCCTCACACACGAGGCGGGCGTGTGGGAAATCTGGGCCAAGGATCTGGCCGACGGCTCCAAGGCAGTGGCCTTTTTCAACCTTACGGAAGAGGACCGGGTGCTAGAACTCCCGCCGACTCAGTTGGGTACCAGTGGCACCATCCGCGACCTTTGGCGCCAACAGGACATCGGCTCACTTGAATCGCACTTTTACATAAAAGTCAGCCCCCATGGCACTGCCCTCCTGCGTATCCTTCCTGAACGCCCGTGAGCATTGGGGTGAATCTCCAGATATCGGCGTTTGTTGATGCAACTTGACATGCGTCACCCTCCAGGGATTCCCGATGCCGAACACGAGGCAAACCGGTTGCCTCTCTTAAGCGTAGCGTAAAGACCGCTTCCAGCCCGCAACTGCCCCCATTCGTTTTATTATGTCTACCCCACGTCTATTCTTTTGCATAACCGCCTTTCTTTTTGCTTTTGCCACTTGGCAGAATGCCAAACCCATCGAAGTCTATCCCGCATGTGATGAAGGCTTTAGCGTCTCGCTCAACGGCGACTGGTCGTTCAAGTTCATTGATTCGGGTGATGCCGGCAGCGACGCTGACTTCGCCGACCCTGCCTTCGATGTTTCAGATTGGGAAAGCATTCGCGTGCCTGGCAACTGGGAGATGCAAGGGTTCTCCGCACCGCGCTACGCAAAGAACAGCTTTCAGCGCGACTTCAGCCCGATCCTGGGGCTCTATCGCCGGACCTTTACCATCCCAGCCGATTGGAGCGCATCCCACCGCCGGGTAATCCTGCGTTTCGAGGGCGTTCAAAACGGTTTTACCATCTGGGTCAACGGCCATGAGATCGGAAGCTCTACCGCCAGCGCCTACAATCCACATTCCTTCGATATAACTGACGCCCTCAACCCCGGGACGAGCCAGCAGCAGCTCGCCGTCAAGGTTAGCACTCAACCTCTCGGTTGGGAATTCGACATCAACGACGACTGGGCGCTTTCCGGCATCATGCGCGATGTAACCCTATTCTCCGTCCCACAATTGCACCTGCGAGGCTTCACCACATCCACTCAGCTGGCCTCCAATGGCTCAGCCCGATTTACCGTCAAAGCCACCACCAGCCGTTCAGGCGGGCAGCTTACCGCCACACTGATCTCACCCGCTGGCAGCCCGGTAGCCACCCTCCCACTCACGCCTTCAGCGGAGTTTCAAATCTCCTCACCGCAGCTATGGACGGCGGAGACGCCCGATCTCTATCGCCTACGCATCGATGTCGCCGACGCCGACGGCCATCCTCTCCAGGCAATTGAGGATCGCGTGGGCTTGCGCGAGGTCTCCATCGCCAACGGCGTCCTCATGCTCAACGGCAGCCCGATCAAGCTGCGTGGCGTCAATCACCACGATCTCGAACCCGCCACAGGCCGCACCCTGTCTCCGCAGGGCATGCGTCGCGACATCGAGCTCATGCAGGCGGCCAATATCAACTACGTCCGTACGTCTCACTATCCGCCCGACCCCCGCTTCATCAAAACCGAGCATGTCTGGCTCGACGCTACCACTTATCTCGACACCTATGGCGAATATGGCAGCGACGGCATCGTCTATGCCGACCGCACACCTCAACCTGCCTACTGGCTCGTGCGCAAGGTCTATTCGCCCGTCCAGATTGCTGCATCGTCCCTGCCTGTGTGCCCGGGGCGACAGACTTTGTCCGTGCCGGTCGAAAACCGCCACGACTTCATCCCCCTCTCTGGCTTCAAACTGGTTTGGCATGCCTTGCGCAACGGTGCTTCGCTCGCCAAAGGTACAGAGCCACTCAGTGCAGCAGCTCACGCCCAGGAAACGTTGGAGATCCCACTCCAACTGTCGGCTGAGATCCTCAGCGATGATGTGCTCGCCCTTGAACTGCGCGTCTTCGCGCCCGATGGCGAACCGGTGGTAGAGCGCACATTGCGTCTTGATCTAGCCGGAGAAAATCGAGAGCGATGGCCTCATACTCTTCTCACATCCCCCTCCGCCCCCGTTGTAACCGAAGAGGCAGGCCGTATCCTCATTTCCACGTCCAACGCCTCCGTTACCGTCGACCGCGGCACCGGATCGCTATCGATCCTTGACCCCGCCGGGAAGCAGATTGTGAACGACCTACGCCCGCATGCGGGTCGCAACACCAGCTATTTCGAGCGCTTGCTTGTCCGCGATACTGGGATGTGGAACACCGCCTTACTAGACGATCCACAAGATGTTGCTGTCACCGTGAAGGAGAGTGCCTCTGCCGTAGCCGTACGTGTCTCCGGTCACCACCCACGCCCGGGGTCACCGGAAGAAGCCCTCATCGGTTACTATGAAGCCGAGATTACCGCCAATGGTGTCATCCGCATCCGTTATGACTACCGTCCAGAAAACGCCACCGGTTATTTTCCCGAAGCAGGGCTCACCCTGGTATTGCCAGAAGATGAGACCGAGCTGCGGTGGATCGGCCTGGGCCCCTGGGCCGGTTACCCGGGCATGGATCGGCACAATGAGTTTGGTATCCACCACCTCAATCGTGCCGATATCCGCTTCGACGGCAACCGCCGTGGAGTCGAGCTTGCACTGCTCACCTCTCCCGAGGGGCGAGGCATCGCCCTTTCCTCCCCTTCCACTGCAGACGTCGCGGTTGACCGCTACGTCAAGCAGACCTTACTCCGGCACAACGCTCTGATCTCTGGAGTGGGCAACAAGAACTGGAAGGCCGAAACCGCGATCGAAGCTAGCGAGGCCGCGAGTATCCGCGGCGAGTTCACGCTTGTGCCACTCGACACAAACTGGCCTTCGCCGCTTGTTCGTTGGTTTGGCGAAGCTGGCACAGCTACCGATATTCAACAGCCTTTTTACCATAGCTACGACCAATAATCGATCCGTGATTACCCGGTGGCAGGCGCTGACCGCATCGGGCTGGCCTTCCTATAGGAGGGAGAGAACGATCCGTTCTCTTGCGAACTTGTGCCGGGCCGCGTGGTGGGATGCATCTTGAGGATGCCTCCACCTCTACCTCTTCCGAGTCTTCACTCGTTCCCAACGGCGGGCTTCCATTCTGGACCATCACTACGGAATGGAAAGGCTGGCCATCCATCGGCATTGCCCAAATTTGGCTGCGCGGTTTCATCCCAAGCGAAGCGCAGCTTGCTCGGTCGGGTAACATTCGGGCTGTATACGACAACCGATCCCGGACTGGTGATTTCGGCGCTTGCAGGGGCAAACGCACCGTCGGCGCCCGCTAGTTCAAAATACTCGAGACTGTTCCCATCCAGGCTCTTCAAGCCCTTTCCAACATGGCGAAAGTGGATGACTACCTTGTCGCCCTTCCACTCGATTGATTCTACCATCGGACTTCCGGAGGTGGGGAAGACCTTGTAGACATTGGCCAGCGCGAGACTCGCGAGACGGTCGGCTACAGGCCGCTTCTCCCGAGGATGGATGTTGGAAAGGTCGTCTACCAACCAGGAAGCAGAAGATCTTTCGAACCACAAGAGAGCGTGGGGTAGCATCACTTGGGACGAACTACGCCAGATGCACCGAGACGGACAGGAGATCAGCAGCCACACATGGTCTCACCCCAACCTGTCAAAGCTATCCCGCAGTGAAGTTGAAGAGCAGTTATCCAATTCTTACGCGACGATCAAAGCCGAGATAGGATGCGCTCCCCCTATCCCTCGCCTTTCCTTTCAACCAGTCGACCACCGAAATCCGCGCAATGGCTCTCCAGCACTACGCTGCCTGCCGCGAGTTCCAAGTCGGATTCGATGACGACAAGGCAGCAGCCTGGATGAACGCGTGGGCGGACCGGCAAACGGAGAACCATAGTTGGGGTGTTGCCATGGTCTACGCGATAGCGACCGGGTATGCTGCGTTCACCAACCCTGAAGACTTTCGCGCTCATCTCCACTACGGCCACTTACGCGGCGCGGCTGAAAGCGATGATCGGCGATCTGCGGGCAGATTTGCACGATCCCATCCTGCCTGTGGTCGTCGGCCAGCTGGGCACGTATCTGTAAAAGAGCGATTATCCGTACGTGGACATGGTTCGCGTCGCGATCAAGGATGTCGCTGATCCAGTACCTAGGGTGGGTTACGCCGATTCAGCCGGGTTGTGCGATAAGGGGGATGCCCTTCATTTTTCAGCCGATGCACAGGACCAGCTTGGCACCCGCTACGCAGAGGCGAGGCGTGAACTACAAGAAAGCCCACCGCATTCGTAGCCAAAACCATGAATGGGGAATGAATTATACAAAATACACGCTCCAAGGTCCCCTGCCCAAAGACTGCGGTGAAGGGAGGCCGTAGGCCGATTCGGCTTCACGCCCCTAAACCTCATCTAGTCGCATCACGATGGTCCGCAGGCTACTCCCGTTGAGCAGCTCGATCAGCGCTAAAAATCAGGATGCCCCCTCGGAGAACCCTTGCATCTTTCAAACTCCTGCAGGGGCATCCTCACTCAGAGATTCTAGAAGCTGAAGGTGGTCGAAACGAAGATTTGCCGCGGCTCCTTGATCCGGTAGTTCGCCACGGAACCATCCCAGAGGGCGTAGACTGGCAGCAGGTCGTCTTCGTCTGCAAACAGATCGCGGATGTTCAGCTGGATGCTGGCATCGACCTTGTCCTCAAAGAGTTTGAACTCGTATTTGAACCACAGGTCGATATGCGTCAGGTCACCCCAGCGGTCTGCCCCCACGTCTGTATCGTAAATGGGACGGGTGGGATCCGTTGCATAATACTGCGGCTCATCAAGCGGCTCATTGGTGCTCGGGTCGACATCCGTCATGAGGCCGTAGTAGCCAATGATAGCTTTGTCTTCCATCCGGATGGCACCGCCGATGCTAAAGCCCTCCAACGGCCCCTCGATAAAGCGATAGTTGGTGATGATATTGCCACGCCACTTGCGCATACCATAGGGGGCGGCTCCCTCGAGTTGGCGTGCTTCAGCCACAGCCGAAGTAACAGTGCTGTCGAAGTAGGTCTGGGCGTTCTGGCTCCACTCCGTGTTGTTGGGGTGTTGCGGCACGCTGCCAAAGCCCCAGCCTTCCCAGAAATTGTCGACGCGGATGGTATTGCTTCCATCTTCGCCGGCAGGGATTTCTCCGGGCAAATCTGGAGCCGTCGCGGTAGTCCACACCTGCATGCGTTCTGCGATCCAGGGCTCGTATTCGGGGAATACGGACTGATAGCTGACGTCCTGCTTGGCAATGACGAGCTTGATGTTCCAGTTCCGCAGCGGGTTGTAGATCAACTCGAACTCGGCCCCCTCCGCCTCCGCGGTCTGGGTGGATTCGAGGTTCACGCCTGGCCAGTCGTAGGGCAGCCCGGTCATGGCTTCCACCTCAGCCTCTTGGGCGTCGGTCAAGGGAGTCTGGAACCAGTCATCCGGTTCTGTTCCGACGTTGGTCGGGTCCTCACCTGCGCGCAGGCGCACCACCGTTTCGGCCCATCCACGCAGATTGGTGGCGTCGATGCGCTGCACGCGGTCAATCAGAGTTCCCGCCTGAGCAGAGCGTTCGTTGATCGACTCCGTCTCGAAGAAATTGAGTTTGGCGATCAGCTTGTCTCCGAAAAGATTGACGGAGACCCCCCAGTCCTTGCCCTCCCCTTCCGGCTTAGGCAGCAAGCCGCCGAACATGTCGTAGGCCACACCGCCGGGAGGATTGAAATTCTCCGACTGATTGTAGTGGAGACTGAGCCAGCTGAGCGGCTTGGCCACGAGACCCGCAGTCGCAGTGGTTTCCTCGAGCGTTTGTTTGCTGTCGTCCAGATTACGGTCGTAGAGATAGTCGATATTGGCCAGCCGATAGTTGTTCGACTCTGGATAGAGTTCCGAGCGAGAAAGACCCGTGAGATCGTTGGCGTAGGCTGACCACTTGTCTCGCCTCACACCCACCGTGGTCACCAGGCGGTCCTGGATCAGATAGCCTTGCCAGACGCCAGCCCACGACTCGAGCTCGCGTTTCTGGTGAGATACGCCCCACTCGTGGTGAACGGAGTCCAGCGTGACCTCGTCGTCCTGGAATTGTTGCGTGACCCAGTTGTAGGTACGGACGGAGGTCGTGAGCGGGCCGGAAGTAAAGCCGGGGACGCCCCATGAGTCGGAACTACCGTCGGTGACGCGCGCCTGAGCATCCCCAAGATAGAAGATGCGCCGCACGTTGGCCGTATTGCGGGCATAGGCAAAGTTCTCTCCCTTCTCGTCGGGCACCCAAAGGCTGGAAGAAGGCTCGACGTAGGCCATTCGGAAGCGGTTGTAGTATTCGTGCTCCTCCTGGTATTGGCCCAGCGCCATAAACTGGTGTTTACCCAACCAGCGCATCCAGCCGTCCCTCTCCGTAAAGTCCAAATTGTAGGCGAGCATGGCTCGACTTACAGTGTTCTCCTGCGGGGCGGTGACAGCATCTTGCTGATAGTCGTCGACAAACGGCTGCAGGTAATGCGGATTGGGGTTGCCGTCCAAATCCTTCGTATTGGTATCGACGGCGACGGTCACGGGCCACTGCTGCCCGAGCGGATAATACTCGAAGGAATCGTATTCCTGACGGAACCAGCCCGCGGAGAAATAGAGGTTATCGAGAATGCGCTGCTCAAGCTCGATATTGTAGGTGTCTCCGTCGAACTCGCCAAAGTTGGCGGAGATGATGTTCACCTCCGTCCAATCATAAATATCTTTATTGATGAGTGAGGGCGCCGTATAATTGGAATAGAAATTGGAAGCTGCCGCACCGGGCGAAGAGAGCGTCATCCGGCGGTCGTACATCGCGCGCCGGGCCGGGTCTGCATCCAACCACTCGCTCTGAGATATTTCGTTGCCGGCCGCATCGGTGTATGGATCGGGGAAGTTCGTGCGCGGCTGCAACTGCACGAAGTCGAAGGAACCGTTGGAATTGACCCGCAGATAAGGGCGGGAATTATTGAGCCAGCGAAGGCTGTTGACATAGTGCGGTGAGTCCTCGTTATCCAAGAGACGGTCGCCCGAGAGTCCATCGACCGTAGCGTTAGTCGAATAGACGAAAGGATCCGTCACTCCTGTATCGAGGTAGGTGACCTGACGCGTGACGGGGTCCCAGACCGGGCGCCCTTCGTTGATCCACGGCGTAATCCCGTCGATCGGCATGATAGAGTTCGGAAGCTTCCGCTCGTTATGGTAATACTCGTAAAATGCTTTGATCGTAGTACCTTTGAACGGCTTGTAGGTCAGGCCGATAGTAGCCCGATCGGTGTCGTCGTAAGATGGCTTACGGCTGAATTCCCGGCTCTCAGTCACGCCGGCCACAAACACGGCCAAGGAATCGTCCAGCATCGATTGGTTGGTGGAAGCACTGGCGCGCGATCCATTCGTGCCGTAGCGGAAAGTGGTTTCGGTCTCGTCCACACCCGTCGCGGCGTAGCCGACCGATTGATTGACGATACCGGCTGGGCTGCCCAAACCGAATAGAATGGAGTTCGGACCGCGATTGATCTCAATCGACCGGACGTTATAGGAATCGGCCGGTAGGCGGCTGATGCTGGGATAATAGTTCCAACCAAAGTCCGGAGCCGCAAGGCCCCGAACCCGGTTGGCTGTCACTGCCGTGGAGGCCACACCGCCATTGGTAGCGGAGCCGCCCACGTTATCCTTCAAGCCGCCACGATTGACTTCGATAGGTGTATAGTTAAGGGCACCCTCGGTATTGGCTTCGTAAAGGAAGACTTCGTTAAAGCTCGTAGCGCCCGTGTCTTCCAGCTGCTGCTTCGTCACAACAGTGATGGGAGCAGCGAGGTCTTCGAGATTGGTGTTCAGGCGGCTACCGGCCAGAGTGCTGGAGGCGTAGTAACCAATATCATTAGCCCCCGAGGTAACCTCAAAGGGCGAGAGCTCGAAGATATCGTCTTCGTTCGCATCTTCGGTCGCAGAATCTTGAGACCATAGATGGGGCGCAATCAACAGGGGGGCGAGGCAGGAAGCCCACCACAGGGAGCGCGTTTTTTTGAAAACGCGGCTATTGAATAGCAACATATTCCAGAGAGTGTGTATGGTTGGATTAAGCTTTCCCCCGTGAGGCACTCAGCCAGAGCCCGATACAGGAAGCCCTGGCGGAAAGGCTGCGCAAAGGGGAAGGCAAGGGGTGCACAGATGGTCTGCGGTCCACAGGGACAATGCCGATCCTAACAAGAACGCCTTAGTGCCGAGAATCCCTGAAAACAGGCAAGAACCGGGAATTTCGACAACATCCACGACTGCTGACCCTCAACTCTGACTGTCAACCATATGCCTCCTTTCCCTGTCGTGAGAATTTGCAAAAAATATTAAACGATCAGCGCAAAATCCCCCCAGTGCGTCGTGTACAAAATTGGCCTGAATTTCCTTTCGATCCCCTGGAGTCAGCGGCTGCTGCTTTTGGTTGCCCTGCTTCCATGGGCTTTTTTGTGCCCATTGCTGAGCGCTGGAACCGTCACCAACGACTACCATTGGCGCGTCTGGACGACGGATGAAGGGTTGCCCCACAACTCCCTTACCTCCATCACACAAGATGCAAACGGCTATCTCTGGTTTGCGAGTCTCGGCGGCCTCGTCCGCTTCGATGGGGTAAACTTCAAGAAGACAGACCTCCCCCGGCCCTACCGCCCCCGAGGTTACAATATCCGCCTGCTGACCAAAGACAGGGACGGCAGTCTGCTCTTTGAACCGACTGGGCAACAGATCCTGCGCTGGCAGGATGGCAGGCTGGAGCAGCACCCCATTACCCCAGCCCTTGAGGGACGCCAGGTCAGAGAACTCTTTCCCGCACCAGACGGTGCGCTTTGGGTGGGCTTTCCGGACGGCCGACTGGGGCGCTGGACGCCTGGAGGCATGCAGTGGTTCGACACTGCGGTAGATGCCTCACTCCCCCGCGAGCGGGCCACCTTTGCGATCGACGCGAAGGGAGAACTCTGGATCTCCTTCAACGACTTCTTCGGGGTCTATCGCGAAGGCAAGCTCGTGCCCTCGACGCTCGCAATCCACAACCCCCAATTGATCTCGCCCGACCCTAACGGCAATATCTGGATCTGCGAAGCGGATCGCCTCTCCATTCTTCAAGGGGATCAACTGACCGTCCTCGCAGACGAAGTCCCCTGGGAACAAGCTACCGCCGAACTGCGGCACCTCTCGATCAGCAGAAGCGGAACAGCGTGGATCTCCGCCGGCCGTCTCGGCCTGTGGTGCTGGAGCGAAGGCACGCTTCGGCAAGTTGAAATCCCCTTCCCGATTGTCAACTACGCGACGGAGGACCAGGAGGGAAGCATCTGGGTATCCTCCGACGGCAATGGGCTGGGCCAACTTCGGCCAAAGCACTACACGCGATATGACCGTACGGCCGGGCTCCGACAGCAGGTTTCAAATGCGGTACTCTGTCGAGACGACGGGACGACCTGGCTGGCCAACAATCGGGGCGGTGTGGCACTGGTGGAAGGGGAAAAGGCAACGCCACTGGATACGAGCGCCGATGGGGACCCCCTCCTGGCGAGCACGCTCTGCTTCGATCTGGACGGCAGCCTGTGGTTCGCAGGCCGAGACGGCCTCTATCGTTCAGCGCCGCCTTACACTACAGCCGAGCGGTTGCCTTCCCCCGGCAGGGACATCACGCTGCTGCATACGGCGCGTGACGGGCGCATCTGGTTTGCGTCGTTTGCGGGGCAATTCGGCTATTTTGAAGAAGGCGCCCCGGTCTTCATGACGGAGCAGGACGGCTATCACGGCCAATCCTTGCGCTCGTTGGCCGAAACCAGCCGAGGCGAAATTTGGGCGGGTTCCTATACAGGAGACCTGTTTCACTATCACGCGGGAAAACTCGACTACCAGAATATCGGACGCCCCGTGCACAGCCTGTATGCCGATGCCGAGGGACGACTCTGGATGGCGACCGTGGAAGGCCTCATGGTCCAGATGGAAGACAATTTCGTACTACTGACCGAAGCAGAAGGACTGGCCGATAGCCTCATTGCCCTGATCGCCGAAGACCACCACGGCAACATGTGGTTTGGCGCGCTCAGCGGTCTTTACTACATCAAGAAGGAAGCTCTTCTGGCCGTAGCAGCCGGTGAGCGTGAGCAAGTGGTCTCCTATTCAGTGGGAAAAGATCAGGGACTGTCGGGCATGACTTTCCTGATCAACTATTTTCCCTCCGTCCAGACGGGGACGGACGGGCGACTGTGGTTTGCAACTTCCGACGGCGTTATCGCCATAGATCCAGACACCACGCTGGCAACCCCGGCAACCCCTGTCGTCTACGTCGACGACGTGCAGGTAAACGGGCAACCGCAAAACATAGCCGCTGGCAAAATTTCCGTGCTGCCGGGCCAACAGCGCATAGAGGTGGAGTTTTCGATCCCAAACTTCAGCGACCCGCGCAATGTAATCGTCCGTCACCGCTTGGAAGGAGCCGACCCGGAATGGATCGAAACCGGCGCTGACCGCTCGATCAGCTATTCGGGCTTGGCGCCGGGGAGCTACCGGCTCCTTGTCGCCGCGGGGATTGGGCCCGATAGCTGGGCCAGCGAGCCAGCCGTCGTCTTCCTGGAGGTCTTGCCCGCCTGGTGGCAGACGCTCTGGTTTCGCCTGGGCGGGGCATTGGCCGCCGCACTCTTGTTGATCTTCATCGTCCGGAAATGGTCCCAATACCACCTGCGTCAGCGCCTGCAGCGCCTGGAGCGAGACCAGGCTCTGGAACGGGAAAGGGCACGGATCGCTCGGGACTTGCATGACGACCTCGGCGGCAGGCTGACAGCGTTGCAATTGCTGGCGGCCCGACTGGGCAAACTATCCGGGCGCGAACGCGATTCCGGACTCAACCAACTGGCGGAACGCGCACGCCGCCTCAACTCCGATGTCCACAGCATTGTGTGGCTCATCACCCCCCGAGACAGCTCACTGCGCAACCTGGTGGAATTTTTGCGGCGTTACACACTCGAGCTATTCAAAAACACTCCGATCGAATGTACCGTCGACGACCCTTCCCGAATCCCTGCACACCCCATCTCGCCCGACGTTCAACACAACGTCTTTTTCGCCGCGAAGGAAGCCTTGACCAACATCCTCAAGCATGCGCACGCCACGGATGTAGCGGTCAACTTCGGTGTCGATAACGGGACCTTCTACTGCGCCATCCGCGACAACGATAACGGTATCCCGGCCGACGCCATCACTGTCAATCTCGGCAATGGCCTCGCCAACATGAAGACCCGAATGCACGAGATCAAAGGTGACCTGCAATGCTCCACTCCATCGACCGGCGGGACCCTCATCCAGCTCCGCCTGCCCCTTCCCCATCCCTAATCCTACTACTCCATGACCACATCCATTTCTGTCGCAATCGTCGAAGACCATCCCTAATCCTACTACTCCATGACCACATCCATTTCTGTCGCAATCGTCGAAGACCATCCCGAGATTTGCGAAGAGCTTCAAAAGATCATCCGTCGCGAGCCAAACCTCGATTGCCTGGTATGCTGCCGCAACGCCGCCAGTGCCATCGCCATTCTGCCAACCCTCCTGCCAGACGTCGTGCTGCTGGACGTCCAGCTCCCCGATGGGACCGGCATCGACATCTTGCGTCAGGTGAAGCCGCGCATGCCAGACACCCAAGTCGTGATGCTGACGATCTCTCAAGACATCGACGTCATCTTGGGCGCTCTCGGTGCAGGTGCCAGCGGATACTTGTTGAAGGACTCATCGGACGACGAGATCGTCGAAGCCGTCCGAAACGCCCGACTAGGCAACTCACCGCTGAGCGGTCAAGTCGCACGCTGTATGGTGGACGACCTGCAACGCCAATACCATACCGCGCCCAACCAGCCCAAACTCACCTCTCGCGAACAGCAAGTCCTCGAGTATGTTGCACTCGGCTATTCCGATAAACAGATTGCCGAACAACTGGAGATCACGCTGCAAACGGTCAACAGCCACCTCAAAAACATTTACACCAAGCTCGGGGTGCATTCGCGCTCGCAAGCGATCGCCCACTACTTCATGGGCAGGCAAGGTGACGGCCCATCCGCTCCCGCCCATCACGTCCAGACCGGCACTGCCCGCCGCACGTGGTTTTCACGTGCACGCATCTAGCGCACAGACTCAAACCGATTCCTAAATTTGCTCGGCACATTCAGAACAGGTTGATGGATGGCATTAACCCAAGCGAGGCAGGCTGCCAGGATGCCGAACCGCTGCCGAGGCTCCTCCTAATCCTCCATAATAAGAGCAACGGCAAGCCTAGCAAAGCTTGACCCGCGTTGGTAGCATCCAGCCGCGTGTTCACGCCCTCAAAAGGGCAGTTCCGTGTGCCCAACCAATCCGACCCTGTTCCCGTTGCGGTCGTAAGGATCGCGCGTCAGCCAGTCGTTCGCGCTGTAACCAAAGGCCTGTGCCCCCACCCCAGCCAGCGATCGAGCCACAAACCACACGAGGGACGGTTGCACACGGGATGAGATTCACGCCTGAAAACAAGGAGGGTTTGCAGCTGGGAAGCGGCTCAAAAAAGCCCTTATAATTTTCATACGTTACTCAACGTTGGCTTCCATTTGGGTATCGCGTCCACCCCAATTCCGAAAAGTAGTAGATTGGGAGAAAACTGGAAGAACTTCTGCTAGATCTTGAAGCACTAAACCCTATGTAATAAGCAAGACAACATCGCGACATAACATTCTGCAAGAACACACACGCTTAGGCGGCTAAAAACACAACTATAGACTTAATAATCCACAATATTATCATTCATAGACACCCTTCAACCTTCGTCTCCAGTATATAGCATTAGGATTCAACTTGTAAGAGATTTGAGATTCAACATCTTGAAACCCGATCTTAGCGTCCATTGAGTCATTTACATTTTCATAAAAACCAACCTCAACCAGCCTGGAAATAGTCAACAACATACTCTCTACCGAATCATATCGATGAAGACTTTCGTCTGAATAAGGTGAACCATAAAAAACCGGCGTAGAATCTATCTCTTTCGCCCCCATTTTTATAAAATAAGAATCCCCTCCATAGTCTACTAGAAATTCGAATCGCCCGTGTTCCCCAGGGTTAGTAGCCATATCATGCAGGCAGAAGGCGGCAGACCTCTCAAAAGGCTCAAAGAAGAAGCCGGGCAACATGCAAGCATTAAACTCCACCCATCGATCTGGTATACCATTTTTATAAAGATATAGATCTTCCATCTCCCTAGGCAAGCGCCATCCCGTGGATTTGAAATCATCCAGTAGTCCTTCCTGAATAGGTAAACTTTCATTCAGCGCTTTTGCTATTGGGAAATCAAAACGCTGATATGCTAGAATAAGTCTGTCCAGAGTTTCTAATATCATAAAGATTAATTCAGGGAACAACAATTACATCAAAGCAATCACCTAGCCTCAGCTTATTTTCTGTAAAAAACTGACTCAAGTCTCTTCCATGCGACTTGTTTTGGCTGCGATCCACGAGAGAAAATATAGCGCCCAGTCCTCCTAGAGTAGAAGCATAAGGATATTCGTGCCAGTCAAAATCGCCATACTGCCTCGCACCTCTATACAATTGCCTTACCTGTCCTTGGGCTAAAGACCTATTTCTGTGCCTGGAGCCCGCCCATTCAGCAGTTTCCCGGGGATCAATATGCAGTCGGATAGGCATACCTAGCTCTTGAGATACCAAATCATGCGCAGCGACCTCTTCATAGCGGCTAGCGCTCACATAAAAATCTGGGCAATCACCTTAATTTTGCTTCCTCAACCTTGTTAATACGGCCCTAGGACGACTATGAGGATCAGTGGCCATTGCAGTTTTTATACGTTCTTCCTGCTTGGGATCCAACCCATCAGGAACAAGTCGGCGAATTTCAGTAATCACCTGAGAACTAACAGCAGATTGGTAAGAGTTATATGCCTGCATTCCTATCGCCGCATATAATCCAAGCGTAAGGTCCA